>Ga0194061_1001447_pt1 | contig 13779 bp, 9 predicted proteins | sample SepL2221m_MetaG_FD_163423 | JGI IMG/M metagenome (GOLD analysis project Ga0194061, IMG submission 163423) | Anoxic zone freshwater microbial communities from boreal shield lake in IISD Experimental Lakes Area, Ontario, Canada - Sep2016-L224-21m | ecosystem: Environmental > Aquatic > Freshwater >...
GTTGGTGCTTGAAGACACGAAAGGCACCGGGACGTTCGACAAAAGCACCCGCTTCGCGGAAGGCTTGACTATGCCGATGGGTTTTGAATTCGGCGACGGCGGCGTGTACGTCTGCGAGAGCACTCAGATTGTCCATTTGCGCGATACGACTGGTGAAGGTAAAGCGACTGAAAAACGCATCGTCCTCAGTGGCTTCGGGACCGGTGATTCGCATCAGAATATCAACTCGATCCGCTGGCAGCCCGACGGGCATTTGTGGTTCACGCAGGGCTATCATATTTGGTCGTACATTGAAACGCCGCATGGCATAACCGAGCTCAATCGCAGCGGGGTCTGGCGCTTTAATCCCCGGACGATGAAGCTCGACAGTTTCTTGAACGACAGCGGAGCGGGTCTGAATTGCTGGGGCGTGACGTTCGATGAATACGGTCAGGTCTTCCATGGCAGCGGCGCCAACACGGAGTTTTATCACACGACGCCCGCGACGATCCCAACGCTGCACCCGCTGATTTTGCCGGGACTCGCTGGGACGGTTGGCAAGGGCATGGAGCCGGAGTTTTTGCATTCAAGCCACTTGCCTGACGACATGCGCGGCGTCTTGTTGAAGAGCACATATTTCACGAGCCAGATTCAACTCTTCACGCTTGCCGACAGCGGCGCTGGGTTTTCGAGCACGTTAATTGGCGACCTCGTCAAGAGTTCCGGTAAAGAATTCCGACCGGTTGAAACGCGTGTCGGCCCGGACGGTGCGTTGTACATCGCGGATTGGTTGAACCAGGTCATCGGACATTATCAAGCCAGCTACCGCGATCCGCGTCGTGATCTGTCACATGGGCGTGTTTGGCGCGTCACGGCCAATGGACGTCCTTTATTAAAGCGCCCGGCATTTGAGACGATGAACGCGGCACAATTGTTTGAGATGTTAAAATCGCCTGAGCGTTGGGAACGTGATCAGGCCAAGCGGCTCCTTTACTGCATGCCCAAAGCCGATGTGATTCCGAAAGCGAACGCGTTGCTCGGGCAGCTCGAAGGCAATCGCCCCAACACGGCGCAGATGCTCTACGATCTCAGCGGCATTTACTGCGCTCACGAAGAACCACGTCCGCTGATCATCCGTCAATTGCTCGCGAATGAGAATCCGCGTTGGCGCTGCTGGGGCGTGCGCTTGATCGGCTATTGGACCAAGGCGTTGCCTGACGCGCTTGCGCTCGTTACGCGTGCGGCTGAAGATGAGAACCCGCGCGTTCGCATGGAAGCCGTTGTTGCGGCGAGTTGCCTCGATAGCGCAGACGCGATCAAAGCCGCCACGCTCGTGCTCGATAAGCCGATGGACAAGACGATCAGTTACGCGTTGACGCAGTGCATCTTTCAGTTGCAACCGAAGTGGGAGCCTGCGCTGAATGCTGGGACGTTGGACTTCGGCCCGCGAGTCGGAGCGCTCGTCAAAATTTTAACGACGATCAACGGCCCGCAGAGCGCTGCGTACATCCGCAAATTGATCGAGTCAGGAAAGACCGATGCCGTCGCGCGCGAAAAGCTTTACGAATCGCTCGCCATTGCCGGGAGTCCGGACGATCTGCGTTACGCCCTCGACCGCTCCCCCACCCCGGGCGTCCTGGGACAACTCGCCGCTGTCGCGCGCGAATTGAAGAAGCGACCAAGCGGCGATCTGCACGCGAGCCTCGTCAAATTGCTCGAACACCCGGACGACAACGTCCGCATCACAGCGTACAATCTCGCCGCCGCATGGTCCGTCAAAGAACTCACCGCCACCGTACGTGCCACGACCGAAAGCGAGAAGGTCGTTCTCGATGAACGCATTCCAGCCATGGATGCATTCGCCGCACTCGGAGGAAAGGACGCCGTCTCGCTGCTTCACGGACTGACCTCTCACGTCAATCCGCGCATGCGTTATGCAGCACTCAACGCGCTCGCCCGCGTCAATGCAACGAGGGCCGCCGAACGCGCCGTCGAATTGCTCGCAACGGTCGAAAAGGCGGACGACACTGCGCCATTAATCCGCCCGTTTTTAAGCCTGCAAAATGGTCCCGCTGCGCTTGGAGTTGCGTTGACGAAATCGAAGCCCAGCCCGGCCACGGCGAACGCGGCACTTGAATGGCTTGCTAAAATTGGGCGCGATGATGCGCCGATTATTACCGCGTTGAATGCTGCGTCCGGAGTTGCTGCGCGTTCGTTTGAGTACAGTCCGGAACTTGTCGCGAAGTATGTCGCGCTTTCAAAATCGAACGGAAATGCGCTGCGTGGAAACACCATCTTCCATAAATCGGTCTGCTTGAATTGCCATAAACTGGGTACGGAAGGTGCGTTGATTGCGCCTGATTTGAGCGCCGCGGGCCGAGCCGTCACAACCGAGCAAATTGTTGAGAAGATTCTCTGGCCCAAGCGGCAGGTAAAAGAGAACTATATTCTCAGCACCGTCTTCACGAAAAGCGGTGCGCATTTCCAGGGTTTCAAAGTCTCGGAGACTGTCGATCAATTGACGCTCCGGGACGCGACGGCGAACAAGACAGAGACGTTTGCGAAGTCCGAGATCAGCAAGCGGCGCGATGGCGGAACGCTCATGCCTGAAGGCCTTGCCGCTTCGTGGACGGATGAACAGATCGCCGACCTCGTCCGCTTCTTGTCCGAGCAAGGCAGTGCGGCTAAATAGGAGCGGTGGCAATCCTGCCGCCGTTTCGTGAGCATGGCACTGCGTGCGAAAATTTGAAATACGCGCGGATTGAAACAGGAACGAAATCGTTTCAATCGAGGTTGCGGTTTGTATTATCAGTAGGCGTTGTGATGGTCGCGACACTGCGGCAGGATTGCCGCCGCTCCTGATATGAATTCATCGCCATTCACTTTGAGTTGCAACTTCTTCCGCTAGAATGCACATGTGCCGTCATACCACTCAGCACTCTGAAAAGGATCGGAATGAAAAAAGTTATTGGGATCGCCATCTGGATTATCGTGCTTGGCTCGCTCGCGTTTGGAGCCTATTATCTCTATCAAAAATCAACAGCCCCAGCCGAACGCAGTTACCGCTCCGCACCTGTCAAACGGGGCTTGATCGTCGCCTCGATCAGTGCCACGGGAACCGTCGAACCTGAAGAGGTCGTGGACATCGGCGCGCAAGTTGCCGGGCGAATCAATTCGTTCGGAGTTGACAAAGCGGGCAAGCAAGTCGATTACGGTTCGTTCGTCGAAGCCGATCAAATCCTCGCGCAAATCGACGCCTCGCTTTACCTCTCCGATCTCGCACAGGCCAAGGCACAACTCTCGGTCGATACAGCCGGAGTCGAAAAAGCCCGGGCCGATTTAGAGACGGCGAAAGCCAAACACGAACAATCCAAATCCGACGCCGTTCAATTGACCGCGAAGCTCGAACAAGCTCACGCTGATTTGCGGAACGTCAATGCGAAAGTGGATCAGGCCAAATTCGATGTCCAGCAAGCTCAAGCCAAACTCGATCAAGCTCTGCGTGATTGGACCCGCGCTCAAAAGCTCGGACCGTCCGACGCGCTCTCGCACGAAAGTTACGACGCGTTCAAAGGCGTTTATGAAGCCGCAGTCGCCGGAGTCAATTCCAGTAAATCGCAGATCGTTCAAGCGGAGTCTGGCGTCGCGTCGCAACAGGCCATCATCAACCAAGCCAAAGCAAACATCGAATCTCAAAAGTCCGTCATCGCTCAAGCCGGAGCGGCGATCTTATCCGTCACGGCCGCGATCAAGCAAGCGGAAGGCACCGTCGCTCACGATGTCGCCGTCGTCTCCCGCGCTCAACAGAACGTCGATTACTGCACAATCAAAGCGCCCGTAAAAGGAGTGATCATTGATCGCCGCGTCAACATTGGACAGACCGTCGTGTCGAGTCTGAATGCACCGAGTCTCTTCCTGCTCGCGAAAGATTTGACGCGCATGCAAGTGTGGGTCGCGATGAATGAAGCCGACATCGGCCAGATCAAAGCCGGGCAGCCTGTGACGTTCACGATCGACGCGTTCGCCGGGAAATCGTTCAAAGGTAGCGTCCGCAAAGTTCGCTACAACGCCACGATGACTCAAAATGTCGTCACGTATACCATCGAAGTCGAGACGGACAATTCGAGCGGCACACTCCTGCCGTACATGACCGCGAACGCGCAATTCGAAGTGGCACGCCACGACGATGTGGTGATGGTCCCGAACTCGGCGCTACGGTTCAATCCGAAGCCTGACGAAATCGCGCCTGACGTCGTTCCCGACGATGATAAACCCTCACGCGGCCCGATGGCGACGACGCAAGAATCATCGTCCTCAAAATCGGATGAGCCGAAGAAGCCTGCCGACGGCGACAAGCCCGAAGTCGCTGAGAAAAAAGGACCGCGATCGCGCGGAGTGTCCACAAAGGGAAAAGTTTGGATTCAGGACGGTCAATTCCTCCGCCCGATCCGCGTTCGAGTTGGCATCACCGACGGCACCAACACTGAAATCAAGAGCGACGAATTGAAGGAAGACATGCAGTTGATCGTCGGCAGAATCGTCCAAGCCTCCAGCGACGTTGGCACTCCATCCAATCCTTTTGTTCCTCAAATGGGCCGCCGCTCCGGCTCAAATTCCACGATGCCGCCCGGACCGCCGATGCGCTAGCGCTCACCATATTTCTCGGAGCAGTTTCATGGAATTGATGCAGTTGAACGACATCTATAAGACCTATCACATCGGCGAGATTGACGTGCCGGTGTTGAAGGGCATCACGCTGACCGTGAAGCGCGGCGAGCTCGTCGCACTCATGGGCGCGTCGGGATCTGGCAAGACGACGTTGATGAATTTGCTTGGCTGTCTGGATCGTCCGTCGTCTGGAAGTTACTGGTTGGATGGTCTGGAAATTTCTCAGATGTCGGCCGATGAACGCGCGCTCGTTCGCAATTCAAAAATCGGTTTTGTCTTTCAAAGTTTCAATCTTCTTGCCCGGACCAGCGCGCTTGAAAATGTGATGATGCCGATGACCTACGCCGCAGTCGAGATTTCCGAGCGCGACCGAAAAGCGCGCGCGGTCGAATTGCTCAAACGCGTCGGACTCGGCGACCGCATGGACCACGAACCGTCCCAACTCTCGGGCGGACAGCAGCAGCGCGTTGCCATTGCTCGCGCACTGATCAACAGACCTCCGCTTCTTTTTGCTGACGAACCGACCGGAAATCTCGACACCAAGACCAGCAAGGAAGTGTTGGAGATGTTCAAGAAAATCAATGCCGAAGAAGGCATCACCGTGATCCTCGTCACGCACGACAACGAAGTCGCCCAAAACGCCAAGCGCATTGTTCGGCTGAGTGATGGTGTCGTGGTTGCCGACGAAACGCCGAACGGAAAGGCAACCTCATGAGAATGACCCGGACTCTGCGCACGGCTATGACCGCGCTGCGCCGCAACCTCATGCGCGCGGCGTTGACCACGCTCGGCATCGTCATCGGCGTCGCCTCGGTCATCGCCATGATGGAGATCGGCAAAGGTTCTTCGTCGGCGATTCAAAACACCATCGAAAGCATGGGCGCGAACAACCTCGTGATTTACCCAGGATCATCGTCATCGGGCGGCGTCAGTTACGGTTCGGGGAGCGCTTTAACTCTGACCGCAGCGGACAGTGAAGCCATCAGTACCCATTGCCCGGCGGTCAGCGCCAGCGCTCCAGTCGTCCGGGCACGAACCCAAATTGTGTATGGGAACAAAAACTGGGCTCCGTCGTACCTCTACGGCACCACGCCCGAATTTCTCGAAGTCCGCGACTGGAGCAACCTTGATTCAGGAGACGCCTTCACGGAGCAGGACGTCCGAACGACAGCCAAAGTGTGCCTTATTGGGCAGACCATCGTCCGCGAATTGTTCGGGACCGAATCGCCTATCGGAAAAGAAATTCGCGTCAACCACGTGTCGCTCAAAGTCATCGGCACACTCACGAAAAAAGGTGCCAATATGATGGGTACCGATCAGGACGATATTCTCCTCGCGCCGTGGACCACCATCAAATACCGCGTCACGGGTTCCTCGGCGTCAACCGCAAACCAAAGCGCCGCTTCAGCGACCAGCAACACAGTGAATTCACTCAATCAATTGTATCCGGGCACATCCGGCGGACTGTATCCTGTCCCGTCCGCAAACCAACTTGCCAATACGCCCCAGCCGGTCCGGTTTGCGAACATTGATCAGATCATCGCCGCCGCACGCACGCCACAGGAAATCCCCGACGCCATCGGTCAGCTCACCGGCATTTTGCGCGAACGCCACCGCACAAAATTCGGTGCGCCGGAAGATTTCTCGATCCGTGACATGACCGAAATGACGAAAGCGCTCTCCTCAACGACTGAAGTCATGACCAAACTCCTGCTCTTCGTCGCGATGATTTCGCTCGTCGTCGGCGGCGTTGGCATCATGAACATCATGCTTGTTTCGGTCACGGAACGCACTCGCGAAATCGGGCTGCGCATGGCGGTCGGCGCGCGTCCGCGTGACATCCTCAGCCAGTTCATGATCGAAGCCGTCGTGCTTTCCGTGATGGGTGGAGCGCTCGGAATCGGCTTGGGACGGCTATGCTCGTACCTCGTCCGCACGATCCTGAATTGGCCAACAGAGATTTCGTTGCCTGCAATCTTTGCGGCTGTGATTGTATCCGCGAGCGTTGGCATTATATTTGGATTCTACCCGGCATGGAAAGCATCTCGTCTCGATCCCATAGATGCGCTGCGGTACGAATGAGTAATGTCCGATAATGGTTGTACGACTTGATTTTGCACGTGTGACGTAAAGAAAGGGTACTATGCTCGAATTGCAATCGAAACGGATAGGCGCTATGGGTGTCTTTGGTCTGATGACACTGCTCGCTGGGTGCTCGTCTGTCGGCCCGAATTACCGCCCGGCCCAGGCGCAAGTCCCCGTCGCGTGGCCGCGCAGTGCAGCGACTGTCGCAATGCCCGGCACCTATGCCACTCAATTCAATCCCAGCACCACTGCGGCGTCCGGCAACGTAACCACGGTCTCGACCACTTCCGTTTCGTCACCTTCCGAAACCATCTGCACCACCGGCACGCCTTCTGAAAATCTGCTCCAGTGGTGGACCGTCTTCAATGACCCCATTCTCAACCAACTCATCGACGACGCGTTGACCTGCAACTTGGATTTGCAACAAGCTCAGCTCCGCATTTACGCCGCGCGCGAAAGTAAAGGTATTGTCGAAGGCAAATGGTTTCCGCAGATCAACGGCAACGCAGCGGCTCTGAAAGAACGCGCATCCGGTGAAAGTTCCGCGAAACGCCCCAATGGCACCGTCAACTTTTTCAAGCATGGTTTGGACGCAGCCTGGGAGCTCGATTTCTTTGGTGGCACACGCCGCGCGATTGAATCCGAAGGCGCGAAAGTCGAAGCCTCTATCGAAGACCGCCGCGCGGTGCTCGTCACAGTCGTCTCGGAAGTTGGCGCAAATTACATAAGCCTGCGCGGCTATCAAAAGGAACTCGCCATCGCGCGCGACAATGTCGATTCGCAATCCAAGAGCCTCGACCTCACGGATAAAAAATTCAAAGCCGGGATTTCAAACGCGCTCGACGTCGCCAATGCCACAGCGCTTGTCGCCGGAACTCGCGCGCAAATTCCTCAGCTCGAAACCGCCGCGCAAAACGCGATCTACACCATTTCAGTGCTGCTTGGAAAAGAGCCCGCCGCGTTGGATGAATTGCTCAGCAAACCGTCACCAATCCCAACACCACCCAACGCGATTCCGCTTGGACTTCCGTCGGACCTGCTCTGCCGCCGACCGGACGTTCGCCGTGCGCAAGCCCTGATCCACGCTGCGACAGCGCAAATCGGCGTCGCAAAGTCAGACTTCTTCCCGAAGTTTTCGTTGACCGGGCAATTCGGATTGCAAGGCGGCAAGCCGTCGTCACTCTTTAATGTGGCTCGTCGATTCTATAATTTTGGACCGACCATTGACTGGCCGGTCTTCGCGGGGGGGCGCATTAACTGCAATTATCTTCTGCAACAAACGCTCACCGAACAAGCCACCGTTGCATACCGCCAGACGGTGCTGACCGCGTTGCAGGAAGTGGACAGTTCCATCTTTGCATTCGCCAAAGAAAAAGAACATCGCGACGCGCTGTCCGATGCCGTCAAGGCGTATCAGCAAGTGGTTTCGTTGTCGCTCAAATTGTATACGGATGGCAGCACCGATTTCCTGAACGTCATCACGGCGCAACGATCACTTTATCAGGCACAGGACGAACTCGCGCAGAGCGAACGCAATCTGTCCGTGAACGTCGTCGCGGTCTACAAGGCGCTCGGCGGTGGTTGGGACAATGCCGACGTGATTGACTGCAAGCCGTGCGTTCGATTGATCGATGCATTCTCAGCGTTCCAACCCAGCAACCCGTAATTGATTGAACTCAATAAGCGTACCGCCTATGCGCTCGCAACGAGCCTTGGCGGGACGTTTTTTTATGACATGACCCGCTACAATTCCACACATCGCACCCCTCCAAGTTCCACTCGACGAATAAATATTTTTTTTCCGAACTAAAATTCGAATTATCTCCACGCACTCGGTGTAATTCTATGGAGCAACCAAACCGCGTTGATGTTTTTTAGTTCTCGGCCGCATCCGAACCATGCCGCCGACTGGGAGAATTTTCATGATCGTCAAATGCGAAGAATGCGGACGAAGTTTCAACCTTCAAGAAGACCAATTCGGCAAGGTCAAATGCAAGTGCGGCGCCCTGCTGAACGGCCCTGCGGGCAAATCAGCAGCAGCTCCATCCGGCGCAGCAACGTTAGAGTCTCAGATGAGCGATCTCGACGCTGTAAAGGCGCTCAAAGCGGCCTATGATGGGTTGCGCGCTGAAATGGCGACCGTCATCGTCGGGCAGGACAAAGTCCTCGAAGAAATCCTGATCGCGATCTTCGCTAAAGGCCACTGCCTCCTTGAAGGCGTCCCGGGTCTGGCGAAAACGTTGATCATTTCGTCGTTGGCTAAGTGCCTCGATTTGTCCTTCAAACGCATCCAATTCACGCCCGACTTGATGCCCAGCGACATCACCGGAACGGAAGTCATTCAAGACGACCGCGCCACAGGCGAACGCGTCTTCCGCTTCATCAAGGGGCCGATCTTCTGCAACATCTGTCTCGCCGACGAAATCAATCGTACGCCGCCGAAGACGCAAGCCGCGCTGCTCGAAGCCATGCAGGAAAAGTCGGTCACGGTTGCCGGTCAGCAACACAAGCTGTCGCTGCCGTTCTTCGTGCTCGCGACTCAGAATCCGCTCGAACAAGAAGGTACGTACCCACTGCCTGAAGCGCAGTTGGATCGTTTCATCTTCAAGATTTTCGTCGATTATCCGAGCGATGGCGAAGAACTCGAAATCATGAAGCGTGTCACGACGCCGAGCAAGGTTCAGATCAAGCCGGTGTTGACGGGCGAACAGATCAGTGCGTTACAGGACATTGTTCTGCGCGTACCGGTCGCCGACCATGTCTTCAATTACGCGAAGAAGATCGTTCGCTCGACGCGTCCTGCGATGGGCGAAGCGCCGGACTTCATCAAGAACTGGATCAACTGGGGTGCCGGTCCGCGCGCCAGCTTGAACTTGATTCTCGCCGGCAAAGCGCGCGCGATTCTCAACGGCCAGTTCCACGTCGCGTGCGAAGACATCGAAGCGGTCGCGCCGTCCGTGCTGCGCCACCGAATCGCGTGTAACTTCACGGCACAGGCCGAAGGCATCACGACAGACAAGGTGATTGAACGGCTGTTGGCGAGCATTCCGAAGACGGAGAAGTTGGATAAGTAGGACGGCTTCGTGTTTCTCATTCCAGCGAGCGATCAACCGTGGGAAAGAAATTTGTTCGAAAACTTAAAGCAACCGTGTTGCAGAGCCTCGTCAAGATTCGTCTTGATGATGCGGTTGCGCTTTTACGAACAGGAGTTCAAGAACGTCGAAACGGCGCGCAATATTTGGCGGGCTACGCTGTCGAATGTTCGCTAAAGGCAAGGATTTGCGCTGACCAAAACACAGAGCACCTTGATCAGAAGTACTATCTTCACGACTTGCAGGATTTGGCAGAAAAGACGCAAGCGTGGGACAAAATTAAGAGTGATTCGAGAGTGTTCGAAATGTTGATATACTTGGACGAGCAATGGAGCGTGGCCTGTCGCTACCAGCGCCAAGTGTATGACAGCGCAGCAGTGAACCAATACATTAACCGTGCAAAGGAGTTTCACGCATGGCTTTTACGGAATTGAATGTGGTGTTGCCTGAAGAGTTGGCCCCCTTGGTTGACGCTATTGTGGCAGAATTGAAGCGACCAAAGGGAAAACCAATACGCAACGCAGCACCACGAGTTTTCAAGGACAGTTCTGGACTGCCACAGTACGCACACTGGTATGTAGTATGGGATCGTTTCGCCGGATACAACGAAGTCATCAGAACGGACGTGGTCTACCGTGCCGTTAAAAAAGCATTGGGGCCAAAAGAAGCACTCAAAGTAGTAACTGCAATGGGATTGACGCCTGAAGAGGCGGTCAACATGGGAATTTCTACAAAATCATGTCCTTAATCTCAGCCAACCCCACTACAAAGAAAGCGACGCTTTCAAAGTATCTCGATCCAAAGATACTCAACCGCGTCGACAAGCTCGAACTGGCCGCGAAGGCGGTCGTTGAAGGCTTCATGGCCGGCTGGCATCGCTCGCCGTATCATGGCTTCTCGGTTGAATTCGCGCAGCATCGCGAATACACGATGGGTGACGATCCGCGGCATCTCGATTGGAAGATTTTCGCCAAGGCCAATCGTTACTACATCAAGCAGTATGAAGTCGAAACCAATTACGTCGCTCACATTTTGCACGACGCCAGCGAATCGATGCTTTATAAGTCACCGAATGCGCCGTTCAGCAAACTTGAATACGCGAATTTCATCACGGCTGCACTCTCGTATTTGATCGTCAGTCAGACGGATACGGTGGGTGTTGGCATCTTCAATCAGGGGCTTCAATCCTTTGTTGAACCCAAGCAATCGCTCGGGCATATTCATCGCATTTGCCATGAACTGGAATCGACCAAGCCGTCGAAGAAGACTGATGTTGGCGACATCATGCATCAGTTCTCGGACCGCATCAAGCGTCGTGGAATCGTGGTCATGGTGAGCGATCTGCTCGATAAGCCGGAACGTATTCTCGACGGTTTGAATCATCTGCGTTATGCGCGGCATGAAGTCATTGTCTTCCACGTGATGGACCCGTATGAACTCGATTTCCCCTTTGACGGACAGATTAAATTCGAAGGCTTGGAAGGGTATGAACCGGTGCTTTGCCAGCCGCGCATGTTGCGCAAAGCGTACCTCGAAGCCCTGAACAAACATATTCTCGCAGTGAAGACGGCATGCGAGCGGAACAAGGTGGATTACGTGTTGTTGAACACCGCCCAACCGCTCGAAATGGCCTTGCAATCGTTCTTACAAAGCCGTGCGATGAAGAGCATCGCACGGTAAGAATTTTGACTGACTTCGTTGGGATTGAATAGCTGAATGCTTAATCCATTTTTACTGTGGTTCGCGGCGCTGGGTGCCGTGCCCATCATCATCCATATGCTGAACAAGCGCCGGTATCGTCCGGTCGTTTGGGCTGCGATGGAATTCTTGATGCAGGCCATTCAGAAGAATGCGCGCCGCCTCCAGCTTCGCGACATTATTTTGATGTTGATCCGCACCGCAGCCATCATCTGTCTCGCGTTTGCTCTCGCTCGCCCCACGGTCAACGCCCGCAGTTTCATTGGTGGAGCCAAAACGGCTGCGGTCATTCTGCTCGATAACTCCTTGTCCATGGGCTATACCACCGGAGGGACGGCTGGCGGTCGTCCGGAAACACGATTTGATGTCGCCAAGAAGCTCTCCAAGAATATTCTTGATCAACTCGAACCCGGTTCGATCTGTGCGCTCTACACCTTTAATGGTGATGTCCGCTCGCCCATCGGCGATCCGTCTCAGAACATTCAATACATCAAGCAGGAAATGGAATCCGCGGCTGTTATTTCAGACGGTTCCTCAAACATGGAAAAGGCCTTCGAAAAGGCCGCACAACTCCTCGAACGCCACGCTGAATTCAAACAAGCCAATCGCGAAATTTATGTCATCACCGATATGCAGGCGTATCCGTGGAGCGGGAAATTGGTCTCCGGCGGCTTCGGGAAATCACTCAAGGACCTCAGCGAAAAAGCCTCCGTTTATTTGGTCAACGCTGGCGACAACGCCATCGAGAACGCGGCGATCATTGAACTCGCTCCGACCGACACGCTCGCGACGGTTGACATGCCGATTACGTGTGTTGCGAAGATCAAGAATTTTGGTCAAAACGACCTCAAAGGTTTGGTCGTCGATTTCTTTGCCGATCCCGTCCCCGGCGATGAACGCCCGGCCCGTCGCTTCACCGCTGACATTCCGGCGGGTGAAGTGTCGAGCGTGAGTTTCGAATGTAAGTTTACAACCGGCGGGGATCACCGCGTCTCCTGCCGTCTCGCCGAAGACCGCCTCGCTGGCGACGGAAAACGTTATTGCAGTATTGAAGTCATCGATGAAGCCAAAGTACTCTTGGTCGATGGAAAAGATCAGCGCTCCGACGATCCAATCTTTAACGAAACCGGATTCTTGCGTTTCGCTATGTCGCCGAAAGATCCGGAGAATCCGGACAAGCAGAATCTGATTTCAACTGACGTGATCACGCATCACCGTTTGCCTGACACCAATCTGACGAACTATCAAGCGGTCGTGTTGTCCAACGTCCCGCGCATCACACAGCCCGTCGCCGCCGCACTGGAAAAACAGGTCAAGGCTGGCAACGGCGTCATGATCTTTCTTGGTGATGCCATCGATCCGACCGTTTACAATCAAGTGCTTGGCGCTGGCGGTGTGAATTTGCTCCCGGCAAAAATCGGTGCGACGTGGGGCGAAGCCGTGGCGGCGGACGCAGAAAAATATCCGCCGTCCATCGGGTATTCCACTGACAAATTGTCCCACCCGATCATGTCCGACTTTCCGAGCCAAAACTGCGTTGAACTTTTGAGCGCCGTCAAGATTTACAAAGGGTACGAACTCGACGTCTCGAAAGAAGATTCGGTTCGCGTCGTGGCCACGTTCGCCAATGGCAAGCCTGCCGCAGTCGAAAAGAAAATCGGCTCCGGTTATGTCCTTTTGTTTGCTTCACCGGCCACCACGTCCTGGAGCGATCTCCCGACTCAACCGGCCTTCGCGATCATGATGAGTCGCGCGGCCAATATGTTGACGCTCGGCAACCGACCGCCTAAGAATGTCGGCGTCGGTGCTCCGATTCACAGCCTGTTGCAACAAAGCGATCAGAAATTAATGGTCCACATCACACCTCCTTATCCTGGCATCAAAGTGGATACGAAGCCTGATGTGACGCCCGACGCGCGCGTTGTCATCGACATCAACGACACCGAACGTTCTGGATTCTACGACATTGTCATCGATCGCGATCCCAAAGTGAACATGGCCTACGCCGTCAATCCTGAGACTGAATTGGAGTCGAATTTGAACACCGTCGCACCTGAACAGATCAGGCACGATTATCCGGAGTTCCGATTTATGTACATCTCGAAAAGCGACGATTTGGCGAACAAAGTATTGCAGGAACGCAAGGGCAGCGAATTGTGGCCGTGGCTGATCGGAGCGGTCTTCTTCCTGCTGGCGTTAGAATCGTTCTTGGCGAATCGTTGGGCACCGCGCGACTAGCGACGGTTTAAGGTTGAGT
>Ga0194061_1001450_pt1 | contig 13767 bp, 9 predicted proteins | sample SepL2221m_MetaG_FD_163423 | JGI IMG/M metagenome (GOLD analysis project Ga0194061, IMG submission 163423) | Anoxic zone freshwater microbial communities from boreal shield lake in IISD Experimental Lakes Area, Ontario, Canada - Sep2016-L224-21m | ecosystem: Environmental > Aquatic > Freshwater >...
GAAAGAAAGATGAGTCAGCGGATCATTGGGGAGTAACTGGACAACAACCATCATAGGAGACATGAGCATGTCAAATACAACGCGCAGCAATAAATCGGCCACGGAACAGTCAGGGCGGACGTTCACGCTCAATGACTATCTGGTCCAGGACGGTCGGATAAAGACAGATGAGTTCAATCGGAAAGATGAAATTTGGAAAACAGCAAGCCCTCGTCCAGCGTCGGACGCGGACTCGGGCGGTCCGGATTCGAGCGACGCAATGATAAAGGCTTGGAAGAACGAGCTGCGCCTGGAAAAGGAAGAAGAGCTTGAAGTAATTTTTGCGGTCATCGACAAGCTCGCGGCCAAGAACGCAAGTCAGATGTGTGCGGTTCAAGACACCGTGGACAGTTTCATGGAGGAAGAAAGTGACGATGAAGATGACAGTGATGGTGACGAAGTCGATGAGGAAGACGACCGCAATTACGAAAATGTTGAGATCCCTGACCAGGCCCTCAGTGAATACATCGATCATGCAGATCTAACCGACGAGGAATCGGAGATTCTGAACGACAATACAACTAAAATGTATTCATGGATCATCTACCAGCTTTGTCAGGAAATCGTGCTCGGCGAGTGAGGCTTGGCTTCGAGCACAGGGAGTTAACGGTATCAATGGTTGCAGTTGTGCCCTGGCAACTGCAAACGATTGAGTAGATCACAGACTTAATCGGTGTTTAGATGTGTTTAAATTTCGACAGGATTGATCTCGAATGCCATATCAACGATCTTCACTGTTGAAGCCCAAATCGATGCCTTCAGGATCGTGGTTAAGCGCTTGAATACGCTTTCTGTCGGCGTCTCTAGATTGATGCAAGAAAGGAAATCAACGCAATGAATTCAACGCGATTGTTCACTGTGAACCCAGCGAACTTCTCTCCGTACGGTATTTTTTCTGATGGGTTCGGAGCATTTCGAACCCAGTTGGAACTAGTAGACTACAATTCATGTTCAGTTGTCGCGCCCACTGCGGCTCATCAAAATTCTGAAGCGGTGTCAACGCCGGGCGCTCGATCGGCTGTGAAGCCGTTGGCCGTGAACATTCGTGAGGCTGCGGAGATGATCGGCGTCAGTCCGCAGACGGTGCAGCGCGAAATCGATCGTGGAAGTCTTCGTGCCCTCAAAGTGGGACGCCAATGGCGCGTGCGGCTGTCGGAGTTGAACGCGTATCTCGAACGCCAAGAACGCAAGGCTCGACATTGAAAAATTGACACACAGCATTCTGTGTTGTACCGTAAACTCTGGACAGGAACTCGACCATGAATCCAACACACGTAAAATCCAAACGACGGAAGCGATCAGGGTGGCGATTTCGCTTTACTGATCCAGTGCGGCGTGTTCGCACATACAAAACTTTTTGGTTCAAAAAACGCCAGGTGGCACAGCAGGCTTTTGATGATTTCCTCCGTCGCCGAGAAGCGCGAAAGATCGGCGTACCAGATCACGGCGGTTGGGAAATGTCGTACGATGACCTGGTGACAAAGTTTCTGGCGGAAGCACCCATCCCGAGTGAGCGCCGCCGAAAGTCGTTGAAGTATGAACTTGAGCTGAACCTCCTGAAGATTCAGGTCGGGGCTGATCTCGCGGAGATCGGTGGGCTGACGGTGAAATGCCGCAAGCTGCTGGAAACCAAACGCGATTGTTTCGTGATTAAATGTGTCCAGCAGCCGCTGAAGCAGCTCGCGGCCTGGGCTGCATCCATTGGGTTGTTTCCATACAATCCAATTGCGGCGTGGAAGAAGTTGCCGCGCAAGAGTGAGGCGCGCCGCCGCCGTGCATTTCATCCGGACGAGATTCGCGCCATCCTCGCGGCGGCGACTGAAATGGACGGGATGTTGAATCGATCGATTCCATCGGCGATGGCATTCAAGACATTATTGGTGACTGGGAATCGACCCGGCGCGGTCTTCCGGGCGACTGTGGGCGATCTGAAAGACGCGCGCCTGATGCTGCCGCCAGGTCACGGAAACAAACGCAACGGCATGGCGACGCTGCCAGCGCAATTTGTCGCTGAGCTCAACGACTACGTTGCACTGCGGGAAGAAGTGGAACTGAAAGATCCACTGCTGGTGTCACACAAGGGAAAACAGATCGACGGTCTCAACATCGGCGACGATTTCAAGCGCTGCCTCGCGCTCGCGTTTGTCCGGATGGAGTGGCCAGCCGATGACGAAGAAGCAGAGCAGGTTGATCCGTTCCGCGTGTCGTACATCATCAGCATGGGAACGCCGCGCGGCTTCGATGGCGGGCCACCGACGAAGGGCGGCAAGAAGGCCATCGCGCGTGCGAACCAAATCCAGCTCGAAGAAGCCGTCGCCAACAAGATCCGAAACCAAGTTGAGAAGCGGCTGGCGGGCACCGATCTTTATTGTCTGCGCAAGACCCACGTTTCTTGGGCACGGCGGCTGGTGAACGCGGAGAGTGTGCGGCTACAAGTTGGACACGCGCCGCGGGACATCGAAGAGCGCCACTACCTGGACATGGTGGATGCGAGCGTTTCTTCCCAAGCCGTGTGGGATGTGTTGAACGAGAAGCGCGACCTGTTTGGCGAGTGGAACGAACAGGCTGAAAAAGCGCCTGTGTCAGAGGAGAAGTGTAATTCAGTGGCCTACAATGTGGACTACACTGGGAAAAACGAACCGACGAGTCCAAAAATCGACCTCGTAAATTTCGCACAATATCTTTCGAGGGAACGGGTTAAGCAAGGGGTGATTGAGGGGATTCGAACCCCCGACCTTCTGAGTCACAGTCAGAGTCGTCCCTATGACAGAAATGCGTTTGGAATAACGCTGGAATAACGTTTTTGGAATAACACGCTATCTCAGAATCCTTTCATGCGTCAGAGGATTTTGGCGTACGGGTTCGGGCACGTGGCTTCAAGGGCATGAAGTACATATATTCGGCGATCCGACACTGAGGCTTCCGGGCCGCTCTAACCAGTTGCGGGACTTCTGTTACGCCGCCCAACCAACACCCTCCATTGACGTTTCGCATGTCAGACTCATCTGAAACGTACATCGGCGTTTTTTTTTTCGCCGTTCCTGCGAACAACTATTGAATATCAATTGCAGAACCGTAGCAGAACCTACGCGATTTTTGTTTTCAAATGACACTCTCCTATCAAATTCTGGGCAATGTCGTGCGACCACCGGCATTGGAATGCACCTCAAAAATTCCCATTTCGACCCACAACGCTATTCTGGGAGGCGCAGGTCAACTCGTACCCAGGAGGGTAGCATGATCGACATCGAAAAAGAAACGGTATTTCCATTGTCCCACGCCAGAAAGGTCGTTCCCGTCGGCGGAAAAGAGCTGCATGTTTCAACAATGTGGCGCTGGTGCAGTCGCGGGCTGCGTGGAGTGAAACTGGAACACGTGAGAGTTGGTCATCGCATTTGTACATCCACGCAAGCCATTTCACGATTTGTGAATGCGCTTGCCGCAGTACAAACCGTGATTCCAGATACCTGTGGCGATCAACTCTCCGCCACCCAGCCGGACAACGAAGCATCCATCAAACGCGCCGAATCGGTGCTCGCACGTGCGGGCATCTAAATAAAAACGCCACGGGTGCAACCGTGGCGTCTACCGCGCAATTGCGCGGCGGGTCCAGTGAAGGTGAACCCTGTGAATAGCGTACCTGATAACGACGACGAATTCAATCTGACCGACAACGAAATACAGACTCAAGGCCCACCGTTCTACGGTGTGAACCTTGAAGGTCGCGTACTATCGTTGCCCGACGAAAAAGAACTTACGGCGAAGCGCGGCTTCAAGCCCGAAACACTCAGCACTCTGCGGATTTTTTCTGCCACGGAATGTGACCTGTCGGCGTTGGGCGTGTCTGTGCCGTTCAGCAAACTTTCCAGCACCATCGCCATTCCATTCCTGTCCGAAACCGTCAGCGACAAAACGTTGACGCGCATTCACAAGACTTCCGCGGAGGCGTACGAATATCCACCATTCGTCACGCCTGTGCCGCCCGGAAGCCAAGACATTATCATTGCCGAAAGCGAGTTAAAAGCAGCCATGGCTTTCCAACTCGGAGACCAAGGCGTCGGACTTAACGGCACCGGCTCTTTCTTGGGGCGCGTGCCGTTACTGGCGAATTCCATACGTTCACGTGTTGGTCAGGGAGCGCATGTTTTTGTCCTGCCTGACCACGAGCGGTTGATCATCGGCGGCAAGCACGTTGTTTACGAGCCGACTATCCAGATGATCCGGCTGGCTTACGCGCTCAGCCGCGACTTGGGCAGTCCCGTCAAGATCATCACCCTCCCCGATCGCTTCTTGACGTTGGCGCACACGAAAAAGGGGGAGCCGAAAGTGAAGGCCGACTTGGACGGCTGCGTTGCGGCTGGAATGACGGCTGAGGAATGGCAAGACCTGAAGCGCAAAGCAGAACCACCCGAGTCGCTGGAGATACCCCCGGAGTTCATCGTACAAGCGATGGCAGCAGCGAACATCGAGGAGTTTTTTGATGTTACATCGCTTCAACCGCGATTGAAGGATCTTTCGGTCAGCGATGTATGCGCGATATGCCAGACGCTGGGGCAAGTCGCGGCAACGAAGTGCTACGACGCCGACGGAAACTTCGATAAACCGAAGTTCGAACTGTACAAGAAAAAGGCCGTCGAATGGGCCAAGAAGAACGGCCTGAAGAGCGTGACCAGTAAGAATTTTCACGCCACAGCCAGCAATCAGGATGACGGTCAAAAAGCCGGGTTGATCGCGCACTGTATGCGCGAGACTGAGCGCGGCGTGGTACTGGTCAAGAATGGCGTAGACGTGGAGGTTGTCGCGCCGTTCACATTGCTGAGTTGCAAATACGGCGAGGTGTCCTTCCCAGGAGCGGAAAAGCTGCGCTGTTACCGCGTGAAGATTCAAATGATATTTGCTGGAAAGCCTCAAGTTCGCGAGATCGTGTTGCGAAACGACCTTTTTAACCCCGAAGGTTATACCCAAGCGTGTCCCGACTTGACGATCATTGATGCCAAACGCTTTCGCAGCTACGTCGCCGAAAAGCTGAGCCAAGTCGGCTTTCAAACATACGACCCGTCCTTGGACCAGTTGCTGTTTACTGGTTTGGTGCAGGAAAACGGAGCTGTGGTTGCAGCGTCAAATGTTTCATACCCACGTGGCGATGAAGACTGTTGGTACAACAACAAGAACTTCCCAAATACCGGTGATGCCGACAAATCATTCCAGCAGGTAGCCGCCATCACGCGCCTTGCTGACGTGCTCTTTGTCTTGGCGCTGGGCGCGCCGCTGAAAGCGATCTTGAGCTTTTATCCCCACGGGCTTGTTGTAGCACGACGATATGTGGGAAAAACGTCGGTGGCCACGGCCATTAAGGACCGCACGAAACTCGAGTGCGTGTCCGCAAAAAAGCAGTTGGGTTCAAACTATCGTCAGCTGCGCCTTTTTGGCAATCACAACCTGTCGGTATTCTGCGATGAATGCCATCGCATTGATAAGTTCGCAATGCCCGGCGTATTGGAAACGCTCAACACCGCTTACAACGGCGGTTTTGCCACGAACGGGACCCAAGGCCGTTATTTTATCTCTGGCTGCGGCATCCTGATGGGGCAGGATTCGCCACAAGTCGATGAGGCGCTCGATTCCAAACAGGTTGTCCTTCACCTCGCAGAAAAAGATTTGGATAAAAACGCGGTGCGTGCTTCAAAGGACGCGATCGAGCCATTCCCACTGGTGAAGTGGCTTGAGTTCCTGGCCGCGAACGCGGCGTCGGCGCGGGCGGACTTGGAACAGACGGAACAGCAACTGCTCAGTTGCCTACAGGAACGTGGTGTAAAGCGCGAAGCCGGGGACCGAACCATCCTCAACTATGCCGCCGTCATGGTGAGCGCAAAGTACCTTCAGCGCTTTGGCGTGAATGTTCAGATTGACACCAAGATCGTCGATCTATGTGCGCTGCACATTTCCGGCAAACTGCACGCGGAGGATACGGGTCAAGCACGCTCTTCGGCCGAAAAATTTGTGCGCGACATTTTGAATTCTTTGACGGTGCGTCGGGCAAGCTTGGAACTGGCAGGTGCGTACCACAAAGCGGACGAGGGTGTTTGGTTCCGATTGACGCCGTGGTTTGACCATCTGTCAAAAGAGAAACCAGATACCTACGACGAGAAGTCCCCGGCCCGAATGGGTGAGGGTATTTCGCAAGATATGCGGCCCAAAGGCATGATAAATCGTAAACACACGTTCGGGAAATTACGGACGGATGCTTGGCTTATTCCGAAGGCGCTGTGCGTTGAGATGGGCTATGAGTTCGAGAAGGACGATGTAGGTGCCGACGACGGCACTCAGATCGATTGATTGTCGGGGTGTCGGAGTGATGTCGGGGCACCCCGACACTTACAACCCGTTTACTGGCTTGGTTCTGTCGGGGTGACGGGGTGATTTAATATACTCTCTAATTAATATAGAGAATTATATTTCATTACCGGCATTTGAAAACGAATGCAGTATTGGAAGTCAAGGGGAGGTAAAAATCACCCCGTCACCCCGACAGATTTGATATATTGTTTCTGGAGCAAGGATTATGAGTTTAGGCCACGCCAACATCACCCCGACACCCACGCCCGGTCACCCCGACGGACATGAACATGCTCAAAGTTACATGATAGCCACCGACCTGACATTATTGTCAAAGACGTTGTTGTTGAGCAACGAAATACTATTTGACACCGAAACGATGGGCCTGCCTGGCATCCCCTTTTTATTACAAGTCGAGGATCCGACCACCCGTTCACCGGTCATTGTCCGCGTGCGCGATCATACGCCCCAAGCCATTTACGATTTTATACACAGCCTGGCATCATCCGGTGCCATTCTAGTCGGCCACAATCTGGTCTTCGATCTGGCCAAACTTACGCATTTGGCGACCGTGGCGTCGATCCTGAGCCAAAACGGCCAAGGCTGGAGCGAAGAAGCAGTCTGGAACGCCGAGCACATTTGGCGGCCGGGCGAATCGTCATTCGAGGATCGCCTTCAGGCTATGCAAGTCGTGTGGCCCGCTGTCTGCGTGGATACCTATTTGGCCGCGCTGCGCCTCCCGCCGTTTGCCAATGAATTGCAGCAATATCCCGGCATCACGTTCAAAAAGATGCCAGTCACAGCCGTGACAAAGCTCTTTGAAAAACTGCGTGTCAACTTAAACAAGGACGCCGGCGGGATTGAAGGACGCTGGCGGCTCGGCGACCATCTCAAGTGGAATTGGGATGACAAACCATCCTCCGCTGAAAAGAAACGCCGCGAGCAGGCCATGTCACACAAGGACCACCGACTATTGGCAGATGTCCGCTTCTCCGTTCGCTACGGCGCGCCTTATAGCCTTAAAACGCTCGCACCCTTGTTGGGTTACAACGGTGTTGTTGACCACCAGGACTTCGATAGCATTTTCGGTGAATCGGATGAAACATTTCCGGTGTGGACGGAGCGCGGCGGTCCTGATTCGAAGGAATGCGGTCACATCGACTCGTGGAACAAATCCCTGACACTTGAGCACGATCCCAAGATGCTCGCCTACGCCGCCGCCGATATTGTCATGTTGCGGCATGTCTACAACCATTTCAAAGCCGATCCCGGCTTCGACGCGCTACGCCATGACATGGGCTTAGTTCCGTGGGCGTCTACGGTGCGCATGGTTGGCGTTCACATTGATGAGCAAGCCCGTGATACCGCTAAGCGCGCTTACACCCAGAAGAAGGACGAGGCGATCAATCATTGCGCCGCGTTGGGCTTGGCAAACACGAACAGCACCGACCAGGTTATTGCCTACATCAACAAGAACGTCGTTAAGCTGGTCAACGATGCACTGCCGGGTGACGACGAAGATTATGAAGAGATTGAAAATGGTCGCCGAAAAGACACGCTCGAACCGCTGTTGCAAAACCTGAAATCCGATCGCCAACGAATTGAAAAATCCGGGCGCGACACGGTGGCAATTTCACAAGCGATAACGAATCTCGACATGCTGATGCAAGCACGCGTTTTTGAACGAAAACTTCAGTTCGTCGCCACCATTAAAGGAGACTCCATCTTCCCCAAGTTCCACATTGGTGGTACGCAGACGGATCGCATGTCATGCTCGAACCCGAACTCCCAGCAGATGCCCAGCCCCGACCGCGAAACCGATTGGGAAAAATCACAGGAGGTCCATTTCCGTTCGATGTTCGCGCCGGCAACCGGTTGGCAAATGAACGGCGGCGATTTCGATCAGCTCGAACTCCGCATCAAATCCGGCGTCACATGCGATCCGTTTACACAGGCGATCTATGCGAAGGAGACCGACGCGGATCCCGCGGACGAACATAGCGAAACCGCACTGAAACTCTTCGGCGGGCAACTTTCGACACAACTACCTGGCTTGCAGGAAGCTGATATTCTGAAGCTGCTGAAATCAAAAGACAAGCGAGTCAAACATTTCCGCTCCAAGGCCAAGCCTATCGGCTTTGGCATTCCATATGGCGCGTCGGAATTTGGCATTGCTCGCAACGCAGAGTGTTCCGTTGATGAAGCCAAGAAGATGCTGGATGATTATTGGCGGCTCTGTCCTGCCACGCGGCACTCCATCGAAGCCGTACACAGATCGTTGACTTCAATACAGAGTGGCGCGGACGGCTTCGGAGTTAAAGTGCGGGCACCGGCGGCGACTGCTGTGACCAACAGCGTAGGTGTCGCTCGCCAATTCAGAATTGCTTCGCGCTTGATCATGATCGCCGGCAAAATCGCAGATTCAGAGCCGGGTGGCAACGGACTTACCTACCTTGAACAAACCTTCCCCGACCTGGCGAACTCACCGGTAATCGTTACCCGCAGCAAAGACTACACCACGGGAGTACCGTTGCAGGTTCCCGTGCTGAAGGCATTACGGTCCTCTTTGCGCGGCGGAGCCTTTGCACTTCAAGGCTCGGTACATCGTCAATCATTCAACTTTTTGATTCAAAGCCTAGGTTCGTTTTTGACCAAAGAATTGCAGGCGCGGATTTACAATCAAACGATTTCACCGGGCCTACATACCGGCGGAAATCTGCCGATTCTTTGCGGATTGCAAGTGCATGATGAGATCCATTTCTTTTGCAAAGATGACTCAACGCGTGCGGCCGTGGACGCCCTCGCCAAAAGCTTCTTGAATGACGCATCAAAGCTGGTCGGTTGCCCGATCCGGTTTCATTTTGATGTGGTGAAGTCATGGGCGGACAAGGCGTGAGTTGACGACAATACTGAGTGCACGCTATTGCCGTCAACTGCGCCAATACATCCACTCCGGCTGCGGCTTCCGACGTTCCAAGCGCGCCGTTCAATGCCGGACGCGGGTGACCTGACCAAGGCAAAGGAGTACGCGAATCGGGTGCTCGAACAGTATCCCGATGCCACCAGTGACCGATGACGCAAAGTCGCTTTTGCAGATACAGCCGTGAGCGGAATGATGGTCGAACGCTGGCTCTCGTACCCGTAGCTGATCGGTTGGCCGCTGGTTCCTTGAGGCCGTAAATCGTGTTTCGCGTACGTCCCGCCCACCCCTTATCATACGTTCCGCGTATGGGCCAACGACCCACCGGCAACCCCATTCGGTTACGGTTCCCGCAGCTCTCAGGCATGTTCATGATCATACTCGCGTAGGCGTGCTGCTGGCCACACGGAGGTGCCTACACAATTCTTTCATGGGTTAAATTACGGGTACAAGGGGCAGACAATCAGCCGATTTACAATCGTTGTTCTGCGTTTCGTGAGGGGTGGCGAGCACTGAAAATCGAGATTCGAGAAACTCGCAAACATGCAAAGTTGATGCGAGATGATGCGACCCTAATCTCGAAAAGACGCGTCAACATTATCAATGTTGAGTCAGATTCGTGTTATGTCAGGTACAAAACGGTCCAAAAGAACGATATTAGGGTATCGATAAATTTCGTAGCCAACATCAAAACCGTTTCGATCTTAGGGCCGGTCGGGTGGAAATATCTGGAGCGTCTGTAACGAAAACCGTGTTTTGGCTGATAGCAAAAGAAAGTGCTGAAGCCGGGCGCACCTACGCGCCCGGCACCGTATTCATTACTCTCACAATCACGCGTCTATCCGCGCCGGTCAATGTCCCTTAGCCACCGACACGCCCGCCGAAAGTTCTGTGCTGCGGCCACCGCTTTCGGCCCTTGATCGCGCCATTGCGGCCCAAGTTGTTCGACCAAGAAAGACGTGAGCAACTCGGTCCCGGTGAGTGCGGCGGTGAGGGCTTCGAGGGCCACCTGAACGCGGTGTTCGTAGCATTGCGGTCGAAGCACCGGTGCCCTCTTCATCTTGCGCTTCTTCATTGTCACCTCGTCGTGGGTGGGTTATTTCTTGGGGTTCAGATCGTCGAGCACCGCCGTCGCAGCGGCTGCCACGGCGGTCAGAACAGTGGTAAGCGTCTTGAGGTTCATGGTCGTTGTCTCCTGAGAAATTGAGGCCTACGCTAATGCGCAGGCCGGTTCGGATTCGGGGTTGAGGTCAAACAAATAGCCTTCGGCCCAATGCCGAGGTATGGGAGTCTTCCGCACGGTGGATCGCTTTGCGGAGATGGTCTGAGGGACGATGGGCTTGGGTTCAGCGGACTTCCACGCGGCCTTTGCGTCGAGCTTCTTGCCGGTATCCAACGTGCTGGCGAGCGCGGCGATGATGTCTGAATCCTCCCCGCCGTTCATCATGGCCCGCAGCGCGTTCGTATCGAACACGCCTTCGAGCGCTTGTGACGCGCTTTCCTTTTCCGCCATCAGCGACAACGCGGATTCCTGGATCGTCCCGGCGTAATACAGGAAGTAAACCTTGCACGGCTTCGTCTGGATCGGGCGACGAGCACGAGCGCTGGCCTGCCGGAGCACATGCGTGCTGTAACCGGTTTGATACCAGATCAGAGACGGGAATTGAACGAGGTCGAGGCCGGTCATCACGCGCTTTGGATGAACGATCAGCACGTCCATTTCGCCCATGTGCTTTTCGATCCAATCCTCACGGGCTTCGGGCTTCACTGTGTCGGGCATGATCAGTGCGCGGATGCCGGCGTCGGTCAGGAGTTTCAGCAGCTTCGGGCGGACATCATGGACGCCGGTGAACTGCGGATAGACGGCGCATCTCCGATCCGATCGGAGTTCGGCTTGGACGATTTCGACGAGTTTCTGGTCCTTACTATCCGCGTGATGGTCGCCCAGATCAGCCGGCCACGCGACCGTCTCCGTGCCACAACGCTGGCCGTTCTCGTCATAGGCGGGCACGGTGATGGGTAGCCATCCAGTCGGCCTGTCAAGATACGCGTCGAGCGCCTGCACTCGCGTCGCCGCGAGTCCGGGCGGGCCTTTACCGCTCACGCGGCTCTTGATGGCGTCGCGCAGTTCGTCGTCGAGTTTCTTGTAGGCGTCGGAGAGTTCGCGACCCATTGGGCACGGAATCAACACGCGCTCCAGCGTCGGCAGCGCGGGACCGAGTTCGTCGAGGCCCATGAACACGCCACGGTCAAGAAGGAAGTGATTGAAAAGGTCCGGGCTGATCCCAGGACGCGGACGCTCGTTTTTCTTATACGACTTGCGCCGCCCACACGCACCGCGCTGCACCCGCCCGGAAAAGTCATCTGATTCCCCGCGGCAACTCCGAACGACCTGGTGCTCCATGACTCCGTACCGCGTGACGAATCCGCGCTGGTTGCGGGCGATTGGAGAGATGCGCGCACCGCCCAGATTCGTTAGATTAAAACCGCGCTGACTCAGCAGTGATGCGCTCATTCGCCAGAGCGGAGCATGGAGGTCGAGAGCCTGCCCGCCGATCAGCGTTCCGGTCAGCGCCATGGTGTACCGACATGCCGCTGCCAATGTGCCGAAGCAATTTCCCTGGATCGATTCAGCAGCGGCGAGTTCGTGAACCTCATCTGCGATGAGCAGATCGAACACATTTTTCATTCGGCGCTGGATGTATCGATCAATGTGCGGATTCTTGCGGAATCCGCGGGCGTTGGTCAGCAACCTGTCACCACAATGTTTGCAGGCGGCGGGTTCGTTGCGGGCGATGTACTCTGAGTAAATCACCGGCTCTGAACCTTCATCGTCTCCGTCCTGGACTACAGTGCCGCAGCGCGGGCAACACGCGACATCGACGATTCGCGTGACCTCGTGGACGGTGCCGTTGTCGCTGGGAATCTCACGCAGATCAGTATCACCGGGCTGCTTGTCCGCCAAGGATTCAAGCCGGACGCGCAACTTCATCTTGCGTTTGGCAGCGCAAGGACGATCTATGTCGACACCCAACTTCGCGGTGTCCTTGCCGATCACGGCGACCATCGGTGCGGTTGAGGTACGGGCCTGCTCTTCAAACTTCAGCAGGTCGCTGAAGCTGCGGATGATCCGGCAAATAACGCCGGGAATCATCCATTCGACCTCCCGCCGCCACTTGCGGACGATGTGACCGGGCGCCATCACGAGAAGTCGAAACGGACGGTGTTTGAGCAGCGACCAGGCTGCCGCCAGCGACATCGGCGACTTCCCGCAGCCCATTTCACAGATCATCCAGACGCGGGACTTGGCTTTCAGGCCGGCCAGCGCCCCAGTAATCTTCTCGCGCTGGCTGGGGTAGAAGGTGAATGGACGGCCGGTCGCGGCGGTGCGGCTGGCTTCGATGGGCAATAAGTCGGGCAGCGGTGCGCCGGGGGTGTGGCGTGGAAGCAGCACGGATTCTGCGGCACGGGCGATCGCGCTGCCGTAACGGTGTATTAACTCATTAAGGTCGCAAGCTAAACGCATTGGACGCTCCATTTCAGTGTGGAAGGCGAGTTGAAGTGATACGTTAACTGCATCAGGGTTTGTCGGACGAAAAGAGGGAGAATGGAATCAACAAAGGAAGAAATCGCACACCATGAAGCGGGACACGCCGTAATTGGTCTCGCTCTCGGCTTAACTTTTGAAACCATTACCATAATTCCAGATGAAGATGTCTTGGGGTCCGTTCGAGGACCAAGCGTGATGGGTTATTCCTTTAGAACCAAGCGTGAGCGACGGTCAATTGGCCGAGATTGTATCATTTCTTACTATGCAGGCTTAGAAGCTCAGCGAAATTACAATTCTGCCGCTGATGATGTCAATTCTTTGCAAGACGATGAGGATGCCTTTGAGATTTCGCGCATGTATGAAGTGCTGCCCAAAAAAGCATCCTACATTGGAGACGACGTGCATCTTCGCTACTTGCGTCGTTTGCGAGCAGAAGCTCGTAAATTGGTAAAGCGCGAATGGCCGAAAATAGCCTGTCTCGCGGAGGAATTACTCGCCGGCTCGGGAGTAATGACTAGGGCGGAGGTCGAAACCCTATTCGCGGCTCGCTTCTCTGAATAGTAGGTGAGTACGACGATTGGCAGCAAACGGGTCGAGCGGTCTTCGGTGATTTCCAAGTGGCTCCTTTTTATGCTGCGATTTGATGGCGCGATATACCCTTCGCACGCACGTGGCTTGCGATGATTGCGTCGAACGCGGCCTGGGCATCAGCGGATAGCACGAACGCTCGCAGCCCGTCCGGCACACCGAACGCTTCACATTCCAGTAACATTTGTGATTTATGGATCATCGGCATCAGCGCCGCGCCCCATTCCGCCAACGTCGGACACGTCATCTTCTCGCGCAGCTTCCGCCAGAGCGTCGTGTCGTCCGGGGCCAACATCAGATCGCCGGAACGGTCGAGCATGGCCACATGATGAAT
>Ga0194061_1001453_pt1 | contig 13751 bp, 11 predicted proteins | sample SepL2221m_MetaG_FD_163423 | JGI IMG/M metagenome (GOLD analysis project Ga0194061, IMG submission 163423) | Anoxic zone freshwater microbial communities from boreal shield lake in IISD Experimental Lakes Area, Ontario, Canada - Sep2016-L224-21m | ecosystem: Environmental > Aquatic > Freshwater >...
GGGCAAGGGTGTGGGTGCGCGCCGCCGGCGCGCACCCACACCCTTGCCCTCATTGCCGCCCTCGCCGCCGGGGTGATCGCCGGCTGTGCCTTTGCCAAGATGGCGCCGGCGCTGCCCCTGCTGAAAAAGGAACTGGTGCTCACGCTGGTGCAGGCCGGATGGCTTGCCTCGACCTTCAATGCGCTAGCCTTGGCGAGCGCGATTTTCTTCGGCGTCTTTTCCGACCGCATCGGCGCACTGCGCTCCTGCCTGTTCGGCCTGGCTTGCATGGTGGCCGGCGGCGCACTGGGCGCATTGTCCCCGGGTACCGGCGTGCTGATCGCCTCGCGCCTGGTTGAGGGCCTCGGCTTTATCGCCATCATCGTGTCCGCACCCAGCCTGATCGTCGCGGCGACCGCGCCGCAAAAGCGCGGCCTGGCGTTCGGCTTCTGGTCCAGCTACATGCCTTTTGGCAGCGCCCTGGTGCTGGCCGCGAGTCCGCTGGCGATTGCCGCAGCCGGTTGGCGCGGCATCTGGTTCGCCGTGTCCCTTGCCGCCGCCGCCTGCGCCGTGCTGCTTTACTCGCAACGACGGCACTACGGCGGCACCTCCGGCGGCGCCCGGCGGTCTCTTGCAAGTATTCGCGCCTCGCTCACCCAACCGGTGCCCTGGTGGCTGGGCGCCGCCTTCGCGCTTTACACCGTGCAGAACGTCGGCGTGTTCCTGTGGCTGCCGACCTACCTCATCGAGACACGCGGCATGTCGACGACGGACGCCTCGCTGCTCGGCGCGCTGTCTATTTTTGTAAATGTCTTCGGCAATGTGGCCGGCGGCTGGCTGATACAGCGCGGCGTACCGCGCGGCCGCATTATCGGCACGGCTTTCATCGTCGCCGGTGCGCTGTTCACCGGCATGTTCTCCGCCGCCCTGCCCGATGGCGCACGCTATGCACTGGTGCTGCTCTACAACATATCCTGCGGCGTGATCCCGGCGGCGGCGCTCTCGGGCGGTGCGCGCTACGCCCGCTCCCCGGCCGAGGTCGGCTCGATTCAGGGCTTGATCGTGCAAATCACCAATGTCGGCATATTTTTCGGACCACCGATCATCGCCGCGGCGGTGACCTACGCGCATTCCTGGGATGCCGCCTTGTGGGTGATGCTCGCGGCGGCGGTCGCCGGCTTCGCCGTATCGCGGGTGATTGCTTATTACGAGCGCCGCTCGTAACGGGTGATGGCTGGAAAGCCACGGCTGGAGCGGGTTTCCAGCTTATTGCCTTTTGATGTCATGGCGAGGAGGCGAAGCCGACGAAGCAATCTCGTTGCATGCTCGGCCTCTCGCTCCGCATGCATCTCCTTTCTTTTTAACGCGCAGTTTCACTCCCCTGCTGGGAGCGAGGCCTTTACTTTCTCTTGAATGTTGCGTTTCGTCCCCCTGCGGGGGCGACTCACTTTCTTTGCTTGTGCAAAGAAAGTAAGCAAAGAAAACACACCCCCGACGCCGCCCCTTCGGGGTGCCCTGTGGTGCTCGGCAAAGCGGGCCGGCCCTTAAACTCGCCGCTGCGCGGCTCAAACATAAGGGCCGGAAGGCCCCCGCTTCGCCTACGCTCCTCGGCGGCGCCGCAGGGGCCCCAAAGTCAAAAGCAAAAAACGTCGCATGGCATCGTTTGGCGTTGCTGTTGTCCTTGACCTACCCTCCCGTAGGTGACGCCGAGAAGCGCAGCGACAATGGGAGTTGTCCGGGACCTATGTCTGAGGCCCACGTCCTTTGTGGGCCGAGTTTAGGTCCCGGCCCATTGGCGCGAGCATCGCAGGGCAGTCGCGCAGCGACCGTCACCTTCGGGTCGCCTTTTCTTGGTCCCGCTTCGACCAAAGGAAGTCCCCGGAGGGGATTGGCGAAAGCAAAAGAAGGGACTCGCTCCCCGCAGGGGAGTGAAACCGCAAGTTCAAGAGAAAGGAATAACTCGCGTAGCGTTGAAACCTCAAAATGGATTCCCGCTTGCGCGGGAATGACGGCGCACGCTGCGCCAGCGGCTCGCAGAGGCGACGAGATTGCTTCGTCGGCTTCGCCTCCTCGCAATGACGCAACAAGGCGATATGCCGGAAACCCGCTACCCGAGCGGGTTGCGAGTCACTTCCCGTAATACTCCGCCACCGTCTCCTGCGCCACAGCCTGCAGGAAGGCGACCGTGCCCGCATCAATGCCGGCGGTATAGCTGTTGCCCACCGGTGATTTCCTGTAGATCGCGGCATAAGTCACGCACGCCGCAAGGTAAGTACCGATCAGCGTCGGGTGGCGCTTGTCGGGCTGGTAGAGCTCCAGGTCCGGGCGTTTTGCTATTGCCTTCGCGAAAGCCAGTCCTGCCGGGATGACCAGCGCATCATTGGCGTTGCCGGCGACGGTGTACTGCTCGGCCAGCTGTGCCGCCATCTCCGGCTTGTCCTTGTACGCCCAGGTCATGAACAGTATCGGGCGGGCGCCGTTGGCGGTGATCACCGTGCTTTGCTTCTTGGCGTACTCGTGGAACACCGGCTTCAATTGCGGGTGGATGGGGCACTGGCTGCAGTCGGCGACGATCACCGCGTCGTACTGTTTCCCGGGTTTGTTGAACACCACATTGTTGTTCGCATCAAAGGTGTATTTTCCGAGGCCATTGGGCCGGAAATACGACTCCATGTCATGCCAGTCCATGCCCGAGCCGCTGATGGTCACCGAAGTGGCACGCGGCGCGGCCTTGGGATCGGCGGCACGCACCAGGCTGATGACATGGCTGTGCATGCTGTTGTTGAAATAAAAGAAACTGTTGCCCACCCACAGCATGGACGCCGGTGTGGCGCCGCCGACTTCGGAGCGCAGCGGTTTGGTCTGCGCCGCTGCAAGCGTGCAATATCCCGCAACCAGTGCAAGCACCAGCACATAAGCGGGCAAGCGTTTTATTCCTGACATAAAGCCTCCTTCAAGTTTTATTCTTAAAGCGCAATCTCAGTCGCAGCGCACCGTCATGCCACCATCCACGACAATCTCCGTACCGGTGATAAACCGCGCCTCATCGGACGCGAGAAACAAGGCCGCGTTTGCGGTGTCGCGGCCGTCGCCGGCAAAGGCGAGAGGAATGCGCTTTTGCCGCTGGCGCAGGATGGCCTCGACGTCACCGCCCGCCCGCTGACCGGCAAGGCGCGCCTCGACCATGGGCGTGTGCAATTGACCGGGAACGACCGTGTTGACGCGTATGCCCTTGGCCGCGTACTGCACCGCCACGACTTTCGACAACTGGATCACCGCCGCCTTGGTTGCCGCATAAGCGACCTGCGCCGCGCCGGTCCAGCGCAATCCGGAGGTCGATGCGATGTTGATGATGACACCGCCGCCCTGTGCCTCCATCACCGGCAGCACGTGCTTGCAGCCGAGAAAGACGCTTTTCAGGTTGAAATCGACCTGCGCATCCCAAACCTCCTCGGACATTTCGACCGGGCCGCCGGCCGCCGAGCCGCCGACGTTGTTGACCAGCACGTCGATGCGGCCAAAGGCCTTGAGGCAGGCCGCAACCATGGCTTGGATGGACGCGCTGTCGGTGACGTCGCAACTGTGGCCGATCAGCGTGCCCCCGGCCGCCTTCACACGCGCCACGGTTTCTTCCAGACGCACAAGATCGCGATCGCAGGCAAAGACTTTCGCGCCCTCCTCGGCAAAGCGCACCGCCATGGCGCGGCCGTTGCCCCAGCCCGGGCCGACCGAACCGGCGCCTGTGACGATCGCCACTTTGCCTGCGAGCCGCCCGCCGCTCATGTGTTCACGGCGCGCAAGTCCAGTGGGAAACCGTAAAAATCGCGCGGATTGTCCACCAGCAAGGCCTGCCGCTGTTCCGCCGCAGGTGCGATCTCGGCAAGGAGATCAACCAGGGTGCCGTCATCGGGAATCGCGCGCAGGTTGGGGTGCGGCCAATCGGTGCCCCAGAAGACGCGGTCGCCAAACTCGGCCACCAGCTTGCGTGCAAACGGAATCGAATCCTTCCATGGCGCATCTTCGCGGGAATTTCGCTCGGAGCCGCTGACCTTGACGTAAAAACTCTCATCTTCCATCAACCCGAGCAGTGCGCGGAACGCCGGCTGGTCGATGCCAAGGGAGGAATCCATGCGCCCCATGTGATCAATCACCACCGGCACGGCGCAGCGCTTGAAAAAAGGCGCGAGCTCCTCGACCAAGGCGCTTTCGAAATGCACCTGCAAATGCCAGCCGATGTCCGCGAGCCGGCGACTGAGCGTCACCACCTCCTCCGGGTTGGCACCCTTGCCCAGGTGCCGCATGAAATTAAAGCGCACGCCGCGAAACCCCTGCGCGTCGAGCCTGAGCAGTTCGGCGTCGCTAATGGTGGTGGGGGCCAGCGCGACGCCGCAGTAATCGCCCTTTTTTGCGGTGATGGCATCGGCCACCACGGCATTGTCAAAACCATGGCAGGTGGACTGCACGATGACGCAATGCTTGATGCCCAGCAGCGCGTGCAAGGCAAAGAGTTTTTCCCTGGGTGCGTCGGCCGGAGTAAACGGCGCACCGGCGGCATAGGGAAAAAGGTCGTGCGGACCGAAGACATGCACATGCGCATCGCAGGAACCTGCGGGCAAGGAAAGCTTTGGTCTGCTGGGCGAGGCGAGGTAAGAGGGTTTCGGTTCGTTCATCGCTGCTTAACCGACGCCTCAGTCTTCCTTGAAGCCGATGGCCTTGATGATGCCGCCCCAGCGCGCCTGCTCGGCGGCGACAAAGGCGGCGTACTCTTCCACCGTGGTCGGCGATGGAATGCCGCTGACCTTGGCGAACTGCTCGCCCAATGCCGCCGACTTGAGCCCGGCGATGGCCGCGGCGTTGAGGCGTTTGATGATTTCCGGCGGGGTGCCGCCGGGTGCAACCAGGCCGTACCAGTTGTCGGAAATCACCCTGGGGAATTTGACCTCGGCGGTGGTGGGCACGTCCGGCAGCGCGGCAATGCGCTTTTCGGTGGTCAGTGCCACCGCTTTCAACTTGCCCGACTTGATGTGCGGCAGCACCACGGGAATATCAAAGAAGCCCAGCTGCACCTGGCCGCCGAGCAGGTCGGTCACGGCCGGCGCCGCGCCCTTGTAGGCGACGTGCACGATGTCTATGCCCGCCTCGGCCTTGAGCAGCTCACCGGCGAGGTGGGTGATGCCGCCTGCCCCGGCCGAACCATAGTTAAGCTTGCCCGGATTGGCCTTGGCGTAGGCGATGAGTTCGGCAAAATTGTTCACCGGCACCGAAGGGTGGACGACGATAGCCTCGGGCACCTTCACCACCACCGAGATCAGCGCCAGGTCCTTGTTCGGGTTGTAGGGCATCTTGGTGAGCGCATAAGGCGCCATCGCCACCGAGCCCTGGTTGTTAAAGCCCAGGGTGTAGCCGTCGGGCGCCGCCTTGGCCACCGCATCCATGCCCAGCACACCACCCACGCCGCCCTTGTTCTCGACGACGACCGGCTGGCCGAGGTTGGCGCTCAGGGCCTGCGCCATCGCGCGCCCGAAAAAATCGGCCGGTCCGCCGGCGGGAAAACCGATGATCAGGCGAATCGGCTTTGTCGGGTAGGCCTGTGCGTGCGCTGCAACCGACGCGAGCGCGAGCAGCGCGCAGGTGAAAATCCGTGAGAGTTGGCGCATGGTGTTTCTCCTCATTAATGGCGACCGGTCTTGCCGGATTTTTATTCTGTTCCGGATGCGCACGGGCGCGGCGCCCCGGAGCCACAAGTTACCAGAAGCACCACTTTGCGCGGGAAATTCTTTGTGTGTTCGCACCGCGAACGCACAGGGAACAAACGTTTATTTCTTGCGCGGTATCGCCAGAAACTGCGCCAGCGGCATGCCCTCGGCCAGTTTGGCGAGGCGTTCCTCTTCGGATTTTTCCAGGCGCTGCGCCACCGCCAGCACTTCTGCGGCACGCGCGCGCGGGACGAAACACACGCCCACTTCATCGGCAACCACCAGGTCGCCCGGATGCACGCTGACACCGGCGATCAGCACGGTCACATTGATGCCCACCGTTTCGATGCGCCATTTGCCGGTGGCCGGACTGACGCTGGAAGACCACACCGGATAACCGATGCCGCGCGAATGGTCGATGTCGCGTACCGCGCCGTCGACCACCGCACCCGCCTCACCCTGGCGCTTGCCGATGGATGCGGATATCCCGCCCATGCTGGAAATATCGGCCACGCCTTGTATCACCAGCACATCGCCCGTTTCGGCGAGGTTGTGCGCCTCGATTTCCCCGAGGTGGGAGACGTTGCGCTCCACCGCCTCGGGCACCGTTTGGGCAAGCTTGCGGTTGAGCACCGTCACCGCCTGCGCCACCAGCCGCGCCGCCGGGTCGGTGGGCCGCAGGATGGAGCCGGCGACCGCGCCGGCGACACCGCAATAATCCATCGCATCAGAGGTGGTGCCGCTAAGGTCGCCCAGCGCGCGAAAGCCGGCGAGCACTTCCGCGGGAAGGCGTTCGAGTTCGAGCGTGCCGAAAGCCGCGGCGGGGAGTTTTCCCAGTGTTTTCTTGGCGGCCATCAGTTGACCCCGGTCTTGACGGGGACGCGTTGCGGGTGGATTGTGCGGGGCACGGCGGACTCGCTGGGAATTAGTAAGGCGCGGCAAGCTGACCGCGTGGAAACTATATACCGATACAGGAAAGCCATGGCCGCAGGAGCCGGCGCAGGAATCAACTACCATTGGCAACTCAGCCAAACTCAAGAAAACCGTCATGCCCCGATCCGCACAAATCAAGGTCATGGCCTCAGTGGCCTTCAGGGACGCCTACCTGGAAATGCTGCCGGCGTTCGAGCGCGCATCCGGCCACAAGGTGCTGACGCAATGGGTGCTCACGGTAGAAATACTGCGCCGCATTGGCGCCGATGAAACCGTCGACCTGGTGCTGATGTCCGGCAGCGGCATCGAAAAGCTCACCCAATCGGGGAAAATCGTGCCCGGCAGCGCCGTACCCTTCGTCAAGTCCGGCGTGGGCATGGCGGTGCGCGCCGGTGCGACGGCGCCGGATGTGGGTTCGGCCGATGCGCTCAAGCGCACCCTGCTCGCAGCCGGGTCGATTGCCTATTCCACCGGGCCCAGCGGCGATTACCTGGTCGGACTGTTCGACCGCATGGGCATCGCCGCTGAAATCCGGGATAAGGTACGCATTGTCCGGGGCGAACCGGTGGGTGCCGTGGTGGCGCGCGGCGAAGCTGAAATCGGTTTCCAGCAAATACCGGAAATCCTGCCGGTAACAGGCATCCAGTACCTCGGCCCGCTGCCGCCCGAAATCCAGTACACCACGGTGTTCGTTGCCGGCATCCACAGCGGCGCAACACAAATCGAGGCGGCGCACGCCTGGGTAAAATTTCTGACGGCGCCGGGGGCGGCGGCGATTTACGAAAAATACGGCATGGAGCCGGGCTGAGAATCTGCACTCGCGTTCACGACATCGTGCGCCGAAACATGAAAAATGGTGAGTTCACTCCCGTTTTTCTGCCTGCGCCGGCAGCCTCACCGGCCTGCACGGCCTTCAATCGGCGGGGTGGCGCGCCCTGGGTCGGGGAGTGTTGACAGCTTTCTGAAAGCTGTTTGAGCAAGAATACCGGTCGCCTCACAGTTGTCATCTGGCGTATGCGTCCCAGCCATTTATTGGAGGAGTCGAATGATAAAACTTTATGTATTGTCATTGTTTCTGACCGCCGCACTTGCCCTGTCCGCGATGCCCGCGCTGGCGAGTTGCCCCGCCCACGCCATGACCGCACCGGACCAGGTGCGCTTGAACGCCGACTCCGTACTGATCGTGACCCACGCCTCATCCAACGACGACGGGCGCGCCGTCACCAAACTGGGCGTGGACGACGCCGTCTATTACGCCAGGCAAAAGCGCATTCCGGTGGTCTATTTGCAGGACGAGCGTCCGGCCCAGAACTACTTCGTTGAAGATTGCAATCCGGATTACTGGGTCGCCTCGGAGGGCGGAGAGCTGCGTTTTGAGGTCACACCGTCCCATGTCTATACCGTCGGCGGCCACCTCGAGATCTGCCTTTCGAGCACCCTCAACGAGGTGCTGCTCAGCTGGTCAAAACAGCCGCGGCGCAACCTCACCATCACCTATCTGATGGACGGCATTTTTTCCAACGGCAAGAGCCTCGATGAGTCCGACCGCTATTACCGCGAGTACCAGCGCTTCATGGGCATCGTCACCTACAACAAGCCGGCCGGCGAGTACTACCAGAAACTGTCATTGCTCGAAACCATGGGCATCATCATCACTGAGCAACTGCAGTATCAGTACCTGGAACGAATACTGCCGCGCTACGACAGAACCATGCCAGCCGATTACCGCGTCGAACTGAAGCTGATGGATTCTCGCGTCAAGGTGCTGCAACCGGGCCGCGGCAGCCGCCCACCGGTCCTGCGCTTCGAATTTATCGACTCGGCCATCACACTGGACGCGCGCGACCCGTTTGGATCCGGCATGCTCTGAGGCGCTTCGGATTAAAGCGTGCAACGCGGGTCACCGGGCGGCGCCGCGATTCACCAGCCTGTCCGGGCCTTGCTCGCCGCGAGATTCCCGGAAAACCCTAGGTGGCGCGACGCACGAACGCCGCATTAAGCTCTTTCACGTTTTTCACCCCGGTCTGCTGCATGGCGCCGTAGAGTTCGAGGCGCATCAGCTCGAGCACGCGTTCGACGCCGGGCTGGCCGAACGCGCCCAACCCCCACAGGTATGGCCGACCGATACAGACGGCGTTCGCGCCAAGCGCCAGCGCCTTGACAATGTCGGTGCCGCGGCGGATGCCCCCGTCCATCAGTACCGGAATGCGCCCGCGCACGGCTTCGACAATTTCAGGCAGCGCGTCTATGGTCGAGCGCCCGCTGTCCTCTCCGCGCCCGCCGTGGTTGGAGACAATCAGGCCGTCGACACCGTTGTCGACGCAAAGGCTGGCATCCTCGTGGGTGAGGATGCCCTTGATGACGATTTTCATTTTGGTGGTGTCGCGCAGGCGCTTGATAAAGTCCCAGGTCATGTTGTTCGATTCCATGCCCTTCATCGCCGACAAGTCGATACCGTCGTACATCGGCCGGCGCCTGGCGCGACCTACCGCACCCTCTTCGTGGCAGACCTTGCAGTCGCGCGTGTCTTCCTTCCTCAGCCGGAACAGCGTTTCCTGGTTGCGGCCGCCAAGGCGGTCTACCGTGACTTCGAGCACCGGGCATCCGGCTGCTTCGACGCGCTTGACGATGGCGCGAGCGACATCCCAGCTCGGTGAGGCATAGAGCTGGTACCAGATCGGTCCGCCATAGACTTGCGTCAGTTCTTCGATCGACTTGGTGCCCGAGGTGGACAAGGTGTACATGTGCTTGCCCGCCCTGGCCGCGCGCGCAACCGCGAGCTCGCCGTCATTGTGGAAAAAACGGTTGCCGCCGGTCGGGGCGATGATGATGGGCGTGGCGTGCTTGACGCCGAACAGGTCGACCGACATGTCGACCCTGCTCACATCATTGAGGCGCCGCGGCCGGATCTGGAATTTCAGGTAGCCCTCGCGGTTGGCGCGCAGCGTGACTTCATCATCGATGCCCGATGCCATGTAGCCAAAGTGCGCCGGCGGCACGTTCTTGCGCGCGACCGGCTCGAAATCGAACACGTTGATCGCGTCCTTGGGGCTGGCAATCAGGTCGTTCGGGTTGAACGGCGCCCAGATAATCGGGTCGGGATACTTGGACGGGATCTCCGCCGCCCAGGCGGCAAGGCCGGGCGAGGCCATCAAGGGACTGGCCGACAGCCATTTCAGGAACTGCCGGCGGTTCTGTTCCCCGGCTTTTGCGCGCACTGACGACATGGCACCTCCTCCTTGTGGGTGGCCCGGCGCCGTGGCTCTGGATGTGGCCGGCTGGCGGGTCGATCATCTTTATCGCTCGCATCCTACACCGTCACAACCCGTTTAAGCTCCCGGGGAACAAGCAGGCCACCTCACCCTCGCCGGCCAAGCCCGAGGGGGCGGCGATTTTTCAATATTGCGCGGGCCAATCTCCGCAGAGGTGCCGATTTAGTGGAAAATGACGCGTTGGCGGTCCCGGTCGACGGGACCGGATCAACCGATCACATCATCAACTCACGGCATTACAGGCAAGCGCACGCATCCATGACGGAAAAAGTTCCACCACCGCCGGATCCAGAAGCAGTCAACCTTGACTTCACCGGGGTCTTCAAGCTCAGTGAGCTCAAGCGCGAACCGCCGCCGCCACCTCTCCCGCCGGCGGCCAAGCCGGCCGCCATACCCAAGGAATTTCTCGTCGGCTCAAAATCCCTGGCCAAGGACAACTACTACATCAACATGACGCGGCCGCGCCCGCTGCGCAAAGTCGATCCGACCCAGATCACCATCCTGCTGGTCGAGGACGACGCACCGACGCGCAACGTACTCAGCCTTATCCTGCAGCGTAGCAAGGGCTACCAGGTCCGTCCGGCGAGCGATGTGAACACCTTTATCGCGGCGCTGCAAAAACGCCCGCTGCCCGACGCGGTCATCCTGGACATTGAGTTGCCGGGCAATGTGAGCGGCTTCAAGATTCTTTCAAAAATCCGCGCCACGCCGGCCATCGAGCACATTCCGGTCATCTTGTTTACCGGCCACTCGGCGCCGACCGACCTGGCGCAAGGCCTGATGCTCGGCGCCGATGCCTACCTGTCAAAACCGGCGCGGGTGGAAGCCATCCTCGCCGCAGTGCAGGCGGTACTGGGCGGCTGATTTGCGCCCGCCCGGAGTCCGGGCCGGCAATACGGCTTACTTTTTGTCCTGCTTGGCGTCCGGTCCTTTTTGCCGCGCCATCATCCACATCACGCCGCGCTTTAGCCAAACCGAGGTAGCGGAAGGCGTTGCGCCGCTGCACGCGGAAATCGCGCGCCTGCATCAGGCGCCGGCACAAGCCACGGCGCCCGCCTTGCGCAAACGCGCGGATGGGGCCGGGCAATAAACAGCAACCGGGGTGACCTAAAGCCGGATCAGTTCAGGGCGCACCAATGACAAAGTAAATCGTCGCGCCCTTACCCACCGCGCCTTCAGCCCAGATCCGGCCGCCATGCCGGTGAACGATTCTTTGCACGGTGGCAAGCCCGATGCCGGCGCCGGGGAACTCATTGTCGCTATGCAGGCGCCGGAATATGCCGAACAGGTGTTTGCTGAAGGCCATGTCAAACCCGGCGCCATCGTCCGAGACAAAATAGACCGTTTCCCCCCCGACTTGGTTGGCGCCAAAGGCGATATGCGCAAACTCGCGCTTGGAGGTGAACTTCCAGGCGTTACGCAACAAGTTGTCGAGTACGAGGTGCATCATGCCCGGATCGGCTTGCACAAGCAGCCCTTCGGTGAGCGCAAATTCGGCGCTGCGCGCGGGCTGCTCCTCGCGCAACTGCGCCATGATGCCCAGCGCCATGGCGCTCAAGTCGACCGGCGCGAAGCGCAGGCTGTCGCGGCCAAGCTTGGCCAGGACCAGCAGGGCGTCGATCAATTCGGCCATGCGCAGGCCCGACAAGCGCATACGCTCAAGATAGTGCCGGCCCTTGTCATCGAGCTGGTGTGCGTGCTCTTCGAGCAGGATCTGGCTGAACGCGGTGATGGCGCGCACCGGCCCGCGCAGATCGTGGGCGACCGAATAACTGAAGGCGTCAATCTCGGCCACGCGGCTGTTCAGCTCGCCGGTGCGCTCGACCACCTGGTGCTCGAGTTCCGCATTAAACCGATTGGCGATGACCTCGGCCTGCTTGTGCGCGCTGATGTCCTGCACCACCCCTATCATGCGCGTGCCATCGAGCAGGCGCATCTCAAGGCGCAGCCAGCGCCTGACACCGTCCGCCAGCACGCGAAACTCGCTCCTGTAACCGTCGCGCTGCAGCATGGCAAGCGCCATGCCGGCGCTCACTTCCTGCCGGTCCGAGGCATGCACATGCGCCAACAAGTCCTCCACCGTGGTGGGCGCCGTCCCCGCCAAGCCGAGCATGTCCTGGGCGCCCCCAGTCAGCGACACGCGCGCGGTCTGTACGTTGACATCGAGCGCACCTATCGCCGCCACATCGAAGGCAAGGCGCAGGCACTGCTCGCTATCGTGCAATCGCGTCTCGACAAGCTTGCGCTCGAGGGCCATCTGGATGGTGGCGTGCAATTCGCGTTCGGAAAACGGCTTGAGCAAATAGCCGTAGGGGCGCGTCGCCCGGGCACGCTCTATCGTTGATTCTTCGGAGTGCGCCGTCAGGTAGATTACCGGGATTGGCAGTGCGTCGGACAGGTTCATCAGGCGCGCCGTTTCTATGCCATCCATCTCCCCCTCGATGCGTATGTCCATCAGCACCAGATCCGGGGCCGTTTCACCGGCCGCGCGCAGGGCCTCTTCGCCCGAAACGGCCACCTGAGGAACCTCGTAGCCAAGCTGCCTGAGGCGCTGCTGCAGGTTGGCGCCGACAATGCGCTCGTCCTCGACCAGCAATATGCGCGCGGTTTTCAAGCGGAGGCCTCGACGCGGAATGTCATTACAAACCCGGGGGAGGGATCAGACTCGACGCGGATACTGCCATGCATCTGTTCGACCAGCAGGCGCACCAGGCGCAGGCCCAGCGTTCCCCCACCCTCAACGTCGAACTCTTTGGGAATGGGTTTGCCGTCGTTGATCACGCTAAGGGTAATTTCCCCCGGGAAATCTTCGCTCAGCGCGACGCCAACGACGCCACCCCTGCCAAGGGGAAAAGCGTGCTTCAACGCATTGGTCACCAGTTCACTGACAATCAGCCCGCACGGAATGGCGATATTGATGGGAAGGTGGACATCGCGCGCATTGATGGCCCACTCGACCGGCCCCGCCGCCCGCCCCCAGGAATCGGCCAGGGCGGCCAGCATCGTCTCGAGAAAAGCCTGGAAGTTGACGCTGGCGAAGTCCTTGGACTGGTACAGGGTCTGGTGAACCAGCGCCATGGCGCGCACCCGCGCCTGCACGTCGCGCATCAATTCGCCGAAAACGGGGTCGCTGCTATCGAGGGCCTGCAGGTCGAGCAGGCTGTGGACGATTTGCAGGTTGTTCTTGACGCGGTGGTGAATTTCACCGAGCAGCAGGTCTTTTTCTTTCAAGGCTGCGCTGATGCGCGCCTCGCGCTCATTGCGCTCTGACATGTCGACCACCGCCGACAAGACCATCGGCCCGCGCTCGGTCTGGACTGGATTGAGGCCGATTCCAATCGGGAACTCGGCGCCGTCACTACGCCGACCAGTCACCTCAGGGACCGCGCCCAAGGGCAGCGCGTGCGCCGTATCGAGCGTCTCCTCGATTAGGGCCTGGACTTGCGGCAGCGCGCGCTCTGCCACGACCAGACTGACCGCCAGGCCGGTCATTTGGCCGTGCCCGTAGCCGAACACCTGCTCGGCCAGCAAGTTGCCGCGCTCCACGTGGCCGTCCTTTGCCACGAGCAAAATCGCCACCGGCAAACTGTCAAACGCCCGGTCAAGCAAACTGTCGGGCATGCACGGCGCGGCTTCAGACCCAGTCAAGAGCTTGTCCATCGCATCTCCCACCGGAACCGTGTTCCGGTGTCTGCCCGGGATTTGATTAGTCCCGGAAGACTGCGTTTTCACAATACACCTTACCAGTAGTGTCCGGTTAAATATCAAACAAGTTCAATTGGTTGGCGATATTTGATTGATTTTCTGTGTGATCGTGGGGCTGGAAGGCGGAAGATATCTGTATTTTCTCAAACACCGAGACCGAAAGAAC
>Ga0194061_1001454_pt1 | contig 13750 bp, 13 predicted proteins | sample SepL2221m_MetaG_FD_163423 | JGI IMG/M metagenome (GOLD analysis project Ga0194061, IMG submission 163423) | Anoxic zone freshwater microbial communities from boreal shield lake in IISD Experimental Lakes Area, Ontario, Canada - Sep2016-L224-21m | ecosystem: Environmental > Aquatic > Freshwater >...
CGTCTGTTGTTGATCCGGTTGCTGATGCGGCGGTTGCTGATGCGGCGGTTGCTGATGCGGCGGTTGCTGATGCGGCGGTTGCTGATGCGGCGGTTGCTGATGCCGATCCGGATGCTGATGAATGACGATGCCGGCATCCTGAGCTAATACTGCGACGAGTGGGTCATTGTTGTAATCGTTGTAGTAGTGAATTCTGCGGATGCCGCACGCCGCCAGCGACCGGAAGCAGTTGAGACAGGGGTAGTGCGTGACGTAAATGGCGGCGTCCTGGAGGCTGGCGCCGCGGCGTGCGCAGTCGCTGACCGCGTTGATTTCGCTGTGGATGATAGCCTGCTCGTGGTTGTCGCGCAGGCGGCTGACGTGCGGGGCGCCGGCGATGTAGCCGTTGTAGCCCATGGCGATGATGCGATGATCCTTCACGACGACGGAGCCCACGCGCAGGCGCGTGCACGGGCTGCGCATGGCGGCCAGGAAGGCGATGGACATGAAGTAGTCGTCCCACGGCATGGGGGCCACATTTGAGGCATTTGATGCAGCGGCAGAAATTTGGTGCAGCATTTTTAATGCAATGCATCCTTTTATATTTTTAAGTGAAAACCCGAAAAATTGATTTAAATTTATAGTGTTTAAATCAATGCATAAACGAAGTACCGCATAAACGAAGTACCGCATAAACAGGCACATGCAAAGAACAATGGATCCAACTGCGGAAACACCCGAAACACCTGAAACAAATGAATTGCTTAAAGCGTATTACCAGCAACTCACTCCATTTGAACAACGCACATGCGACATTGCGCGCGAGCACCTGGGCTCATCATTTGATTTGGTGCGCAGCAACGGATTCATTCGCTGGTCATCAACCCGGAAAACTTAAGGTTTCCAAGGCACGGCACGGTAAGACATGCATTGGCCTATGACCCCCTCCGAAGGGTGCGCCGCAAAAAGTCGTTTTTGTCTTTCAATCCGTATTTTTTCTGGACCCGGCGCAGCGTACGTTCAATGCGACGGGACAGCTTGTGAATGTGGCGGCGCTTGCGAGAGCCTCCACCTCTTATTGTGTCTTCTTCTTTTTCGGGTACGCCTTTTTCTACTTTTGTTTTTGTGTCTTCGGTTTTGTCTTTGTCTTCGTTGGGGTCTTCCACCTTTGTTTCCTTTCCTTCAGTTTCCTTGCCTTCGGGTCCGATTGTGCCTTCAGTGCTTGCCACTCCGTCTTCTGCGCTTGACGCTGCGCTTGATGCCGCGTCTTCGGCTCCAGCCACTGCATTTGACGCTGCACCGGATGCTGCGCCTTCAGCGTTTAATGCTGCCTTATCCATTGCGGCGGTTAGATCCCCCACTTCACTCATCACTTGTTTCACTGGGGCTGCAGCATCTTGTAATCCATCAATCGCTTTTTCACCAGCAGCAACCCCATCAGCAATCGTGGTAGCAAGCCCAATAGCACCTCTGACCGCACCGAATGGGGGTATGTCATCAACTTCGGCCAATACTGCTGTAACTGTGCCACCCACCGCTTCTCCTATTGCTGTCTCTAATGGTGGTAAAACCGTTTCTTTTACTTGGTCAATGCCGGTTGTTATTACATTTGACAAATTGGACTTCAATTTATCCACTTCTGCCTCTACGTTTGGATCTGTCATCACTGTACTCAACAATTTGGCTTGATCTGAGGTCAATGACTCGGCCAAAGCGGCTTCAACGAGCTTATCATTTCCCGTGGCCTCCAATGCATCGACAAGCAGCTGTGCCCCACCGTCAAGAATCATGTCCACTGGCTTGTGCAATACTGCTTTTGCAATCTGAGACAGTTGGGGCTCCTTCACGGGCACATAACAGTCTGAATCGGCGCTGCTAAACAAAGATGGGTATATCATGCAATTTGGTTTTGGAGCATTGTTGTTGGTTGCATTGTTGTTGGTTGCATTATTATTGTTTGCATTTGCATTAGTTGCATTAATTGCGTCGTTTGCATCAATGTTTGCATTGAGGGTTGCATTGTTTGGATTGAGGTTTGCAATAGTTGGTTCGGAATCACCAGAGGTTTGATTATTAGAATCAGTTTCGCCGACGGGTGGTTGTCCATCAGAATCAGGAAGACTTGCTGCGGCAAGTTCCGGAGCGGCAGCGGCAGCAGGATCAGGTGCGTTGGCAGCAGGATCAGGTGTGTTGGCAGCAGGACCATTTGCAATAGGAACACTTGTAGGTTCAGGACCATTTGCAATAGGAACACTTGTAGGTTCAGGACCATTTGCAATAGGAACAGGTTCAGTTGTAACAGGAACACTTGTTGCATTTGTAACAGGAACAGGTTCAGTTGTAACAGGAACACTTGTTGCATTTGTAACAGGAACAGGTTCAGTTGTAACAGGAACACTTGTTGCAGGTTCAGTTGCAGTTATAGGTGTTTTGGCAGCCGCGACAGGAGCGGCAACAGGAGCGGCAACAGGAGCGGCAACAGGAGCGGCAACAGGAGCGGCAACAGGAGCAGCAACAGCAGGAGCAGCAAGAGGAGCAGCAACAGGAACATCAGTAGGCGCAGTTTCTTTGGTAACAGGAATGTTGTTAATGGATTCAGGCATTTTAACAGGTGGAGTATCGTATTTGGAAGCAGGGTTGTTCTTACGAGAACGATTTTTGATGACCATACTAATAATTGTGTGACTAATATATGATTAATATGATTAATATTGGATATATATTAATGATAAAAAAAATGGAAAAATGCAATGCAATGCATAATAAATTGGCACATGGCGAGATCACATCATGCATCGTTCATTTTTTTATAACTGGCATAGTCAATCGGCTTAATGATGTTGAAATCATGCGTTTCGGTTGCATGGCTGCCTTCGCTCACGGCAGTGAAATCATCCAGTCTCCCGCAATACAAATAACGTGTCACTTGTTCCTTCAACACACATGCCTGTTCCTCATTGGCATTGGTATTCGCCTTGTTGTTGTTGTTGACACTGAGGAGTTTGTCATTTTTATTAATGATGGGGACACTAGTCATAGAGTATTTTTTCAGCTGCGCAAACACGGATGAGGTCTTGGCCGTGGCGGTCTTGGCCGTGGCGGACTTGGTCGTGGCTGCGGCTGCGGCTGCGGCTTTGGCAGCAGCTGCGGCTACTGCCTTGGTCTTGGCCTTTGACAACTCTTCGCGGAAATCAATGTAGATCCGCTTGCAGCCGTGTGTGATGACGTATTTTCGGGCCACGGATTCCAAATACTTGAACTGCACCGAGCGCTTATCACAGTAGTAGCAGAACACGGCTCGGTCGGCATCGTACGTCATTATGACGTCACCTTGCGGCGTGGTTTCGCGCACGTGGGCATTCAGTGGAGGAACCGGCGCATCGTGGTCATCTTCCAGCTCGTCGTACTCTTTGAAGTACTTGGCTTCAAACGGGGGTTCTGGGTCTGGTGCTGGTTCTGCATCTGGTTTAACATGCGGTTGTTGGAGAGCCTTGTGGGCCTTGCGGGCCTTGTATGCCTTGTATGCCTTGTACATTAATGCAGTTGCAACAACGGTCGCGGCAACGACAGTCGTTGTTCGTTTGAATCCAAATCCACATCCACCAAACCGGTTCATTAAAAAATTCATTGGATTATTATTATTAGTTTATGCATCAATCTTTAATTCATTTTCTTACGCATTTTTATTGCGCATTTTCATCGGCTTTTGCTTTTGATGCTTTTGCCTTTGTATTTGATGCCTTTGCCACTTTGACTTTTTTGACCTTTGTCTTTGCGGATTTGAGTTCTGGTTCTGCTTTGAGTTCTGGATTGGGTTCTGGTTGTTCTGGTTCTGGTTGTTCTGGTTTTGAATTGTGTTGGGCATTTGTTGAGGTTGTTACATTTGCGCCTGTTACATTTGCGCCTGTTACATTTGTGACAGGGGGAAAAAGCGTCCAGTCTCTCCTTGAACAGGACCGCAATGTCGGACTGCAGGTCCACCACCCGAATGCACTGGTAGGACCCGTTCTTGTTGTCGGGGTGCAGGCACACCAGGAACAGGTCGGTCACGCGCTTGCCGTAGTTCCGCTCCAGAATGGCCTTGTACGCATTCAGCTGAAGGCAGTAGTGCCAGTAGTTCGTGTCCGGGATGTGCGCGATGAGGGGGGTGTGCGAGTAGTCCTTGGCGCCAAACGGCACCTTCTTGATTTCCTTGCAGCGCTTCCAGTCGTAAATGCTCAGCGTGCCGTCGGGTGAGCCCGTCGCCGGGTCCAGGTTTTCAAACACCATGTCAATGGAGCCCGAGATGCGCGCGGCTTCATCAAACACGGTCCATTCCGTGCGATACGGTCTGAGGTGTGATGCATGGTCCGCGTAGAACTGTAGGAAGTAGCGGAATTCAGGCGCTTCGGTGTCATCCGGTGGTATGGGAAGGCCGTTGTAATGGCACTCAATGTTGTAGTGCATGGCCGTGCCTGCGGCGGCAGCGGCGTCGCGGTTCGCGTCCCAGGCCGCCTTGATTGCGTCGGCAGTCATTCCATAATACGGGCTCTGCTTCCAATTGCGCGAGGCCATCATGCGTTTGATTATGTTAACCGTGTCAAACTCGCTGAAGTGGCTGTGCACCCATGTGGTGACCGAAGTGTAGGGCTTGCTGGGGTCGGCGTCAATCGTGTACTTGTGCTCCACGGGTTCAAAACTGATGCGCGCGTCGCGCTCATGCGGATTGAGCAATGCCAAATGATCCATGCTCATCAGAGATATTACGGGATGCTGGTTCATTTTTTTTGGCAATCAATTTTTGAAACAATATTCTTTTGATTTAATTGTCACCGTTATATATAGCAATTGTTTTTAACTCAAATCCGATATGTCAATTGAAGACAGAATTTCTAAACAAATGCGGGATCGTGAATTTGATGCAATTGCAAATGTTTACCCCGGTGCAGACAAACGATTCCAAAAATGGGTGCAGCAAAATGTAAATAAGGATGACCAAATGAAACAAATGAATGATATTTTAAAAAGGAGTCAAAAACTGCCAGGTGATACCAACGAGAGTTACACAAAAAGCTATATTGATAATATGAATTTGTTTGGTCAAGTTGACTTTCACGGCGGCTCTCGCAAGAAACGGCGCTCTCACAAGAAACGACGTTCTCATGTGAAACGTCGGTCTTACAAGAAACGGCATTGCAAAAGAGGAGGCGCAGGACACCATTTTGGAGAGCCAGTCGTGCCAGTCGTGCCGCCGCAGCCGCAGCCGCAGCCGCGGGACAACAATGCCAATGCAGGCAATGAATTTAGAACCTTTCGCGTGTATGGCGAAGCGTTTGAAAACCCAGAACAAGATGGACTTAATCATTTCATCACCGTCCACATGCCGTTAAATAGCCCCGTTCGTGATTTGTTCAGAGCCGTGAATGGTCACCGAATGCACCGAATGCATCTGCCGTTTGAGCTGCGCGTCGGTAATGAGCCCATCCTCATAAATGATCCAAGTATAGCCAATATAGTCGGCGATGTTTTATTGATGGTGAACGTTCAAGTGCCGGCGAATGCGCTTGTGCATGATCCACGTTTCGTTCCAGTCGTGTTTCGTGCTGCACATCCATACCAATTCCAGGAAAATTAAAATGCATTATCATTATTATTAATATGTAATTTAACTCATAAATAACATATTTGCAGTCATTATATACAGGATTTATTGAAATGACAAAAACCGCATATAACAACGCAGATAATTATACCGACAAACGCACGGGGATTGTGTACGCGAATGTGAACAACCGAGTTTCAACGCAGCAGCAGCCGATCCAGGTCCAGGCCCATTTAGACGCATTCATTTCCGACTCTTTTTTGAAAACTTACTTTGCCAAGGGCAAATAAATCAATTTGAATCAATTTGAATCAGTTCAAACATGTCGTCGTCATATGCATCATCATTGTCATCATCATCGTTATTGTCATTGTCCTCATTGGGAACGGGAACAGGAACAGCTGGCACAAAATCCGCATAATGGTTTACAATGAGGTCCAGGGCGGGACATTCGTCATTGTCATCATCATGCGTGGACGTGTTCATATAACAATTCTGATCATAGATGGTGTTGAAGTCAAATGGGTTGTGGATGTTGTTGCAATTTTCTTTGTTGTCGTCGTCGTCGTCATACTTATCGTCGTTGCACTTGTTGCACGGTTCATTCATGACATTCCTGGTTGCTTCCAACCGGGTCAGCCTCTCCAATATTTCAGAACACACGGACTCGTGACGTGTGTGCTGTTTTTTGAGTTTTTTGCGCAGCGATTTGCAGCATTTGTTCTGGGGTGGCTGTTGCTGTTGCTGTTGCTGCTGCTGTTGCTGTGTTTGAAGCTGTTGCTGGGTTTGAAGCCTTTGTTGCTGTTGCTGCTGCTCCTTGTGCTTCAAATGCTCAGACCGAAGGTAAGCGTGCTGTGTTTCCAGTATCCACACGCGATCTATGACCCCCTTATTGGTCCAGTCCTGCATGCACTGATTGGCGCGCTTGATCCACACCTCCTGCTCGTTCAGCCGCTGAGTAAGGTTCGTTGCTCCTAATTGCGCTTTTATGGTGCATATATCTGCCTTCATGGCTTCTAGGTTCGCTTTCAGGGCATCCAGTTCCGTTCTCAACACCAGGTTCTTTTTCTGCAGCTGAATGATTCTCAGGTTGTCCTTCGTGTTGAGGGATTTGGGTTTGGGGTTGGGGTTGCGTTTTGGGGATGGATTGTCATTGGCTGGGGGGAAGGGGTCCACCGACACCGCGTCACTGTCTTGGGGTTCGTCTTCGCTCAATTCGTCTTTGTTTGCTTTTCTCCACGTCTTCGCGTGCCCGGACTCGTGCCGGTAAGAGCACTGCGAAACGTAGGTTTCAATGTCACCACCCAGGTAAACGCTGCAGTTGCCGAGCCAGCACGGATACAGGGCATTTGGGTCCATGTCTCTCGTCGCCTTCTGAGAAAAGAAGGAGCAATAAAACGGCTGTGGCTGTGGCTGTGTCTGTGTCTGTGGCTGTGGTTGTGGATTGAAATGGATGGGGCTCGTGGTTCGCACGCCGATTAATGCGTAATTGGTGCCGGTGCAGTCATAGTGCCCGCGGTCAACTGTGATCGTCATGCCTTTATAACATGATTGTAGTTGGATACCCTGCAGCTCCAGATTGTGCACAATCAGGCTGGGCGTGAGAGCGTGAGGGTGAATCCATGCCTCAATGACCAGCGATTTTGATTGACTGGATTGGATTGACTGTTGTTGTGGTTGTGTTTGCATTTTGTGGGTGCTATTATATTGTACATGTGCATGATTTTAAATTCATTTCAGTATGATTTTAAAATCATTGACAAACTGGGTCATTGATCATGGATTATGGATTAAGAAGGAAAGATTGGACTGTTTGGACCGTTAAGCCCAGGGCAATTAAGGTTGAAAAAACTATGGGTCGTTACACTGCCCACGTTCCAGCCGCTAATATTTTGGTTGAATACACTCGCATCAGCAAACATTTGATCCATGGCGGTGACATTGGCGGTATTCCATGCACTAATGTCTGCGTTGAATGCAATCGCACTACTAAACATATTCATCATGTCGGTGACCTTGGTGGTGTTCCACAGACTAATATTTGAGTTGAACCAATTCGTATTAGAAAACATAACAGACATGTCAGTGACATTGGCGGTGTTCCACAAACTAATATTTCCGTTGAATACATACGCATTAGCAAACATGTCATGCATGTTTGTGACCTTTCCCGTATTCCATGAATTGAGGGGCTGGTTAAATGATTCCGCATTAAGAAACATTCCATCCATGTTTAAGACATTGGCGGTATTCCACGAATTGAGGGGGTGGTTGAATACACCCGCATTATTAAACATAGTAGTCATGTTCGTAACATTGGCGGTGTCCCACACACTAATATTTCCATTGAATTGATACGCATTAGCAAACATGTTATACATGTTGGTGATATTGGATGTGTCCCACGCACTAATAGGGTCGTTGAATATACTCAAATTAGAAAGCATACTATTCATGCTCGTCATAAGAGTGGTCACAATGTTGTTGAAGATGACGGGGGGGTCACTCGGACTCGGTTTAAAATAGACAGCACCTGATCCCGGCGACGTACTATTCGGATTGGCGGCGTAATTCGTGATCATGGATGCAGAAGTTTGGTCAACTACCGCAAACATTTCGGTGGTGCCCCGTAGATTGGCGGATATAAATATTGGGACTGTGGACAGTGGTGCAGTGCCCGTGTATTTCACTGTGATGCCATTGGCATCTAAAATTACCGTGGGTGTCGTCACACAGTTGCTGTGTTCGCTCGTCAGCGTGGTGCAGTCCGGACCTGCGGGGTTCGGATATTGCGTGTTGGGCACGCAGTTGCTGGCGGTCACACAGATTTGGTCGCCGTATGAAACGGTTAATGTGAACGAGTTCAGGCACGGTTTCGGCGCTATGGATGTATTTAAGATTCCATTCACGTAAATGGTGTAGCCCCACACATGGTTGCTCGGTGGGCTCCCCTGGGATGTGATCGGGCTGCCGCCGTCAAATCCGTACAGCCACGAAATCGTCACGGTGTTTCCGGTCTGACTGCTGATGAAAATGACCGGCGCGTCGGGCGCAACCGGTGTGATGGACGCCTTGGACCCGCAGTTGTCCAGATCAAAATGCACGCGCGTGGGGAATTGGAACCCGCGTAAACTCTGCGCCTGGTTCGCAATGATGCGCTGTGCCTGCTGCTGATTGTACGGCCGGCTGCTTATGATTGTGGTTCCGCTTTCGTTTGTCCATTTCACGTCAATGCTGGGATCAATGAACACGTTTTTAAAATAGTCCCTTTGCCCACACGTGGTGGTTCCGTAAAACAATCGGTATTCGGGATCCACTACAACGTTGTTGTTGTTGAAGGCAGTGACGGTGGTGGCACCCGATGCCGGATTGGTGGTGGGATTGACTACCAGCTGGTTCGGATACTCGTACTCGCTGTCGCCAGCTGATATGGCTACATTGGTGACCGTTGGAAATCCCAGCATCGTCACCGGAACGCGAGCCCTATCATAGTTCGTTATCGTGAAACTGCCGTAGTAAACTTCCCCGTTCTCGGGGGCGAAGGAGGTGTCCAGGTTGCTGGACGGCGGCGGCGTCAGCAGGTACTTGCCCTTGGTCACGTCCAGCAGGTCGGCATAACTGGACGTGCTGGTTAAAGCCACGGAATTCGTGTGCACCGTGCCGATGTATTTGGAGCCGTCCCGCTTCACCAGGACGCCCCCATTTTTCGCTAAATTCACGGCCGCAGCGTACTTAATTTTAGCTTTCAGCTGCGCTGTGCGATCGCTGGAATTCAGTTGCGGCTGCGACACGGTGTACGGTTTGGCGTTATTACTAGTGTTGAATATGGACATTTGCAACAAATTGGTGTTTGTTTATTATTATTATATTTGCTTATAATAATAACACACAATAATACACAACAACAGACCCAATTGTATACGCGCAATAATAATACATGCACACGTATTCCATTTTATCTGTGCCATTCTATGACACAAGACAGCAGCAGTATACAAAGATTTTGTGTATCAACACGGTGCCGGTGGCGGGCGCGCTGGCTGCCCGCGTGAAAACGGTGCGGCCTCCCCGACTGTCCGGGCTCTGCAGCGACAATGGGGTTGTTGGTAATAGTAATAATAATAAGTGCATCCATGTGATCACCAGCTCTGCCTCTGCTTCTGCCTCTAGTTCTTGTTCCTCTTCTTACTGCGATTACATGACGCCCGAGCAGCTGCCCGAGCTGTTTGCGTTTCTCGTGAGTAACGGCTACACGGTGGATACCGCGCTCACCAAGCTGGCAGCCAAGCACCAGTCGGGCGGAGGGGGTTGCGGCAATGGAACCGGAACCAATGCCAATTCTCTCGTGTGCCTCATTTCTATCCCGTGAACTTGTTTTCTTCAATTTTCATCAGGCCGTAAGGCAGGTCCACGATGATTTGCCCCAGCAGCTGCGGCAGAATGAACTGGAACCGCATGGTCATCGTGACGAAGAACTGCACGATGTCCAGCATCCAGTCCAGCAGCGGTTCCACGGTGACAATGGTTTGGGCCCAGCGCTTGGACACGGGGATGCGCTGCCGGTACGCCGGGTTCCACAGCTTGGAGTGGATGAAGTCAAACATGACCGTGCTGTAGTAGCCTTGGAGCAGCGAGCTGATGAACCCCACGGCGTACACCAGCAGCACCTTGTGCCACGTGTCCAGACTCATGCCCAGAAACCGGATGCTGGGATCCGGGCCGAACCCGAAAAAGTTGTTGAACGCGCCCTCCTCGTCTAAAAACAGGATGTACCCCACCATGAAAAATACGAACAGGCAGAACGCCATGCGCGGTTCAAAAAATATGCGCTTTAAAATTGACATGTGGATTGGAGGCGATACTTATTTATATACTATATTGTCACTATATTATCTATTAATTATTATTTATCATTTGCATTTGGTGCATTTGCATTTGGTGCATTTGGTGCATTTGCATTTGGTAGCAGGCTCGGGTTGTCTCCGCAAATGGTGGCCCGGCGCCCGTTTCGGGACACGTTCCATGTCATGATTTGGGCATTGAAATTGATGGATTCGGGTTCGTCATGTTCCATGTCGCTGATGATGAGCAGGGGGGCACAAAGGCACGGCCGTGCCGTTAGAACAAGTGCCCCCCTAGGACCCCCTTCATGCATAGGTGCTGCGCTTGTCATGGGTGCTGCGCTTGTCATGGGTGCTGCGCTTGCGCTAAGTACACTTGTTATACTGGCGTTCAGTCCGTTCAGTGGAGAGCACGCTGCGCGAAACAGCTGCTGCGCCTGCGACACGAAGTCGTCGTTTTCCAGTGTGTGCCATTCGGCGTGCGATGAAAAGGTCAGGATGTGATAAGGCGATGCCGACGGTGAAGCCGACTGTGAAGATGGTGAAGGTTGCGACAGATGCAGCAGGTGCAGCGCCAGCCCAATCCCCGCGTGCAGGCAGTTGTTGTGGGCGGGGCCCATGCTGTGCGCCAGCGAGAGCACTGGTACTAGTGCTGGCATTCGTGCTGGCATTCGTGCTCGTGCTGCCTTGTGACGAGCCAAATGCCGCTGCCACAGCGCATTGATTTTGCCGGCATCGTTCGTTGTTAAAGCCTGTTTCACAAACCAGGCCAGCGTGGGACTCGCGGGGGTGGTCGTCGTTGGAGGGCTCAGCGCGCTCACCAGTTTGCGGTAGCGCCGCTTCGCGTCGGGCGCCCCGGGAAACATGTCGGCGGCCAGCGCGTCATAGTACCACTGTAACAACCCCCGGCACTTGGGTTCCCGCGGCACCCACTTCGCCGCCAGAGACCCACGGTTGTTTGCATTTGCATGGTCGTTGCGCAGCTGCGCGTTCGTCATGCGCACGCAGCCCTGAATCAGGGCGCACGCAGCAGCAGCATCAGTCGTGTCGCCGTGTTGTTCAAAGTGGCGGATGAAGCCGCGCACGTCGCGCCAGCATCCGATGCCCAGGGAAGCCATTTGCTCCAGCGCGTGCAGGCACTCCGGCATTTGATGTGTTGCAACGAGTTGCATGAGCATGGCGTAGGTGCTGTCGCGATGGCCTTGGCACCAGCGGTTCTTCAAAATGTCGGCAACTGCGGTGTCATTCATCATCGTGGAATTGAATTGAATTATAATTATAAGTTTGATATTTCTAAGCCGTTTTGCATCACGGTTTTATTTGGATGACGACTTTGTGCGCGCGTGTTTGTGTTTTTTGGAATGGAACGGGGAGTGGATGATGACCCGCTTTTTGCTTTGATTGTGCTGGTTGTACTGGTTGCACTGGTTGCCGGCCTCATACATAATGTGCAGCGCGTTCAGGCACGCAAACATGGGAATGGTGGGCTGAATCACCACGTCCTCCACGGCAGAAATGGGTGTGAGAAACCGTTGTGGCTGCATTGGTTGATGATGCGGCTGCGTTTTCAAAAAGTCCCGAATTTCTTCCGCTTCCAGGTCCATGTTGTATAAAAACATGGCGCGCAGCTTGAAGTGCATGCGGCTCAGGGTGCGCTGCTGCTGCTGCTGCTGCTTAATGCACCAGATGAGCTGCTCCTGGCGCAGCACGCCGTCCTCAATGCGCACCGTTTCCTCGCACACGTGCTCTATTGCGCGATTATGCATGAAGGCATGTATTATCCGAATGCAGGGGGGCGGCTGCGGGTGCAACAAATAGTCGTCCAGGTCCGCATTCAAATCCAGTTCCAAGTCCAAGTCCGCATTCAAATCTGAATCTGGGTTATCCATGGCCACATGCATTTAATAAATATATCAAGTCTACAATTAATTCATGCACACATTTTTCGCGCATGAATTGAACTAATTTTTTATAGACGTGTAAATGTATACAATATTTGCATGTCAAAGAAAACATTGTCAAGGACAAGGACAAGGTCCGGGTCAAGGACAAGGACAAGGTCCGGGTCAAGGACAAGGACAAGGTCTAATCGCGGAGGAATGTTCAGTCGTGCATCTGGCGCTGCCGCTGCCGCTGCACCTGCACCGCTGACATTTGCCGCCATGGATGCGGCAGCTGCAACTGCTGGTCCCGACGAGCTTGAAGCCATTCGCCTGACAAAACAAATCGTTAGCCGAGCGTCTGTCTCATTTAGAGAACTTGACGGCGTGGATTATTTACTTCTGGATGCGGGATGGGATGCTCTTCCACCCATTTGGCAATTGATTGGATTAATGGAACAAAGGCGGGAAAGGCGCGCTGCATTCGCTGCCAGGAGTCGGGACGTCATGCTTGCGTCGTCTGCCGAACTATGCGATCAACCCTTGCCGCAACCACAACTGAAGAATCTAACTACTTCCATGTCGCCAAAGGAACGGATGAGCGCGTTGGGTGCCATGCAAAGATCAATGATAATGCACCAGCTGACACATGGTATGGGAGCACCGCAAGCACGCGATGCGAGAAAAATGACAGACTGCATGACACAATACCAGGCGAGTCAAGCGGGTCATGTCATGTCAATTGCTGTGGAAAATGCATTGAGCACAATTGACACAATTAAAAGCGTGGGTTGGAAAAAGCAAATGGTGACACACATGATGTTTCCGGTTGACATTAGACCCCTCGTTCCCAAATCTGCAATGATGGAGTATCCACTGGCTCAATTCGTCGCATCCTACGTCAGAAAACCGGTCGGTCAGATTGGCCGAACATATCCAGAACTGCAAAGAACCGCATTGCAAAAATTGTGCGACACTTTGATGCCGAGCGACGTTTTGGTTGCGGTTGCAGCAAAGATAGAATATGATGCACGACAGCCCCAAGGTGATTACATTCCCGGACGCGATCATTAGTCCTCGTAATACTTTGTATATGCGGAATCGTATGCATCGCTGTTCAAATCCTCATTGCATTCGTTTTCGTTGTGATCGTGACGATAATAGATGCGGTTAACAGGAGTAAGGAACTGGTTCATGGGGCGAAGGAACTGGTTTTGGATTTGGATTGGTTGGATTTGATGCATTGGTTGGATTTGGTTGCTTGGTTGGATTTGGTTGCTTGGTTGGTTCAAGCTTGGTTGGATTTGGCCTTGTTGAATCGCAGATTTGAAATTCAATTTCGGCACAGGGTTTGGATTATGATTGCTTTGCGCGTTGCTTTGCGAGTTGCTTTGCGCGTTGCTTTGCGCGTTGCTTTGCGCGTTGCTTTGCGCGTTGCTTTGCGAGTTGCTTTGCGCGTTGCTTTGCGC
>Ga0194061_1001455_pt1 | contig 13742 bp, 11 predicted proteins | sample SepL2221m_MetaG_FD_163423 | JGI IMG/M metagenome (GOLD analysis project Ga0194061, IMG submission 163423) | Anoxic zone freshwater microbial communities from boreal shield lake in IISD Experimental Lakes Area, Ontario, Canada - Sep2016-L224-21m | ecosystem: Environmental > Aquatic > Freshwater >...
ACAATGAAAATAGCTAGGCCGGCAAATGTCGAAATCCACCATTGATCAAAAATAACAGTTCGCCCTTGCGCCACCATCAAACCCCAATCCGAGGAAGGTGGCTGCGCTCCTAAGCCGATAAAGGCTAAAGAGCCGGCAGCAAGGATCACGGTTCCAAGATCGGCCGCGATCTGCACAATCAGTGAAGAAGTTATGTTTCGCAATAAGTGACGCGTCATGATCTTCCAAGAAGAGACGCCCATCGCTTGAGCGATCTCAACAAATGGTTGACTCTTGATTGATCGGGATTCATTTCTGATCAATCGTGCATACCAAGGCCACCAAGAAACAATTAGTGCGATCAAGGCATTTCGCAGCCCCGGACCGAGAAGTGAAACAGCTACTAGTGAAAGTAGGAGAGGCGGGAAGGAGAGAAAGAGCTCGCTTAGGCGCATGACTGCCGCGTCGATGAGACCGCCTCGAAATCCAGCAATCAAACCGAGAAGCGTCCCTACAAGCGCCGCCGTTCCAACCACCGTCAAAGATGTTAAGAGCGCTGGTCGGGCACCGAAGATGATTCGACTTAATAGGTCACGACCAAGTTCATCTGTGCCAAGTAAGTGCAGTCGGCTCGGTCCGATCAGAGTATGAGCAACATTTGGCGCGCCGGCACCTTCTTTTGGATAAGGCGCCAACCAAGAACTAAATGCAGCACAAGCTAAGAAGATAGTAAGGATAGAACTTGCGACGATGGCATATGGATTTGCCACTAACCACGAAAGTTTCGCTACTTTGATTTTCATCGCCTTGGTATCCATCAGGCTTCGATCCTTGGATCGATTTTTGTGAGAATCAGGTCAACTATAAAATTGATCGTTAAATATCCAGCAGCGCCCAGCAGAGTGATCCCCATAATCGCCGGGTAATCGACGCTAATTAGCGCATTCGCGGCGAAGCCTCCGATTCCTGGCCAGTTGTAGACTTGCTCGACAAAGAAAGTGCCAGTTATCAAATAAGCAGTTGATAAGCCGGTCACGGTGATCACGGGTGGAATAGCGTTCTTCAGCGCCAATTTAAACAGAACGACCCGTTCTGACACCCCATAAGCCCTGGCCACCTTGATGTAATCCTGCGAAAAAACTTCAAGCAAATTTGCCCTGGACATTCTTGCGATCAAGCCAAAGCTGTACGCCGCAAGTGTCAGCGCCGGTAGAACAATATGTTGAAGTCCGCTAGTAACTGCGACCCAATTCCCCGATATCGCAGCATCGAATAATGGGAACCCTGTTATGTGATGAATCGGATTGGTAAATTTAATATCTAAATCAAATTCTCCGGTTGCGGGAAACCAACCTAAACGCCCCACAAAGAGAAGCTGAAGTAACAAGCCGAGCCAGAATGCAGGAACTGAAATTCCCGCTATCGAAAGTACTCTTATTAGCGCAGCACCAACAGAATGCGGAAATCTGGCAGCCAGCATTCCAAAGATTAGGCCGAAAATAATCGCAAACCCGACGGCAACCGCAATCAATTCAATAGTTGGTGGCAACCGGTTTGCGATTTCATGAAGCACTGGTTGTTTCGTTGACAAGGAATATCCCCAATTCCCGGAGATTACGTCCTTTAAATATTTAAAATATTGAACTGGTATTGGTTGATCAAGTCCCAACATCGTTCGAATTCTGACCTCGTCTGCCGCCGTTGATTTTGGGCCAACGTAGGCAAGTGCCGGATCGCTGGGCACAAGGCGGGCCAAAATGAAGGTGAAGAAACTAGCTGCTAGCAGCACCAGCGATGCCGAAGTAAGCCGCTTCCACAACAACCGAATCAAGAGGAATCTCCTAAGCTAAATGTTACAAAGTTCAGCTGAACCAGTGCTTTTATTACCAGTTCAGCTGAACTACCTTGTCCACTCGGGTGTAACTCTAGAAGTTAATTAGCTTTGATCCCCGCAAAAAATGCCGAGAACGGATAGTTGATGTTGTACTTAGGAATACTAAGTTTCTTTGGCACAACACTGACTTGGGCTTCGTCATACAGATAGACGCCTGGCGCTTGATCGTACAGAATCTGCATAGCCTGGCTGTAAAGCTTTTGTGCGCCAGCCTTATCGGAACCACTAAGGACAATTGCATCATCAATTAGTGAGTCGTACTGCGTATTCTTCCAGTAGCTCAAGTTGAAGAATGGCTTGGCGCTGCTATGGAATAACGAGTAAAGATTGTCTACTCCCGCATCGCTATAAGTAGGCCAGTACTTCACGATAAAGAGGTCTTGCGCGTTGGCAGGATCCTTCTTCGCAGCGGACCACTGTTGGTTAAAGAGAATAGCCTGGACATCAGCAGTTACTCCGATGGAAGCAAAGGAACTTTGGATCAACGGAACAAAACGAGCCTCCGCTGAGTTCTCGGACGCATATGTGATCTTTATATGCAGATCCTTTACTCCAGCTCGGGCCAATAATGTTTTTGCCGTTGCTAACGCCTTCTTGTATTGAGGTGTGGTCGAACTATATGGGTAGATACCCGCTGGTACTGGACCTCGAGCTTGGGTACCGAATCCTTGTCCGCCAATACTCACGATATCTGCGTAAGGGATCGCCATGGACAACGCCTTGCGAACGGCAGGATTATTTAGTGGAGCTCGCAAAGTATTGAAATAACCGACGTAGTTAAATGGTGACTTGTAGACCTTAACCAAGTACTTCGAATTCTTTTTCAAAGTAGGGATGCTGGTTAATGGGATATTGGTCGCCCAATCGACTTGACCTGAAGTCATCATTTGCTGAGCTGTGATTCCATCAGAAGTTATGAGGGTATCAACGATTCCATAGGCAGGCTTAGCTCCCCAATATTTTGCATACGTAGCGAGAACAACTTCACTTCCCGCTTTGTAGCTTTGAATTGCATAAGGGCCAGTTCCGCCATCGACGCCTGATTCAAAGTATTTGGCATCTTTTAGAACAGCTGCCAAAGCCTTGGGACTAACGATCCATGCTCCGTAAGTCGAAGATGCGATTAGATCCATTGGAGCGGCGTAGGAAAGATTCATCACCAGCGTATCTGCGCTAGGTGCGGAAAAAGTTTTTACTGGATCCCAAATAAATCCGGCGCCACCATTTGCTTTCGACTGCTCCAAGCTAGCCTTTACTGCGGCCGCATCGACAACAGTGCCATCATGGAAAGTCGCACCTGAGCGAATCTTAAAGGTCCAAGTTTTTCCATCAGCAGATGAACTCCAGGAAGAAGCAATCCCCGGTGAATATTCGGGGGTATCCCCATCGGCGTTCTTCCAAAGAAGTGGTTCGTAAATATTTGTCATATAAAAGGCTTCGGTCGAGAAAGACTGAAATGGATCCCAGGTAGTTACTGCAGCAGAGGTAGCAACTTTTAATACTGTGGCAGCAGATGCCGCCTGTGGAACCAAAAGTGCCGTAGCACCTAAAGCGAGGCTGGCAATAATTGCCAATAATTTGGATTTGGAACTCTTCAAATTTTCGATTGTTCTCATCCGACAACCTTCCTAACTGGTTCGAGGGTGCAGGGCGCAATGGGAGTTTGGGCCTTACGTTGGCACGAGTTTATGGAGGTGGGGTATGCCTGTCTATGAAGAAGTAGTGCATTTTGGTATGCCTATCGGGCATACTAACTATGTGGATCTACGCCTAGTCGGTTACTTCTTGAAAATTTATGAGCTTGGTTCGATCTCAGCTGCAGCAAAAGATCTTCATGTTGGCCAGCCCTCCCTATCCCGTCAATTACAACGCTTTGAACGTCAACTCGGGGTTTCGCTATTTGATCATGGCTTGCGATTAACTCCCACTGCAGCCGGCGTGGCTTTCGTGCCAATCGCCCGAGACTTACTAAATCGCGCCAGCCAGGCGGAAATAAAAGTGAAGTCATTAACTTCATCGACCAGTTTGCGATTCACAATTGCGGGACCACCTACAACTGTTGCTGATGTAATTGCACCATTCATCGCTGCAGCAGGAACTGCTGGTCTTCTTACGAATATCAGAGAGTGTCTGCCGAACGCGGTCTATAAAGAATTGGAACTGGGGCGGGCGGATATTGTGATTGGTACCAGCCCGCCTCCAGCTCGACTGCGTTTTCGAACCGTTGGTGCCGCTCCAATATGGGCGCAAGTTCCCAGCAATCATGATTTAGCAAAAAATGAGTTCGTTTCCTTAGCGGAAATTTCCAGTTATCCAATTGCCATCGTCGATGACAATCACAACGTTCGCAGAATTATGGATGACGCTTTCGCCCAAGCTGGTTTGTCCAGCGATATCGCTTTTGAAACTCAATCGACGCACGCCTCGCAAGCACTTGCCGCCGCTCATAAAGCGATTTGTGTAAGTTCTGATGATCCCCGCTATGGTCTAATTCCAATTCCCATCAGAAAACAAGCCAATTCCGAAGAACTTGCCATCACGCTCTTTGCATCCTGGGACCCATTGCATTACGCCGCAGATTTCCTAGAAAAGACGGCGAAAGATCTCGAAGCCTTCTATCTGCTGCGCTGATTAACCAATTCTCAAGCCTTACCAAACCTGCGTTCGCGTTCGGCATAAATCTCAATAGCCTTCCATAACGTCCGGCGGTCAACGTCTGGCCACAAAACATCCATAAATACCATTTCAGCATAAGCAGATTGCCACGGCAGAAAATTGCTAGTTCGCTGTTCACCCGATGAACGAAGAAACAAATCAACGTCGCGCATTTTTGGACTGTAGAGGTGCGCTGCTAAGAGCTTTTCCGTTACCTGTTCTGGCTTGATTTTTCGCTTGCTGACCTCAACTGAAATTGCTCGAACTGCATCGACAATCTCGGCACGACCGCCATAGTTCACGCACATATTTAACGTGAGAACTTTGTTGGATTTTGTCATTTCTTGGGCAATTTCCAACTCTTTAATTACCGAACTCCAAAGTTTCTGGGCTCTGCCAACCCATTGAATCTTTACCCCAAGATCATTCATCTCGTCGCGACGACGCCTAATCACATCGCGGTTGAATCCCATTAGGAACTTCACTTCTTCGGGTGAGCGGCGCCAGTTCTCGGTAGAAAACGCGTAGGCGCTAATCTCCTTAACGCCGATCTCAATGGCGCCATGGACTACATCCAATAACGAAGCTTCCCCAGCTTCATGGCCAGCAGTTCTAGGTAAGCCGCGGGCTTTGGCCCAACGTCCATTGCCATCCATAACTATCGCAACATGCGCTGGAATTGCGGCGCTCGGCAATTTCGGCGGTTTCGCCCCAGATGGATGAGCGGTGGGGGCAATAACTTTTTTAGCCACGCTAGATTCTCTCAACTAACGGCAGACTTCGTAAACCTCGCTCAAGATGCCACTGCAAATAAGCGGCAATCAAACCGGAAGCTTCCCGGCGATTTCGAAGTTCGCTTTGGATCGCACCATCCCAATCCCCGGTTTGCAGATCTGACATCAACTGAAGCGTTTCAACAAGTGGTGTAGCGGCCGCTGCCGGTTTGCAATCGGTGCAGACTGATCCGCCGCCAACGAGAGAAAAATATTTATGCGGTCCGGGTTTATCGCAGCGAGAGCAGTTGGTTAAAGAAGGTGCGTAACCGGCAACCGAAAGGGAGCGCAATAAATATGCATCTAGAATCAAAGAAGAATCGTAAGTGTTGTGGGCTAAAGCTTTTAAGGCACCCACTACTAACAAATACTGTTGTAACGCTGGTTCATGTTCTTGAGCTGTGAATCTCTCGGCCGCTTCCAGAATTGCAGATGCGATCGTCCAATTTTGATAGTCGTTTGAAAGTGAGTCACCAAAATTTTCGATACTTTCGGCTTGGGTCACAATGTCGAAGGTCTTGCCCGTGTAGAGCTGCAGGTCGACATAGCTAGTTGGTTCTAGTCGCGCTCCGAATCGAGATTTAGTTCGGCGAACTCCTTTTGCGACGGCTCGCAGCCGACCATGATCCTTCGTGAAGAGCGTGATGATGCGATCGGCCTCGCCCAATTTCTGGGTGCGTAGGACGATCGCTTGATCACGATAAAGGGCCACGGCTTAAACGGTAACGAACGAGGCGCAGATTCGCTGGATATTGAAGGCTAGAAATCAACGAATCTGAATTTGCTGACGCAGACCGCGATTTACCGCCGAAATAACGGCTTTTAGCGAAGCTGTCGTGGTGCTTGGGTCGATCCCCACGCCCCAATAAACTCGATCTCCGACTTCGCACTCAAGATAGGCCGCCGCTTTTGCATCGCCACCAGCGCTGAGAGCATGCTCGTAGTAATCCAGAACACGAACCCGCATCGGTTCCAAATGAGAATTAAGAATGTCAATAAATGCTGCGATTGGACCATTGCCAGAACCATTCAAAGAATGCAGTTCACCATCATCGGCCAATTCAACGCTGAGTTGAACATCTTCATCCAAGTGCGAAGATTGGGAAAGGCCATCCAATCTAAAGCGTCCCCAGTTGTTGCGTTTGGCCGGCAGGTATTCATCTTCAAAGATCTGCCACAACGCGTCAGCAGAGACTTCGCCGCCTTCTTCGTCGGTCTTGGATTGAACGACCTGACTAAATTCAATTTGAAGTCGACGAGGCAGATCCAAATGATGTTCATTCTTCATCAAATATGCGACGCCGCCTTTACCTGACTGGCTATTTACGCGAATCACCGCTTCGTAAGAGCGACCAATATCTTTAGGGTCTATTGGCAGGTAAGGAACTGCCCACGCCTGACGATCAATCGTTACGCCCGCTGCTTTCGCATCTTTCTCAAGATGCTCAAGGCCTTTCTTGATAGCATCTTGATGCGAGCCAGAAAAAGCGGTGAAGACTAAATCGCCGCCGTATGGGTGGCGCTCTGGCACTCGAAGTTGGTTGGCGTATTCAACGGTGCGTCGAACTTCATCAATATCGGAAAAATCAATATGTGGATCAACGCCTTGGCTAAATAGATTAAGCCCCAATGTAACAAGGCAAACATTTCCTGTGCGTTCTCCGTTGCCGAACAGTGTGCCTTCAATACGATCGGCACCTGCCATATAACCGAGTTCTGCAGCTGCTACTCCAGTGCCGCGATCATTATGTGGATGAAGACTTAGAACTAGCGAATCGCGATATGCCAAATTGCGATGCATCCATTCAATCGAATCAGCATAAACGTTTGGAGTTGCCATTTCGACAGTTGCGGGAAGATTAACGATGCTCTTCCACGACGGCGTTGGCTTCCAAACCGCATTCACGGCATCGCAAACTTCTACTGCGAATTCCAATTCCGTACCTGTGTAAGACTCAGGTGAGTATTCGAAAGAGACCAATGTTCCGGGCACGGTATCGGTAAGTCGAAGACAAAGTTCAGCGCCATCAGTCGCGATCTTTTTAATACCAGCTTTATCTAAGCCAAAAACGACGCGTCGTTGAAGCGTTGATGTCGAGTTATAAAGATGGACCACTGCATGTTTTGCGCCTTTGATCGCTTCGTAAGTGCGACGAATTAAAGGTTCCCGAGCTTGGGTCAATACTTGAATTACAACATCATCTGGAATCAAACCATCTTCAATAATTTTACGAACAAAATCAAAATCGGTCTGACTGGCGGATGGAAATCCAACTTCAATCTCTTTGTAACCCATGCTTATTAATAATTTAAACATCGCCATCTTGCGACTGGCATCCATGGGATCGATTAGCGCTTGATTGCCATCTCGAAGGTCAACTGAACACCATTGCGGCGCTTTGGTAATTTGCTTCGTGGGCCAAGTGCGATCCGTTAGATCCACTGGGATAAATGGGGCATAACGATGGATCGGCATTGAGCTTGGGATTTGCTTTGGAAAATTCATTTTTACTCCTTCAGTACTGTGCGGGGCTGGTTTGGGTTACCGGCATGACCAAACTCCGCGGGCGAGGTGACCGATTATTTGGCCCCGCCGCGGCAGCGAAGGAGGAGAGAAAAGCTGCGCACAGCGAAAGGGTAGCCCCTGGATCAGAGAACGGGCAAATAACGCGAAAGCTCGTAGGCGCTCACCTGACGGCGATAGTCATTCCATTCAGCTCGCTTATTGCGAAGGACATACTCAAAGACATCCTCGCCTAAGGTTTGGCGGACCAATTCTGAGCCCTCCATAGCGGTAATTGCCTCATCCAAGCTGGAAGGAAGCAATTGCGGGTTCTCCGAGTCAGTCAATTCGTAACCCACTTCGACCCCCTTTAGACCAGCGGCGATGATCACAGCAAAGGCTAAATAAGGATTGCAGCCAGAATCTGGCGAGCGCACTTCCACCCGAGTTGAATTCTCTTTCTTTGGCTTATAGGCCGGAATTCGAACTAAGGCGGCGCGATTGTTGGCTCCCCAAGTAACGGCGGCAGGAGCTTCATCGCCACCAGCTAAGCGCTTGTAGGAATTAACCCATTGATTTGTAATTAAGGTGAATTCGCGGGCGTGCTTAAGAATTCCGGCGATAAATGCTCGTCCCGTTTTCGAAAGTTGATGAGGTGCACCTGCTTCGTAAAAGGCGTTCTCTTCGCCTTCAAAGAGCGAGATGTGGGTGTGCATTCCGGAGCCAGGATGATCAGTAAATGGCTTTGGCATAAACGAAGCTAAGAAGCCTTGATCCAGCGCAACTTCTTTCACAACATGGCGAAAGGTCATGATGTTGTCGGCGGTGCTCAGAGCATCGGCGTAACGAAGGTCGATCTCTTGCTGGCCAGGCGCCGCTTCGTGATGGCTGAATTCAACTGATACGCCCATCGCTTCTAACATAGTGATTGCTTGGCGACGAAAATCGTGGCCGACCGCGGCTGGGGTCTGATCGAAATAGCCACCAAAGTCGACGGGAACTGGTGGTTGCCCTGCTGGGGTATTTCCCTGGAAGAGAAAAAATTCTAGTTCCGGATGGGTGTAACAGGTGTAGCCCATCTCCGCTGCCTTGTTCAAAGTTCGCTTCAAAACATTCCGCGGATCAGCCGCTGACGGCGTGCCATCTGGCATTGCAATATCGCAGAACATTCGCGCTGCCCCTGGAGCTTCGGTTCGCCACGGCAAAACTGCGAATGAGGATGCATCGGGCTTGGCCAACATGTCAGATTCAGTTACGCGAGCAAAGCCTTCGATAGCGGAACCATCAAATCCAATTCCCTCTTCAAAAGCCCCTTCAAGTTCGGCCGGGGCGATAGCTACGGATTTCAAGAATCCCAAGACATCGGTAAACCAAAGTCGAACAAATCGAATATTGCGCTCTTCGAGGGTGCGAAGAACGAACTCTTCCTGGCGTGAAATCTCGTCGCTCATGGCCTCATCCTGCCAATCCTGCGTTACGGATATGTTAACCAGGCGAGTTATAGCCCGTGTGCGGTAGCCACTGCCTCGTAGTAAATCTTGCCCTCGTGAACATTTAGCCCAGCTCCAAGGGCTGGATCAAGCGCCAAGGCCTGCTCCCAGCCATTATCGGCCAGCGCCAAGGCGTAGCGGATGGTGGCATTTGCCAAGGCATAAGTTGATGTCGCCGGAACCGCACCTGGCATATTGGCCACGCAGTAGTAGAGCGAATTGTGAACTGCGAAGGTGGGATCGGAATGAGTCGTGGCGCGAGAGCCTTCAAAGCAGCCGCCCTGATCGATCGCGACATCTACTAAGACACTCCCTGGCTTCATCTGAGCAACCAAAGCATCGGTTACCAATTTCGGTGCCTTCGCACCTGGAACTAGTACCGCTCCAATAACAAGATCAGCTGATAAAAGTTGACTTTCAATTTCATAGGCAGATGAGGCGAGGGTCGTTACCTGGCCGGCGAAGAGGGCATCGATCTCGCCGAGGCGAGCAAGATTCAAATCCAAAATAGTCACATCAGCGCGCATGCCGTGAGCGATCGTCGCCGCTGCTACACCAACCACACCACCACCAAGTACAACAACCTTTGCTGGTTTAACACCCGGCACACCGCCAAGCAAAACTCCCCGGCCGCCCGCGTTCTTCTGCAACGTTGCGGCACCAACTTGAATCGACATTCGACCGGCAACTTCGCTCATAGGTGCAAGCAGCGGGAGGTAGCGATTTATTTCTACGGTCTCGTAAGCGATTGCTGTAATTCCGCTCTTGATAATTGCATCAGTGCACTCTCGGGAAGCGGCTAAATGTAGATAGGTAAAAAGTATTTGTCCTTTTCGCATGCGGTGATATTCAGCTGCGATCGGCTCCTTCACTTTTATAATTAAATCCGCGCGCTGCCAGACCTCGTCAGCTGTTGCGATTATGGTCGCTCCCGCTTTTTCAAATTCGGAATCGGTGATCGCCGAACCCACCCCGGCACCGGTTTCAATTAATACGGTATGACCGCGCGTGACAAAAGCGTGGACCCCTGAAGGAGTTGCTGAGACACGGAATTCATTGTTTTTAATCTCTTTTGGGACGCCAATAATCATAAGCCGATGTTACTCGCCAAAGAGGCTAGCGCAGATCTTTGGGTGGAGTTCAGATCGCATTTGGGCGAAACTCTCTGGCGGCCAACCTGCGGCAAAGACTCGGCGTAGCAATTTTGCCAGCGGATAAGCTAAATCGGCCTCAAAGGCTCGATCTAGCGCCCGCTGAGCCAAAGTGCCGTCGCCATTTTCATAGCAGATTGCCGCGTACAACGTGGCGACTGGTGCCACATATTGCTTGGGTGCGATGCGCAGCAGCGAGAACCACATATTTCCCAACGCCTCAATATTTTCACTCGTAGTAATCCCCATTGCGTAATCCCGAACTTGCAGATCTTCAAGCCGAGCCAAGACCAGAGCGATCAAAGCTTTATTTTCGGAGTACCCCTGAATCTCAAACTCTTTCAGCAGTTCAATCGTCGCTACTGCTGCTTCGCGTTGTTTCAGGCGGAGCTCACTATCTTGATAATCCAAATCTGGCACCTGTTTTAAGAGTTTCTTTAATTGCGGGTCAGGTTTGCCTTCGGCAAGTGCCGCTTTGAGTGAATCTAAATCACGAAAAGGCAACCTTCGCCCTGCTGCGACTTGTTCAGCGGCAACTCGAGAACTTGAGATATCTGGCATGGCGCTGCCCGCTTTGGGACAACATTCTTTATCTTGGCACAGTAAGGATCGCCAACGCTCTCCTTTGATTTCTAGCGATTCCCGAATGGATATACCTCTCATCTCTAGCGCTTCAGAAAGTGGTGCCACGACATAATCAGCGCCGCTCACGCCAGCTGGTAAATATGAAACCAGTAGGGCAGCATCGCAAGAATCTTTTACCAAGTGATTGGCGAGCGCATCAATCTGCTCGGGATCGGGGTCAAGCGGAAAGTCGACTCGCATCGCCATGCCAACACTCTCACCCGCAAGTGCAATAACTACCAAAGAATTTTCCGGATGGTAGCCGATAAGAAATGGAACTGCTGATAACAAATCATGAGGTGAAGTTAAAGTAGTCATGCCAGAAGCGTTGCGACTTTAGAAGATTGGCAGCCACGCGAAGATAAGTTCTGTGGATTGAATCAGCTTGTGGCTACTGATTGTAATAAGTTGGTGCCGGCAGTACTTGAATGCTGCTCGATAAGTGTTGAACAATCGCATCGCCGATCACGGGATAATTTGAACCTTGAGCGCTCCAACTCCCAGCCCAAGAGATCGCAAGCGATATTTGATACTGGCCGGGCAATCGGTAGTTATGAGTGAGTTCACCTAATGGATAACTGCCTCCGGGCGAAGAGCTCTGCATAGTGCTGCCATCGCCAAAATTCCAAGTAAATGTTGGGGTTAGCGAAAGTCCAACCGATATTCCCAAGACCTGTGTGATCGTCGAAAAATATGGATTAGTAGTAGTCCAGAAATAGATCGGGATTCCGGTAAGTGCGCGCGAACTGGGCTGGGTATAGATCTGACGAAGTGGAATCAATTGTGTCAAAGTGTCAGAGAGTGAGAGCGCAGCGACCACCTTTGGTGCAAAAGTTTTGGCCGCTCTTGGGACGGGCGCCCATTTGCGTGGTGCCGGTTTAACTTGCGGGTTCTTAATCGGTTTTGGCCGAGGCGGCTTTTTAATTGCCCTGGGTTTTGGGGCGACCCTGGGTTTTGGGGCGACCCTGGGTTTTGGTTTAGTCGTGGATCCTGGTGAATCTTGAGTCGCTTTGATCACGATTCCGCCGGCTTTTGGATCTGTAGTGACGCTGATGCAGGTGCGCTTTACGCACCCAGCTTCGGCCGGCTCACTCAGAGAAAAGTTCGCAAAAGCAATAGACAACACAAGAATGAGGCCAGATCTGGTGATTTTCATGGTTAAGGAAGGTACTCAATGTCATCACAGTCGAATCTCAATCGGGCAATGGGTGTGGAAAAGCCAAGATCACATCCCACTTTTGCATATTTCATGACACGCTAGCGGTATGACTGCTCGGGACGGAGATGGTTGGGTCGATTGCCAATGCGGCAACCGACACTGGGGCCTTCACGGTTCCGCAGGAATGCTCTTGGTACGCAACGGTTCCGTGCTGTTGCAACACCGAGCCCCTTGGGTTCATAACGGTGACACGTGGGGCATCCCAGGTGGTGCGCGCGATTCGCATGAGACTGTTTTAGAGGCAGCGCTGCGCGAAGGTGCCGAAGAGATTGGGCTAAACGCTGATTTTGTTACCCCACTTCAAGTTCACGATGATGATCACGGCGATTGGCGTTATGACACGGTGATTGCAAAAGCCGATGATCGCTTAATTGCTCACGAGATGAATGAAGAATCTTTGCAGGTCGAATGGGTTAAGTACGATGATGTAACCAGCAAGAATTTGCATCCCAGTTTTGCGCATGCCTGGCCGAAATTAAAGGTCTTGCTCGCTGAACTCTTTATGTAACCGCTTCAACGAATCCTTAATCACAGCGCCATCGCTGGTGCGCCAAAAAGGTGGCATCGAGTTCAGCAAAATTGAACCATATCGTTTGGTGACGATTCTGGAATCAAGAATTGCAACCACACCGCGATCATCAACCGAGCGAATCAACCTTCCCGTTCCTTGCGCTAAAAGCAGCGCCGCTCTTGGAAGCGAGACCTGCATGAAACCGCTCCCGCCAGATTCATCGGCTAGCGCAGCGCGTGCGCTCATTACGGGTTCGTCCGGCCTTGGAAATGGAATTCGATCTATTGCTACCAAAGTGCAAGCCGGGCCCGGAACATCGATCCCTTGCCAGAGCGAGATCGTCCCGAGCAATATCGAAGTCGGTTCTTTAGCAAATCTTTCAACCAACGCTCCAACACTGTCACCGCGTTTTTGGGTGATAATCGGAATTTTTAGTTCGGCCAGCACCGAACGAAGATGAGCATCAGCGAGTTCGACGCCGCGCCACGAAGAGAAGAGCGCCAAGGTCCGGCCGCCGGCGGCTTCGATTAGCTCGCCAAGTTCGGTAAGTGCTTCTTTGGTTGGACCATCGCGGCCCGGTTCTGGCAAATGCTTTGGCAGGTAGAGCATGCCCTGATTGGCAAAATCGAAGGGCGATCCAACATCGAGCATCTGCACATTGGATGGATCAACTTCACCATTGGAAGTATCAAATGGCGTCTGTCCCTCTTCATTGCTAGAGGATGACTCGGCGGCGAGGAATCCGATTGCGCGCGCGATTGAGTCAAAACTTTTCCCAACCGAAAGAGTGGCGCTGGTTGCAATAACTGGAGCTTGCGTCAATAGATTTTCACGCAAGACGGCAGATACGGCAAGCGGTGCTAGATGCAGCGTCGAGAAAGTTGGATCAAACCAAAGTACTTGCGTGCTGCCAGGCCGCAACATTTTCTGCGCTGTTTGCATT
>Ga0194061_1001458_pt1 | contig 13730 bp, 9 predicted proteins | sample SepL2221m_MetaG_FD_163423 | JGI IMG/M metagenome (GOLD analysis project Ga0194061, IMG submission 163423) | Anoxic zone freshwater microbial communities from boreal shield lake in IISD Experimental Lakes Area, Ontario, Canada - Sep2016-L224-21m | ecosystem: Environmental > Aquatic > Freshwater >...
TTCTAACGTTGGTAAAAATGAAGGGCGGTGCGGGTCCGGCCTTCGATGAACGAGAATCCAAATGGCCTGCTTATCGAATGTTTCCAGCCCACGAATTGGCATGACTGCCCCTTTCAAAAAAGAGAAAAGAAACCATCCACAGTCATATAACGTTTAGCAAGCCGCAGGCAAATCGAAGCCGGCGACTGACGATAAGGAGTAAATTCCCGGGAATGAAAACATGAAGAAAGCCAACATCATCAGGCCAAACCGGATTCTCGCATCGCTGTGGCTGCTTGCCGGGTTTCTGGGCGCGACCGCCAATGCCGCCGAGGGCAACGTGATCGTTCATGACTATTCCAACCCTGATTACATCAAGAGCACCTTGATCAAGGTGGCGGAATGGCAGTTGCAGCATCAGACCGTGCGCGACTCGCGCGGTGCGGCCAATGGAGTTTTCTACACGGGCATCTTTCCCGATTCCGGGCATGGCTGAAGCCTCCTGCATCCATTTCAAGCCGGCTGAAGCCGGCTCAAGGTATTCTTAAATGCTTTAAACCACCACCTAAAGGTGGTGGCAAGCAAAGGCGTCCGCGCCCGCGACAAACATCATCACAATGGCCGTCGAGAGATGCCTCTTTACCATAAGAAGGGGAAAGCGCTTGCGGGGCGGCGGAGTGGGCATGGGTTATCCTTGTGTCCGATTGCACGTTCGATCCATTGCAACAGCAGCGAAAATTCACCGCGACGAATGCGCCGGTCTTGTGCCGCGAACTGGAGTCGTGGATCGCCTTCGCCAGGAGTTCCTTGCCTGTGCCTGATTCGCCCTCGATCATGACATGCACGCTGCATGGCGCGACCCAGATACTTATGTGGCCGCTCAGAAATCTGCCTGATTGCAATGGACTTTTTACCGGCCCGTCAACTTTTGACAATAACTCCTTTCACCGGAGTAACTGGTACAGATGGCGCATTGTATTGCCTTCCAGTGTAAATCATTCAGTGCTATTCTACTTCCGATACATGAATGAATCAGAGGTCAACAGCGACACGATCACAGCTTTGAAACTGCCGCCGCTTTCGATGTAGGCTTTGTCTGCTTCGATCAGTGTTTGCGAATCGGAGAGCAGTTCGTTGCGTCCCATGTAAAAGCGGAAGGCGTGGCGGATGATCGACTGGCGGACGCGATCGGATTTACCTAGACGGTCGATCAAATCAAAGGCGTCTTTGACGGAGCCATCCAGTTTCGGGTTGCCTGTTCCATGGAGTTCTCCGACGGTGCTCACCGGCTTAGTCTTATAGTTGTCGGCGTCGTATTTGCCCTTGGCTTTGGAGATCAGGTTCTCTGGATTCTCCAATGGTTCGTCCGCACGAAAGCGCCCGAAGTCATCGAACTTTTCGAAGGGGTAGCCGAGTGGGTTCATGTGTTGATGGCATTTCCAGCACATCTCCTGTGCTGGACCGGTTACAGATTCAACGCGTTCACGCAATGTCATGTGCGGGTCTTCCGGAATTTTGGCGTCTACTGTGATCGGCACATCCGGCACGCGTCCGGCCAGCAGTTTTTCTTGAATCCAGCGCCCGCGCCGAATGGGGTCGGTGTGGAAGTTTGAGGAATGAGCAATCAACCACGCGGGGTGGGTGAGGATGCCTTTGCGATTTTCGAGTTTGAACGGCTGCTGCTGCGCATATTCCCAATCCGGGGGATTAATATTATAACTGTGTAACCACGGCGTGAGTTTATGAATTCCAAATGGATAATTCCAGACGGGATTGGGGCTCAGGCCTTTTGCTCGAAATGCAGCGACATGGGTTATGAGTTGCTGGAGGCTCTTGTCTCCTCCACCGTTCCAGACAAAATATTTTCTGTAGAGATCAATGGCCTCTTTGTTCTCGTCAGCGACTTTCTTCGGATTATTTTTCCAATCAGTATCCTTGAGCAGATCATAAATCGTGTTCAACGCATCAATCTTATCTGCCGCTGTTATGTGCTTTACTTTTTTATGCCTATTCCTTTCGTCTTCCTCCAGGGGAGCCGCGAAAAACTTTTCGGTTCCCAACAGGTTGGCAAATACATCCCTATCCTGCTTGACGCACCATTCCACAAGCATGTCGGCTTCCCGGATCAGGATACCGCCTGTCCCGGAATTGCCGCGTCCTGGATTGTCGTAATAGCCGTCGCTGCGGTTCTTGTCTTTAAAAACTTTGAGCGCGTTGGGGTAACCGAAGAACTCGCGAAAGAAGCGAATGATTTTCGGGTGGGTTGAAAGATCGGAATCATTGACCGTCGGGTCGATCTGTCCTATATAATAGGTATCATCAGCCAGCAGTCTCAACACTTCCCGCTTGTAATCCTCTTTTGTTTTGAGTCGCCCTTCTGTTGCGGCCTTGATCAGAGCGGGGTCCGGGCTCCAGTCGCCAATAGCATAGGAGATGGCGTAACTGGCCTCTCGCGGTGAGAGCATTTTCCTACCGTCGGCATCGGCAGCACCTTCACCAAATTCGATGCGATAAAGCAGTTCCGACTCCAACAAAACGGCGACGAGCATCTGCCGCAGTCCTTCTGTGTTGCCGCCCAAATCAATGGCCGCCCGAGTTAATTCCAGATACTTAGCTTGCTCTGTGTCGTTGGCTGGGCGTTGGAGCACGACTTTGAATTGCGCTTGAATGGCGGCCTTGATCGCATCGTCCGAGGGCTTGGCCGTGTTTAGTATGATCGCCTCAAAGGCTGGCGGTGTGATCGGTGAAAATCGGTCTGACGTGTTTTCAAAAAAGTCTGCTTTGAAGTCACCTTTCTTGACGCGGGCACCCCTGATTTGCTTGTTGGACATCCACTCTGCGTTGGAGAGCATGATCAGTAAATGCCCGCCGTCGAGCGGCGTAATGGCGTAATCGCGAATCCCTGAGCGGTCGGGTAGTACAAATGGATGAGAAACGCCATAGAAGCTCGTACTTCCGGGCCAGTGCATGTACTTTTCGTAAATGTCTGTCTTGGTTTTGAAAATATCGATAATCCGCCCTTTAAAAATCTGCGGACTCACCAGCCAGCGTCGCGCCGGGGAGAATGGCTTGTCTTTGATCTCGCCACTGAAGAGCTTCTTGTGATCGACATTATTGCCGTAATCGGGGTAATTCAGCTTGTCTTCGATCAACGGCGCATTGGCCTTGATCAGTTCGCTGCGGACCCATTCGGTGAGCAGTTTATGTTCAGCGGGCTTGGGTTGTTCCGATTCTTCGGGCGGCATTTCTTTGAAGTACAATTGCTCTTGCAGCTTGTTCAATAGATCAAGCCGCAGTTTCAGGTCCAGTTTCGACAGGGTGTCGAGGCGCGCTTGCCCCTTGCTTTTCTTCTCACCGTGGCAGCCGATGCAGTATGTGCCCATAGCCGCTTGAACTGGCTGAGGCACGACGAACTCAGCTGCGCTGCTGCCATCGTCCGATGCATGGACGATGGCAGCGATGGAGAGAGAAATGATGCTCAGAACACGTGCGATGTGTCGGTTCATTTTGCTGTACCCAGCAGTTCGACCATGGCCTTGCCCATCGCTTCGCCAACATCCATGTAGACTTCAGCGTTGCCGCCGTAGTGACCGTTGCCGCCGCCGCCCTGAGCCATGGGGTGAGAATAGACCGTGGCTACATTGCCCTTGAATTCCGGGTGTTTGCCGCTGGTGCCGTCCGCCGCGAATTGCCCCTCCATGACTTTGTTGCCGCTGCCCTTCACGATTTCACCAATGGTGGCCATGACAAACTTCGCGTTCGGAGCGTTGAAGTCCTTGCGCACAGACTTGATGAAGTTGACGAGATTCTGTTCATAATGCGCTGAATGCACTGCGTTCCCGCCGTCTTTCTCGCCTTGCCACATGAAGAAGCCTGCGACTTCGAAGCCCTTCGCGCCGGGGTAGTGCTTTTCGAGGTCTGCGAGTGCTTTCTTGGCATCGCCGACATCATCATCATACTGCTTGCCCGCGTACCAATTGACCTTCTTCGGCTCGGTGCCCTTCACCCACACGTCGGGTGAATCTTTATAGCCGGCATACACCTTGCCGCCTTCTTCGAAGCGCTCACTTCCAGGCGGCAAAAGATCCCAGCCCAGGCTGCGGTTGCCAATGCAGCATTTGAGGATCATGACTGGCGCGTCAATAGCATTGCCGACGACGTGACCGATGCCGTACTCAGGTCCGATGGTGCCGCCTTTGATGCACATCCATTCGTTGTTCAACGGTCCTTTGCCGGACATGTAGCGCACAAAGCGGACATCCTTCCGCTCAACCCACTTACCCGCATCATCCACCATGTACGCATACTTGCCTTTGGTCTTCACCGCAGTTTCAAGGATGGGAATCCTGCCCATGCCGACCATGTTGGATTGGCCCAGCAAGATGAAGACTTGAACCGGCTTAGTCATGTCAGCAGGCTTTCCATCGTGCTTGGGAATCGGCGTTTTCGCCTCCTCCTTCTCGACGGCGAATACGCTGAGCACTGACACCGCCAAGGTCAAGGCAACGTGGGAAATGAGAGTTGTGGTACGGCTTCGCAATGTCATGTCGATCTCCTAAAGGCTGTGAGTTCCATTCGAGTACCTACTTCGATTGAGATATACACTGTGGGATAACCAAGTTTAAGACAAAAAAAGAGAAATATGAGACAAGGCGAGCGGCGCAAAGGGGTAAGTACTCTTGAGCGGTGCCGATCAGCTGCGCGTCGGGACAGTCGCTGCAAAATATGACTATCATGATCGGGTTGGATGAAGCGATGGGGTTGAAGGGGTAAATAGGGACAATTTCAATGAGTAGTCTGTTTCAATATTCCCATCTCTTTCAGTGGCTGTGCGACCGTATCAGCCCACAGCTGATACCCCTTGTCTGATAGATGATAGAAATCCGGCATCAGTTCTTTCGATACCGTTCCATCCGGCTGGATGAACTTCGCGGCCAGATCGACGAATCGAATGCCTTTCGCATCGTCTTGAAATTTAGGAAGCAGCGCGTTGACGGCCATTTGCCGATCGCGTGGTGTTCCCGGTTTCTCCGCGCGGGGCGGAACCGACAACAGCAGGATTTTGGTCGCGGGAGATTTCTTTTTTACGCAGGCGATGATCGCTTCGATACCAGCCGCGATTTTTTCGGGTCGATCACCATTAGAACCATTGGTGCCGCCGATCAGCAGCATGACGACCTTCGGAGATAGCCCTTCCAATTCGCCGTTCTCCAACCGCCAAAGGACGTGCTGCGTGTAGTCGCCGCCTTGGCCAAGGTTGAGCGGCTTATACGCACCGTAGGATTGATCGAAGATCGCCTTCACACCGTTCTTGGTGTTGCCGCGCCAGTCGTCGGTCAGATAGTCGCCGATCAGGACCAGTCCCGCATCCTGACATTTCTTTGCGTCGGCGATGAAGCCCTCGTGACGTTTGATGAAACGCGCGTCCGGCATTCCCTGTTTGTCGAGTTTTGGTGCGGCGACATCGGGCGCCTGAACGTCTGCATGAGTGGGGCGGATTTCAGGTGCTAGCCCATTCGCTTCTCGCTTTGGAAATTTACGCATCGTCAATTCGGTCAGACCGGTGGTGAATCCTTCTTCGGGTCTCGCTGGATTCTTTGAATGCTTCCAATAATTGTCTGTTACGGTGTCCTTGTTAATAAAGACACGCCCCTGATCGTCCGGCGTCATCGAGCCTGGCTTGGGGCCACCGTGGTTAAGTGCGACGCCCTTCAGCGTAAGCGGGACGTAGACGACGAATCCGCCTTGAGGTTCTTTGTAGCCAGCTGCACGGAAATTCATGCCTGTGTTCGATCCACCGGGCGGCCCGCTCATCTGCTGGGCTTTGAATTTCAGGCCGTCGATCTCGTTCGTGTACCATCCTTTGCCATTACTGACGAGAAAGAACTCCTCTGGCACTCCTTTGAACAGCACGACTTTGTCGCCCTCTTTTGTCAGGAATTCTCCGGCGCTGATTTTCTTTCTGACTCCATCGGCGGCGATTTCATCCAGCTTAATCCACATGCCGGGTTTTAACTGTTCCAACACGCCCGGATCCATATTAAGAGTGATGGTCGAATCTTTATCCATCTGGATGGAAATCGATTCGTTCGCCGTCATGCCCCAGGGAATCAGCTTAACTGTTCCGTTCAGGTCAACCGCTGTAATCATGCCGATGGTACCGCTGGAAGCGGCAGCGAATATCGATGCGGTCGCAGTCAATAAAAATGCAGCAATTGTAGTCCGAAACACCATGAATTTATTTCTCCTCGATAGCAGTGATGCCGAACATCGATTCGCCGGTAATACGGGGTAATGCGGAGACAGATTACTCATTAACCATCGCCAACCTTCCATCATCTTCAGACTTCTTCTTCTTTCGCCCGGCTCGTTGTGGGAGCAACACGCGACCGAGCATCACGTGTTGGCGTTCGACAAATGCTTCGCCTCCGCAAGGCAGTCCCGTGTGTGTGTTACGGCGGATCGCGTTGCTTTGAGTGTCGGTTTCGATACTCAACCAATGGCTCCAATCGCTGACTACACCGGGTGGAGGAAATTCGATTGAAAGCAAATCGTTCGCGCCCAGTCCGCAATGTGCTAAGGCGCTCGCGGTCATGGCTGCCCGAAGCTGGAATGGGTCACCCGCGGCATACATACAACGAACAAGATTTGGAGTTTTGACACAGGTGTGCCCAAATGAACTCAAATGGGTTCAAATAACGTGAAACGTACGATACATCCCAAAACGTAACGCGCAGTTGTCATGTGCTTGCATAAGGTTGTCATGACACAGTAACCATTTGGTGGTAATGGTTTGTGAGTCAAAACACCATTTAAGGGTGAATTGTCAAAACGGGGAAAAACGGGTGTCGGAAGGTGCCGTACAGCCCCGAAGGGGCGGCCTAATGTAGCCCAGGCCGTAAGGCCTGGGTTGTAGCGCGGGGTATGAAAGAGGCCTGAAAGGCCGGCATAAACGGCGGTACCGGTGGAACGATAAAAAGTGGATATATAAACAATGGTGTTATTATTATATAAGCATCCTTCATAGTGTATAATACAATTATACAATCATTATCTATATTAGATAATAATCTATAATAATATATAAACAATTATATTAATATACATTGGTCTATTGCATTAATTCAACGTGTTCTCTTATTAACAACACGCCCGTTATTTATGTCAGCCTTTCAGGCCTCAATTTCACCCCATGCTTATACCCAGGCCTTACGGCCTGGGCTACATTGTGCCGCCCCTGTCGGGGCTGTACGGCGTACGCGGGTGGCACCGGTATCGTGGGTGCCACTGGTAGCCTGCTGGTCGGCTACCAGTGCGGAGCGGAGACGGACAACTGAATTTCAGAACGGATCGTCGTCGGCACTTCGCGCGGCGACACCGAGAAGTGATAATAAACGTTAGTTTGAAACAGTAACCTCACCGCGTGATCGGCACTGGTAGGGGTACCTACCAGTGCCACCCGCCAATTTTTATTTAATTGTTTTCAAAAACTTGTCCGGCATGGCGCGAGAAGATGCACTTAAATAGTGTGAGTTAGAAATAATCTTCAGCGTTTCAACGGAAGCCATGCCATGCGAATCGTGAGTGTTGTATTGTTTGTTGTGTGTTGTGCTGTGATCGGCGCGGAGGAGCCTGCTGCGACTTGGGCGGCGGTTCGACCGATTGAGATCGCGTTTCCCAAGGGCGGGGAAGTGTTTTCGCCGGGGCAAACGCAGACGATTTTGCTGCATCCGCGGACGATATCGAAGCCGGTGTTGATTGAACTGAGTCGCGACGGCGGACAGTCGTTTACGACGTTGGGGACGATCAATAATACCGTTCCGGACAGACGGTTGCGCAACGAGTTGGAGTTCACCATCACGACTCCGGGATCGACGCGTTGTGTGCTGCGCGCGTCGTATTCGTCAAGAGGGACGGTGGTGGCGTTGGGGGTCACGCCGTTGTTTGCGATTGCGGAGAACGATGCGGGGATTCCGGCGGGGGCGGTCGCGACAACGCAATTGGCTGACGGGGCTGTGACGAATCCGAAGCTGGCACCGCTGGCGGTAACGAATTCGAAACTAGCGCCATTGTCGGTGACGAGCGACAAGATTTCGTCGGCTCCGGCGTCGTCGAATATGGTGCTGCTGTCGAACTCATTCGGCGGGGCGGATTGGGCACCGCTGTCGTTTCAGGATTTCACGGGAGTGCTGCCGGTGGCGAACGGGGGCACGGGGTCTTCGACGCAGAATTTTGTGGATTTGACGACGAATCAGTTGAGCATAGGTGGGAACAAGGGATTTAGTGGCGCGCTGAGTGTTGGAAGTACGTTTGTTGTGGAACCGCGACCGAATAGCACGGGGCCTTACAATTTATTTATCGGGGCAGGGGCCGGGGCGGCGAACACGTCGGGACTATACAACTTCGCCAGCGGATACCACGCGCTCTCTTCAAGCACGACGGCAAATTACAACGTGGCCATCGGGGCTGAAGCGCTTTATTCGAATACCACTGGGTATAACAACGTCGCCAGCGGAGCAAATACGCTCTATTCGAACACAACGGGAAGTGCCAACGTCGCCAACGGGTACGGTGCACTTTATTCGAATACCACAGGGTTTCAAAACGTTGCCAACGGGCATGGTGCGCTCTACTCGAATACCACGGGTTATTATAACGTCGCCAGTGGGGTCAATGCGCTCTCAGCAAACACCACGGGAAATTTCAACGTAGCCAACGGTTGCGATGCGCTTTCATTGAATACGACAGGGGAATCGAACATAGCCATCGGGATCACCGCGCTCCCTTACAACACCACTGGGAGTTACAACGTCGCCAGCGGAAACTTTGCGCTCTATTCAAATAAGACAGGAGATAGAAATATCGGCTTGGGCTATGGCGCAGGTCTAAATCTGTTGCTTAGTAACAACATTGCGATTGGGAACGAAGGCGTGGCGTCGGACAGCGGGATCATTCGGATTGGGACAAGCGGGACGCACACGGATACGTATTTGGCGGGCGTCGTTCATGCCACCGGTGCGGATAGGAACCAGCTTCGGCTCGAGACGACGGGGACCGGGAATGGCAATGCGGCGTGGAATGTGTACACGCAGGGTTCTACGGGACATTTGGCGTTTCAGACGACCAATGGGAACTTGACGACGGCGTTGCTGACTCAGGCTGGCGTGTTTACGAGCGCGTCGGATGGGCGCTACAAGACGAACATCGCCACGGCGACGCGATCGCTGGAACGCGCGCTGGCGTTGCGACCGGTGAATTATGACATGAAGGACATTCCGGGGTATCCGCGGCAACTGGGCTTCATCGCGCAGGAACTGCGCGATGTTGTGCCGGAGGTTGTGGTGGAAGGCGACGGCGGTCGGCTGTCGGTCGCTTACGGGCAACTGGTGTCGGTGGCTATTGGCGCTGTGCAGGATTTGAAGAAAGAAAAGGACGCGGAGATTGCGGCGTTGCGGTTCGAGAACGCGGCGTTGAAGAAACGGCTGGAACGGATTGAGAAGTTGCTGGGCGATGGGGAGATGAAGTTGGTTCGGGCGGGTGGCCCAATGCTGCTTCCTTAAAGGAAATTTGGGACAATTGACCAAGCGCCGAAGTCGCAATGCGTTCGGATTTCTTCGAGCTACATAGGAACGTCAAATTCTGTATCGGATGAAACCATTTTTGATTTGAGTTTAAGGAAGCAGCATTGGGCCACCCGCCCATTATTTATGTCAGCCTTTCAGGCCTCAATTTCACCCCATGCTTATACCCAGGCCTTACGGCCTGGGCTACATTGTGCCGCCCCTGTCGGGGCTGTACGGCGTCTGAAGACATTCCTGCCGGGGCTGAATGACAACCGATGACACGCTCTCGGGGTTGTGCGGCATCGGTTCACCCGTTTTCCCCCGTTTTGACAAAACACAAAAAAACGCATTTTTGTCTCATAACTCATTACGCCCATAGGCTTTGAACTGTCATTGCAGATGTATGACAGCATATGACAGAAGACGCAAAAACAAAATACAGGGGGGGGGGCACCTAAACCGGAGGTCGGCGGTTCGAATCCGCCCGAGGACATTAAAGTGAAAACCGCCTTTATGAGGCGTTTTTTTTATTATCGGTTTATACATAGGTCGTGTTACTCTTTTGGAGACGGCTCTCATGCGCGGTAGTCTGTTGATGATGTTATGGTTGTCTGTTGCTCTGGCTGGCGAACCGAAGATCAAGATCGTGCTGGTCGGCGATTCGACGGTTGCGACGGGCGGTGGTTGGGGGACTGGATTCACGAAATTGCTCGGACCGGATGCCACGTGCGTGAACCTGGCGCGCAATGGATCGAGTTCGAAAAGCTTCCGAAATATGGGCCTGTGGACGAAAGCGTTGGACGAGAAACCGGATTATATTCTGATTCAATTCGGCCATAACGATATCCCCGGAAAAGGTCCCGCGCGCGAGACAGATGCGGCGACGACGTTCCCTGAAAACATCGGTCGGTTCGTGGATGAAGCGCGGGCAAAAGGAGCGAAACCGATCGTGGTCACGTCGGTTCCGCGACGCCATTTTAAAGACGGCAAAATCGTCTGCGACTTGGTGCCGTACGTTCAAGCGGTGAAGAAAGTCGCCGCTGACAAAAAAGTCCCGTTGCTGGATTTAAATGCACGCAGCATTGAGAGGTTGGACACAATCGGCACTGAAGGATCACGCGATTTGAACGCCATTGGCAAAGACGGGCAGCCGAGCGATCTGACACATTTTTCCGAAAAAGGCGGAGCGGCCACGGCGGATTGGTTGGCCGTTGAAATCCGTACTGTGGTGCCGGAATTGGCGAGTTATTTGAAGGCAAAAGAGTAGCGGATGGATGCTCAAATTGACTTCATCAACGCTGCTTTTGCAAATCCGGTGTAGACTCTAAAACACTTTTCAGGAGACGGGAACGCGATGCAAAAATTAGTGACGGTGATGTGCTTGCTTGGAATCATGGCTGTGTCAATTCGAGCAGCGGATGACGGGTTCAAGCCGCTTTTTAATGGCACGGATTTGACCGGATGGGACGGTAACACCAAACTCTGGTCCGCGAAAGAGGGCGTGATCATCGGCGAAACCACGAAAGAGAATCCAACCAAGGGCAACACGTTTCTCATTTTTAAAGGCGGTGAAAGCAAAGGCGAGTTGAAAGATTTCGAACTCAAGTTCAGCTTCCGCATGTCAACCACTGGAAATTCCGGCGTTCAGTTTCGCAGCAAGGATCTGGGCAACTTTGTAATGAAGGGGTACCAGTACGACTTCAATAATGCAGGGTTCCCTCAGATGGGGAAATTGTACGACGAAAAAGGTGATCGAGGCTACTTGGCACTTAACGGCGAAAAAGTCGCATGGGACAACACGACGACCGTCAAAACGAAAGTCGTCACGCCTCTTCCGGACCTCGAAAACATGAAAACGCTATGGAAAAAAGGCGATTGGAACGACGGCGAAATCATCGCGACGGGCAACCACATCATTCAAAAATTGAACGGCGTCATCGTTGTCGATTTTACCGACAACAACGACACGAAGAAGTTGCTGAGCGGCTGGATGGGCATCCAAATCCACGCGGGCGCGCCAATGAAAATCGAAATGAAGAACATCCTGTTGAAAGAGATCAAGTAAGTCCGTTTCACGATAAGTAGAAGACAACGAGCGTGACGACAATCAGTAAGGCTGCGGATGTTGCGCAGCCTTTTTTAATGGCAGGCGCTGTTTCTTCAGGGTCGGCTTTTCCCATGTGCTTGCGGCAATAACCCAATTGGGATTCGTATTCTTCTGTTTTCGGATGCTCCGGGCCGAAGACTTTCCGGGCGCTTTCCGCCGCGCGGGAATAGAGCGCTTCGGCCTGCGGATAGTCGTCTTCAAATTCGAGAAAGTCCGCGTAATCGGCGAGGCTTTGCAGCGTGTCGGGATGTTCGTCGCCGAGCGATTTCATGCGGCCTTCGAGGACGCGAAGATACAGCGCTCACGCGTCGGCATTGCGGTCGTCGAGATCGGTCAGCAGTTCAGCCATGCGCGCGAGACGGGCGAGCGTTTCAGGATGCGTGGGTCCGAGCGTCTTCTCGAAATGGTCGCAGACACGTTTGAAATACGGTTCGGCTTCAGCGTCTTCGAAAACATCGAGAAGATGCCGCGCGAGCTTTTCAACAACGCCAATGGTGTCGGGATGTTCGGGCCCAAAGTCCACTTCAGCGGTATCGGCTGCATTGCGCAGTTCTTGCGTGAGTGCGGCTTGAGCTTTGGATTTATCGTTCGACGGCTTGTACATGTCATGCGACTCGGAAGAATGGTGAAAGTAGAACGGGCTTATAGCCCTTCATTATAGCGATTCACATAAATAAATGAACGGGCTAAAAGCCCGTCCTACGAAATAAAAAAGGCCGCCAGAATGGCGGCCGATCAAGGAGGGAGCGCCTCCTACGGACCTATTCTGCAATAACCCACAACGTGGTCGGATCGAACGTGGCTTGATGCGTGGAGACTGAGCTGCCCAAGTCGGATTCATAGATCGTGCCTGAGTTGCTGACGACGAATGTGTTGCGACCGACGCCATCGTACTGGTTGGACAAGGCGCACAAGCCATAACCGAGCGTCATGCGGCTTGTGTTGTCCACGAATGAGCGGGCACCGCCAGAAGCGTTTGCGCCTTGAGAGGTCAATATCTGGAAGACGTAGCCAGCTTTGGGCGTCGCCGTGAGCGGGGCACCTTCGGCAAGCGCGAAGCTGCGATCAATCAAGGCCAAATCGCCTGCACTGCCTGATGTCGAGTACAAGCTGTTGTCGCCGGACAGCGCCTGGGCATATTCGAGGACGCCATCGCTGTTGTAATCCGTACGGCGGTAGATGTCTTCGGCGGTGCAGAAGGACTTGCACGCCGCGACGGCTGCGGTTTCGTTCGCAGCCATACGGGAGCGCAGCAAATTCGGAATCGCAATAGCCGCGATAATGGCGATGATGGCGACAACAATCATCAGTTCGATCAGCGTAAATCCCTTGGTCTTCATGGTCCTGCTCCTTAAAATTGGTTGACATACGTCAAATAGAATTCGAATCGGATGCCTGCGAACAAATCATTGTTCGTAATTCAAGCAAAGATCATTAGCGGATTTGTATGCCAAACGACAACAAATCTGTCGAAATAGCATTAAAATTGAGTGTATTTCCTAAGACAAGCGGCATCATTCAACTCTAAAGTCTGTCCAGAACACGCGATAAAAATTTTCGATATGCACATTGTGAACGTGTTTAATAGTAATGAGTTGTATCGAAATAACTTAGGTCATATATGTGCGATTGCCGAATAATGACACGTGGACTTCCGTAGATTTGTAGTTCATTCATTATTTTTGTCACACGAGTGACGAATTAGAAACGTCCACTCATGAAAAAAAGCCGCTTTATCGGCGGCCTTTCACGTATGAACATGAACTCCGTCGATCGTTACGGCGATAAATATCTTCAGCCGTGCAGAATGATTTACACGCCGCAATCGCTGCCGTTTCGTTCGCAGCCATGCGTGAGCGCGGCAAATTCGGTATCGCAATAGCTGCGATAAGGTTTTAGTCCAGATGCTATATGCGCGATTGCCGAATTTTGGTACGTGGACTTCCGTTATTTCTAATACCGATCTCAATTAGAAACCGCCGACTCAATCCACGGGAAGCAACATAAGGAATGAAGGCGTTGGGCGTCGGATTCCAATTGCATCCAGGTTTCGGCAACGTACGCTTCCAAATCAGCGCACG
>Ga0194061_1001464_pt1 | contig 13696 bp, 10 predicted proteins | sample SepL2221m_MetaG_FD_163423 | JGI IMG/M metagenome (GOLD analysis project Ga0194061, IMG submission 163423) | Anoxic zone freshwater microbial communities from boreal shield lake in IISD Experimental Lakes Area, Ontario, Canada - Sep2016-L224-21m | ecosystem: Environmental > Aquatic > Freshwater >...
TGACGACAGCGTCTCACTCGCTGATTCGCTGATCGGGCTCAAGGCCACCATCACCGACAAAGACGGCGATGCCTCCTCAGCAACTCTCAACATCGGTTCCAACCTCGTCTTTAAAGACGATGGACCCACAGCCCTTGCAGACATTGACTCCGTCAAAGAAGATAGCCAACTGGTCGCCACAGGCAACGTGATCACGGGGACTGATGTCAGCGTGAGTCCGGATAGCAACAGTACCGATGGTGTTGCGGATACACGCGGTGCCGATGGCGCTTTCATTAGCAGCGCTTCCAGCAATAACGTCCCCGCCAATTCAGACAACACTCCTGATGTTTCCAACAACTTCCAGGTAGCGGGTCAGTATGGATCGTTGGTGCTCAATACTAACGGCTCCTACTCCTACACACTCAACAACTCTCTTGACGCCGTTCAAACGCTGAACACAGGCCAGTCTCTGACCGACACCTTCTCCTATACGCTCAAAGATGGTGATGGTGATACCAGCACCACGACACTGACCATCACCATCAATGGCACCACAGACGACAAAGGAATTGTTGTTGGCCAAAACATCTCTGACACGTCATCGACACAAGGCACAGCTGCAACTACAGACGATCACGCCGTCGACAACACCCCTAGCAAACCGGATGGCCCCATCGATGGGACGCCAAGTGCAGATGTGTTGATTGGAGACATCGGCGGCACCACAACAACGGTTGTACCTGGGGCCAAATACAATATTGTGATTATTGCTGATACGTCGGGGAGCATGGCGTGGGACGCCGCGACGGGAAGCAGCACGAACATAACTCTCAGCCGCATTAATCTACTTAAATCATCGCTCACCAACCTTGTCAACCAGCTTGACGATCACAGCTCAACCGGCGGCAAAGTAAATATTTCTCTTGTGAACTTTGCATCGGATGTCAATTCTGTTGATTTGAATGGATCGGCAACAGGAACGCCCTCATCGGTGATTGACCTCACGACGCAAAATAGCGCCGGCGTCCTATCCGCCATCAATTCACTATCTGCAACTGGTGGTACAAACTACGATGCCGCTTTTGCCAAAGCTGCCAGTGAAGTAGCTGCTCTACAAACCTCTTACTCTTCGGCTCAAGGCTACCAAACGATTACCTACTTCCTGACGGATGGCGATCCCACCTACTACATCAATAACAGCACCGGAGCACTAGGAGGCAATGGAAGTAGCACCACCGCAAGAGAGCTCAATGAGGCCATAGCCACGTTTGCCTCTTTGAGCACCAAATCCACTGTTTATGCAATCGGTATCGGCAACTCAACCAATACCAACTATCTCCAATTCTTTGACAATACTTCAAACCCTGTCACCAAAGCCATCACCGTAGGGGGAGCGAGTGTCACCGGCCCTGCGGCCACACCCGACATCGTTACCTCTGGTGATCAGCTCGATTCCATCCTTCAAGGAGGTAGCACCACAACTACCATCAGCCCTGTTGGCGATGATGTGATCAATGGTGGCAGCGGTGATGATGTTATCCTGGGTGATAGCATCTTCTCCACATCAATTGACAAGGGCTGGGCTGACTTTGTCAGTGCCAATCCAACGCTGACGACAGATCAAGCTAAAGCCGAGAACATATACGCCAATCTCACGTCCAACAATCCCACCTATGCCCGAGAGGGCTCCGTTGGCGGCAACGACACCATTGACGGCGGCGCGGGCAATGATGCGATCTTTGGCCAAGGCGGCAACGATAATATCTTTGGTGGTTCCGGCAATGATCGTATTGACGGTGGATCTGGCAATGACGTTATTAGGGGCGGAACCGGAGTCGACACTCTTACCGGTGGCACTGGTAATGATCAGTTCGTGTTCTTCAAAGGCGAAGGCAGCAATGATGCCGCTACGGCCGAGATTGATGTCATCACCGATTTCACGATTAACACAGACACCATCGTCATCAATGGCAATGGAACGAACATCAGCAGCGTTGTCGTTGGCACGCCTTCCAGCAATGTTTACACCATTACGGTCACTTATACAGACAGCTCTATTGAATACTTCAAAGTCAACCTAACCAATAGTGCTGTCTTGAATGATGCTCCCGGTGGAGTTACTTCCAGTGTCGTCATCGCGGGCACCTCGGCCACCATCGACGGCACCATCGTTGGCGCCACCCTCTACCTCGACATCAACCACAACAACCAGGAAGATGCCGGCGAACGCCTCGGCATCACCGATGCCAAGGGCCATGTGGAGTGGGTGGTCGATCTCTCCACCCTTGATGTGAACGGAGACGGCCAGTTCACCCTCGGCGAAGCCAGGGCCGTTCAAAGCGGCGGCCTCGACATCGACACAGGTCTGACCTACGAGATCAATCTCTACGGACAGGTGGGTGCTTCGGTGGTCACTCCCTTCACCAGCCTGCTGCAAACCCTCCTTGAGAACGGAGTTGACTACGCATCGGCCAATGCCACCCTTGTGAGCCACCTGGGGCTTGACGCAGGCACCGATCTCGCCTCCCTCAACCCCATCCAGGGATCCAGCGCCATCCTTGGCCAGAACGCCGCCGTAATGACCGCCGCCGTGCAGTTCAGCGAGTTGGTGGCCCATCAACTTGGCACCGACGAAGCACACGCCTCCTTCAGCGTGTTCGCGGCCATCAGCCACAGCCTCACCACTCTCCCCGATGGCCAGGTGGCGGACTTCAGCAATCCCGCCCTATTGAGCTCGGTTGCAGCCCAGCTTCAGCTCAGCAACTTCGGCGCCAGCGACATCTCCGAGTTCATGGTTGCCAGCCAACAAGCACTCCAGCACAGCCTCGACACCCTTGCCCCCGGTGGCGACGCCCTAGCGGCCATCAGCGCAGTGCAACATCTGGTGCAGGGCTCCTATGCCCAGGCGCTCGGTTCGGTGGAAGCCGGCGATCTCTCCACCCACGCCCTCGACGATCTCACCCACACGCTCACGGCCTACAGCCAAGGCGACCTGAGCATTGATCAGCTCAGCAACTTCGATCACCAGCTCACTGTGGCTGGGGCCGATCACCAGATCACCAACACGGAGTTCACCCAGGCCCTCACCACCCTGCCCGGCCACACCGACATCGCCCATACGGCACTCCCCCAAACCGATGTCCATGGTCTGGTGGATCAATTCCTTGTGGGTCTGCACACCAACGACACCACCGGCGCTGCACCGACCCACAACGACGTGATCTACGAATTGGATCTGGCGGTCAGCGCCTTCATCCAAGACCACGGCATCACCGCCGACCAGTACCACGACATCCACCAGCAGGTGATTGATCACCTGGCTCAGGATCTACAGCAGCATGGCCTGGTGGATCCCACCGCCATCCATCACGATACGGGTGGTCACGCCGATGGCAGTGATGTCATCGCCGCGGTTGATACCCACTTCAGCGACCTCTACCACAATCACTTCGATACCAATGACGTTCACGTCTATGACGCCTCCCACCATGTCTGAGGCCTGAGGTCAGCGGGGGCTTCTCCCCCTTGGTGGTCTCCCCCCATCAGCCCCGATCGCTACGCCGGTCGGGGCTTTTTCAGCGCTCAGGGGCGCTATTGTGAAACCATGAAAAACATCACAGTTTCCGTGGAGGAGGCGGTCCACCACCGGGCACGCATCCGTGCCGCTGAGCGCGGCACATCGCTCTCGGCCCTCGTGCGCGACTTCCTGATCTCCCTCAGTGCGAACACATCACCGGCGGTCGATCCCCGCCGCCTCGCCCAAGAGGAGTTGTTCCGTCGCCTCGATGCACAAGCCCGCGGACTGGCAGCCGCCGATCGTCTGGATCGCTCCGACCTCCACCAACGCCAGCCTTAAACGCCATGGCGGCTGGTTGCTTTCTCGACACCAACATTCTTCTCTATTCCATCAGCAACACAAACTCTGAGCAAGCCAAACGATCGCTCGCCCGCTATCTACTCCAAGACGACGACTGGACTCTATCGATCCAGGTACTCCAGGAGTTCTATGTGCAGGCCACACGAACTTCCAGGCCGAATTCCTTGTTGCCAAGCGAAGCGGTAGAGCTGATCCATTGCTGGCACAGATTCACCGTTCAGCCGATCAACGAAACGGTTCTAGATCAGGCCCTGGAGTTGCACAGCAACCATCCCCTTTCCTACTGGGATGCGGCCATCATCGCCGCCGCCCACACATCGGATTGCACGATTGTGCTCTCAGAAGACATGGGCGATGGCCAGATCTATGGCGGGGTTACGGTCAGAAATCCCTTTGCGGTGCTCAGCTGATGGCCGTATCTCCCAGACTCAGCTCCGGCCATACCCCAGCCGCTGCAACAACGGCGCCGCCATCGCCGTGGTGATCAACGCCATCAACACCATCATCGTGAACAGCTCCGTGCTGATCACCCCCAGGCTCAATCCCACATTCAAAATCACCAGTTCGGTGAGGCCGCGGGTATTCATCAGCCAGCCCACCGCCTGGGCTTCCCGCTCCGGCAATCCCCCCGCTCGGGCCACTCCCCAGCAGCCCAGATACTTGCCCCCAATCGCCACCACCAGCACCGCCGCCAGGGTGAGCCAGGCAGTGAGATGGTTGAGGCTGCCGATGCGGGTGCTCAACCCACTCACCGCAAAAAAGATCGGCAGCAGGATCGTGAGCACCAGCTGCTCGGTGCGCAGCTCCAGCCAGCGCCGCAGGGGGCCATAGCGCGGCAGGGCCAACCCAAACAGGAACGCCCCAAAGATCACGTGTACACCGATCAGTTCGGTGACCACTCCTGAAAGAATCGCCCCGGCAAACACGAGGGCCAGCAGCAGCGGATTGAGTTCATGGTGGCTGCGGTAGCTGCGAGCCAGCCAGCCCATCAGCGGCCGCAGCCCCACCAGCAGCACCGCCGCCCACAGCACCGTCCCCCCCAGGGCAGGCACTGCCCCCACCAAGCTGCCGGAGCGGCTGAAGGACACCACCGCCGCCAGCAGACTCCAACCGAGCACGTCATCGATGGCGGCACAGGCTATGACCAACTGACCGAGGGGCTGGGTCAGCAATTCCCGCTCCTTGAGGATGCGGGAGAGCACCGGGAAGGCGGTGATCGCCATTGCCGTGCCCACGAACAGGACCCCGGCCAGGCGGAAGTCCCCCGGCAGCAGCTGGGGCTGCCACCCCTCCAGCCCCAGGGCCAGGGCCACCCCGGCAGCCAAGGGCAGCACCACCCCCGCCAGTGAAATCCGCGTGGCCAGGGGCAATCGCCCCTTGAGGTGCTCCGGGCTCACCTCCAGCCCGATCAGAAACATGAACAGGATCAGCCCCAGCTGGGAGAGGGTCTTGAGCTGCTCCAGCACCGGCGGCGCAAACAGCTGGCCATGCAACTCGGGTGCCACGGCCCCGAGCAAGGAAGGCCCCAGCACGATGCCACCGAGGATCTCGCCGATCACCGCCGGCTGCTGGAAGTGCGCGAGCAGGGCCCCCAACAGCTTGGAGACCACCATGATTAGGGCCACATCCACCAGCACGGTGGTGAGATTGGTGAGCTCCAACTGCATGGCCGGGCTCCCGGCCGAGGTTCCTAGGTGGTCACCCCTTCGATGCGGTCTTCAATCTCCTGATAGATCTCCTGCAGCTGGGCGATGTTCTCGTCTGAGGTTTCCCAGTAGCCGCGGCCATTCACCTCCAGCAGGGTGCCCACAATGCGGCGGAAGCTGTGGGGGTTGAGCTCCATCAGCCGCTTGCGCATCTCCTCATCGTTGATGAAGGTTTCGTTGGCCTCCTCATACACGAAGTTATCCACCGCGCCGCTGGTGGCACTCCAACCGAGGGTGAAGTTGAGCCGCTTGGCCACCTCCCGCACCCCCTCGTAGCCGGAGTTGAGCATGCCCTCGTACCACTTGGGGTTCAGCAACTTGGTGCGTGAATCCAGGCGGATGGTTTCGCTCAGAGAGCGCACCTGGGCGTTGGCGGTGGTGGTGTCGGCGATGTAGCTGGTGGGCGCCTTGCCGTCATCGCGCAGGCCCGCGATCAGCTTGGTGGGATCACTGTCGAAGTAGTGGCTGACGTCGGTGAGGGAGATCTCAGCAGAATCCAGGTTCTGGAAGGTCACGTCGGCGGTCTTCATCGCCGCCTCGAACACACCCCGCTTCTGGTTCATCTCGCCGGGGTTGTCGGCGTTGAAGGCGAAGGTTTTACGGCTCAGGTACATCTCCTGCAGCTCGTTCTCCTCCTCCCAGGTGCTGTTCTCCACCGCCAGGTTCACGTTAGAGCTGTAGCTGCCGCTGGCATTGGAGAACACCCGGGTGGCCGCCTCCCGCAGCGAGATTCCCTGGGCAGCCGCCTGCTCCTCGCTGTGCTTGCGCACGAAATTGAGCTCGAGCGGCTCGTCCGCCTCGGCGGCCATCTTCACCCCCTGGTCGATCAGCCCCATCTGGTTGATGAACAGATCGCGGAACACGCCGCTGCAGTTCACCACCACATCGATGCGGGGGCGCCCCAGCTCCTCAAGCGAGATCAGTTCCAGCTTGTTGACCCGCCCGAGGGAGTCGGGCACCGGGCGCACACCGATGAACCAGAGGATCTGGGCCAGGGACTCGCCGTAAGTCTTGATGTTGTCCGTGCCCCAAAGCACGCAGGCAATCGTTTCCGGCCAGGCACCCTGGTCCGCCTTCTGCCGCTCGATCAGCCGGTCCACCACCACCTTGGCCGCCGCCACCGCCGCCCGGGTGGGAATGGCCTGGGGATCAAGGGCATGGATATTCTTGCCACTGGGCAGCACGCCGGGGTTGCGGATCGGATCGCCGCCGGGACCGGGGATCACGTACTCGCCATCGAGGGCCCGCAGCAGGCTCTCCATCTCCATGTCGGCGCAGATCTGCTCCAGGCAGAAGCGCAGATAGCCAAACAGCTTGTCGAGTTCGGCGGGATCCACATCGGCGAACCCCGCCGTGCGGCATGCACTGAGCCAGGGGCTGGGGAGCCGGTAGCCAAAGCGCTCCAGCAACTGGGTGAACCAGCCGAAACGCCCCCGCAGGTTCACCCGGCCATCGGTGCCCGTCACCGAGCGCACCATCGCCCCCACGGCCGCCCTGGAGGTTTCCGTGAGGGTGCGGTTGAGTTCCACATCGGCGAGCACACCGGAGTCGTTGCCCTTGTAGACGTCGTCGATCGTGCGGCCCCGGCTCTCCGCCAACAGGGCCGGCAGGCTGCGGTAGCCATCCTCCTCCCGTTCCAGGGCGGCGATGTTCACCAGGGTGGCGATCGCCTCCTCAGCGGTGGGGGGCTTGCCGATCGTGTGCAGACCGCAGGGCAGCAGCCGGCTCTCGATCTCCATCAACTGGCGGTAGAGAGCTCCGACCACATCGTCGCGCTGCTCACGGCTCAGTTCAGCGGCATCCTCCTGGGGCAGCGTCACGTCCTTGTCGAGGTTGCACAGCCGCGCCGTCTCCACCATCGCGTTGACGATCTGCACCCCCCGGCTGCTTTCACGCAGTTGCTGGTAGGAGCCCACCAGTTCCCCCAGCTCCTTGAGCCCTTTGTAGAGGCCAGCATTTTCCGCCGGCGGCGTGAGGTAGCTGATGGTGGCCGCATAGCCGCGGCGCTTGGCAATCGTGGCCTCCGAAGGATTGTTGGCGGCGTAGTAGTAGAGGTTGGGCAGGGCGCCGATCAACGAATCGGGGTAGCAGGTCTCGCTCATGCCCATCTGCTTGCCTGGCATGAACTCCAGCGAGCCGTGGGTGCCGAAGTGCAGCACCGCATCGGCCTTCCACACCTTCTCCAGGTAGGTGTAATAGGCGGCGAAGCCGTGGTGGGGGCTGGCACTGCGGGAGTAGAGCAGCCGCATCGGGTCGCCTTCATAGCCGAAGGTGGGCTGCACGCCGATGAACACGTTGCCGAAGTGGCGGCCGTAGATCAGCAGGTTGGAGCCATCGCTATTCAGGTTGCCGGGGGGCTTGCCCCAGTTCTCCTCCAACCGCTCGGAATAGGGCGTGAGGCTCTCGTACTCCGCCACGCTCATGCGGTGGGCAATCGACAGTTCCGGGGCCCCCACCAGCGCTTCGGGGTCGTTGATCACGAGCTCCATCAGGGCTTTGCCGTCCCGGGGCAGATCCTTGACGTCGTAGCCCTTGGCCTTCATCTCCTGCAGCACCCGGTGGATGGAGCCGAACACATCCAGGTAGGCGGCGGTACCCACGTTGCCCTTGTCAGGAGGGAAGCTGAACACGGTGATCGCCAGCTTCTTGTCGATCCGGGGTTTGCGCCGCAGCTGGGCCCAACGGATCGAGCGCTCGGCAATCGCCTCCACCCGGTCTTGGAGCGTGTGGGCCTTGCCGGTGGCGTCGTCGCGACCGGAGAGCACGATCGGCTCAATGGCGCCATCGAGTTCGGGAATGGCGATCTGCAACGCCACCTGCACCGGGTGAAGCCCCAGGTCGCTCTCCTCCCATTCCTGGGTGGTCTGGAACACCAGGGGCAGGGCCACCATGTAGGGCCGATTGAGGCTCTTGAGCACCTCGATCGCCTTGGGGTGGTCCTGGCGGGCGGGGCCGCCCACCAGGGCAAAGCCCGTGAGGCTCACCACCCCATCCACCAGGGGCTGCTCGGGATTCAGGGGGTCGAAGAAGAAAGCGTTCACGGGCTTGGTGAAATCCAGCCCGCCGCAGAACACCGGAATCACGGTGGCGCCCCGGTACTCCAGTTCCTGGATCACCGCCACGTAGTGGGCGTCATCCCCCGTGACGATGTGGCTGCGCTGCAACACCAGGCCGATCACCGGGCCGGCCTTGGCGGCCGCACTGAGATCGTTGCGGCTGGCGCTCCAGTTGAGGTATTCCTTGAGGTCTTCGAACATCCCCGGTGCCAGCGGGTGCCAGATGCCCAGGTCCGGAAACACCACCGGATCGGCCACCGTCACCTCCGGCCGCTCCGACTCGCCCCGGGGGAACACGTATTTATCCGCCAGCATCAACAGGAAGTTGCGCAGGTTGTCCGGCGTTCCCCCCAGCCAATACTGAAAACTGAGCATGAAGGAGCGGGCGTCCTGCGCCTTCTCCACCGGCAGGTACTTGAGAACGGTGGGGAGGGTGTTCAGCAGCTTGAGCATCGCGTCCTGGAAACCGGCGCCGCCGGCCTCCTTCCGCTTTTTCATGAAGCTGGCGATGGCGCTCTTGCTCTGGCCCAGCTGGGCCATCGAGAAGGTGCCCAGCTTGTTGAGCCGCATCACCTCCGGCATGGAGGGGAACACCACCGCGGCCTTGAGGCGGTCCCGGTGGGGCGCGACGGCCTCCACCACCTTCTGGGCCAGGTCCTCGATGAAGATCAGCGAGGCGATGAACACATCCGCTTCGGCCACGTCGGCGCAGAAGGCGGCGTAGTTGGCCGGATCTCGAAGCTCTTCGATCAGGTAACCGCTCAGGTCGACCGCCAGGGCGCTGTTCTGCTCATTCAGGCCCGTGGCCGCCACCGTCAGGGCGTTCTGGTACTGGGGCTCCAGCACCACGTACACCACCTTCATCAAGGCGCGATCCCCCAGGTCGGCTGGGGTGACCCGGCGGGAGGAGGAGCGGACCTGGGTGAACATCGGCGCCTGATTGAGCAATGTGAAGCAGCCTACGGACGGCCACGGGCCCCTGCGGGCTCTGACGCCAACGCGTTACAGGGCCGGCGGGCCCCCAGGCGCCATAGGCTCCCACCAACCGATCGAGCTGTGATGAGCTCCCCCATTCCCGTGCTGGTGGCCGGCGCGCTCGGCCGCATGGGCGCCGAAGTGATCAAGGCCGTCACCGCCGCCGAGGGCACCACCCTGGTGGGGGCGATCGACACCACAGCCGGCAAGGAGGGGCTGGATGTGGGTCTGGAGCTGGGTCTGGGGGAACTGGAGGTGGCGATCACGTCGGACCTGGAGGGCAGCCTCTGCGCCGCCAGCCAGGCCGTGCGCAACGCCGGTCCCGGCGGCGGGGCCGTGCTGGTGGACTTCACCCACCCCAAGGTGGTCTACGAGCACACCCGGGCCGCGATCGCCTACGGGGTGCACCCGGTGATCGGCACCACGGGCCTTTCCCCCGAGCAACTGGCCGACCTGGCCGCTTTTGCCGAAAAGGCCTCGGTCGGGGCCGCCGTGATCCCCAACTTCTCCGTGGGCATGGTGCTGCTGCAGCAGGCCGCCGCCGCCGCCGCCAGGTTTTATGACTTCGCCGAGCTCACCGAGCTGCACCACAACCGCAAGGCCGACGCCCCCAGCGGCACCTGCATCAAGACCGCCGAGCTGATCGAGGAGCTGGGCAAGAGCTTCAATGCCCCCCAGGTGGACGAGCACGAAACCCTCGCCGGCGTGCGCGGCGGCCAGCGCGACAGCGGCCTGCGGCTGCACTCCATTCGCCTGCCGGGGCTGGTGGCCCACCAGGAGGTGCTGTTCGGAGCGCCAGGCGAGACCTACACCCTGCGCCACGACACGATCGATCGCTCCGCCTACATGCCGGGGGTGCTGCTGGCCGTGCGCAAGGTGCGCAGCCTGGACGGGCTGGTCTACGGACTGGAGCGCCTGCTCTAAACCCGCCACCGTGTTCTGGCAGGCCCCCATGGTCTGGCTCTCCCCCACCGATGCTGCTTCCACTCAAATCCGGTGAACTGCAGCGGCTGATTCCAGCCATCGCCACCGGACCCCAGTTCAACGCCTGCTCCGGCAACCCTCGCAAGGTGCTGCAGCGGGTGCTGATCGCCGTGATCGGCGGGGTGATCTCCCTGTTGATCAGCCAGACCCTGGCCTTCTCCAGTCAGTTCGGCTCGGTGTGGCTGGTGATCGGCGTGGTGTTCGCCCTCTATCTGCTTTGGGGTCCGATCCTGGAGGCGGGCCAGCGCAACTCCACGCTGCGGCGCTTTCCGGCGGCAGCCATCTTCGAAGGGGAGATCGCCGATCTGTTCACCAAGGAGCGGGTGGAGGAGCGCAGCGAGCGGGCCGACAACAGCGGCCGCCTGGAGCTGGTGGAGAACCGGCGCACCTGGCTCTGCCTGGAACTGGAGGACGAGGACGGCTACCTGGGGCAGTTGCGCTTTCCGATGGACAAGAAGCACAAGGTGCTGCGGCGGGGCATGACGATCCGCTGCCTGGTGCTGAGCGAGCGCAAGGACTTTTCCCGCATTGGCGCCCTCACTGACGCCTGGATCCCCCAGCTGAAGCTCTGGGTAGGGGAGTATCCGTTTCTGCTGCGCCCCGCCTTCGAGGAGATCTGCCTGCGGCGCCTGCGCTGAGGCGGTTCGGTTTTCACACGGCGTTACTTCGCGCAACATTGCGTTACAGTTCATTTATCCAACTGGAAGTGCCCCCCATGACTGCCTCCCCCTCCATCACCGCCGAGGAACGCGCCCTGATCCGTGGCGCCACCGTCACCACCGAAGACGGCGGCAGGCTGAATGCCTTCGCCACCGAACCCCGCATGGAAATCGTCTCCTCCGAGAGCGGCTGGGGCTTCCATGAGCGCGCCGAAAAGCTGAACGGCCGCATGGCCATGCTTGGTTTCATCGCCCTGCTGGCCACCGAATTCGCCCTCGGCGGCGAAGCCTTCACCCGCGGACTGCTCGGCCTCGGCTGAAGCCCTCCCTCCCCAGATCCCGCGCCGCAGCAGACTCCTGCTGCGGCTTTTTTGTGCCCCCCTGATTCGATGCGCACTCCCTTGCGGGCCAGGGTGATCGGGGCCGGGCCCACCGGCTCCCTGGCCGCGCTGGTGCTGGCCCAGGCCGGCTGGAGGGTCCAGTTACTGGATCCCCTCGATGCCCACCAGCTCAAGCAGCGAAGCCGGTCCTACGCCCTCAACCACTCCAGCCAGGAGCTGCTCCAGCAAAGCCAGCTGTGGGAAACGCTGCTGCCCGATCTGGCTCCCTTCTCAAGGCTGGAACTCTGGGACAGGGCCTTGCCGAAGCAGGTCCGCTTCTCCCTGGCCGATCTCGGTCGCGAGCGGGCCGAGAGGCCTGGCGAGGCGGTGGGCTGGGTGCTGCTCCACAGGCCCCTGATGGCCGCCCTGCTGGAGCGTCTGGCGGCCCACCCCGAGGTGGAGCTGGCCCTGGGTCCAGAAGCTGGTGCCTCCCCACTCACCTCCTCCTTCGATCCCAACGGCGACCCCTCGATCGATCTGACCGTGGTGGCCGACGGCAGCGGATCGGCCACCCGGGAGCGTCTCGGCATCCGCCACACCTCCATTCCCTACAGCCAGGGCTGCCTGTCGGTGCAGGTGCGGCTGCGGGGCTCGGCCCCTGACCAGGCCTGGGAGCTGTTCCGGCCGGAGGGTCCCTTCGCGGTGCTGCCCCTCGGGGACGACCACGTCCAGCTGGTCTGGAGCGCCCCCACCGCCCGCCTGCGGCAGCTGGAAAGCCTTGATCCGGTGGCCTTGCTCGAGGCCATCGCCGCTGTGCTGCCCGACCAGCTCGAGCCCGACGCCCTGCTCAACCAGCCCCAGGCCTATCCGGTGGCCCTGGAGCTGGCCCATCGCCTGCACCGGGGCCAGGCCCTGCTGGTGGGGGAGACCGCCCACCGCTGCCATCCCGTCGGCGGCCAGGGGCTCAACCTTTGCTGGCGCGATGTGGCAGAGCTGCGCCGCCAGGCCCTCCGAGTCGCCCGGGGACGGCTGGCGGTGGAGCGCATCGGCCCCGCCTACGCGTGGCGCCGCTGGGGCGATCTGCTGATCACCCTGCTGGCCACCGACCTGCTGTTGCGCCTCTTCTCCAACCGTTGGGGGCCCTTGCTGGTGGTGCGCCGGGTCGCCCTCTCGGCCCTGAAGCACTGGGCACCGCTGCGGGCCCTGAGCCTGGGGGTGATGACCTTTGGTCCTTGCCGCGGCCTGCGGGCTTGGTCAAAGTGAGGCCATGGTGATCAGCACCGCCCCCCAGCCCTTGCCCCCCTCCAACCTGGTGCGCTACCTGCGCCAGGAGCTGGGGTTGAGCGAAAACGCCCTTTCCCTGGGGGTCAAGCAGGCCCAGCTGGAGCAGGCCCCCCTGCCCGTGGTGCTCTGGCGTTTCGGCCTGATCAGCCTGGAACAACTTGACCAGGTGCTCAGCTGGCAGGACGATCAGAGCTGAATCAGCCCTTTGGATTAGCTGAAGCTGATCACCCGAAGCTGATCAGCCGTAGATGATCAGCGATTCCACCGGCTGGCTCTCCGGCAGGCGGGAGCGACCCGCCAGGGCCGCCAGCTCCGCCACGAAACCAAACCCCACCAGTTCCCCTCCGGCCTGCTGCACCAGTTCGGCACAGGCGGCGGCAGTGCCGCCCGTGGCCAGCAGGTCATCCACGATCAGCACCTTGGCGCCGGGCTCAAAAGCATCGTGCTGGATCTCCAGACGGTCGCTGCCGTACTCGAGCGCGTAGTCGATGCCGCGCACCTGGCCGGGCAACTTGCCGGGTTTGCGCACGGGCACGAACCCCAGGCGCACCACCGTGGCCAGGGCGGTGCCGACGATGAAGCCCCGGGACTCGATCCCCACGATCAGATCCGGCTGAACGCGCTCCACCACAGCCCCCAGCTGGCGCATCACCTCCTGCCAGCCCGACGGATCGCGCATCAGGGGGGTCAGGTCCCGAAACAGGATTCCAGGCTTGGGGAAATCGGGGATGTCACGGACCAGCTGACGCAGATCAACAGGAGACACTGACGAATGACCACGAACGCTGGCATCATCGCAGCCATGCCTGAAGAACATCCCTCCGTCGAGCCCCCCACCCACGAGCTGGAGGCC
>Ga0194061_1001465_pt1 | contig 13693 bp, 14 predicted proteins | sample SepL2221m_MetaG_FD_163423 | JGI IMG/M metagenome (GOLD analysis project Ga0194061, IMG submission 163423) | Anoxic zone freshwater microbial communities from boreal shield lake in IISD Experimental Lakes Area, Ontario, Canada - Sep2016-L224-21m | ecosystem: Environmental > Aquatic > Freshwater >...
GGGTTAAGTTGTGAAACTTCCAAATTTTTCGAACTAGAAGAATCAGGTCTTCCAGTGCCAGATTTTGGGGCCACAAATTCAATGTCAATTTCCCCAACAACAGGGCTTGCCGCCTCCAGTGATTCATCAACCGTGACAGCGATATTTGTCTTCTCTGTTAATTCACGAGAGAGGATTTCACTTACAGTATTCCGGAGACGGGTTTCCAGAACATCTTTAGCGAAGGCGTTTGGGGCCGCAATAAGCAAAGTCGTGGACCCATTGCCCTGGAGAAGACCCAAAGGCTTAGTAAGGGCAAGGAATGCGCGATGGGCAGGGGTATCGATCTCCACATGTGAGATGACGCGGACCCATAAATCAGCCAATTCAACTTCAGTGAGCCCCATGCCAACCTCTCAAAAGATATACACAACGTTATCCACAGGCTGTGGTCTAAACCTGAGGTTGAGCGTCTCAGCCACCATCTAATAGCTAGAAACCCACCCAACCTGTGGATGATGTTGGAAAACTAGAGGTCTTTTAGAAGAAAAGCAAGTAGTTATCCACAAGACCACCCCTCGAAAGGCAATATCACAGAGTCAAGGGGGATTTCTTCAGTTTGACCCTCTTCACCCCTGACCTCTACCGTTGCCTCTTCATTCTCAATTAATCGAATTTTTAGGTTTTTTCAAGGAGTTCTTCATGACTAAACGCACCTTCCAGCCGAATGTACGTCGGCGAGCGAAGAAGCATGGCTTTCGCGCCCGCATGGCAACACGCGCCGGCCGAGCTGTACTTTCGGCCCGTCGTGCTAAAGGTCGCGCTCGAATCTCGGCGTAACCCTTTCTCGTGCTGCCACGAAGTGCACGCCTAACATCACCCAATGATTTTTCTCGAACAACAAAAAGTGGTTTTAGGTTTACTTCATCATCTTTGGTGACTTATTTGTATCTAACTGGGCAAGATGCGCCTGTCCGAGCGGGGCTAATTATTAGCAAAAGTACTGGAGGCTCAGTTGTTCGCCATGCAGTTGCTCGTCAATTGCGTCACGGGTTACGCGCTCACCTAGAAATTCTTCCCAAAGGTGCACTTATAGTTGTGCGCACTCTCCCATCAACAAACCGTGTTGGGCTTCAAGAAGAAATTGCAAAAGTTATACCTCAACTCCTGAGCAAATCTAGGGTTTCACAATGAGAGCTTTAATCACCACACCGATAAAAATTTATCAAAATTGGATCTCTCCAATGTTTCCGGCTCGATGCAAGTACTACCCATCGTGTTCTTCATATGCAGTAACCGCGATTACGACGTATGGACTTAAAGGAATATTTATGGCGGTTTGGCGTTTACTTCGTTGCAACCCTTGGTCGCACGGCGGAGTTGACTATGTAAAACCAAAAAACAGTTCATTTCTAAGTGAGGGCGTTACTCAATGAGCACCATACTAAATCCCTTATATATCGCTGTTTCTTGGGTGATTATCACGATTCACAAAGCCGTTTCACCGATCTTCTCGCCGGACAGCGGTATTTCATGGGCCCTTTCAATTATTGGGCTAGTGATTCTTATTCGCATTCTCCTTATCCCACTTTTTGTGAAACAGATCAAAAGCCAAAGAGCACTTACGGCACTCCAACCACACCTCAAAGCAATTCAAACAAAACACAAAGATGATCGTCAGAAGCAATCAGAAGAAATGATGAAGCTTTACAAAGAGCACAAGACGAACCCACTTGCTTCCTGCTTTCCAATCCTTGCGCAAGCACCAATCTTCTTTGCTTTATTTACAGTTCTTAACGGAATTGGCAAAAACCCTCCAACTGCCCATGGCGTTCTTACCCAAGCGGATGTAAATAACGCCGCGCACGCCACAATTTTCGGCGCGAGAATTTCTGCAACCTTCCTCGGTTCAACCGACGGTTCAGTGAAGCTGGTAACAATTCTTCTTATCGCTTTTATGTCGATCACAACCTTTACAACGCAACGACAGTTGATGGTTAAAGGAATGCCAAAGATGGACTCAAGTAACAACATGATGTTGCAACAGCAAAAAATTATGTTGTACGCGTTCCCGCTAATCTTCGCGGTATCAGGGGTGAACTTTCCGATCGGTGTGTTGATCTACTGGTCGACAACCAACTTATGGACGTGGGGTCAACAGTTTTACGTGATCAAACGTAACCCGACACCCGGTTCGCCAGCGTATATAGAGTTGCAAGAAAAACGGGCGAAAAAAAGTGGCACTCCAATTCCTGAGGTTTCGACAACGGAAGAGACTCCAACGGAGACAGAAGTTAAAGGTCAGCGCCAACAACCCACAAAAAAGAAGAAGCCAAAAAAGAAGTAACCTCACATATAGCCTAAATAGGATTATTCATACTAAACCCGACAAATGGGTACAAGGAGAAGAGAATGACTAAGAGTGAAGCGGTAGATGAGGCAGTAAGCCCTGAAAAAGTTGAAAAAACAGAGAAAGAGACCTCCCTTATCTCCAAATTAGAAGAGGAAGGGGATATTGCAGCAGATTATCTTGAAGGTTTACTGGATATCACAGACCTAGATGGCGATATCGATATTGACGTTGAAAATGATCGTGCCTCTTTGGCGATAGTCGGGGGCAAATTGCGCCACCTCGTAGGCAGTGACGGAGAAGTCCTGGACGCCATCCAAGAATTAACACGTTTAGCGGTTCAAACCTCTACCGGTGACCGAAGCAGGCTCATGCTCGACATTGATGGCTATCGCGCGGGGAGGAAGGCTGAACTTCGTAAATTAGCTAAAGCGACGGCAGATGAGGCAAAAGAGAGTAAAAACTCGATCAAACTCTCACCTATGAATGCTTTTGAGCGTAAAATTATCCATGACACGATCCAAGAATTGGGCCTAACGAGCGAATCTGAGGGTGAAGACCCAGATCGTTGCGTCATCATCTTCCCGGCTTAGCCCTCGCATTATGGAGGACCTGGTTTCACGTGAAACCCTCATCTCTCGCTATTTCCCAGAGCGGGAGAGTGAAATCCGCTCCTTTGTTGATCTCCTTGTTGGTGACGGCATGCTCAAAGGCCTCATTGGTCCTCGTGAAGGAGAACGCATCTGGGAGCGGCACATTTTTAATTCTCTACCAGTCTCTGCGCTAATTCCTCAAGGAGCCAGTGTGATCGATATCGGCTCAGGCGCTGGTCTCCCAGGTATCCCGTTAGCTTTAGCCCGGCCGGATATTTCTTTGACTCTGATTGAGCCTCTACAAAGACGCGTAGATTTCCTTATAGAGGCGTGTGCCAATCTACCCATTACAGTCCTGCGAGGAAGAGCTCAAGATTTCAAAATCCGGGCGGAGGTCGTCACTGCGCGCGCCGTGGCCCCATTTGAGAAATTAAAGGCGATGAGTTGGCACCTTCTCGATAACAAAGGCTATTTGCTAGCAATCAAAGGCCATACCGCTCCGGCGGAAGCATCTTTGGTTCCAGGGGCTCACGTGCACGAAATCCAACTCGAAGGCCTTGAACTAGGGCGGGTTATCTCTTTGCAAAAGGGTGCTTGAATAACTCTATGGAGGATTCACGTGAAACATCCCAAACTGTTGGCCGACCAGTTATCGGAGTACGCCGACTAAAAGAGGCGATGGCTAAGCCACGAGCTTTACGGATCTTTTCAGTATCGAATCAAAAAGGCGGGGTTGGCAAGACGACAACCACGGTCAATATTGCCGCAGCCTTAGCTATGGGAGGACTTCGCACCCTTGTCATTGATCTTGATCCGCAAGGAAACGCCAGTACCGCCCTTGGGGTGGAGCACCAGAGGAACGAGGGTATTTACGAGGTCTTAATGGGAAGCGCCTCCATAGCCTCCGTCGTACAAAAAGTAGCCGGCTTCCCACACCTGGAATGCATCTCCTCTAACACCGCCTTAGCGCAAGCCGAAATTAATTTAGTCGGGATGGTTGCTCGCGAACTGCGATTAAAAGAGTCCCTCCAAGAACTTGTCGAGATACGACAAGCACAAGGTGAGGGCTATGACTACATCTTGATTGATTGCCCACCTAGTTTGGGATTATTAACAGTCAATGCTTTGGCCGCAGCACAAGAATTATTAATCCCGATTCAATGTGAGTACTACGCACTAGAAGGCTTAACTCAATTGTTGGAAACATATTCAATCGTTAAGAAACGTCTCAATGCAGATTTAAAATTATCAACCATTGTTCTCACCATGTTTGATGGAAGAACGCGACTCGCAAATGACGTAGCCGCGAGTGTTCGATCGCATTTTCCTACAGAGCTCATTGATATTCCCATTCCTCGAGCCGTGCGTATCTCAGAAGCGCCATCGTATGGACAAACAGTTATGACCTATGACCCTGTTTCCCCTGGCGCTATTGCTTATATGCAAGTTGCCAGAGAGATTGCAGAGCGAGGGAAATCATTTGATTCAAATGTTGTGAGTATAAATTATAAAAAAGGAGAAAGCGCATGAGTGTAAAACGTGGCGGTCTAGGCACAAATCTTGATGCCCTAATTCCGACTTCGCTTTCTATTCAGGGCGTCGAGGTCGGTCAACAAAACGAAATCGAAATTGACTCAATCATTCCAAATGCGAAACAACCTCGAACTTATTTTGATGAAGAAGCCCTCCGCGAACTTACTAACTCAATAAAAGAAGTGGGAATACTCCAACCCCCCGTAGTGCGTGAGATTTCTTTAAATCGCTACGAACTAATTATGGGCGAGCGACGCCTTAGAGCCGCCAAAGCTGCGGGATTAATGAAGATCCCCGTAATTATTAGACAAACCTCCAACGATGAACTTTTGCGCGAAGCCCTCATTGAAAATATTCATCGCAGCCAACTTAATGCTCTCGAAGAAGGAGCGGCTTACTCTCAACTCTTAGATGATTTCAAATACACACACGATGTGTTAGCAAGCAAAATAGGAAAATCACGATCGCATATCACCAACACAATCAGACTTTTACAATTGCCTCCCGCGGTTCAACGTAAAGTTGCAACGGGTGTAATTTCCGCAGGCCATGCTCGAGCACTATTAGGTTTAGAAAATGCTAGCGAGATTGAAAGATTAGCAAACAGGATTGTCGCCGAAGGGTTGAGTGTTCGTGCCATCGAGGAAATAGTGGCGACTAATTCTTCAAGAGAGACGAGAAAACGCAAAAAAGATAGCCCTGTAGGTCGATTTTCAGAGATGTCAGAGCGGCTTTCAGAGTTACTAGATACTCGAGTTACTGTGCAAGCAGGAAAAAGCACTGGAAAAATTATTATCGAATTTTCTGGAGCCGAAGACCTTCAGAGAATTGCGGAAATTTTAGAAAACTAAACAACTACTTCGTGATCTGAAAACCACTGCGTCGACGTTCAATCTCTTGATCTACCACATGCCCTAGCGCTTTAACTCCTTCTCGAATTCTTTCAGGAGTGGGGTGGCAATAAGACAAACGCATTGCCCAAGAACCAAACCCATCAGCGTAAAAAGCGGTTCCGGGAACATAAGCAACTTTTGCAACAATAGCTTTTGGCATCATCAACTTAGTGTCAATCTCTGGAGGTAAATTCACCCAGACATAGAAACCACCACCCGGTTTTGTCCATGTTGAAGAAGCTGGGAAATATTGTTCTAGAGATTCCAACATCGCATCTCGTCGCACTTTGTAAAGCTCACAAAAAGATGAAATTTGATCTCGCCATGGTTGGTTGGCCAGATAATTTGAAATCGTCATCTGTGTGAAGTTAGAAGGACACAGAATTGAAGATTCACTAGCTATGACCAATTTTTCCTTCAACGAAGGAGGAACGAGAGCCCAGCCCACGCGCAAACCTGCGGCAATTGTTTTTGAGAAAGAACCTAGATAAATAACGTTCTCGCTATCCTCTGCCCTCATTGCATTAGGAGAAGCTTTGTCGAATCCAAGAAGTCCGTAGGGATTATCTTCCACGACAAAAATTTCTTCATCTCTACAAATTTCCAATATTTCAGTGCGTCGATCAGCGGGAAGGAGAACCCCAGTTGGGTTCTGATAATTGGGAATCAAATACAAAAACTTAATTTTTCGACCCGAACTGCGTACTGAACTAATGGCCTGTCGTAGCGCTTCAGGGATAAGTCCCTGATCATCCATGCTGACATGAACCACTTGCGCTTCGTATTGGTGGAAAGTTCCAAGAGCACCAACATAGGAAGGGGCTTCAACCAGAACCACATCACCTGGATCAATAAATATTCTTGAAATTAAGTCCAACGCTTGTTGTGACCCGGTTGTCACAATAATGTCATCAGGATTTGCTCGGATTCCCTCAAGAGCCATCACATCGCAAATTTGTTCACGCAACTTTGGGTGGCCTTGGCCGCTTCCATATTGGAGCGCTTCGGCGCCATTTGTCATGATGAGGTTATGAACAACAGAAGCCATCATCTCCATTGGTAGAGCCGAGAGGTTAGGCATCCCTCCCGCTAAAGAGACAATTTCAGAACGCGAGGCGACAGCAAAAAGCGACCGTATTTCGCTGGGTTGCATACCGGCGGCGCGGGAGGCAAAACGTTGCTCCAAAAATTGCGGATCCCCGGTTTGGTGTCGAGCCACATGTGATGACATTGGAGGAGTCTTTCACACCTTAACCAGTCTTCGTGGACAGCTTTTTAGCGCCGCAATCCAGCCTTACGAAGATCGGCAATTCTAAGTGTTCCCGTTTTAGCATCATCCTCGGAGGATAAATAGAGTCGTTGGATGGCAATGACCACAGCCTCTGCAATTACGTCACGAAAATCTGGTCTCGTGAGTCGTTCCGCATCTCCTGGGTGGCTCAAATAACCGACATCAATGCGTACCGTCGGAGACTTTGTTAACCGCAAAAGATCCCAAGTTTTAGCATGGGTGCGGCAATTGGCTAGATCTGTCCGTGCACAAATCTCTCTTTGAACTAGTGAGGCAAATCGTTCTCCTACAACAGAATGAATTCCGTGTGCCCCGCTGCCGTAATAGTAGGTCGCAACTCCGTGTGCTTTTTCGTTGCGGTAATTATCCGTGTGAAAAGAAACAATTAGGTCAGCCTTTGTTTCATTTGAAAAAGTAATTCGCTCTAACTCACTCGGAGAATTCGCTAGCCCTCTAGTAAGAAAGACGCTGACGCCTAAAGCCAAAAGTCTGCCTTCAAGGCGCTGTGCGATGTCATAGACAATCTCAGATTCAGTGCACCCGTTTCCCAATATTCCAAGATCTGATCCACCGCAACTAGGATCTAAAACAATAATTTTGTTAGCTAACGAGGGGCCGCGATTCTTTTGAACTGCACTCTCTCTCAATATCGCTGGTGCTCCCCCAGAAACGGTGCGAGTGAGTCTCATAAGGGCTGTGATAGTTGCGGCCCCACATCTTCCATCAACTGCGACACCGACTGATTTTTGAAATTCCTTTACCGCGTCTTCTGTGCGTAACCCATAAACGCCGTCAACACGACCACAATCAAAACCCATTTCAGTAAGGCGAGATTGCAGAGTTGCTACGTCATCACCACGCATTAACGGTGCCTTTTGTAGCAATAAGGAGCGATCACCTAACTTCCAGCGGGCCTCTTCAAGTGCGCGCAAAGTCATGGAGTTCACAACACCGTTCACAGTGAGTCCACGTGCTTGTTGAAAACTACGAATTGCCAAAACCACGTGCGAATCGATCGACGACGGAATTGCCCCGCCGGTGATGGTAAGTAGTCCAAGGCGATTTAAAATATTGATGACATGAGTTGGCACGTCACCACTAGCACCTAGCGTTAGTTCGATCTCTTCCATTGTTTCCATTCCTAGCTAGGGAAACACAGGGGCAGTAACAAGGTCTAGATAAAGGCTTCAAGATCCTTTAGTAGAGCAGGTTTCGGCTTTGCCCCGATGATCGTCTTAACTACTTGACCATTCACAAACACATTCAAAGTTGGAATAGAAGTAATTCCGTATTTGATTGCGATCGCAGATTCTTCGTCAGTATTTAACTTTACGATCTTGATCTTATCGCCATGCTCATTCGCTATTTCTTCGAGAATGGGAGCAACTGCGCGACAAGGTCCGCACCACTCAGCCCAAAAATCAACCAACACCGGCGTGCTGCTCTTAAGTACAACCTCGTCGAAGGTTGACGTTGTTACCGCTTGTGATGCACCCATTTCCTGCTCCATTTCCCATTGCTTCAATTGCCTAGCGTACTGCCAGATAAGTTATTTTTACGTTATTGAATGCCCAGCCAAGAATTTCTCTGCATCAAGTGCCGCCTGACAACCTGATCCAGCCGCAGTGATGGCTTGTCGGTACCTATGATCAACAAGATCACCGCAGGCAAAAACGCCATCAAGATTTGTATGTGTCGTTCTATCTTTTACTAGAACATAGCCTTCGCTATCAAGGTCGATTTGCCCAACTACAAGTTCACTTCTCGGTGAGTGTCCAATTGCCACAAATAAACCAGTGAAGTTGTGCTGAGATATTTCTCCGGAAACTGTATTGCGAAGCATAAGACTTTCAACTTTATCTTGTCCAAGAACGTCGACAACTTCATGATTCCATAAAATTTCAATTTTAGGATTTGCCAGCGCTCGTTCCACCATAATTTTCGAGGCCCTTAAGCTGTCACGTCGGTGAATCAATACAACCTTGGAAGCAAAACGCGTGAGAAAAGTCGCTTCTTCAACAGCGGAATCTCCGCCGCCAACAACTGCGATTACTTGGTCTCTAAAAAAGAAGCCATCGCACGTCGCACACCAAGAAACGCCACGACCGGAAAGTCTCTTTTCATTTTCGAGTCCAATTTCGCGAAAAGCTGATCCCATGGCAAGGATGACGGACTTACTTTTCAAAGTTTTACCAGATCCATCTTTGAGAGTTTTAATTGGACCTGTCAGTTCCATTTCAACAATATCGTCGGTAACCAATGTGCTTCCAAATCGAGAAGCCTGTTTACGCATTGAATCCATGAGGTCTGGACCCATGACACCGTCTGTGAAACCTGGGAAATTCTCGACTTCGGTTGTATTCATAAGCGCTCCACCAGCGGTGACCGAACCCTCGTAAAGCACAGGCGAGAGTTGTGCGCGAGCCGCATAGATCGCTGCTGTGTAACCAGCGGGACCAGAGCCCACAATTACTACTTCATGGACTGTGTCTTGTGCGCCAACAGAAGCATTATCAATAGCCATAGTGTGACCATAACGCCCAATTAGGCGTCTTTATTCCCTTCACTTGGTGGAACCCTTCTAAATTGAGTTTTAACCATCGACGCCATAGTTGATATCTCCTCGACACCTAACGCTTTAGCAGAAAGGTAATACCCGAATGGACTCACGATAAGAATCAGCGCTAACTCCCCTAGTCGAACAAGTGCCGTTGAATCATTGCTCACCCATGTGAAGTATTGGGAAATTGCGAACAACGGGAGCATAGACATTAAAGATGCAATAAAAAGGCGATTGTGTTGGGAGGAAAAGTCACCAAAACTTATTCGACCCGTATGACGCGAAAGTAAGGCTAACGTAATGAAAAGACCCACAATGTAACTGATTGAGAAAGCTAATCCGAGTCCGACTGTGACCCACTCGTTCTTCAGTGCGGCCAGGAAAAAATACGATAACGCAACAGAAATGACATTGATTAATAGAATCGAGAGGACTTGAGTTCGAGTGTCTTCAAAAGCGTTAAAACCCCGAATCAAAATAATATTGATGCTAAAAGTAACTAATCCAACTCCGAGAGCCGAAAGCACGTATCCGATATATACCGAGTCCGCTTTTTGAATTCCAAAAAATAGAACACGGGTAATAATCGGACCAAAGAGCAAAAATGCGACGCCTGAAGGGATTGTAATCACACCGACCATCTTTATTGCTCGAAGCAACTGCTCTCGAACCTCGTCACGTCTCTTCTCGATTGCAAGTTTGGAGAGATGGGGAAGAAGGGCTGTAATCAGTGAAATCGTGACAATTGAATATGGCAACATCATAATTAGGTAAGCGTTACCAAAAGGAGTGAAACCCACTCCCGTCTTTATTCCTTCTTTAGCGCTACGGACAGCTGCAGTGGTTGCGACATTAACAGTGACCAAATATCCGAGTTGAGAAATAAGGACGTACACCAACGTCCAACCTGCCAATGAGAAAGATTTACCCAAACCATTTAAACCAAATCGAGGTCGCAACTTAATCCCTGTTCGAGCCACGACCGGGATTAGAACTAAGGCTTGGATAACAATTCCCAAAGTGGTTCCCCATCCCAAGATTTGCACTTGAGTATTTGTAATCGTTCCACTGGAGAGGTTGTGAGTTTTAACAAGCACACTTAAAAAAACCCCGATCACAAGGAGGTTATTGAGAATCGGCGCCCACATAAGAGGTGCAAAAGACCCTCGGGAATTGGCGACCTGTCCGAGCATCGTGAACAAGCCCATAAAGAAAATTTGAGGCAGGCAATATCTTGTGAATGCTATTGCCAACCGATATTCGTTTTCAAAACCGGTCGAGGCGAATTCAGGTGCGTAAATTCTGACCAGCAGCGGTGCAAATAGCACACCCACGACGACAAGTGCTAAGAGTATTCCGCTAATCACTGTTACAAGGCGTGAGGCAAAACCAGCCCCACCATCCTCATCATCAAATGAGCGAATCAGTTGAGGGACAAATATTGCAGTGAGTGCGCCACCCACTAACAGGTTGTACAAAATATTAGGCATCGTATTCGCGACGTTGTAAGTATCTGCCAGCAAAGCCGTACCCAAAACCGCAACAGCAAGAATATTTCTGATGAATCCTGTGGCTCTTGAAACAATTGTGCCGATCGCCATCACACTAGAGGCTTTATATAGGTCAGCAGGTTTCACTTCCGCGACCTCCTAACCCTACGAACACTTTGCGTGAGAGCGGCCAATAACAGGAGTATTGCCGCTCCAGTGGTGAACCACGCTACCGCAGGGCTAATGACCGAAAGATTTAGCATGAGCAAAACGCTCTCAGGAAGTAGGTCTCCTTTCTCATTCGCGAATTGAGCGAGGACGGCCGTTGACCCTGACGCAATGACGGTGAAAGGAACCGAGAGCTGAATCTTTGAGCGCGGAAGCAGTTTTACGCTTCTAATGTTGTTGACATGAATTCGAGAGTTAAGCGCTGTAAGTTGCAATTGAACTGTGGCGGCCGAGCCAAAGTCATTAACAAGAGTAATAGGAACTTTTTCGTGTTCAGAAGTTAATCTAAATTTTCCAGCAACGATGCGCAATTTGTGGTTTTGCTCTGTAATTGCTTCATCTGCACTGATTCTCAAAAGGGATCGACGTTTCACACTTGTATCTGTTGATAACAAGAAGGCAAGCCTTGCTCGAAGGACATCCAGTTCTTTAGGTGGAACGACGGTCGAAAGTAGCGCTAAAGCCCGCACGTTTTGAGAGTAGGAATCTTTCACATCTGTAGGTACGCGAGTGAGCCGAGAAGACCAACCTAGTTTTCTATTAATCAGGACTTCGCGTCCTAAATCCAGTGCCAGACGAGATCGACTAGTTTGGTAATAATAAGAAAGTTCAGCCGATGATAGTTTCCTGGCGGTCGAAACATCTGGATGCCCATACGGGATCGCGAATACTGGGTCACCTGCACTTATTATTTTCAACCTTGCCATCCACTCTTGCGCCACGACATCGGTGAGAGCAAGAGCTTTTACATCCTCAACTAGTGCGGCATCGATGAGCCAACGTCGCGGTTCAGACAAGGGCGAGAAGACGGCGCTTCCAAGTCGACCTTCAGGTTTCAAAGAGAGTGAAAGCCCGGCATCAAGTGAGCGACCCATGAGGTCTTCGTGTGGGGCTTCATAGAGAATGACAGTGGACATTGGTTCAGCAACAGCGGGGCCGATCCCAGCCCCAATGAAAGCCAACAAAAAAATTGATGCGAAGCGAAACGACGTTGCGGGTTTCACAAGAAAAGATTTCCGTTACGGGCTATGAGTTTCTTTTCATCTGGGTATGCCAACCGCTCAACGATTTCATGAAGTGGAAACCAGCCCACTTCATCTACTTCAGTCACTTGTGGCGCAAGTGTTCCGCCGACTTCATGGAATAAGTAGTGATGCACAGTCTTATGAATTCTTTTACCACCAGCCATAAACCAGAAGTCGATTACTCCGAGTGAATGCGCGATGCGGCTTTCTATGCCCGTCTCTTCCATAACCTCGCGAAGGGCTGCCTCCTCGGGTGATTCACCTATTTCAATGTGTCCTTTCGGAAGAGACCATAAGAGTCTTTCCCGCGACGAATCCTTGAGATCGACTCGACCTATCAAAAGACCTGCACTCCCAGAAAAATTAATTACCAAGCCGCCTGCACTGACTTCATCCACTCTCTTGGCGTAATCAGAAGGTCCGCGTTCATTTTTGCGAGTGTTCTTCGTGGCAGGTTGAGCGGAGATTGGGTGGGTAATGGCGCTATCTTGATTCTGTGGGGCGCGATTGGCGGGCCGTTTGCGCCGCCTCTTCTTTTTCGTACTTTCGCTGCCCGCACCAGGTGCAGGGATCATAAAGTAAGGGTACTGCTCTAACCTTACCTATTGTGACGACAGCACTCGGGGCCGCAGGTGAACTTGCAATTCAATCCCTGATCAGACGAGCCCCTTTAGCCAGCTCCCTTGCTGATGCCTTTCGAAAGGAAGGATTCGCTTTGGCCCTGGTCGGCGGTTCAGTTCGAGATGCGATTTTAGGTCGACTCAGTGGAGACCTCGACTTCACCACAAATGCTCCACCTGCTGCCTCTCGGAAAATCCTGTCTTTGTGGGCTGAAAATGTCTGGGATATCGGAATTGCATTCGGGACGGTCGCCGCTAGTCGCGGAGACACAACTGTCGAGGTGACGACCTATCGAAGTGAAAGTTACGACGAGGAGAGTCGTAAACCCGAAGTGAAATATGGAGATTCCATAGAAAAAGATTTAGTACGAAGAGATTTCACTGTCAACGCGATGGCTCTGGAACTTACTGGCGAGGTTCCACTTTTCATTGACCCACATAACGGTTTGGGCGATTTAGCACTGCGGCTTTTGCGGACACCAAGCACTCCACAAGATTCATTTTCCGATGATCCACTTCGAATGATGCGAGCAGCGCGATTTGCAAGTCAACTGGATTTTGAAGTTGCAGACGAAGTCCAGAACGCGATGAAGGAGATGGCCGCCAGGATTTCTATCGTTTCAGCAGAACGAGTGAGAGAAGAACTTTCGAAAATTTTAATGTCACCTAACCCACGGGCGGGGATCTCACTTCTAGTGGAGACCGGCATTGCCGAAATTATTTTGCCTGAAGTCCCAAAGCTTAAATTGGAAATTGACGAACACCATCATCACAAAGACGTTTACGAGCATTCGCTAACTGTTCTTGAACAAGCGATTGAACTTGAAGAACGACTGGGTGGACCCAATTTAGTAATTCGACTTGCTGCGCTTTTACACGATATTGGAAAGCCTAAAACGCGCAGTTTGATTGCTGGAGGTGGAGTTTCGTTTCATCATCACGAAGTAGTTGGGGCGCGATTGGCAAAAGAGCGAATGAAAGCCTTGAGGTTCGACGGAGAAACTATCGAGGCCGTTACTTCTCTCATTTCCTTACATTTGCGTTTTCATGGCTACGGAGATGGAGAATGGACAGATTCGGCTGTCCGTCGCTATGTGCGTGATGCTGGTGACTATCTTGTTCATTTACACG
>Ga0194061_1001466_pt1 | contig 13690 bp, 9 predicted proteins | sample SepL2221m_MetaG_FD_163423 | JGI IMG/M metagenome (GOLD analysis project Ga0194061, IMG submission 163423) | Anoxic zone freshwater microbial communities from boreal shield lake in IISD Experimental Lakes Area, Ontario, Canada - Sep2016-L224-21m | ecosystem: Environmental > Aquatic > Freshwater >...
AGGATGACAAGGTCAGCATCACGTTCGGGGCGGCACTTCTTAAAAAGCTCGGGTTTGACTGCACTGTTGCCGAGAATGGCAGGGAATGCCTCACCGCATTGGAAACCGGCAGCTTCGATCTGGTGTTGACGGACATTCGGATGCCGGTAATGAACGGCGAAGAAGCCCTGTGTGAAATCCGCAGATACGAACAGGGGACGACGGCCCACCAGCCGGTCATTGCGATGACCGCCCATTCGATGCGCGAAGAAAAGGAAAGTTTTCTGGCACAGGGTTTTGATGGCTATATATCGAAACCCCTTATAACAAAGGAGCTTATAGCTGAGATGAAACGGACCCTCGGGGGCCTAAAAGTTATGAATATTTCAGGTGAAGGCGGTGAGGGAACTCATGAATAAGCGTTTCAGTATACTTACTGTTGATGATGAAGCGGTGAACATCAAGCTTATGGTAGCGGCGCTCAAAGACGACTACGACATTTTTACCGCGTTGAGCGGGCAAGATGCTATCGAGCTGCTTGAAGAGCAGATGCCCGACCTGATTCTTCTGGACGTGATGATGCCGGATCTCAATGGCTTCGAGGTGTGTAGTATCATCAATGCTGATGAGAGGTTTGCAGATATACCGATCATCTTCCTGACTGCTTCTTTAGAAACCATTGAGGGCGAACTGCAAGGACTTGAACTCGGAGCAACCGACTATCTGGCTAAACCGGTAAACCTGGCATTACTCAGACTGCGGATACGCAACCACCTCGCGGTGAAGGAACGTAATGAACTTGTGAAGGAACAGCGGGATCTGCTGAATCGTCAGAAAAAAGAGCTTCAGGCCAGCAGAGATGATATCGAAAGATTGCTCCAGACTACAGATCAAGGAATCTACGGCACCGACATATCGGGTCATTGCACCTTTATCAACCGGGCGGCATTGGGAATGATTGGATACTCGCAGGATGAATGCCTTGGGAAGGGTACACACGATCTCATACATCACAGTCATTCCGACGGCTCGCATTATCCCGTGGCAGAGTGTCCCATTTACCGCGCCAGAGACACGGGAGAAGGGTGTCGTCTTGACTTCGAAGTCTTCTGGCACAAAGACGGGACCTCGTTCCCCGTGGAATACTCATCTTATCCTATCGTTACCGATGGTGAGACCGTCGGCGCGGTGGTCACCTTCTCTAACATCACTGAAAAGAAACTCATTATCGAGCAGTTCAAGGCCGCTAAAGTGCAGGCTGATGCAGCTAACGAGGCCAAGAGTGCATTTTTAGCAGTCATGAGTCATGAAATTCGCACGCCGATGAATGGGGTTGTCAGCATGTCCACTCTTCTTTTGGAAACCGATCTAAGCGCAGTGCAGCGGGATTATGCTGAGATTGTTTCCAGGAGTGGTGAAAATCTACTGCTATTGATCGATGAAATCCTCGATTTTTCAAAAATTGATGCCGGTAAACTTGAATTGGAAAGGGCCTGCTTCGATCTGCAACTTCTACTTGATGATATCAATCGGTTATTGGCCTATCGAGCTGATGACGCAGGACTTGCGCTAAGCTACACCATTGAGTCTGGTATACCGAAAATTCTGAAAGGCGACCCCGGCAGAGTCCGGCAGGTTATTACCAATCTTGTCGGCAACGCCCTGAAGTTCACCACGCAAGGCGCTGTTGTTGTCACTGCCTCACTCGTATCTGATCAAGAGGGCTCCGTGACAATCAGGTTCGCAATAAGTGACACCGGCATTGGCATACCGGAGTCCCGCCTTAGTGCCATCTTTACGCCTTTCACCCAGGTAGATGCCTCAACCACCCGCAAATACGGTGGCACCGGCCTGGGGCTGACCATCTGTAAGCGACTGGCAGAGTTGATGGGTGGCGAGATCGGTGTTACCAGTGAAGAGGGGAAAGGTTCTACCTTCTGGTTTACTGTTCAGCTTGAAAAGCAAAGCGGAGAGCCTTTGAAAGCCGCTCAGGAGGCTGCTACCCTCGCGCAGCCCGTTACACCAGGCGTTGTTGCAGGTCGGGACAATTCCACCGCACGTATCCTATTGGCAGAAGACAACCTTATCAACCAAAAAGTAGCTCTCCATCTGCTGAAATCGCTGGGGTACAGTGCTGACGTGGTTTCGGATGGTCAACAAGCGGTGGAGGCACTGACGAAGATTAACTATGACCTCGTGCTGATGGATTGCATGATGCCGAACATGAGCGGTTTTGAAGCAACTGACATAATCCGCACACAAAGTTCAGGGGTTCTTGATCATAACGTGCCGATCATTGCTCTGACTGCCAATGCCATGAAAGAGGATCGCGACAAGTGTCTTGAGGCTGGTATGGACGACTACGTAGCAAAGCCGGTCAAAAAAGTGGTTCTTGCTGCCGTCCTTGAAAAATGGCTCTCTCCGGCCAGACTGTTGCAGAGAAAAACCAGTGATGTTGGCAACCAGAATATCGATCTACTGAGTCGCCTTACCGTTTTATATGTTGAAGATGACGAGATGACGCGGGAACTGTACAGTCTGTTTCTGTCTGATATCGTAGGCACGTTGATAACCGCACATAATGGCGCTGAAGGGTTGGCAGCCTACCATCAGCATCGGCCGGATATTGTCATCACTGACATCATGATGCCGGAGATGGATGGACTGGAAATGTTGAAGCAGATACGCACCTCGAATACAGCAATCCCGGTAATTGTTTTGTCGGCCTTTGAGACATCAGACAGCCTGAATCAATCTAATGATTTCGGAGTTCTGAGATATGAAATGAAGACTCTTTCCAGAACAAAGCTGAAAGTAACACTGCTGGAGTGTGCCAATGGATTGTTGGAGAAAGGTGCCCCCACGTTATCTCGTTCTTAACGGATTAGGCATTGAACATTGCTATTTCTGAAATGCTCAAAAATAAAGTGGTGCGCACGATTTCTGATTCAAGGGATAAAAATGGTCTGTCTTGAAGTGTCTTGAAGCTCGCCAGGCTTTGTACGTAATTGGTTGGAAAGGAGATTTACCGTGAAATGCCTCATCGCAGATGACGACTTAATGTCACGCTTCATGCTCAAGGAGATTCTGAATCCACCGTTTAACTGTGATATTGCCGCTAACGGTGAAGAGGCTATCATAGCCTTTTCAGTATCCCATGATAGAAAATATCCTTACAAGCTGATCTGTCTTGACATCGAAATGCCTGATTGCAATGGGCATGATGCCTTGTTTCAAATCAGGCAAATCGAGAAACAGCTGGGTGTTCCGCCCGACCTGGAGGTCAAGGTAATCATGATTACCGCGTTAGATGATATCAAGTCTGTTTTTGAATCATTCAATAATGGTGCAAGCTCATACATCGTAAAGCCCTTTGATAGAAACAAGATAATGGGCGAATTGCGCACCCTCGGTCTGATCGCATAATTGGTATTCTGATTTTTTACAGCTAAAATACAATTAAAAGGGCTAGGCATAACAACCTAACCCCTTGTTTTATTTGGTGGAGATGAAGGGATTCGAACCCTCGACCCCTGCCTTGCGAAGGCAATGCTCTCCCAGCTGAGCCACATCCCCACACGGATATCCACCTGTGCTGTGAACCTACTATGTATTCTCCCAATCCGCAAGATTTTTGACAACCACAATCCACCGATTCTTTCTGCGACCTGACGAGCAAAACCATGTACCGGGAATCACCAACACTAAAGAAATATTGTGTTGAAATAAGGTGTTATATCAAATATACTTTCAACCGATACAATCAATTCATTTAAACGATGTGTGAGTGATATTATGACATTGAAACAACTTGAGGTCTTTGTCGCAATAGCCGACACGAACAGTTTTTCCCGAGGTGCGGACAGGTGCTGCATCACTCAGTCAACCGCCAGCCAACATATTCAGGCGCTGGAAGCGGAGCTTGGCGCCCGGCTGTTTGACCGTGGGAGAGGCGGAGCGCAGCTGACCGAGGCCGGCAAAATCTTTGCGCGGCGGACCCGCAAGATTCTGGCCGATTGCGATGATGCTCGTCTTTCCGTCCGACAGTTCATGGGGATGGAAAACGTGGTGCTCCGTATCGGTGCCAGCAATGTTCCCGGCACCTGGCTGTTGCCGTCGGTGGCGGGGCAGTTTTTGCAGGAGCAGCCCAAGGTGCGTCTGGAAATTCTGCAGGGGGACAGCCGCTCGGTGGCCCGGCAGCTGACCGAGGAAGAGGTGGAGCTCGGATTCGTCGGCGGTCGCTTCGACGACGAGCGGCTCGTATATGAGCCGATGGGGGGCGATTCGATTGTGTGTGCCGCCGCGTCCCGTTTTTTTGAGGGGCGCTCCCCGAACCTCACGCAGGTTGAACTCTGCAGCGTCCCGTTGATCGTGCGGGAGGATGGCTCCGGCACCCAGAAGGCCGTCTACGAGGCACTGGCCGGCACCTGGATAAGCAGGCAGTCATTAAATATCGCCGCCGTACTGGGTAGTACGGAAGGCATACGCCGGGCACTGCTGGACGGTGTGGGGTATGGCTTCATATCACGAATGTCGATTGAGGATGATGTGGCACGAGGGGCACTGACGATAGCCAGAATTCCGGGGGTCGAGATTTACAGAAACTTCTATGCCGTCAGGAGAAAGGAGCGGGAGCTCTCTCCCGCTGCCTCTGCCTTTTTGAAACTCACTCTCTCACGCTGGGCATAATTTCAATTTCCACTTCAAAGCGCCAGCGCCGCTGAAACCGGGCTATTCGGCTTTAACAAACTGCCCTTTTTCCCCGCATTTTTCACACTTCTGGGGCTTGCAGCGCCCCTCCTTGCTGAATCCGCATGTGCATTTCCATGTAGCCATGATCATTCCTCCTGTAGATTATGTAGTACGCCGGACTCTACCCGCTATGCTCCGGCATATCTTTCAGTTCTTCCTTAATGGCAACAAAGCCGTCGAGGTTGTCCAGAAACAGGGTCAGCAGTGTCGGGTCGAAGTGCTTGCCGCTGTCCTCCTTCATGATGGAAACGGTTTCCTCCAGTGAAAATGCCTTCTTGTACGGTCGTACCGAGGTCAGTGCGTCGAAAACATCGACTATCGCAACGATACGCGCAAACTCATGGATGTCAGTTCCTGCAAGCCCGGCTGGATAGCCGCTTCCGTTCCATTTTTCGTGGTGTTGCAGGGCAATAATGGCACCGGATTTCATGATTGGATAGCGATCCGAATCGGAAAGGATATGCCAGCCGATGGTGGTGTGCTGCTTCATGATTTCAAACTCGTCATGATCCAGCTTGGCCGGCTTGAGCAGTATTCCGTCGGGGATACCGATTTTCCCCACATCGTGCAGTGGAGATGATTTGCGCAGAACATCGCACGTATCTTCGTCATACCCCAGCAGCTTTCCGAGTTGTTTGGAAAGCTCACTGATGCGGCGTGTATGCATGCCGGTTTCCTGATCCCGGAATTCCGAGGCCCGGCCGAGCCGCAGCGAAATCTCGTATTCCGTCTCCCGCGAGAATGCCAGTGCATCCTGGAGAGCGGAGGTTTTTCTCTTGACTTCGTCCTCCAGAAATTGATTGGTATCCTTGGCAAAGTCCGCCAGTTTCTTGGTGCGGACGTGATTCATGACCCGCAGACGCAGCTCTTCGGGATTATACGGCTTGGGGAGGAAATCGTTGGCCCCCAGGGAGAGGGTACGGGTGACCTCGTTTGTGCCGGCGGTCACGACAATGACCGGAATGTCACGCCAGGTAAAACTCTGCTTGAGCCTGGTGATGGTTTCGTAGCCGTCCATGACCGGCATTTCAAGATCCAGCAGGATTATGTCAACGTCCGGATTAGCAGAGAGAGCTTCAAGCGCTTCACTGCCGTTCAGTGTTTTTATGACGGTGCAGTCGATCTCGGAGAGCATGAGCTCGACCATTTCGAGGTTCATGTCGTCATCATCAACCGCCAGAATTTTCACGTTCTCAAACATTATATTTTACCTTCCGTAATAGTGGCATTACACGTCATGCATCTGAATCGGCACCCTCCGGCGAGACAGCTGCGATGAACTCAGCATATTCGATCTCAAGCCGCTTAATCAGTTCCTCCAGCTGTTCATGGGAACCTTCCTGCGACGCTGTTTCCAGCAGAGCGGCGCTTCTTTTCATCCGGTGGGCGGCAATGTTGGCAGCCGACCCTTTGATGGAGTGCGCTTGAATGCGTATCTGTTCCCTGTCATCACGTTCAACAGCACGGCGCAGCACATCAAGGTAACCGGTCGCGTTGGTGATGAACTTATTTGCAAAAACTGGTACCGCTTCAATTCTTCCACCAAGCCTGCCGAGCAGCTCCCCCCTTGCAAAAATTGGTACATCATCGCCCGGCTCACCCGACAAAGGTGTTACAGGCGCTCCAGCTTCGGTAAGTCCGGACCGTAGAGCGGAATCACCCCGGTTAGAATCGACAGTCGTGGTCTCACAGACAGCCATTTCACCGGTAGGATATGCGGTAAAACGGTTTATGACCGTCAGGATGTCATCCGGTTGGAACGGCTTGCTGATGTAGGCATCCATGCCCGCTTCACTGCAGCGCTGTTTATCCTCCTGCATGGCGTAGGCGGTCATGGCAACAATCGGTACGCGCCTGCCCGAATCCTGCTCCGCCTCCCGAATTCTGCGAGTTGCCTGGAATCCGTCCATGACCGGCATCTGTACATCCATAAAGATCATGTCGTATCTGCCAGCGCCAAGCTCCCATGCCTCGAAGGCCTCCGCTCCGTTTTCCACAATGGTCACGCTGTGACCATAACCGGAGAGGATGGTTTCAATCAACATCTGGTTGATGGCGACATCCTCGGCTACGAGAATGGTAAGCTGCTGGCCGTCTGCAGCAATCCGGTGGCTGTCGGTGTCAAGATTGGTGCACTCGGGGCGGCACGAGTCATGTTTCACCATCAGCCGACGAAGCAGGTTGTGAATCTCCGTGCGGATAACCGGTTTAATCAGGTAACCATCCACCTTCAGTTCGTGGTTGTGCTGAGCGTCACTTCGTACTCCAGCAGTCGACATCAGAATGCAGAACATGGAATCAAGGGCCGGTTGGCGGCGAATATCTTCTACCAGTTGCCACCCGTTATAGTCAGGCATCTGCGCATCAATTAACGCATAGTCAAACAACTTTGACTGCATAACCGCCTCATCGAGCAGTTTCATCGCTGCAGTACCGTTTTCGGCCAGAGTCGGAACAATTCCCCAGCCGGCAAGGTAATTTGTCAGTATCTCACGATTGATGGCAATGTCATCCACCACCAGCACCCTGCACTCCTGAAGTGGGCATAAGTTACATACCTTCTGCGGAATTTCCTGCAACGTAAAGCGAGCCGTAAACGTGAAAACGCTCCCGCTGCCGATGACACTTTCCACTGTAATTGTGCCGCCCATCATTTCAACCAGGCTTCTGGATATGGCCAGACCGAGTCCCGTTCCTCCATACGCCTTGGTGGTCGAAAGGTCACCCTGCTCAAAGGGATCGAATATTGTAACCAGCTTGTCCTGTGGAATTCCGATGCCCTCGTCCTTCACGGCAAATGAGATCAGGCAGTTCAGGCCATCACTTTCAACCAGATCCACCTTGACCAGTATCTGCCCGCGATTCGTGAACTTGATGGCGTTGCCAACCAGATTGGTAAGCACCTGTCGCACACACCCCGGGTCGCCGATCAGCTCATCGGGAACGTTCTGAGCGGGAGCAAACAGGACTTCCAGTTTTTTTTCGGTAGCCCGCACGGCAATTCCCTGGAGCGCCTGCCCGACGGTTGTACAGAGCTGGAACGGTACACTCTCCAGCTCGATTTTACCGACTTCAATCTTCGAAAAATCAAGGATATCGTTGATGATTTCCAGCAGGTTGTCGGCCGAGTTTTTAACGGCGGTCAGGTAGGTTTTTTGTTCTGCATTCGTGGAGGTGGAGAGGCAGAGATTGGTCATGCCGATGATCCCGTTCATGGGGGTACGGATCTCATGGCTCATATTGGCCAGAAACATGCTTTTTGCCTGGCTGGCAGCCTCAGCCCGGTTCTTAAGCTCGACGGTTGCCTCAAGATCACGTTCACGCTGGCGGAGTATAACGGCAATCGAGATAATGCCCAACAACAGGGCAAGAGTGCTGCAACCGGCGAGAACAGCAATATTTTTCACGGATTGTCGCCAGGTGGAAAGGTAAAAATCATCGGTAATGGCAATCGTCACGATCAGCGGATAGCGCCTGATTTTGCGAACCGCGCCGAGACGCCCCTCTCTGCGGTTGTCCTGCAGTGCCCGAAGCGTATCTACATAAATAACATCATTGTCTTTCTTCATCTTTTCGACAACAGTGTAGGTTGCGCCGGTTTTGTTTATCCGGCCGATAATGCCGTCGTTGCGCGGCCAGCTCGTCAACAGGGTGAAATCGCTGCGATACAGCAGAATCGAAGCCCGTGCACCGAGATTTTTCCCGAGCTGTTCATAAAAGTTTGTAAAGACATCGACAGAAACGCCGACCAACACGAGGCCCAGCATCTTTCCGCGCGCGTCGTCGATTCGCCGGCTGATATAGAATACCCACTTTCCATTTCCCTTGTTGCGGACGGAGGTGCTGACAAACCCCGCCGCTTCCTGACCGGCAGCCTGAGTATGTGCTTTAAAATAATCACGGTCGGAGAGATTGATGGGGGGAGGCGGATATGAACGGGTGAAATTGAGCACTTCCCCGTTCCCGGCAACAACAGTCGCGACATCAACCTGCGGAAGCGACGCGGTCCTCTCTTTCAGTATGCTGTAAATCTGCGGAGTGCTCATTTTCTTCCTGAACGACTCCTGGTCTGTCACCCCTTCTGCGCTGACCTTTTCCGCAATACCGTCCAGTGCAAGGTAGGCCGACGCCATGGTCTGATAGGCGTGCTCAGCAAGCAGCAGCGAACTGTTGCTCATTTGAGTTTTCCAGTCGTCGGTGGCCTTTTCGCGCAGGGCAAACGCGGCCAGCACGGCAACAGAAATGATTCCCAGCACAATGACCACGCCAAATGCTGCAGCGAACCGACTGGACCTGTATCTATTCCATTGGTCGAACATTCAGCCCTCTTTTATGGCAGGGGAAATTTCGGAGAGAGCGGTCGTCATGCGCCGGCCGCCACAGTGTTAAACTTCTGAAACTCGGCTTCAAGGCGCTCGAACAATTCCGTCATGCCGTCACGCTTCCCTTCACGTGCCAGTGATTCCAATGCGAAAGCGGTCGCCCGCATGCGGCCTGCGGCAATATTGGCGGAAGCCCCCTTGATCGTATGGGCCTGAATGCGCACCTGCTCAAAGTCGGCAGATTCGATGGCCTGTCGCAGCGCTTCAAGGTACGTGACGCTATTATTTGCAAATTTCGTCAGGAAGCGCGGCAGCATGTCTTCTCTGCCGCCGAGCCGTTCAAGCAGCTCTTCCCGGTTGAAAACGGGGGTGCCTGAAGAATCTCCGTTAGCATCCGGTCGCGGTTGAGCTGCATCCGCAGCCTGGATTTTTTCAGGTTGGGCCGGTTCCGTCGCCGGAGCGCCACTCCCGCCTGTCACCATCCTGTTCAACGTGGCGACGATGTCAGCCGGTTTGGCCGGTTTTGACAGATATTCATCGGCACCGGCTTCCAGGCAGCGCTCGCGGTCTCCGGAGAGGGCGTATGCCGTCATAGCGATGATCGGCGCCCTCCTGCAATCCGACTGCCGTTCAAGAAGACGGATTTCACCGATTGCAGCGTACCCGTCCATGACCGGCATCTGCATATCCATGAAGATGGCATCGAAACTGCCTGTTTTAAAGGCGGTGACCGCTTCGCTGCCGTCACAGGCGAATGTCACGCGGTGCCCCTGTTTTTCAAGAGTAATGCGAACCATTTCACGATTGATTTCCACATCGTCCACGACCAGCAGGTTGAAGCGCGTATGCTCCTCATGGAGAGTGTGGCGGGTGACCAGTCCCCCTTCGTTGTAGTTTTGGCCACTGATGAGGGCAATCATGGCATCATGCAGATCTTCAAGAACCACCGGCTTGGTCAGATACCCCTCAATCCCCAGTTCCTTGCAGCGTTCGGCGTCACCACGCACACCGGCGCTCGGCATGATCAAAATCTTCAATTCCGCAAACAGAGAGTTGCCTTTGATACGCCTGACCAGTTCCCAGCCATCCATGACCGGCATGTGGACGTCGGAGAGGAACACTCCGGGAAGGCCGCCGTCGGCTCTCATGGATTCCAGCAGCGTTTCAACCTGCAGAGGATCGTCTGTCATGGTGACCTTCATGCCCCAGCGTACGAGAAATCCTTCCAGCATCTGCCGGTTGATGGAGTTGTCGTCGACCACCAGAACTGAAACCTCCTGCAGTGACACATGGCCACCGAGCGCTTCAGGGGGAGGTTCGGTGTCGTGGAGCAGTCTGACGGTGAAGGAGAACGTGCTCCCCTCACCGGGGCTGCTTTCAACGGATATTTCACCACCCATCAGTGATACCAGACGTTTGCAGATGGCAAGGCCCAGCCCCGTGCCGCCAAACTGCTTGGTAGTTGACGAGTCCGCCTGTTCAAACGCACGAAAAATTCGCGAATGAACCTCCGGGGGGATGCCAATGCCCTGATCACGCACCTTGAAACGGAGCACAACCCCCTGTTCGGACTCTTCAACAAGATCAATCAGAACGCTGATTTCGCCGCTGTCAGTAAATTTTATCGCATTGCCGATCAGGTTTATCAGCACCTGACGCAGGCGTCCCGGATCCCCAAGCAAGGCATCGGGAACGTTCTGATTGACATTGAAGACCAGCTCAAGCCCCTTTTGTGTCGCCCGCGCTGAGAGGGTCCGCAACGTCTGCCCCACCATGCTTCTGAGCAGAAAGGGAGACGAGTACAGCTCAACTTTTCCTACTTCAATTTTGGAAAAATCAAGCACGTCGTTGATGATGCTGAGCAGGTTCTCCGACGAGGTGCGGATGGAACGCATGTAATCGCGCTGTTCGCGGTTGAGGTCGGTGTCCATCACCAGTTCGGTCATGCCGACGATGCCGTTCATCGGGGTGCGGATTTCATGGCTCATGTTCGCCAGAAACTCACTTTTCGCCCTGTTGGCAGCCTCCGCAATCTCTTTTGCTGCCTGGAGCAGAATATTCTGTTCAGAAATTGCCTGCTCCCTGAGGGCGCCTTCTTCCAGACGGGTGCTCAAGGTTGCAGTGCGGATACTGGTCCTGATCATTGCAACTGCACCGAACAGCAACAGCAGGCCGATACCGGCTGAAACCAAAAGAATACGCTGTGGCGAACTTTCGTTCACTTCAATCGCCGGTATGAAGGCAGCCAGGGCAAACGGTGTCGATTCTATTGAGATCCTGAACGCGGTCATCTCCAGCGATTCACTTCCGGGGTTCGGCACAAGGAAGTAGATCGGCTCCCGCTCCTTCAGGTTGTGGGCAAATGGCAGCTGTTCGTGCGAGATAAGTTTATCGGATTCGTTGGGGGTGAAAAGGTAGCTTTTTTCGTATAAAAACGCGGTCACATTTTTCTGTTTGCTGTTGCCGGAAAGAAAATGGCTATGGATATCGGCGGGGGACAGCCACGCCAGGATATGGCCGTTTTTTCGTTCTTTGAAAAAATATGGCACCGAGAGGATAATCTGCGCCGCTTCATCCTCGCCAACGGCAAAAAACCTGCTGAGTGAATTTTTGCCGCCGATGTAGCTTTTCCATTCCCGCTCTTCACCCTTGCGGGGTTTGATAGTTTCCCCCCGGGCATCCAGCAGCAGGTGCCCACCGGCATCCAGAAACACGACCCGCTTGTAAATTTCCTTGCTGCCCAGCTGTTTTTTCTTACGAAACGCTGAAAACACCAGATTGGCTTCTTCCAGACTGGCTGCCAGTCCGTACTCCATCGACATGCCAAGCGCCTGGTTTTCAAAATAGGCCGACAGCTCACGGTTGGCAGCCAGTTCGTTCAGATCGTTGAGACGCTCGGAAAAATAGTAGCCGAGAGCCTGTGAACGCTTGTCGGTGTCTTCCAGCAGGCGCGCACGGCTCGACTGCTGCAGTTCGCTTCTCGAACGGTAGAGATCCGTCAGCAGCAGGCCAAGATAGGTAACCAGTGCAAGACCGATCAGAAGCGGTGCAACGCGCTGTATGAAAATGAGAATTCTGTGCATTGGGGACAGGATCCCGGCGGGCGCAGAGTTGACTCCGCGCCCGCCGGAAATGCTTATTTCATACCTTTGAAAAACTCAGGAAAGTAGTTTTTTGCCGTCGGGTAGTATTTTTTGATCAATTTAAGGTAGGTGCCGTCACTCTGCGCTTTCTTAATGAACTCATTGTACGCCTCGAGCAGCTTCGGGGATTCTTTTGCAAAGCCTGCGGCCATCTGCTGCTTGTCGGTTACCGGTCCGAGGATTTTAATCTTACCCTTCCATTTGTCCAGTGCAACCAGAGCATCAGGAACGTCGAGGATCGTCATTTCGGCTTCCTTGTTGATCATGGCCACCGTAATTTCATTCAGCTTCCCCTGGAAATTGATTATTTTTGCGCCGGTGGCGACAAGATTGTAGAGTGCCGGATCAAGACAGGTCTTCTCAAGGGTAAGGACGCTTCGGTCCTTCATCAGCGCTTTGGTCAGCTCGATATCTTTTTCAATGTTTTTGGTAGGCTTGATCGGCTTGATCGGTGAATCGGTCCGTGCGACCAGCCAGATCTGATTGGGGAAGGTCGGGGTTGAGAAATTCACGATCTGCTGACGCCAGGGGATGATGGTGAAACCGTTGGCGATTATGTCTCCTCTGACCGGAGCATCTTCAAGAAGCTCAGCCTTGCCGCTCACCACCTTGACCTTTTTACCGATCAAATCCTGCACCAGCGGCCCCCAGTCGCTCTGGACAAATTCATATTTGACCCCCAGCGATTTAGCGAACAGTTTTGTCAGTTCGGCTTCCATGCCGTCACCGGAACCGGTGTTGAAGTTGGCATAGGGAAGGCCGATATGACGGAGCACGCCGCGCGCCTTAACATCTTCAATATCTCCGGCGAAGGCAGCCGTTGCCGCCATCACTACTGCCAGAAGTGCTGCTTTTGCTGAAAACCACTGTTTCATCTCAATTCTCCTTTTCCTGTACGGGTAATATCAGATTGATGCCGCTCTAACGGTCATCAGGTAATCCCTTTTCCATTCAAAAATGCGCCGTATTTCCTGTCAACTCCCTGAATATGCACAACCAGCCACTCTTTCAGGAACATCATCACATCCAGCGTCAGGATGGCTCTGCCGGATGCAAAATTCTGCTGCAACTCGAGTACCTGTTTCACCAGATTCTGGTGAACCTGGATGTGCTGTGCCTTCTCCGGATAATCGTGCACGGCCATCAGCTGTTCCTCGTCGGCAAAATGGCAGGAGGTGTAGTCGATCAGCTCATTCAGCACCTCGCCGAGCACCTGGTGACCCCTCCCCTCTTTCATGGCCAGATGCAGACTGTTCAGCATATCGACCAACCTGATGTGCTGATCGTCAAACTGCTTTACGTTGACACTCATCGATGGGTTCCAGGACATCAAGGGCATCCCGCTACTCCTTTATCATATCAGCAGATCAGAACGTTACAGAAGTTCAACCGACTGCTGCAATTCGCCGAGGAACGAGTATCTGAGGGTACTCCCGCGTTTCCCGTCGCTCTGGGCTGAGATGCTCCCCCCCATCAGCTCCACCATCCGTTTGG
>Ga0194061_1001468_pt1 | contig 13681 bp, 13 predicted proteins | sample SepL2221m_MetaG_FD_163423 | JGI IMG/M metagenome (GOLD analysis project Ga0194061, IMG submission 163423) | Anoxic zone freshwater microbial communities from boreal shield lake in IISD Experimental Lakes Area, Ontario, Canada - Sep2016-L224-21m | ecosystem: Environmental > Aquatic > Freshwater >...
GGGACCCCGGTGGGCTGCTGATACCGCGACAACAAAAGCGCTCTCGCCGATAGGGATCTCACCGTAGCGGTGGGCTACTGCAACGCTTCCCAGTTCTGGGTTGTCGGCTACCTCGGTAACAATTTCACGCAGTACCTGCTCTGCAGATGGATGAATTTCATAGGTAAGAGTTCGCACTACCTTGCCGCTGTCGTTGTTCCGAACATTTCCAGAGAAAGTGACTACCGCTCCAAAGTCAGGTGATTGGACCATCTGCGCAAAGGTGGCAACATCTATCGGATCGGAGGTAAGGAGAGTTGTGATCATTTAATGATCAACTCCATGAGTCTGATCCAGCACATGCGCTGCCAAGCGCTCAATGATGACCAAACCATCACGAACTCCCCCGGTCGATCCTGGAAGATTAATGATCAGTGACTTTCCATGGACTCCTGCTAATCCGCGGGTGAGATCGGCGGTCGGAACGAGAGCGCGCGAATGAGCGCGCAGCGCTTCTCCAAAACCAGGTAACTCTTTCTCGATGAATGGAGCGGTTGCTTCCGGTGTAACATCTGTTGGAGAGACGCCAGTTCCCCCTGTTGTAACAACAAGATCCACTCCAGCGCTGAGGGCGCGGGATATTTCAAGGGTGATTAGGGCGGGTTCGTCTGCAACAAGTGCAATGTCGCCGACCGAATACCCGAGCTCGGTTAGCCCTTGCGCCAAAATCTTTCCACTGCGGTCTTCGTAAACCCCGAGTGAAGCTCGGGTACTAACGGTGATGACCTGCGCGGTGTAACTATTCAATCTCTTACCCAGTCACCGTTTCGGCCACCCGATTTCTTCTCCACTTGAACATCACAGATGGTGGCACCAGGATCAAGGGCTTTGACCATATCGATGATGGTCAATCCGGCTATAGCTACCGCGGTGAGCGCTTCCATCTCAACACCGGTGCGATCAGCGGTCCTTACTTCAATCTGAATGAAGACTCCCGGCTCTTTAACTTCTAAATCGACCTCAACGCCGTGCAGGGCAATGGGATGACAAAGTGGGATCAGATCAGGAGTTCGTTTAGCTCCCATGATGGCTGCGATACGCGCTGTTGCTAGCACATCACCTTTAGGCACTCCACCTTCGCGTAGGAGCCCAACGACTTCTGGGGAAAGTTTCACCCAGCCCGATGCCGTGGCGGCACGGACCGTAATATCGCGACTAGCAACATCGACCATGTGAGCCTGGCCTTTGTCGTTAATATGAGTAAGAGAATTCTCGGGTGTCATAGTCTTCAATCCTAAATTACGGGAGCGGTAACCATAACACGGTGCTTCCGGCTTTGTTGATCCCCGGAGCGGCCACCGCAATTCCAGTTGAATGAGCCAGCCCACGGAGCATGGCGGAGCCCAAATATTGGCTCTCTTCAAATTCCGAGCCGTGCATATTGCCCAGAACCAACTTGGTAAAACCAGGAGCTGTTGTAATCTCACTTTGGGTCGTAACGCTTTTAAGTTCTTTGATAGGTCTTCCCAATAGCGAGTCAAAGAGTGGCTCACCCAAAGTAATGAGTGAAAGTATTGCTGACTGCGGGTTGCCAGGAAGGCCGAGAATTGAAACGCTCCCTAGGGTGGCCAACAACATGTGATAGCCAGGTCTGGCTTTTACGCCATCAATGAGTAGCGAACCAGCAAGCGCAGAAATCGCACCGTGCACATGATCTCGTGGACCAGCTGCAGTTCCACCCGTCGTGATCACAATATCGGCACGAGAACACGCATTTGCAATTGCTGCGATGACTAATGAGATTTCATCGGCTACATAATTAGTGGCGATGACTTCTAATCCCATTCGATCCAGCCATGCTGGTAACTGTGGACCCAGTGCATCGCGAACCAATCCATCAGATGGAATACCTGCTAATTGCAGTTCATCGCCTAAGAGAATTATTTCAACCCGAGGTTTGCGCGTTACCTCGATGGAATCAAAGCCGGCGGAGGCGAGCAGACCGATCCATGCCGGTGATAAAACCGTGCCCGCAATCGCGATAACCTCACCGCTGCGACACTCCAGTCCAGCGGGCCTGATCTCCGCATCTTCCTTAACGCTGCCCGTCACTGTCTCGCCTACAACTTTCGCGTTTTCCCATCGCAGAACCGCGAACGTGCCTGCTGGAATTACAGCACCGGTTGCTATTCCCACCGCAGTACCTGCAGCGAGCTCTTCCTTCATTGGTGCTCCTGCTTTTACCTCTCCAACAATCTTCCAAGGTCCATCTCCTGCAACGGCGTAACCATCCATGGCAGAAGTTTTATAAGTAGGTAGATCTACTGGGGAGATCAGATCGTGTGCCAAAGTCCGACCAATACAGCTTCCAATTGGGAGCAATTCATAAGGCAGGACTGCAACGCTTTTAGCCGCGATCAACCGCGCTTCGCTCCAGCTTGCCTCATTTAAAACAATTATTGGTTGGTCGACCACTGCTTCGCCAACTTCTCAATCGCTGCCGCTGCAACGTGAGCATCGGCTCCTCGTGCGACGGCATACCCAATCAAGTAAGTGGTTATAGGTGCGGCTGGTCGTTCAATGGCATGTGCGGCGTCACGGGCGATATTCAGAATTAAATCTTTGTCGATAGCGGCATCAAGTCCGAGCTCCTGCTTAACTGCTTCAATCCATTTCTCCATTATCAGCCTTCCTTACTAGTTAACGGTGGAAACATTCCTTTGTAGGAGGAATCTGCCGCTATGAGATCTGCCTTGGTATCGATATCCATTAACAAATGAGCGCTCGAGTTTTCTATGGGAATTCTAGTCACCTGTAAGGCCGCAACGAGGTTGCGCATGGATTCGCCGTTCACGCTCTGGAAGGTCGATAAGGCTTCGCGGAGCGAATTGACTCGATAGAGAGCGCTCAAAGGTTGATCAAATCCTGCAGAATCAATCGGAAGAACTGCACCAAACTCAGGCTGCAGGGCGACCAATAGTTGTGGAATCAATAGGGGTCCAAATGGCATATCAGTAGCGAAGATCGCCACGAGTTCGGTCTGCAGCAGAGCAACTCCAGCGGCAATTGCGGCTACCGGGCCGCCGAGTGCCGGGCTCTCCTGAACCACTTGAATATCAACGCTATAGGTATCTCGTGGTGGTCCAACGACGATGATGGGAAGTTCTGTGGGAATTTCGCTGATCAGGTGATCGATTAAAGGGCGGCCGCCGAGCTTCGCCTCTGATTTATCAGAACCAAAACGCTTACTTGTTCCGCCCGTGAGAATTATGACGCTTAACGAGTTACCCATTTAACGCGAGCTCATCCCATGAAACGATGCCGCCGCGCAAATGCGCGGCACCGACATAACCGGAATCCTCGAGCGCAGCGAGCGCTCGTGCCGAACGAATTCCTAAGTGACAGTAGAGAATTACCGGTCTCTCGTTCGTGATTTTTTCGAAAGCCCTGCCGTCAAAGAATTCTGCAAGTGGAATCAAGGTTGCGCCCGGGATATGGGAGTCTTCCCACTCGTGAGGTTCGCGCACATCAACAATCTGCAGAACTTCCCCGGCGCGCATCCGAGTAAGTAATTCTTCAGCTGAAATCTCATCTCGGGTGGATTGCACCCCACAGAATGTGTCGTAGCTTTCCAGCATCTTTGCCTGTGCAGCATCCGCACAGAAAGAGCAGTTTGGGTCCTTAGCTATCGTTACCTTGTCAAAGTTAGATTCCAGAGCATCATAGAAAATTATTGAACCGACCAGTGGCGAGCCCATACCCACTATTAGCTTGAGGGTTTCAGTAGCCTGAATTGCGCCTATCGAAGCGCAGAGCGCACCAAGTACTCCACCCTCGGCACAATTGAGAACCAACTCTTTAGGAGGTGGGCTGGGATAAACACACCTGTAACACGGTCCGTGGGCTGCCCAAAAAACGCTGGCCTGCCCATCGAAGCGGAAGATAGATCCCATCACTGCTGGTTTATTAAGAATGACGCAGGCATCATTAATGAGATACCGCGTGGAGAAATTATCGGTTCCATCAACAATAATGTCATAGCGTGAAAAGAGGTCTAAAACATTACTTTCATCGAGCCGGAGGTGATGCGTCTCTACGATCACCGATGGATTGATCTCTTCGATCTTCGCCTTGGCGCTCTCGACTTTCTTCTCACCGATACTCGATTGACTATGAATTATTTGCCGTTGCAAATTCGACTCATCAACTCGATCGAAATCGACGATTCCCAGCGTGCCTACACCGGCGGCCGCCAGATAGAGAAGTACTGGGGAGCCTAATCCGCCGGCACCCACCACGAGGACCTTCGCATTCACAATTCGTCGCTGCCCCAAAATACCTACCTCCGCCATCACTAAATGCCTGGCGTAGCGACTTATCTCGGCAGGAGAGAGCTCGCGTCCTACTTGGACTACTGGTGGCAAGGTAATCGAAGTACTCCTTTACTTATGATGCGAAAGCTTGAGTGATCGGCTTACGTAAGAAGAATATTAGTGAGACGGAGATGAGGACCATTAATAAACTGAGGGCGTAGGCGGTATCTTGACTGATGTCGAGCTCCCGATATATCTGCATCGTCCAAGTTTGAGTGGTGCCTGGGAGTGATCCGGCGAACATCATGGTCGCCCCAAACTCCCCCAGAATTCTTGCCCATGCTAATACCAATCCGGTCACTATCCCGCTCTTGGATTGTGGGATAGCAATCAATCGAAAGACCTGTCCTGGGGTGGCGCGATCGATCTCGGCCGCATCTTGAACTTCGCGCGGTAGTTGCCTGAAGGTTGATTCTGAAACCAGAACTAAGAAGGGCAGACCAACAAAGACACCGGCAAAGATCACCGCAGTAGTGGTGAAGGGCATCTGCCAATTGAATATTTTATAAATCGGCCGCCCCAACAACCCAGTGCGGCTAAGCAAGCCCAACATTGCTAAACCAGCAACGGTTGGAGGAAGCGCTATCGGTGCTAAAACAATAGGGCGGAGAATTGTCGTTACACGATTTCCACCTTTGGCCAACCACCAGGCGAGGGGTACTCCCAAGATAAGGCAGATCAACCCGGCAAGGAGAGAGGTCCATATTGAAAGTTTGACGGCAGTGAGAGAGCCGTCGCCGCGCAGGCTGGTAAAGAAGGTCGACCAGGGGACTTTTACAAAGATGGCAATAATCGGCAATGCAATAACGGTGATGGCTAGCCAGGCGAGCAGGCGAGTTACAGGATCAGTTCTACGCCGCTTCATTGAGAAAGGGTAAACCCACTGGAGGCTAATAACTTCTTGGCGCTATGACCTTTGAGGTAGAGGAGGAAGGTCTGAGCCCAGTGGCTCTTCGCGCTGGCGCTCTGGGCCAATATGCCGAGTTTATATTGGGTTGAGGCGGCGGCGGTATTCGCAAAGGGGATTGCCGTCAGTTTGCTCGGGTTGGCAATCACATCAGTCTTATAGACAATTGCTGCATCGACTGACCCAGCCAGTAATTTGGCGAGTGCACTGGCATCAGAACCTTCGAGCGATACCGGGTTGCTCATAACCGTACCCTCGCTCTTGAGCGCGGAATCAGCCGCGAGGCCGCAGGGAACGCTATGAGCGCACTGCAACCACTTAGCACCACCATTAAGGTCGGAGATCCTCTTTATTTTTGCGCCTTTAGGAACCGCAACAACTACCTGATTGAGAAGATAATCGATCGGATGTGGAACTTCTGCAGCGACCGAACTCATTGAAGCAATATCAGCCGAAACAAAAATATCTGCTGGAGCACCGGCGCTAATCTGCGTAGCTAAAGTAGTGGATGAGGCAAAAGAAAATCGCACCGTGATGCCGGGATGTGCCGCTTGGAATTTAGATCCCAGAGATGTGAAAACCTTCGTCAAACTTGAGGCAGCAAAGACCGTGACAGTGCGGGAGTCGTTCTGGGCCATGGATGCAGGTGCCGGAATGAGAAGAGTTGCAGCGAGAACGAAACTGACGACTGCGTATGCGGATTTCACTCTGCGACAATTACTTCAATGAAGTGTTTGGCAGAACCATTTCGCGCAAAAGCCAGGAGCGTCAATCCAAATTCATCTGCAAGTTCCACGGCGAGAGAGGTCGGTGCGCTCACCCCCACCAAGGCCGATATCCCAGCACATATGGCTTTCTGTACAATTTCATACCCCACTCGTCCAGAGACAACCAAGGTCCAATCTGCGAGCGGAAGTTTTTGTGCCATGAGAGCAGCGCCAATTACCTTGTCCACCGCATTATGACGTCCCACATCTTCGCGAAGATAAAGGGATTCCCCAGCGGGATTTACAAGGAGTGCGGCGTGCAAGCCGCCCGTCTTAGAGAAAACCTGTTGCTTTCCTACTAATAGCTCGGGCAAGATCGCTAAATCGACGAGTGCTTTGCTCGTCCTTTCAACCGTGGAAATACCGCGCTGGTGCAGATCAGAGATACTCGTGGATCCACAAACACCGCACGCCGAGGTGATTGTGAAACGTCGATCCAAATTGCGGTGAGACTCTGGTGCATCCAACGAAACTTCGGCGATAACGACATTTGCTCGCTGCCTTGGAGTTAGAGAGCGGTCTCCACAAACCTTCACAGTTAGTAGTTGGTCGGGCGATGTAAGGAAACCCTCACCCCAGAGAAATCCAGCAGCGAGTTCCAGGTCCGCGCCTGGGGTGCGCATAGTTATGCCCAATTGTTCCTCAACGTCCCCACGCTTGAGGCGAATTTCTAGGGGTTCCTCAACAACGACGGTATCTGAAGTCACGTCTACTGAATCCGACTTTTGGACTTTTACCTTTGCCGTTGCAGATGGGGCCTTTGGATTATCCTGCATGTCGATAGAACTCTGTGTTTTCCGCTGGTAATGGTTTATTACCCAGGATTAAATCTGCCGCCTTTTCTGCCACCATCATCACCGGGGCATAGATATTTCCATTGGTTACATAAGGAAAGACCGAGGCATCGCAGACCCGCAAGCCTTCAACTCCATGAACCTTCATCGTTGCAGGGTCCACGACAGACATCGCATCGGTTCCCATCTTTGCAGTACAAGAGGGATGTAGTGCTGTCTCGCCATCCTTGCGAACCCAATCCAAGATCTCTTCATCAGTCGAAACAGATGGTCCGGGAGAGGTTTCGCCGGCGTTGTATGGATCCATCGCCTTTTGCGTCAAAATATTGCGAGCAACTCGGACTGCCTCTACCCATTCGCGACGATCTTCATCGGTCGAGAGGTAATTGAATCGCAGCGCCGGCTTTACCAATGGATCAGTGCTCTTTATCTTGATCGAGCCGCGCGCATTGGAATACATCGGCCCAACGTGGACTTGATAGCCATGTCCGCCTGAAGGTGCCGTGCCGTCATACCTTATAGCCAATGGCAGAAAGTGGAACATTAAATTGGGATACTTAACATCGGCGTTACTGCGAGTAAATCCACCCGCTTCAAAGTGATTGGTGGCACCAGGTCCACTCCGCAAAAATAACCAGCGCGCGCCAATAAATGGTCTGCGCCAGAGTTTAAGCATAGGTTGCATTGAGACCGGCTCTTTGCATGCGTATTGAACGTAAACTTCTAGATGATCCTGCAGGTTTTCGCCGACACCAGGCAGATCGTGTACGACATCGATTCCCATTGCCTTTAGATCTTTAGCATTTCCGATTCCTGACAGCTGCAATATTTGCGGGGTATTAATGGCACCACCACAAAGAATTATCTCGCGCCCTTTAATGATCTGCTTCTTACCCCTAATCACAACTTCAACTCCAACGGCATGTTTGCCTTCAAATATGACTTTATTAACCATGGCGCGCGTCTTTACCGTCAAATTCTTTCGCTTCATCACTGGGTGCAGATACGCACGCGCAGAACTCAAACGTCGCCCGCGTCGCACATTGCGATCGAAGGCTGCAAATCCTTCCTGGCGAAAGCCGTTGACATCATCGGTGCGCGGATACCCAGCTTCCTCGGTGGCTTTAAAGAATGCAGCGAAGAGCGGGCTCTTGATTGGGCCACGCTCTAACTCCAAGGGTCCGCTATCTCCGCGGAAGGGGTTCTTGGGGTCGGCTAAACAATTCTCCATCTTTTTAAAGTAAGGCAAACAATGGGCATAGTCCCAATTCTTCATCCCGGGATCTCTGCTCCAACGCTCATAATCCAAGGGATTTCCGCGCTGAAAGATCATGCCGTTTATGCTCCCCGATCCGCCGAGTACCTTTCCGCGCGCGTGATAAATCTTGCGATTGTTCATAAAGGGTTCAGGTTCGGATTCATATTTCCAGTCGTAGTGCTTATTTCCAATCGGAAAGGCGAGGGCGGCTGGCATATGGATAAATACATCCCACTTGTAATCAGGGCGGCCCGCTTCTAAAACTAAGACCTCATTCTCGGGATCAGCGCTCAACCGATTTGCTAGGGAACTACCCGCAGAGCCACCTCCGACAATTATGTAATCGTAAAGTGGTTTCATTTAACTATGTTACTCAAGAAATAGATCGGCGCGCTAGTCAAATGAGTTTCCATTGAACTAGCGCGCCGAACTTCTTAACTATTGATTACTACTTACCTAACCACGCCTTCACGACTGCTGGGTGAGCATCGACCCAGATCTTCGCTGCAGCGTCATCCTTCAGCTTGCCTACAGCAAGCGACTTAGCGACCGAGTTCTGGTCTGCATTTGTCCACTTGAAGTTCTTGATAACGGTAACCGCAGGGGAACCGGAATTCATGAACTTAGTGCTCGCCACTTTGTTCAGTGGATATGGAGGGTAATCGCAGGCAACCGTCTTTGGATTTGCATCGCAACCGGTGGTCCACTTCGGAAGTGTGACGTGTACCAAAGGAACTTCAGCTAAGAACCACTGTGGTTCGTAGAAGTAGCCGATCATGGGCTTCTTCTGCGCTTGTGCAGCACGGAAAGAAGTGATGAGTGCGGCTTCGCTACCTGTGAAAATCACCTTGTAGTTCAACTTAAGGTTCTTAATAATTGCAGCATCGTTAGTTACATAGGAAGGGTCGCCATCGAGGAATGCGCCCATGCTTCCTGACTCAGAAGTCTTAAACAGGCTTGCATACTTGTTCAAGTTCTTGTAATTAGTGATTCCAGGATATTTTGCAACCATCCAAGGGACCACGTACCAACCGATGATGCCGTTATTTCCGGTGCTTCCAAGATCAACTGCAACCTTCTGCTTTGTAATGTACTTGGCAGCTAAATCTTCATGGCCCCAGTTTTCTAGAATCACGTCAACTTGGCCAGTTGGGAATCCCTGCCAAGAAACTTGTTCAGAAATATTCTTTACAACGACCTTGCAACCCAAACTGTTTTTCAAGACATAAGCAACAACTGCAAGGTCGGCTTCATAACCTACCCATGCATTGTCAGCTAAGTTAACAGTTCCGCAAGCTGCTGCTGCTTGCGCAGGTACTGCAGCCGGTAGAGCAAAAGTCATAACGCTCACGGCAAGCATGAGTGTGGCTCCACGTCGGAACCTCAGAGACTTAAACATAAATAACTCCTCCTGATCTATTGATTGCAATCAATATGGCCGCCAACCGATGCAATTAGCGGATTCTCTTTACTTGCCTTGGAGCGTACTCCTGACCGCTGCCGCTTGGGTGATTCTGTCCAATAAAATTCCTAAAAGGACGATAGCTAACCCCGCCGCTAACCCCTTCCCTGTGAGATGTAACTGCGCGAAGCCAGCTACAACGAGGTATCCCAGACCTCCTGCACCCACCAGGCCACCGACCACGACCATTGCCAAAACATAAATAATTCCTTGGTTTGTAGATAGGGCCACGGCGCGACGAGCGCTAGGCAATTGCACTTTGACGATCATCTGCCACTTGCTTGATCCTGCGGCAATTCCCGCCTCTGTAATCGATGCAGGAATCCCGGATATGCCATCAGCCATCAATTTAATTGAGGCGGGGGCGGCGTAAACAATGGCTGCCATGATTGCGGTAAATCGCGTTGCACCAAATAGACCTAAGAATGGGACCAAGTAAACGAATGCCGGTAAGACCTGCCCCGCATCGAGTATCGGGCGAATAATTTGATCAGCTCTCCTACTTCTGCCAATCCAAACACCAACCACAATTCCAATTGTCACGGTAGCGATCGATGCGACCAAAACCGAAGCGAGCGTTGCCATGGTGTCAGACCATAAGCCAGTGCCCACGATTCCGAGTACGCAGAATGTTGCAACAAGCGCCAGTTTTCTGCCGCCAAGAATTGCTGCTAGCAAAACAAAAGCAATTCCAGTGACAAACCAAGGACTATTTGTTAAGAGAGTTTGCAGAGGGTTGAGCAAGCCATAGGAAATTGCATTAGTGAATCCATTTGTAACGTTAACAAAATGTGCCTGGAACCAATTCGTTGCATTGTCTGTATATGTTGCAATGTCGTTGCCGAGAACTCCAGTACCTGGAAAATTTCCCGCCCAGATGTAAATACGTGAAATAATTATCGCAGCAACGCTAACAACCGCGCCGATCTTTAAGATTTGTCTATGGTGTCTATGATCGACTAAATGTGAATTTTCAGCATCAACTTTTGATGCCGCTGCTGTTGTTGTTCTATCCAAAACTACAGCCAAAATTACAATTCCCAATCCGGCTTGAAATGAACTGCCAATGTCCAATGACTCCAGGGCCCTAATTACGACTTTTCCTAAACCAGGTGCATCAATCAATGCCGCGATAGTCACCATGGAGAGCGCTGCCATGATCGTTTGGTTGATGCCTACAACAATCGTGCGCTTAGCTTGAGGTAGCTGCACCTTGCGGAGCGCTTGCATTCGAGTTGAGCCCATAGAGACCGCGGCTTCGACGCTCGACCAGGGCACCTCATGAAGAGCCACGGCCGTAATGCGCAGCGCTGGCGGTATTGCGTAGACCATGGTCACAATGGTTGCCGAGGCTGGTCCAATTAGAAAGAAGAGGGTGACGGGAGTCAGGTAAACGAAGGTAGGCATGACCTGCGCAAAGTCCAGAGCAGGCGTAATTATCCTCTCAAAGCGAGGGAATAACCCCGCACAAATGCCGAGGGGGATCCCAATAATCAACGCTAGAACAACGGCGGCCAAAGTGAGGGCCAGGGTATCCATCGACTCTTGCCAGTAACCCAAGAGACCAAGAGAGATGAGCCCGCCACAGACGAGAAGGGCAATTCGCAGATTAGCAACTGCATAGGCCAGGTAGCTGAGCAGGACGACGATTCCAAACCAACCAAGCAGCGGCGAGGCATTGTTGCCAACGGATTGACTAATGAGATCCTGGATACCGGTTACGAAGGTGTCGATGAAGTCGCGGATAACATTAATAAAGAAGGTAAAGACCGGATTTGAGGTCCGGTTGTTACCGATCCAGTCGCTGACGCTATTGAGCCAATTTTGGAACGAGGTGAGGCTGGAGGTATCCAATGGGAGGGTGGCGATCCCGCGTAATAAAAGTGCGAAAAATAGGAAACCAGCCGACAGCAGTGAGAGTTGAAAACTGAGTTTAGATTTCTTTGCGGCAACTGGCTTTGGCTCACCAGCAGGCTTGGAGAGCAATGCGGTCGCCATCAGCTATTCCTGACCTGCGATGAGATGTAAAACCTCTACCGCCGTTACCACGCCAAGTAAATTGCCATTTTCCATCACTCTAATTGGAAGCGATGATTCGATAATCTGACGAGTTGCATTCCTCACGGTGATGGATGGCGAGAGAATCGGTCCGCTTAAGTCTTCACCAACTTCGGGTTTACGAGCAATCCAACGGAGAGTAAGGATGTGAGACTTGGGAAAGTCGCGCACAAAATTTGCGACGTAATCATCAGCAGGCTGCGCTACTAATTCTTCAGGGGTGCCTATCTGGACAATCGCACCGTCACGCATAATCGCAATTCGATCGCCAAGTTTTACTGCTTCCGCCAGATCATGAGTAATAAAGACCATGGTCTTTCCCAGTTGATGATGCAATCTAATTACTTCAGTCTGCATATCCCGACGAATAAGCGGATCGAGAGCGCTAAAGGGTTCATCGAGGAAAAGTACCTGTGGATCTACCGCGAGAGCGCGTGCAAGTCCGACACGTTGTTGCATTCCTCCAGATAACTGTTCCGGATATGCCTGGGCGTAGCCCTGTAACCCGACGAGTTCAATAACTTCATTTGCCCGGGCATGGCGTTCGGCTTTTCCGACCCCGTTTATTTCTAAGCTATATGCCACGTTATCGATAACCTTGCGATGCGGCAGCAGGCCAAAGTGTTGGAAGACCATGGAGAAGCGAGTCTTTCTCAATTCACGTAATCTTTTATCATCAACCTGAAGAATGTCTTCGTCTTCAAATCGTAATTCGCCTTGTGTAGGTTCAATCAATCGCGTCATACAGCGGACCAGGGTCGATTTACCGGAGCCCGAGAGGCCCATAACTACGAATACTTCGCCCGGGGCAACATCGAAGGAGACATCACGCACGGCAATGGTGTTACCTGTTTTGGCGCGCAACTCTTGTCGAGAGAGAGATGCATCGGCAGTTCCAATGATTGCTTCCGGATTAGAGCCAAATACCTTCCATAAATTTCGAACCGAAATCATCGGAGCTTGGTTATCCAACATCGCCCCCTTTAGATTCCATCAGAAAACCATTCTGATTTCCTTGGTGAATTGTTGGTCCAAATGTGTTTTATTTCAAGGTATTCCTGCAACCCATGTTCACCTAATTCGCGGCCATTTCCCGAGGCTTTAAAGCCTCCCCATTCAGCGGCAGGCTTATATGGGCCATAGTCATTGATCCAAATAGTGCCGTGGCGTAGCGCTTTCGATACACGCTCAGTTCTGGCGATATCGCTGCTCCATACCGCACCGGAGAGCCCATAAATGGTGTCATTTCCAATTCGGATTGCTTCCTCTTCGGTATCGAAAACCTCAACGGTGAGAATTGGGCCAAATGACTCTTCTTGCACGCAGTACATAGTTGTATTGCAATTATCTAAAACTGTGGGTGGGAAGTACCAACCCTGAGCCAACTCTAAATCGGTGCATCTTGCTCCACCGACCAACAAGGTCGCGCCTTCGGCTACCCCTTTAGTTAAATACTCTTCAACCTTCTTTAAATGACCTTCACTAATGAGTGGACCAGTTTCTGCGGTCAGATCTGAAGGACCGCCAAGTCGAATCAACGTGGCTCTTCTGACAATCTCATTTACGACGCGATCATGGATGGGGCGTTCTACGATCAAACGAGTTCCGGCGGAGCAAACCTGACCCGAGTGTAGAAAGGCTGCTGTTACCGCGAAATCAATCGCCGCATCCAAATTTGCATCGGCAAAGATAATATTTGGGTTCTTGCCGCCCAATTCAAGAGCAACGCGCTTAACAGTTTCCGAGGCCTTCACCATAATTCGCTTACCGGTTGGCAAGCCTCCCGTAAATGAAACGAGGTCAACGCGCGGATCCGAAGTAAGAGTATCCCCGACCACCGATCCCGATCCAGTTACTAAATTTGCAACGCCAGCAGGCAGACCGACTTCCTCAAGCAATTTCATTAAGTGGATTGCGGTAGAAGGAGTCAACTCGCTGGGTTTTAAAACGAATGTGCAGCCCGCCGCTAGCGCTGGTGCAACCTTCCAAGCGATCTGGAGTAAAGGGTAATTCCAAGGTCCAATGAGCGAACAGACTCCAATAGCTTCGTGGGTGATTCGGCTTGAAACATGCGGTATTCCAC
>Ga0194061_1001470_pt1 | contig 13649 bp, 10 predicted proteins | sample SepL2221m_MetaG_FD_163423 | JGI IMG/M metagenome (GOLD analysis project Ga0194061, IMG submission 163423) | Anoxic zone freshwater microbial communities from boreal shield lake in IISD Experimental Lakes Area, Ontario, Canada - Sep2016-L224-21m | ecosystem: Environmental > Aquatic > Freshwater >...
CCACCACTGGAGCGCCTGGAAGACTACCTGGACCTGCTGAGCGCCATTGAAGCCACCGCCAACGAGCAAAAAATGAAGCTGGTGCTGGAAGGCTACCCGCCCCCGCGCGACCCGCGCCTAAAACTCTTGCAAGTCACCCCCGACCCCGGCGTCATCGAGGTCAACATCCACCCGGTCAACAACTGGAAAGAGCTGGTCGCCAACACGGAGTTTTTGTACAACGCCGCGTTCGAATCACGCCTGTCGGCCGAGAAGTTCATGACCGACGGACGCCACACCGGCACCGGTGGCGGCAACCACTTTGTGATGGGCGGCGCCACTCCTGCGGACAGCCCCTTCCTGCGCAAGCCGGAGCTGTTGGCCAGCCTGCTGCTGTACTGGCACAACCACCCGTCATTAAGCTACCTGTTCAGCGGTATGTTTGTCGGTCCCACCAGCCAGGCCCCGCGCGTGGATGAGGCGCGCAATGACCAGTTGTACGAACTGGAAATTGCGATTGAACAGATCTACGCCAACCGCGAGCTGTATGGCCAGTCCATGCCCCCGTGGATCGTGGACCGCACGCTGCGCAACATCCTTATCGACGCCACCGGCAACACCCACCGCAGCGAGTTTTCCATCGACAAGATGTACTCGCCTGACTCGGCCACCGGCCGTCTGGGCCTGCTGGAGCTGCGCGCATTTGAGATGCCACCGCACCCGCGCATGAGCATCGTGCAACAGCTGCTGCTGCGCGCACTCGTGGCCCGGTTCTGGAAGGCTCCCTACAAGGCACCCGTGACCCGCTGGGGCACCGAGCTGCACGACCGCTTCATGCTGCCCACGTTCATCAAGATGGACTTTGACGATGTGGTGGAAGACATGCGCACGGCTGGCTACCCGTTTGACCCCAGCTGGTTTGCACCGCACGTGGAATTCCGCTTCCCGTTGGTGGGCGCCGTGCAATCCGCCGGCATCGATTTGACCCTACGCTGCGCGCTGGAGCCCTGGCATGTGATGGGCGAAGAAGGCGCACCCGGCGGCACCGCCCGCTATGTGGACTCGTCACTGGAGCGCATGGAAGTGCATGTTAAGGGCATGAACGAGAGTCGCTATGTCATCACCTGCAATGGTCGCGCCTTGCCCATGCAAAGCACGGGTACGGTGGGCGAGTATGTGGCTGGTGTGCGGTTCAAGGCCTGGAACCCACCCAGCAGCCTGCACCCCACCATAGGCGTGCACGCACCACTGACCTTTGACATTGTGGACACCTGGATGAAACGCTCGCTGGGCGGCTGCCAGTACCACGTCGCCCACCCGGGTGGTCTGAGCTACGAGAGCTTTCCGGTCAACTCGTTTGAAGCCGAAAGCCGACGCCTGACGCGCTTCACCAACACCGGTCATACGCCGGGTGTAATGAATGTGCCACCGGCCACCATCAATGTGCCGGGCAGCAAGGAGTTTCCGTTTACGCGGGATTTGCGAAGGGCGGGACTGGCATGATTTGTGTTGGATCATTGCGCCAAGTTGTAGATAGGGACCAGCCTCGGTGCCAGCTATCCTTTGCCAATGCCCGACCAGAAACTGCTCCTGAAACGCGATGGTGCCGTCTTAACGCTGGTGTTGAATCGACCCAACAAGCTCAACGCGATCGACAACGACTTAGCGGCATCCTTGCAAAAGGCTCTCGACTTTGCAGCCGCCGATTCATCCGTTCAGGCAATCCGGCTGGACCGTCGGTGTCGGGTTTGAGTGGATGCTCAACGCAGACATTGCATACGCATCCGAAGACACCCGATTCAAGTTACCAGAGGCATCATTGGGCGTCTTTATGACCGGAGGCCTGGTTTACCGTGTACTGCCGAATGAAGAACTCGATGCGGTCACCTTGGACGCCTGTCATAAATTGGCTGACTTGAAGCCCATGGTCGCGATGCAGTTCAAGCGCGTTTTAAACATGTTCGGCTTAGAGAGGTTCGGTGAGGCCATTGACGAGGAATCAAACGTACAACGTATTCTTGGACGCAATACCAACTAACGTCAACCGCCGTCGTCGCCCCATGGGCAAGGGCAACAACAATCGAATGCTTGCCGGCGCTCCATTAAGCCTATTGACTGTTTGACTCAAACTACGGGCCAGAAAATGGAATATCCCTGTCCTGCGGGTCGTCGAAGTGTGCCTCGACATCGCTGGGCAGCATCTGAATGGTGGCGCGCAACCCTGGAACGGCACCCATCAACGCCTGTTCTACGCTGCTACGGACCTTGGCGGCGCGACCCAGGGTCCAACTGGATGGCATGTGCATGTGCAAGTCCACAAAACGGCGTTGCCCAGAGCGCCGCGTGATGACATGGTCAAAGCGGATGGTCTGCTGTGCAAAGGAATCGAGTGTCTTCTGGATTTCTCTGAGAACGTCGGGCTCCACGGCCTCGTCCATCAAGCCTTGCGATGATCGCCACATCAGGTGGCCACCTTCCCAGAGAATATTCAGCGCGACTCCAATGGCGGCCACGGCATCCAGCCAGAGCCAGCCGGTCAACACCACTCCGATCAAGCCAAACACCACCCCCACTGATGTCCAGACATCGGTGACCAGATGCTTCGCGTCGGCCTCCAACGCAATGGAGCGGTGCACCCTGGCCGAGTTGAACATCACCCAAGCCAGCAGTCCATTGAGCGCCGAACTCAGCACTGAAAGTCCCAAACCCCAGCCCAGTTCCTGCAATGGTTGCGGGTCAATCAAGCGTGAGGCAGCCGCCCAAATAATGCCCATGGCTACGCCAACGATCAGGATGCCTTCAAAGCCGGACGAGAAGTACTCCGCCTTGTGGTGACCGTACGGATGCGCCTCATCCGCTGGCCGTTGCGCAATCGTCACCATCATCAACGCAAAAATTGCGCTTGCCAGATTCACAAACGACTCCATGGCGTCTGACAACAACCCAACCGAATCAGTGACGTACCAGGCCAGGGTCTTGAGCACAATGGTGGTAACGGCAACCCCGATAGAGGCCCACAGTAAACGCTTGGGCGTCAAGAAACGGATGGGTAACAGTGAAATCACCGAAGCTCCATATTTGTTACTCGAAGCCGTTGTTCAATGCCAATCACAATCACCGCGCGTGTGGTTCGTGGACTACCTGGTAAGGCAATCCCTCTGCTAAGGCCAACGCACTGAATGGCGGTAAGCATGCCAGCTGGCGTGCCCCAGCAGCGGCCCTATCAATGCAAGACCCACTGTCATCGGGAGCAACATGGAAACTCCCACCAGTAAAGCGATCAGTGCCGCCCACAGCAACATCACCGCGGCGTTTTTTCCCATCACTTGCATGCTGGTTATGCCCGCTGTAATGGCATCCGCGTCGCGGTCCAGAATCATAGGCACCGCCACCACTGAGAAGCTAAACACCAGCGCTGCGAAAGCAACTGCGACCGCGGCGTATGCAATTACGAACTCCCAGTTATCGGCATTCAATGCCGCCTCCATCACATCGAAGTCGGACGGCATGATGGTGTTGAAGAACAACGCTGTCACGACCAGCGATGCTCGGCCCCATAGCAACGCCAGCACCAGCAGCACTCCGGACAGCATGCCCATACTGCGTAGATGCTGTTTCCAGCAGGTCAGTGAGCCCAAAAATTTGTGCGCCAAGCCCTGCTCACGGCGGCGACTCAAGTCGTAGAGTCCCATTGCCACGAAGGGTCCGAGCAGCAGGCAGACCGAAACCGCCATCATGGCGTACTCGGGTTCGAACTCAAACACTGCGTCCAGCACCAGCGCCATGCACCAGAAAGGTAAGCCGTAAAAGAAACTGGTCAGCGGGTGTGCGGCAATGTCGCGCCAGCCCAATTTCAGCCAGCTAAAAGGCGCACTCCATGTCAATAAGCTGACTTGTTTTGGTTCAGCCTCTGAAGTGGCTGGCACATAGGGCTGGTAGGATTCTTCGGGTACCGTGTGGGTCATTTTGAAAACCTCAATTTGTTCCCACATTCGTCACGCCGTGGAGCGCTGCAAGTGGGATGTATCAATTGTGCAAGTCGCGTCTTAAGGTCTTCTTATGCACTCATCCGGCCTGGCGCATGGCCTGTGCGATTGCGTTGTACCCCCGCGCATCCAGAGTGTCGGCGGCGTTGAGCCGATCGCGTACCTCCTTGTTTTGGCTGAGTTTGACCTTCCCCACCAGCGACGTGATGGTAATTTCGATGCCCACAATGTTGCGCAGCATGTTGTTGATGTACTCCGGTTCGGAGTCCCCCATCTTCCAGGGCTTGGGTTCGGTGGCCTCGTGTCGTCGTGTCAACAGTGCAACAACGCGCCGCACATAGCGCTCGTCGTCATGCACAGTGATCGTGCCGTGCGCATGCACCACTTCGTAGTTCCAGGTTGGAACTTGGGCGTGCGTCTCATGCTTGCTGGGGTACCAGTTCGGTGAGATGTAGGCTTCGGCACCGCGAAAAACGACCATCACCGGCGTGCCTGTTGGGCAACGCTGCCAAAGCGTATTGGCGCGGGCTACATGCCCTATGAGCGTGCCATGCTCCCCCACACTACCGTCAAATTCCAGTGGGATATGGTCGGCATCCAGCCCGGTATTGCCATGGCTTACCAGCATCCCCAGTGGGTGCTCGCGCATGATGCGATGCAATTCTTCAGGTCGGGTCTCGGCAAAGTGAGCAGGTATGTACATAGCAGGCCTTTGAAAGTAGAACAACAGAATAGGCGCTACTTTGACTCATAACCGGCACAATGGGAAGCCCCAGTTTCAACATCGAGTGTCCCGAATTGCCGCCCCGATGTCCCGCATTGCCCGAGACAGCCACGCACCTTTGCCTTAAAGTTGTGACACAACCGAGGATGGGTATGTCTGTCAGTAGACAAAACGGCCCAGACCTCAAAAATGAGGACACAAACAATGGCACCTATTGATCAGGTACACCTGAGCTTCAATCCGCAAACGCTAACCCTGCTCAACGCCGTATTGGGCCTGGTCATGTTTGGCGTTGCGCTTGAATTGCGCGTCGAAGACTTCAAAACCGCTCTGCGCACGCCCAAGGCGCTGGCGCTGGGGTTACTGGGCCATCATGTGTTGTTCCCGGCCATGACCTATGGGTTGATCTGGATTCTCAAGCCCGAGCCCAGCATTGCGCTAGGCATGATTCTGGTTTCAGCCTGCCCGGCCGGACACATCTCTAACTTTCTGGTGCACCACTCCAAGGGCAACACAGCGCTGTCGGTAAGTGTGAGCGCCCTCTCCACGGTGGTGGCGCTTTTCATGACGCCACTGAACTTTGCCTTCTGGGGTAATCTGCATCCCATTACTGCCGGGTTGATGAAGGAAGTGGCCATGAGCCCATGGGAAATGCTGGAAGTGATCGTGATGCTGCTGGGCGTGCCGCTGGTGCTGGGCATGTGGGTGGCCAAACAGTTTCCGGCTTTTGCCAAAGCGGTGGAAAAACCGATGAAGATTTTGTCGTTCATCATTCTGCTGGGTTTCATTGGTGGAGCGCTGGCTGCCAACCTGCAGCATTTCCTCAACTATGTGCAGTTGGTCGTTGGCGTCGTGTTCATCCACAACCTGATGGCGCTGACCACGGGTTATGGTCTGTCGACCCTGATTGGCTTGCCCGAGCGGGACCGCCGCGCCATCACCTTTGAGATGGGCATTCAAAACTCAGGCCTGGGTTTGATCTTGATCTTTAACTTCTTTGGCGGTCTGGGCGGTATGGCCATCGTGACGGCGTGGTGGGGCATCTGGCACATCGTGGCAGGGCTGACGTTGGCCACTTTCTGGAAGAACCGTCCACCATTGCCACTGGCGCCATGGTCCGGAGCCGCGAAATGAGCAATGCCGCGCACCACATACTCGTCACCGGTGGCGGTGGTTACCTGGGAAGCCAGGTGGTTGCGCGACTGGCAGCGCTGCCCGATGGCGAGCGCCCGAAAGTGATCGTATCGCACGACCTGCGTGAGCCCGCAGTGCGCCTGCCCAACGTGGACTATCTGGCGTGCGACATTCGGTCCCCGCAACTGGCCGAAGCCCTGGCCCAATACAGCATCGACGTGGTGGTGCATCTGGCGGCCATCATGCCCTCGGGCAAGGCCCAGACACGCGACTTCGAGTACGACGTAGACGTGAATGGAACACGCAAGTTGTTGAATGCTTGCGTGCAGCACAGTGTGAAACGCATCGTGGTGTCTAGCAGCGGTGCTGCTTACGGCTACCACATCGACAATGCGCCTTGGCTCACCGAAGACATGCCCGTGCGCGGGAACGAGGTGTTTGCCTACTCGCACCACAAGCGCTTGGTCGAAGAAATGCTGGCGGTGTACCGCAAAGACTACCCGGCGCTGGAACAAGTGGTTTTGCGCATCGGTACCATCCTCGGCCCGACCGTGCGCAACCAGATTACCGACATGTTCGAGAAGCCGCGCTTACTGTCGATACAAGGCTCAGACAGTCCGTTTGTCTTCATTTGGGATCAGGACGTGGTGGGCATCATCTTGCGTGCGGTCTCTGCCGGACCTGCCGGTATTTACAACGTAGCCGGAGACGGCGCACTCACCATTCACGAGATTGCCCAGCGCCTGGGAAAAACCACCCGCAGTTTGCCAGCGTGGATTCTGCAGACTGCGCTGCGCATTCTCAAGCCGTTGGGCTTAACGCAATATGGGCCCGAACAACTCGACTTTTTGCGCTATCGCCCAGTGCTGCTCAACTCACGACTCAAAAAGGTGTTTGGCTACACGCCGACCTATACATCGGCCCAGGTATTCGAGATTTACCGCGCTGCGCGCGAGAAGCAAGGTGCTGCTGGAAAATGAGAAGACGCAACTTCACTGGCCAATGCGTGCTGATCACCGGCGCCGCCGGCGGCTTGGGCCAGGCACTGGTACGAGCGTTTTTGCAGGCAGGTGCAAACGTGATGGCGCTGGACCGAGATAGCAAGGCGCTGGATGCCATGCAACAGTCCACCTCCGTTAGCAACCCCAGCCAATCGGGCTCACTCCTGACGGCAATATGCGACGTCACCAGCCTGCCGTCTTGCGAAGCAGCCGTCACACAGGCCATTGCACGTTTTGGTGGTGTGGATGTGCTGATCAACAACGCAGGCATTGCACACCGAAGTGCCTTTGCGGACACGCAAGTGGAAGTGTTGCATCGTGTCATGGAAGTCAACTTTTTTGGCGCCGTGCACTGCACGCATGCAGCCATTGCCAGCCTGCGCAAGCGCCACGGCATGGTGATCGCCATATCCAGCGTGGCGGGCTTTTCACCGCTGATTGGTCGAACTGGCTACGCGGCCAGTAAACATGCGCTGCACGGCTTCTTTGACAGTCTGCGCACGGAAGTGCAGGACGATGGCGTAGACGTGCTGATCGTATGCCCGTCTTTTATCGACACCGGCATTGATCGTGCAGCACTGGGCGCTGATGGTCAACCTGCCACACATTCGCGCAAAACAGTCGGTCAAACCACCCAACCGGTTGAAGTGGCTGCTGCTATTTTTCAGGCCGCGCAAAAGCGACACAGATTGCTCCTATTCAGCTTCACCGCCAAGGTGGCCTGGTGGCTGTCGCGCCTGTGGCCCACGCGTTATGCGGCCATCATGACAGGGCGCCTGCGCGCAGAGATCTTTCCCGATACAACACACTGACCCGAGTGACGACAACATGAAAAAAGCCTTTGGAATTTGCACGCTTTTATTGGGCGTGATGTGCTCCACTTCACAGGCCGCCGACTTTACCGTCAGCGGCCCGGATGGAAAGCCTCTGCCCCTGGTCATGGTGACCCGCAGCGCCACGCAACCCGGCAAGATAGACGACTCCGACAACGGCTACGCCACATCCGGCAAACTCCAACAGGGTACGTTCGAGCACACCCGCTTCAGTGATGCGCAGGGCCGGGTGCGCCTGCCCGATGCGCCGGGCGACTACCAGGTTCGCCTGCGTAAGCCTGGCTTCAAGGATGTACTGATTAGCCCGACGGATTTGGCCCAGCCCGCCTTCTGGCACATGGTGACCGAAACGGACCCCAAAGCACTGGCTGAGCAACGTCCCTCGAACGCCTGGACGTCTACCCTGCTGGCCGGACGCGATGACTTGCGCAAAGAATTTCTGGCGCAATGCGGTTTCTGCCACCAACAAGGCTCAAGCTTCTTAAGGCGCGAACGCAGTGCCGAGGAGTGGAGCAGCACCATACAGCGCATGGTGCGCTACGGCGCGCGTCTATCCACCGAGGCGCAAAAGGAATTGCCGGCACTGCTGGAGGCCCATTGGAAAGACATCAATGCCCACCCAGAAAAAGTGCCTGCCGGCACTCCCTGGATTCCCGAGTTGACGAAGGCTACCATTGCCGAGCTGCCCATCGGCGACCGCTTCTCGCAGATGCACGACTTTGTGCAGCACAGCAACGGCTTGGTCTATGTGGGCGACAACTTGCAAGATCGGCTGTACGAGATCAACATCGCTACGGGCGCCTACACCGTGTACCGCGTGCCGCCACAACCGGGTGACAACCTGGGTGGCTTACTGGCCGGGCGCCTGCGCGACTTTCCCAAACACGAGACCTATCAGGGCATCCACTCGCTGGTGGAGGCACCCAGTGATGGTCACATTTTCATCACACCCTCGTACCAGCGTCGCCTGATCGAGTTTGACCCCAAGACCAAGCAATTCACCAACCACGAGATCGGTACCGGTTTCTACCCACACACCGTGCGCATGGACGCCAAGAACCGCGTCTGGTTCACGCTGGCCCTCTCCAATCAGATCGGCATGCTGGACCGCGCCAATGGCAAGTTCACGACCTACGACCTGCCGTTTCGATCGTTCATGGAGAAGATGACCGTCAAGATGACGCCGTTCTTCTTCAAGCTGATTGGCTGGGGCATTCCGGTAACCAACTGGGTAAAGATCGACCACAACTCTACCGGTGTGCCCCTACCCTACGGCATCGAGGTGACGCCCGACGGCATGGTCTGGGTCGCGCGCCTGCACACCAACGAGATCGCCTCGCTGGATCCCACCACCGGGTCTATCACCATGATCCCCACACCCTTGAAGGCCCCGCGCCGGCTGCGCGCTGATCGCGATGGCAACCTGTGGATCGTGATGTTCAATGAGTCCGCCATCCTGCGCTATGAGCCAGCCAAGGCCACGTTCACCACATTCAACCTGCCGGTGCAGCCGGTGGGCAGCGACACACCCTATGCCCTTAACGTGGACCGCAAGCGCCACCAGGTGTGGGTAACCGGCACCAACTCCGACGCGGTGCACCGCCTGGACATTGCGTCAAGCCAATGGACGCACTTTCCGTTGCCGCGCAAAGCCACCTTCACGCGTGACGTGGAGTTCACCGAGGACGGCCGCGTATTGCTCTCCAGCGCTAGCTTCCCGTCCTGGCACATCGAAGACTTTCAACCGACCCTGATACAGCTGAACCCCGCTGGCGTGACACGATGATGCGCCGTCTGGGGGCGTTCTTTGTATCGTGCCTGCTGGCATTCACCGCAGGCCACATGTTCAACTACACCGTTATCCTGTACCTGCAGGAGGCGGTAGGCTCGGACCTTCTGTCTGGTATTGGCTTCGGCCTGGCATTCGGTAGTTCCATCGTGTTTGGCTGGTTCGCCGGCGTGGTGTGTGACCGCATGCCACCACACCGCGTGATCCATGCAGCGCAAGCGCTGTTCCTGGCGGGCCTGGCCTGCCTGTGGTGGGCTCAGTCAGGTGCCAGTACCGAGACCCGGGTGGCCTGGGTGTTAATTGGCGCTTTCATGGGCGGACTGGCCTGGTCATTTGTTGGCCCCGCTCGCCTGACCACGCTCGCGCAAATGGCGCGCCCAGAAGAGTTGCGCCCCGCCACCATCATCTTCAACCTGCAGGTTCTGGTGGGCTTTGGTCTTGCCCCGCTGTTGATCGGCGTGGTGCGCAGTCGTGCCGGTTGGGGCACCGTCATTGCGCTGGCAGCTGCCGGCTTTGTGTTGGCCTCCATCTTGATTGCCAACTTGCGCACACATGCCAACGCCACGCCTAGCGGAAATTCGGTTCTGGCCGACATTGGCGAGGGATTTCGCGTAGTGGGCGCCGATCCGCTGCTCAAACAATTGATGCTGGCCGCCGTGCTGGGCTATGCCATGACCGGACCGCTGCAAATCCTGTTGCCCAAACTGGCACGAGAAATTTTGCAATTGAGCGAATTGCAGCGCGGCGCATACCTGGGCCTGCTGGCTTTGTCGCTCATCGTCGGCGGAGTGACCGCATTGGCCTTGGCCAAGCGCGTCCACCACGGAAGCATTATGTTTAGCGGCATCATCGCGGGCTCCTTGGTGTTTGCGTCGCTCAGTCAGATTGGCGGCGTCGCACTCTCAACCACAGGTCTCGCTTGCGTGGGCATTGCTGGCGGCATGGTCATCAGCCTGGTGGTGTCGGGCATTCAGGCGCAGGCTCCGGTGGCGATGCGTGGGCGTGTCATGAGCATGTACTCCATCACCTCGCAAGTTGTACCCGCTCTGTCAGGCGTGGCGGCGGGTGCGCTGGTGAATGCGGTGGGCGTCGTTTCGGCCATCCAGGTCTCCGGGTTGACGCTGGCCAGCATCGTCGCGTTGGCCGCGTGGCGACTGGCCCGGTTGCGTAGGTATTCCGGACAGGCCAGCGCGGCACTCAGCGAATAAACCGCCCATCCCGCGCCACGAGGGTCAGCTCCACAAAATGCGAGGCGTTCAGTCCCTCTTCGTTGAAACTCACCGCAAAGCCGCCCAGATCAAAGTGTTTCAGGCTCCACATGCTATCGATGAAACTGCTGCGTGTGGGATTCTTACCCGCGCGGCGCAAGCCCTCCACAAACACGCGGGCGTTGATATAACCCTCCAGCGCCAAATGCGATGGCTCAGCCGCGACTTTGGCTGCCTTCCACGCCATTTGAAAATCCCGCACCACAGGACGGGACATATTGCCCGGAAGAGGGACAATTTGAGAAACTGTCATGCCGATTGCATCGACGCCCATGGCCTTGACGGTGGCTGCGGCACCCATGATGGACAGCGCATACATCGGCATGCCCCGGCGCTCCAACCGCACCGCATGTGCAAAGTCAATGGTGGGTTTGCCCGCCAGTCCGACGAGCACGGCTTCAGGATCGGATATGGCAATTTTGTTTGCAGCGGCGGCGGCGTCGGATGAGTTGTTCTCGACAGTCGCAACGGCAGTGGCATCCATCTTGTGCCGCGACAAGGCCGCCTGTGTGGCATTGAACACTTCCTTGCCAAACGAATTATTCTGGTAAACGATGCCCAGGCGCTTGACGCCTAAGGTGGCCAGGTGCTGTACCAGTTGCTCGGCCTCTTCGGCATAGCTGGCGCGGATGTTAAATACATTTCGAATGTTTTTTGGGCGCACGGACAAGGCGCCTGAAAATGGAGCCAGAAACGGTATACCCGTTTCAATGACCTGTGGCAGCATGGCTTCGACCATGGGTGTTCCAAAGCAGTTGAAGAGGGCAAAGTTGCTGCGGTCTTCGATGAACCCGCTGACGTTGGCCAGCGCCCGCTTGACGTCGTAGCCATCATCGACTGCAGTCAATTCGATCAACCGGCCATTGACGCCACCTTTCGAATTGATGAACGCAAAACAGGCCTGCGCGCCCTGGTGCAAGGCCTGCCCCAACTCACCCAGCGGACCGGTCAGCGCAATGGATTGCGCAATCTTGATGGGGGTCGCATCATCGGCACTGGCAGGCAGACCGTATGCCAGGGGCAAGGCAGCGATCGCGCCCATCAACTGCCGACGCGTTGGTCCCCCGTTGTGATGTTTTACCGCGGCTGAAGCGACTAATGTGAACGGCGGAACGGGCTTACGTAACATACGATTTCCTGGGCAAATGGTAGACCACCATGCTAACCTTCAGGCAGTCCGTCAAATGTCTTTTCAACGACATTGCAAGAATGTTTTCCTCCCTACATTCCCTATGGGCAGACCGAGCCAATTGGGCACGAATTCAACGCAAACCCAAGAAATTGAAATCAGTGTGACCCAGGTCAAGGTCGGACTCTGTTGGCGCTTCCTGCGCGTCCTCTTTCTGCGTGGACGGTGTCGTCGGTGGGTATTTCATCACACCGAATTGTGCCCCTCGAAAGTGGGCACCTGCACGGTGCACGATCTCCGCACCACCGCTCAACTGGGATGCGTCACCCAGATATGCCGCGTTTGTGCGGGCCGGGATGCGCAACGCCTCAGACTTGGGCCCACCATCTGAATTCACGTGCTGGCGGACCATAAGCTTGGCAACACCATGCAAAAACAGCAGATCAAGATAGGCCTGCAAATCAAAAACAACGCCATCACCCTCACCGGCGTGGTGGTACATGCAAGCCTCGATGTATTCCAAAACCGCCGGCGTTGGCCAATAGGCGGCGATTTGCTCCATGATTCGAGGGTACTCGTCCAAGGCGCGACCTTCATCACCAAACGCTGAAAAATCGGGAACGTACCCTGCAAACCAATGGTTGAATTCGGTGCGCATGAATTCGAAGTCGGCCTCCCGACCCAACGCGTGATAAATTTTCAGTAAGTCCAGACAGACCAGAGGACTGGACTCACCGCACTGCGCGATACGGGTGGTCAAAATATCAATCGCTTTGTCGTGTTGCCCCAATGACACAAAAAAGCCGGCCTGTTCCCGCACGTCCATCAGCTCTTCCGAATCAGAAGAACGTATGCCTGGAGACAGGCTGGGTGAAAAATCCCGACTGATAACAGCGCGCGCTGACGTGCCTCGGGTGTGCGGCGCAGGTGGGCGCAAAGGCTCACTGTCAACCGGCTCCATCAGACCCAGGTCCAGATCAACCGCCGTTAACGGCACGGGAGCTGCGACAACTGCAATGAAATCCTCATCACCCCCTGTAACTGAGTCACCAGCAGAGGCTGTTGGTGGACTGGGACTTGCAACGGGTCTGGGATGATCAACAGTCGGACTTGGTACAACATCTGCCAACTGGCTATCTTGCGCATCGTGTCCATCCAGCCAGTCCGGTTCCGTCTCAGTGCGGGCGCGTCGCCAGAACCACACTAACGTCACCAAACTGGCTATCCAAAGCCCAATCAGACTGTAAACCAGCCAGTTGGAATAGCGCTCTGATTCAGACTGCTGCACCTTGCTTGCAAGCTCGATCAGCCCTTTCTGGTTCTGAGTAGTGACGGCGTGCAGGGATTTAATGTCGTTCTCAAGCGTCTGGGCGCGGGCCTCGTCACGCAATAACTGCTCCGCACTCACATTGAGCGAACGCCACAGGGCCGCCGCGCCTGTTCGCTTGGAGTCATCCTCTTTTGGCAGCGTCAGCAGTTCGGTCGATGCGCGCAAGACGGGATCTCGCTCGATCATCAGCTCCAGCGGATCCAACTTCAGTCGGGACCGACCAGACACTTTATTGGAAGGCTTGCTGGTGCGAGGGGCAACCGCTGGCGCATGGGCCGGTGCAGGTTCAATGGTGGGCTTGGCCGACTTGTGCTTCTTCAGCGGTGCTATGGGCGTTTCGAACGTTACGCCCGAATATTGCGCATCAGGCAGGCGTGGCGTCGGCTTGACGGTCCGATCCACGGGCGACAGCCGAGTGGCGTTGGGGCTAGCGCTAACGATGACTGCACTTCGCGCAAGGGGTTCAACCACATTGG
>Ga0194061_1001472_pt1 | contig 13643 bp, 13 predicted proteins | sample SepL2221m_MetaG_FD_163423 | JGI IMG/M metagenome (GOLD analysis project Ga0194061, IMG submission 163423) | Anoxic zone freshwater microbial communities from boreal shield lake in IISD Experimental Lakes Area, Ontario, Canada - Sep2016-L224-21m | ecosystem: Environmental > Aquatic > Freshwater >...
GCTTAGGAGGGCCAATTGTTGGGGCTAATTGTTCGTGCTGAGCTTCAGCAGCCTTACGTCCTTCATAATCAGATAAAGAATCTGGGGACGTAAGCATTTCTTCATTAGAAGTACCATACATAACATCTGGAGGTTGAGGCTGCTTACGAGGCTTTAGTGGCCCCATGAACCCTTTGCCATGTAACCTTTCCCATCCAGCTTGATCGAAAGCAGGAGCAGGATATTGATAGTCAGAAGGCTTCGGAGGGCCAATTGTTGGGGCTAATTGTTCGTGCTGAGCTTCAGCAGCCCTACGTCCTTCATAATCAGATGTAGATTCAGGAGACGTAAGCATTTCTTCATTAGAAGTACCATACATAACATCTGGAGGTTGAGGCTGCTTACGAGGCTTTAGTGGCCCCATGAACCCTTCGCCATGTAACCTTTCCCATCCGGCTAGATCAAAAGCTGGCTTAGGTGGCCCCATGAAGTCATAGTCAGGAGGCTTAGGAGGGCCAATGTTGGCTTCTTCAGGCGGCTTAGGTGGCCCCATGAAGTCATAGTTAGGGGGCTTCGGTGGCCCCATGTTCTTTATTTCTTCTCGCTTACGAATAGCTTCTGCACGATCCGACATACCACCGATAGCACCCATAGGTGACATCAACGTTGCCGTATACATAGCTTGTCCGTATTGAGACATAGCATCATCACTAGTTAGTGACTGTCCGGTCTGAGCACGTTGAAGTGCTGTCTGAACAACTTGAATAGGAAGCTGTTCCATCAAGTTTACTTTCACGCCGCGCATTGCGGCCTTTAAGTAATTCTTTGCAATGTCATCTGCCGCAGCGTTATTACCCATCCGTAATAGATTTGCTACCTCTGGGCCAAACATAGACGTAACGGCTTTACCACCTAATGGCAGAATCTGTGCTGCTACATCTAATGGAGCCTGTACGGCTGCGGTACCCATCGCCTTACCAACATCTATATTGATTGGCTTATTTTCGGCTTCTTGTGCACCGGCTTGAGCCGTGACGTTACTTGCCATACGCGGGGCATATGCACCGGCCAACGCACCAAGACCCCGCCCAGTCATCTGCGCACCGCGCATAGCAGCGCCACCTGCACCACCCGTTAGCGCCATCGTAGCCATGAGGGGAATGTTTTCAGCAATTGCCCCAACGCCTTGCCGCCCTAACTCAGCCAACCCTGATCCAATACCTGTATCAAAGGATTGACCTAAACGATGAATATCTGTAGCAGGAGCATACTGCTCATCTAACTCACGTTGCCGTTCAAGCGACCGCTTACCAGCTTCGTTGGCACCATACCGCCCCATCTCATAAAGCGTTTGCGCGTCTCCGGTAAGACTTTTAAGTCCGCGACTAAACGATGCACCTACACCTGACTTAGGTGTACCTCGAAACATCTCGGGATTCGCTTTACTGATATTTCGGATTGCCTCTTCCATAGAGACATTATCCGGTACCATGGTATAAGACCCATTAGGTAGGTCTAATCTGTACGGCATGATACGTCCTTTAACGTCTTTGATTTATAAGTGAGGAATACGGTGTCTCGATACTTCCCGCACCGCCATCGGTTAGATTCTTAACGTTATGTTCAAGCGTTTGCATGGTCAGCCATGCTTGTTGTTTTTCAGCCGTCGTGCTATTAGGATTTGTATATACTTTTGTTGCCGCACTATATTGAGGATTATTCGCTGTAAGGGCCGCACGTTTGGTATCTGCGCCAATACCTGCTGACAATACTGATGGATTTAGACCATTTTGCGTAGCAAGCAACCCCGCTAATCCCTGATACGCATTCGTATCACCCGCCATAAACGCCCTAGTCATTGCAGCTTGAACACGTTCAGTATCTGCACCTTTCGCCAAGATCGCTCTTGTATATGCGGTAGTATCACGATGCTGCATGTAATCACGAGCAAGACCGACGCCTAGCGTAGTCATATCTCTCGCAATACCATTACGTTCACGAACCTGAGCACCATGCTCGACTTCAGCCGCTCGTAGATCGGCTTTGTTATCCGACAGAAGTGCATTGATACCTTCCATCTTTGCCTTATCTACACCTTGCTGTGCACTAAACATATTGTTCTGAATAGAACCTAGCTGAGTTGCAAAGTCACCGGTACTCGCAGCAATACCACCAAATAGGCCACCATTTGCACGAGTGCCTCTTGTAGCGATATTTGATCCAAATTGAGCAAGAGCCATCCACTTATTGAATTTACCTACCTGAGCTAACGTGTCATCTTTCTTATCTTGTTTATCTAACCAATCATCTAATCTCTTCTGTAATTTTGGATTAGCATTTTGCAAGCGAGCTTGTATAGCACTAACGTCTTCAACATTTGCTGTTGGAAAACGCGCCATCAACGCTTTCCATGTTGGATTATTTTCAATATCGAAGTTATCTATATCCGGGCTACTACTGTTTTTGCCTCCTGCTCCAGAACCACTTAATCCACTAGGACCAAAATACTTTGCGTAATCAATCGGAGGAGGTGGTGAGGATGAAGTGTCTTGACGCGCAGCGCCGGGAGCTGCACCGGGAGTAGAAGATGCCCCAGCCGGAGGAACAAAATTCCCAAGCCCTCTTTGCGTTAGCTGCTCATGAGCTACATTTTGACTATGCTTCGCTGCTACTTGCTGCGCGTATAGATTATGTTTTTGCATAATATTCGCATACTGCGAAGTATTTTTTAGATTTCTAAACGCCTCTTCCGCAGAAGGATCATGGTTCGTATTACCGTGTTCACCAAGCGGGACTGGTGTAGCGGCTTGTTCCAAACTATGAATTTTTTGATAGGTATCCTCGTCTTGATCAGTCCAGTCAACATCGCCCTGCACTTGACTACCAGTTAAACCGTCAAACGCCACAATGCCACCTTGCGCATAGGCATGTTCACTGCCTATGTTATGCGCAGGAAGTCCACCAAGTCCTTGACCCATCAATGCTTGCGGACCCATCGGTGCTTGTGGACCCATCGGTGCTTGCGGACCCATCGGTGCTTGTGGACCCATAGGTACTTGCGGACCCATCGGTGCTTGTGGACCCATTGATGCTTTTAAGATCTGATCTTGAATAGTATTCGGGGCTACAGGTTTAGGTGGCTGTGAAGCTTTAAGCCGTTGGTACTCCATTGCCAATTGAGCAAATGGGACCATGCCGTGATTCGGTTCAGCTTGCAGCGCCATATACGCTTGTTCACTATTACCATGAAACTGCTGAAGCAACTGATCAAAGCGCTTAGCAGCTACACCTGAATCGACAAGATGCGGATTAACAGATGAAATACCTTGCATAACTTACCCCAATGCTCCGAAGAGACTACCGAGACCAAGGCCCATACCCGCGACTTGCGATGCAGTTGTCGGTGGCGATTGATACATAGAAGACTGACTTTGCGTCGTGGGCGTACCGTGTATAAGACTCGACATAAAGCCAAGTTGTGAGTACGGGTAGTTCTGTTGATTTAGATAGCTCTGATACCCCGTGTTCAACGCAGTCTGCTGTTGCTGCTGTTGCAACGCACCGGCCCCAAGAAGCGCCGTGTTAATACCAGCAACCTGTTGGAACTGCTGTTGACCTAAGTTGCCGAGTTGATTAGCACCCTGCATCAAATTCTGGTTCTGTTGATTAAACTGATTGCGTGCCGAGTCATACGCCCCTTGAAGCCCCGTTGCCTCAATACCTGACAAATTATTTTGTAGGTTGCGGTTGGCTTCCGACTGCATAAGCGCCGAGCGAGTACCGCCAAGGCCACCCACTTGCGCGGCTTGTGTACCCAACTGCGGCAGTGCCCGTCCATAGTCACGGATAGCCGACTGCTTCTGCTGCTCCATGACGTTTTGCGCGTAAGGCGACATGTAGTCCTGAACGTTCTGTCCAGTGAACTGATTTGTCGCGCCCATCCCAGTCATACCTGCCGCCTGATTAGTCAGGCCGGAAGGTTGAAGACCTTGGATGTTATAAAACGCTTGATTCTGCATGGGGCTGAAGTCAGCCGTCTGCTGCCCCGTGTATTGCTGATACGGAGTATTAGTTAGCGCTTGTGCCTTACCCAGAGTCTGAGTAGCAAAGGGCATTAACTCCGGAGCAATAGACTGAGTATAGTTAGTACTAGTTTGAGGTCCGCTGCTACCACCACCACTCATGAGTGCACCTCATTAAAATATTTTTCGTATACCATGGTTTTTACCGTGCATCCGTGTTTCTTTGCATGAGGACCCCAACCGGGGCGTCCGAAAAATTCAATACCCGCGCATCCGCTATCTTTAGCAAAGCGTTCTAGGGTGTTGAACATTAAATCACCAACGCCGTCTAGTGTTCCAAACTCCCCGGCGCTGTACTGGAATACCAACATTTTACATTGAGGGTACTGTTTGATTTCTGTAATAACGTAACCATCTGCCTTGAGAGAATCTGGGTCGTAGACAGCCCACAAATGCATTTGTCCGATATATAAGAAACGTATAATGTCATCAACAGTAGCGCGTCCCCTCGTCCATAATTCTGATTTATGGAGTTGCTCAATCAATACGGGAACCGCATAACACAGCTTCCCATATGGAACGAGGGTGACCTGATAGTTCATTAGCCTAAAGAACCAAATAGCGACCCGAGACCCTGATTTAGCTGCGGCATCGCCGGATTAGTGGTGGTGCTAGCCATGATTAGATCCCGTTCAAGCTACCGAGGCCAAGATTAAAAGGTTGTGTTGCTTGTGGGGCAGCGTACCCCGGCAACTGCGGTGGCTGCATGAAATTCTGAAAATACTGACCCGTCATACCGGCCTGTGGCATCTGATTCCCGCCAAGAGCCGAAGGATTACCGAACAGATTGCCAAGGGAGTTACTGAGCTGCGCCACCTGACTTTGCGTGTTCGGTGCAGGGGCATTTTGAGATCCACTAAGAAATTGTTGTGGGTTAGAGAATCCAAACCCGCCACCTAACGCCCCCTGCTGTGGCATCGGCACAGGAGCATTTTGGAACCCGCTAATAAACTGCTGCCCCTGCATTTGCCCGTTCCCCGGCAATGCCCCGGCACCACCAAATCCCGGTAACTGTTGTGATGGGTGGTACCCCGGCGAGAATGGATTGTTTCCCGGCCCCATGTCGAAGCCCATCCCTTGCCGCGCACCGGCCCTCATACCCGGACCCTGCGACGGCGCTGCGCTGCTAGGTGCTCCGCTAACATTTCCACCCGTACTCATATTTATCCCCTAAGGAAGGTATTTACTAGGGTTAATTTGTTTACCCTGCTTTGGATTGCCTGTACGTGCCTGACGAACTTTGTTCATCATGGCGTAGAGTCTTTTGGCTCCGGCGCTAGTCGAGCCGTTGCCGAGATGTGAGACAACATCCGCTGGAACCACAAACTCACCATCAGCGAGAGCAGCGCGTTGTGGCTTCTGTCCCCCAATGACAGCCGGTATCGAGTCGGACATTCCATCGCCATCACCGTGCAGTAATTTGCCGCCAGCGGCATAGTTAGGAGTCAACCCACCTTGAGCCATATGAAACCCACCTAGCCTTCCCCCCATACCACCACCTGTTTGGGTGTACTGCCCCGTCGCAGGATCATAAGTATAGGTAGGGTAAGTACCTCCCATACCTCCCATACCGCCCCTACCGCTTAGATATTGCTGAATCTTAGACATATCAATCCCCGGCGGTACTCCTCCCGGCGCGGTTGTCGAAGGCGGGGTCACGTCGGCGACAGTAGGCTGAGACTGTGACTGCGGAGTCACCATCTGCGAGGCTCGTGTTAAATATGCATTCATTGCATCCGGTGAAGGCGTCGTAATTGTAGGCGTCATTGGCCCTTGTGTAGCCGAACTATTTAGCATGTTCTTGTAGTAATTATTCATGCCAGAAAGAGCGCTGCTCATACTCGGCGCGGGGCTTGTAGAACCACCTTGATCAAAGTGCCGTAGACTCATTAAGCCACCCGCCTTTGCGCCAATCGTACCTGCGGGGTTCTGCGAAGCCGGGATACCGGGATACTGTTGCACGTATTGACCGGGGTTCCACTGCTGCCCGATAAACGCTGCTTGACCCGCCGGGAGATAACCCAGTTTGGCGATATTCGGGTTAATTACGCCGGGGTTATATAGGCTTTTTTGCCCCGGTGCAGCGGTGTAATACCAAGGCTTTTGCTGCTCTACACCTGTAACATCTTGCGGCTGCATAAGGGTTGGCGCTAATGAAGCGGCTAGCACGCCGGGGGCACCGAAAGCAGAATCTCCAAGAGTACTCATAAACGCGCCGCGACCGGCAGAAGTACTAAGATTCCCAAGCCCCTGACCAGCATATCTTGCAGTTTGAGCCGCCGATGATCCGGGCACAAAAGCGTTGTAATTTGCTAAAGCTTGCTGCGCAGTCGTCGTTGAAGCTGGTACAGCAGCCGCAGCGCCAGCAGCCTCCGCAGCTCCCGGTAATGCCGCAGGAAGTGCAGCAGCGCCTGTCCCAGCAGCACCCGCAGCCGCCGTCGCTGCTTGTGGTATAGCCGTAGGAATAAGATCCCCCGCAAAACCAGATAAATTCGCGCCCCCACTAAGTGATGCGGCTGTACCTGCGTCAATCCCTGCTCCCGCTGCAACATCGCCAAGCGTGGTCGCCCCGTTAGCCACCGCACCAGCTGCTCCATTAGCCGCTTCAGTAGCCGCAGCCGAAGATAGCCCACTACCCGCAGAACCCACTAAGCCACTGAGTAGACCTCCACCACCCCAGCCACCCAATGCACCGAGGCCCATACGCGCAAAGAGCGACATTTTCTTATCGCCGGTTAGTGCACCGGTACCTGCACCGGCTAGCGCTGCCCAAAGAGGAGCCGCTGCGCCACCCGTTAAGACCGTGGCAATACCACCGGCCAACATAGGCAGAAGACTACTTAGCCATCCGGCTTCAGGAAGCCCCGTATGTGGGTTGACAGTCAGTGCACCGCCCGTCGCCATAGCGATCTTATTCAGCGCCCCGACTTCGTTAGGAGACATATGAACGAGCATGGAGTCATTGCCACGTCCGAGCGAGGCAAGACCATGGGCTACCTTATGCGGGTGATGTGCTAGAGGGCGCATTTGGCCTGTGATCATAGTTTTCTCACCGAGTCAAGTTTGTTAAATAGTACCATTTTTACAAAGGTACATTAGATACCCAGTTGATCGTAAATATAAGCGATGGGGAAGCCGGAATAGCCCCAGCCGCTGCGATAGTCGGGAGCGTGATACTTGTGTCCGCAGATGTCCAAGCAAGTTGCACGTAATCGTTAGCCTGTAGCGGTAGAACGTAATTCCAAGCCGTAATAGTCTTAGAATTTGCTCCCCCTGACAGGGTGGCATACCCCGCAGAACTAGGTATCGCCTTACCGTTTTGTAGTAGCCAGAAATATACGTCGGAGGAACTGCCGCCGCTTTTGTTAATCTGAGCTGAGAACTGTATGTTGTAAATGCCTGATTCTGCTACATAAACTTTGGCGTTATTACTTGTACCATCAACTAAAGAAGTATTGAATACGCTGACAGTACTGCTCAAGTGCATGATATTCGTGGCACTCGCGACGAGGTTTGTCTGCGTCGAAGTGTCGTAAAACGAGCCATAGGCAGTGGCTGAGTTAGCCGCATTGGTTGTTTGGTTAAAGAATAGCCGTAGGACGTTTGAGAACTGCTCCTGCCACGGGCTGCTGTACTGCGCCGGGGATATGGGTAGGTTAGGCGGGGCTATCTTACGAGCGGTAGCCATTAGCGTCGTCCATCCGGACGGATGTCAAAGCGCATCAGTCCCAACTGCCATGTTGTACCCTTCTTAACAGACTCAACCCGGAACGCGATCTGTCGCCCACGTACACGGGCGTATAGCACCCCGGTGTATTGCTCAACCGGAATCTGTGCCGGGGGCGTCGGGGGTAGTACCGTGCTATCTACCGAGCCGGGAGTAGAAGTATCGTAGTTAGAGCCGGGGTAGTACCGAGGCTTAAGGGTCAACAGCACCTGTGGGTTAGACCCTGCGGTAGACCCCTCGAACGTCAGGTCGGGAATAATACGAGATATAAACGATAAGCGTTCGCCATCGTCTAGGTCAAAGTCGCTTGTTTCGATGTAGGCAGGGAGTGCTACAGCCGGAGTAACTGACCCATCGTCATAACCGATTTCATGTTTAACAATCTGATTACTAGGGGTCTGTGTGATTTGTGAATACACAGCATGAGCGACCGCAGTCGTACTGTTATATCCACGAGTCAAGCCACTTAAAGACGATCCGGTATTAGACGTATATGCGATCTGCTCACTATCAATAAGTACTACACCTGCATTGGGGAACGATGCACAGTTCACAGTCGGGATAGTCGTGTCTGTAGACCCCATCGGCAAGTTGCTGACCGTGCCAGAGGTAAACGCTCCGGTAATGCCGCTAGCATACTGAATAGATGAAGTTGTCGCCGCCGTAATCGTGTATGTACCATTGAATGTTGTAGTAGGCGTTGCATCGGAGATCGTGATCTTGTCACCCACAACCGCTGTCGCCGTTTGCGTTGCGAAGTTGACAGTTACTGTACCCGCCGCCGTGGTCAAAGACGTAATCGGCACGCCCTTGTTGATAAACGAGTTCTGTACGCTAATGGCAGCGAGCGGAGTAGCTGATAGCGGGGTGTCATACCATGCAGTACGATTCATCGTACCAAAGTACCAATTACTATCTGCGTAGTTCCAGATTACATAGCTATCGTTAGTATTGCTCGTAGATGATGGGTAATGCCACCAGATCTCGCTATATTCTTCATTGTGACCGCAGACCACTTGGAAGGACTGCGTGATGTTTAGGTTGTTAAAAATATACTGGCGAATTGTGCAGGGGAGCGGCGCTACCGTACCACCGTACTGATAGAACTTATCTACGCCCATCCAATAGGTCACGTTATTTATCGTGATCATCGCGTTAGGCGACATGATGGAAATATTGTCCATCAGGGTCTGAAAATTAAAGACGTACGGCGCACCGATGTACTGCATGGAGTACAACGCCTTGTCAGTCCAGATCAGTAGTTCCTGACGTGCAATTGCGCCACCTACGATATAAGAACCATTAGCAAGTAGGGATTCGCCAGACTGATTAAACGTCGTAGGTGTCCATTCCGCAACAACAGACTGATCTGACCACCGCACGAGCATGGGGTTGAACGCAGGAGTCGGAGTAGATGGATCATATGGAGATGACCCAAGCGCCACAGCAAATTGATACGTGCTGAACGATACAATCTGGTTGATCTGCGTTGGCGACGTATTACCCGCGAAACTAAAATTGACAACTGAAGCCGTCGTAAGCGTCACTGCGGCACTGACCGTGATCGTCGTGCTGCCGTTCCATCCACTTACTCCGCTATATACAACGTACGTACCCGCTGGAATGGTGCCACCCCCTGACCGCACCGAAACAACCGCGCCGTAGTTGATATCTAAAGTATCGGAAACGACAAACGTAGTGCTGCCCGTAACGTTGGCTTGAACCGTCTTATACGTTTTCGGTATGGAATTGGCGTACGCAAGCATCGTGACCGCAGGGGCATACGTCGTGGCGTCTTTGACCCAGTAGTAAATCTCTCCACTACGGGCACCGAAGACAAGATCCTGCCCCCAGTTAGATTGAGACCAAAGAGCCAACGGAATAGCGCCACCGGTACTCGTACCCCATGCACCTGACCCCCATGACGATACACCCCATCCTGCGCTAGAAATAGCAGAATAAGTCGCGCTAGATGCCGAAATATCATACGTAGCTACAACTAAGGCACCGCCGCCTGTTGCTCCAGAAGTAGCGCCGGGAGCGTAAATTGTGTATGTACCAGCCCCTACGGTAACGATCTCATAAGATCCGTTAAGCGTCAGTCCGCCAACGGCGGTAGCGCCAGAAAACGTAACGAACGTCCCCACTGTGGAGACTAAGCCCGCATCAGTGACCGTGACTAGATTGCTGCCAGATACCGTAGTAAATGGGTTGTTTACTAGATAGGTAACCGTACGAGAAACCGGTGTGATCGAGTAGAACGCGCCGTTATTCTGTATGTAGTACCGTTGATTGGTACCTACCGAAAGTAGATTTTCAGAAGTGAGTGAGATCCAGTTAAATAAGCTACGGCATACACCTGCAAACGTGCCGCTGGAATTAGTAATCCACCCACCGATCTTCTCAGCGTAGCCTGAACGGAACCGGATCTTGTCGCCGCTCCAGTAGCCGCCTTCACCCGCGTAGTTAGTATTCTCGCGGTTCATCCCGGTCTTAACTTGGATTTTCTTAAGCGGCATAGCGATACCTATAGGAGCAAGTTACGTGCAATCCGCCGCGCCCAACCCTTACCAAATACAGGCCATTGAGGACGCTCTGTCATGAACTGCAATCGCTTACCATTAAATCTAGTACGTAATTGACCGGGGTCCATCTTATTAGCAGCAGCAATCGTTACCGGACCTAGCACTCCATCCTCTTCGGTACCGCATGTATGCTGAAGCCAACGAATGGCTTCGCCAACGCCGCTATTTACAGCCGCGTCGAACATGTCGTATCGAATACATTCAGGAAGCTGCTCAAGTTTTAACGTACCCCAGTAAGTAACCTTATAAACCCGCTTGGCCTCATCTATCGGGTAGTCCTGCATTGATCCTTCGTAGCCAAAACTACGAGCGACTAGCTCAGTTACTCCCCATTTAGTAGCACCACCCGGATCATTTATATTATTAGAGTACCCTCCCTCTACCCCAAGTAACCACATGAACGCATCTTCAAATGTCATTTTTTAATCACGCTCACAATAGAGGGGGCCAACTTCTCAAGACTTCGCCCAGCGACGTAGCCGCCAAGACCGATCTGAAGAAGGACCCATGCTTCTGGGGCTAGGCGGTTAGGAAGCCAACCGAATGAATCACAGACTACCAAGGCTAGGAACGTGAGCATGGTGATAGGACGCCAATTGCGCTGCATCCACGAATTACCCTGCGCTTCTGCCTTGATGATCTGCATCTGACTATCTAGAAGCTGTTTCTCGTAGTCCATGACCTGTGACGCAGCAGCTAATTGACCTTCTAGCATTTTCTGCTGAAGCTGAATCTTTGCATCGCCTGACGGCAGAACGTGTTCGATCACGTCTGCAATGGGCTTAAAGATTCCAGATACTGCGTCTAACCAGCCCATTATTTATCTCTACGCACTTGTTCTAGAGCAGTCACACGGTTTTCCATGCGTATCTCATAAGTGTTGAAGTTGGTAGCTAAAGTCTCTATCCGGTTAATCAGTGATAAACCTATCCATGCAATGATGCTGATCAGTGCAGTGAATAGCATCGCGATCATACGACCAAGGCCGGAGGATCCTATAATGATTTTTTGAGTTTCTTCAAAACGCACGATAGAACCCCTTAACCTTAATTACTTATTGCCGCCAACATCCGAGGGGTCTGGACGACTACCCGGAGGAACACTAGAAGGTGGAACATGAGGAGTACCGGCACCGGGAGAAGTCGATACGGAGTTCACCGTAGGCGGCATCTTTTTCCACCACCAAAGCGCACATCCAATCACCACAACAATTACGAGTACCCAGTAGAGCTTGTCCATATAAGTTCCTTATGCAAAGTAGAAAACAGCACCGCCATTGGAACCAGCAGCAGGAGATGGAGTAGGGCTAGTACCGCCGACACCGCCACCGCCATAAGGGCCACCATTTACGCCTGTCACAGCAGTACCGGCAGTACCGGCAGTAGTGCCCGAGGCATTACCGCCAGCAGTACCCGCCGTTCCTGTCCAGTTAGTACCTGAAGGAGCAGCCGTAGCTGCACCGCCCCCGCCGCTGAACGTACCAGTATTTCCCTCCTTACCGGCATTACCGCCAGTACAGGTAATAGCATTAATTCCGGCGAACGTACCAGCAGTGGTAACTGTAGAGTTTGTACCGGCTGTTCCGGCTGATCCCAATGGGCTATTTGCACCAGCTCCGCCAAGAGCGCCGATAGTTCCTGTAACAGTTTGTCCACTGTTAGAAGCGACGTTGTAAGCAGCCGTAGTCTTAGCGTAGGCTCCCGCACCGCCACCACCACCGCCGGTATTACCGCCAGCGGCCCCTGAAGAACCGCCGCCACCACCGCCACCCGCCCATATTTCAATGAACATGGTAGTCGCGCCCGATGGGATCGACTGAGTAAATGCACCTGTGGCTGTAATAGGGATAGTTTGCGGCGAAAAGCCGCCGCTCGCTGCAATCACATTAAGAATAGCGCCCATTAGGAAATCCCCATTCCGCTGAAATACCAAGTTGAATTAGCACCAGATAGTGCGATTTTGGTTGCCGTTGTAATACCGTACCGCGATAACGAACGGGATCCAGAAGCACCGGTCCCTGCAAGAATAAATGTATCGCTACCCTGCGGAGCAAAAGTCAGTACGCCACCCGCTGCGCCGTTATTGATAAACGTCAACACTGTGCCGATAGGAAACGCGACCGTAGCATTTACAGGGATAACTACCGCCGTAGAAGTAGATATCGTGGTGTAGTAAACGTGTTTGCCTGAATCAGAAAGCGCAACGGTATACGTCGCAGTCTTAGCGACTTGTGGAATTTCACGGAAACCCACAGCGTATTGAGTACTCGCGCCATCGTTGATCGTCGGGTTAGTCGTACTAGTGAACGTCACCGCACCCGTGAATGATGCAGTGCTGTTGAACGTAGCAGTGCTGTTGAACGTAGCCGCTGCGCTCCAGATATGTGCGCCAGTCCACGTCGGAACAATCGCCTGACTCAAAGCCGGGGCTGAGTCGGAAGTCATGAACGTAGTGGCAGTGCCATTGACCGCAGTCAGGCCAAGTGTGGCAGATGGGTTCGCCGAAGACGAAGCCGCTCCTGTGACGTAAGTAACCGCTTCGACTACGTTTGTACCGTCTACAAGCAGGGCCATTGCCTTGCCATTGGGGACAGTAATGCCAGTTACTTGCGCTGAAGTTTTAACGACTACGCCAAACCCACCGGTCGTCGCGTTATTAATGTAGTAGAGTTTTTGTACTGTAGGTACGATCAAATTACGCGCAAGGGTCAACGCGCCGGTTAACTTCAACGCAGCATTGCGCCCCGGACTTGTCGCACCGTTAGAGATAGTAACCGTGGTATCAGCACCATCCGTAATCGCCTGAGTAGCATACCCACTGATAGCCTGTTCAATTAATGAACAGATGTTGGTATTAGTGTAGGTACCCCACAACCCAGACTCAGTACCGGTCGTGATATTGACAAGACCTAAATTAGAACTGAATGCAATAGTCATAGCGATACTCTAGTAGTTATTCCCAATCTGGATTTTGTGCGTCGTTAATTAAGGTCCAGTTTGAGGGTTGCGACTCATCAACTTGAACCCAATTCGACGTTTGTGGACTCAATACTACTCCCCAATTCGGAGTCTGCGCATCAGTGATCGTAGTCCAAGTAATTGTCGGCGCAGGGGCATCAACTGCCCAGTTCGGCGTTTGCGGATCGCTAATAACAGCCCATCCGGGGGTCTGCGTATCAACGACCGGTATCCAATTTGGCGTCTGTGGCCCCGATATTACTCCCCAGTTCGCAGTCTGGGAATCATTAATCGGTACCCAACTAGGCGTAAT
>Ga0194061_1001475_pt1 | contig 13625 bp, 11 predicted proteins | sample SepL2221m_MetaG_FD_163423 | JGI IMG/M metagenome (GOLD analysis project Ga0194061, IMG submission 163423) | Anoxic zone freshwater microbial communities from boreal shield lake in IISD Experimental Lakes Area, Ontario, Canada - Sep2016-L224-21m | ecosystem: Environmental > Aquatic > Freshwater >...
AATGAAAATGACGGCCGAAGAAATAATAAACGCTGTTACCATAAATGGTGCTTATGCATTGTTTATACAAGACAAAACAGGTAATCTTGCAGCAGGAAAACAGTCAGATATACTAGTGTTTGATTTTCCAAACTATAATGATTTAATTTATCATTTTGGAGTAAATCAACTGGAGAAAGTATTCATAAAAGGAAAAAGCGTTCTATCAAATTAATTAATACTCATTAATGGAGCACATGGTTCACAGCGAATCGGACAAGTACAAAAACGATTTGCTTGATGCATTTAAGAAAAAATTCGAGGGGAGACTCAGCGATGAAGACCTTGCTTTCATAACAAGTTCATACGACAGGTATATGTTCGAAATGATAAAGCTTATGAGGGAAGGGAAATCTGCGCATGAGAAGTTCTTTGCTGACATTATCTTAAACTCCATAGATGCGATAGTCGGTTTTAACAATGAAGGTGAAATCTTTCTATGGAATAAAGGGGCAGAGAAAATATTCGGCTGGGAGAAAAGCGAAATAACAGGTAAGAATTTTAATGTTCTAATTCCGAAAGATATACTCTCTTCAGGCGAAGTTAATAAAATGCTCGCAAAGGTAAAAGAACAAGGATTCATTTCAAACCACGAAACACTCCGCATTACAAAAACCGGCGAATTAATAAACGTTAGTATATCGAGGTTTGTTATTTTTAATGAAAAGGGCGAGGATATAGGCAGTGTAGGTATTATCAGGGATATTACGACTGAGAAAAGGCTCGAAAAAGTACTACGCGAAAGAGAAAACCTTGCTCTTATAGGAGAAGTTGTATCGAGTATTGCACATAATCTTTCAAACCCGTTAAACATAATTTCAGGCAATGCCGATTATTTGTTGCTGGAGAAAAAAGATGGCGACCCTGATTATGAAGAACTGAAGGTTATCGTCGCAGAAGCGACACGCATAACTAAATCTATAAGGTCAATATTGAATTTTGCCAAGCCTCTTATTCCGATGCTTGAAAGTGTGAGCATAAATGAGCTGCTTGAAGAAGCAACAAGCGGGTTTAAGTTTTTAAAGGGGAATAAAAATGTGGAACTCAGCAAAAAGTTCGACAATAAGGTCCCGTCAATTAAAGTTGACAAAGAATTAGTAAAAGATGTTTTCTTAAATATAATCAGTAATGCAATCCAGGCTATTCCTTTAAACGTTAAAGGTTTGGTTGAAGTGAAAACTGTTTTCGACGGCAAGAAAATTATAACTGAGATTTCCGATAACGGTTCTGGCATTTCTCAGAAAGACTTACCGAATATTTTTAAACCATTCTATACAACGAAAGGTTATGGAAAAGGAACCGGGCTCGGGCTGGCATTTGCAGACAGGGTAATCAAAGAACATAAAGGTTCGATTGAAGTTAAATCCGAACAAAACTCCGGCACATCGTTCATAATTTCAATACCTGTATAAATTTTCCTCTTTTTTGGTACAAAATAGAAACCGAAACTTTCATCATTATTGTGTGGAAATTTTCCCTAAAAGTACTTATTTTCCTTTAAATTTAAAATTTAATGGCAGAAATTATAAAAGCGCTGGTTGTCGATGACGAACCGAATCAATCAAATCTAATCCGCAAAGTCCTTATAAAGAAGGGTTTAGACGTAACAGAGGAAAACGATAGTGTCGTAGCAAAAGAACTTATAAAAAGTAATTTTTATGATTTAATAGTATCCGACTTACAAATGCCCGAGGTCTCGGGTATGGACCTGCTTACAATCACACCGAAAGAAACACTGTTTATTATGATTACGGGTTTCGGTTCTGTTTTATCTGCGGTTGATTCGATGAAAAACGGTGCTTATGATTACGTCAATAAGCCATTCAACCTTGATGAGTTTATTCTGAAGATTGAAAAAGCCATTGAGAAAATTAACATCACAAAAGAGTTATACAGTTTTAAGAATTTAGTAACGGATAAAGAGCCCTATCTGGGAATAATAGGAACAAGCAAAAGAATGATGGAGGTTTATGATTTTATAGATAAGACTTCCAAGATAAACGTTAATGTTCTGGTTCAGGGACAGAGCGGCACAGGGAAAGAATTAGTTGCAAGAGCATTGCATTTCAGCAGTGACAGAAAAGATCATCCGTTTGTTGCGATTAACTGCAGTGCAATACCTGAGAACCTGCTTGAAAGCGAATTGTTCGGACATACAAAAGGCGCATTCACGGGTGCAATCGAAAACCAGAAAGGTGTTTTTGAACAGGCTAACAACGGAACGTTATTTCTTGATGAAATAGCCGAAATGCCTTATCAGTTGCAAGCTAAGCTCCTGCGCGTACTTGAAAACTGGGAATTTAAACCTATAGGAAGTGACAAGATAAAAACAGTTGACGTCAGATTAATCTCCGCAACAAATCAGAACATACAGGAAATGATCAGCAATAAACTTTTCAGGGAAGACCTTTTCTACAGAATCTCAACAATCTCTTTGAATCTTCCAACATTGAACGACAGGATATCTGATATTCCAGCGCTAACTAATCACATACTTAAAAATATTTCTAAAAAGTTCGGTAAAGAAATTAAGATAGCGCCAGACGCCATTACACTTTTAACCAAGCATAACTACAAAGGAAACGTAAGGGAACTTGAAAACATTCTTGAGCAGGCGGCGGTTTCTGCTACAAACAACAAGATTGAAGTAAAGAATCTTACAATCAGTGAAGATAAAACTTTCCTCGATGATTGTCTTGCAAATACAGATGGAATGAGTTTAAAAGATCTTGAAAGGAAGTATATACTAAAAGTTCTTGAAACAACAAATGGCAACAAGAAGAAAGCTGCAGAGAAATTAGGGATAGACAGAAAGACGCTTTATAACAAATTAGCGGAGTTTGGCCTACTTATAAAAGAGTAATTATTCCACACGACAAGTCCAATATATCTACACATATTTTTGCTATATTTGAGGAAGTTCTTAACCCCTGAATTAAGGTAAAAAGTTTACACGAAAAACTCTAAAAAGCCCCATATTTCTACATGTTTAATATTATTTTCCGCATATCCTACGTTTAAATCAAACATTCTTTGGTATAGTAATTGCAGTAGTATTTGTAATTTCTATTAATAAAAACTTTGAAATTTAGAATTAAAATATTTTGTCTAATTCCTGAAATTTGTGCACTTATTCAAAAAGTACTCGCAAAGTACGACTATGAGTTCAAATGTGTAAACACCATTAATGAGTTTCTGAAGAAATCGGAAGACGAGATTATCGATGAATGCGAGAATTCTGCTGACATTGTGATACTGGATCAGGAACTGGACAAGGATTTTAAGTTAAAGCTGATAAAGAGGTTTGAAAGAATAGATTTTATATGTTTGCCTTCTCTGGATGAAAGCGATACCATTACGGAAAGCCCGGCAAATGTAAAACGTATTTCAGAACCTTTCAAATTAAGTGAATTTGAAGAGGTGTTATTACAAATAATCAAAAATAAATCAGAGTCAGATGTTAAAAAGTAAAATAGCGGCATTAATATTATTGTTTGTATTTGTATTTGTTACAGGAGTCGTTGTTTTTAAGTTTAATTTAATCAGAGCAAGGGGTTCAGACGAATGTTTTGCCTGTCACGAGGACAAAACACTTGCAATGGATGTTAACGGCAAAAAGAAATCAATTTTTGTCGACCCTGTTCTTTTCAAAAATTCCACCCATAGTGCGTTTGACTGTAAGGATTGTCACGAGGGTTACAACCCTGACGAATTTCCTCATAACCCCAAGAAGGTTAAAATTAATTGCAGAGGGTGTCACGAAAAAGCAAAGAGTTTGGAAAACGGAGTTCATAAAAACAACGACTGTGCAGACTGCCATAACCCGCATAATCAGAAACCCGCAAAGGAAATGAAGGCAAATGAAACTGCCACATGCCTGAAATGTCATACAAACAGAAATGTTACGGATTACAATACGAGTATTCACGCAAAGAAAAATGTCGGTTGCGATGGCTGTCACAAAAGCGGTCACGATGCGAAGAAAATAACAAAGGGTGAAGTAGTACAGGTTTGCGGAAACTGTCATGGTTCTCATCAGAAGGACTTTAACAACAGTATTCATCAAACCGTTATGAAGGGCGGAAATAAAAATACACCTACCTGTATTGATTGTCACGGTTCTCATAAAATCGTAGGGAATAAAATGTCAATTGAATCTATTGCGTGTCTGAAATGCCACCTTGACGAAAAATTATTCCCGGGAGACCAGAAAGGTTCTGCAAAATTTGTAGCGAAGTACAAAACAAGTATTCATTCCTCAATACAAATAGACGGTAAACAGGCGGCAGGGTGTGTTGATTGCCACGGTAACCATATGATTGAATCCACAAACGACCCTACAAAATCTACTGTCAGAGCACGTATGATGGAAACATGCGGAAAATGTCACACAAAAGAAATCGATCATTATTACAAATCTTCTCACGGGCAGGCTTATAAAAACGGAGATAATAATGCTCCAACCTGTTTCCAGTGCCATGGTGAGCATGGAATTAATTCAGTATTGCGATCAGACGATTTTTCAAAGATAAATCAGACTGAAATGTGTTTGTCGTGCCATCAGGATAACAGGGTTAATAAAAACAAGGAAACACACCTAAACGACTATAAAAAGAGTTTTCATTACATAGCTTTGCAAAACGGAAACACTAAAGCGGCTACATGCAGTAATTGTCACGGACCTCATGAAATGAAACCGGCATCAGATCCTGAATCACAAATTTATAAAAAGAATGTAGATGGAACCTGTGGTCAAATCGGGTGCCATGAACAGGAGAAAAAAGATTATTCAGGAAGTATTCATCACACGACTTTAATGTCTAAAGAAAACTCTGATTCTCCTACCTGTAACAGTTGTCACGGAGCACATCAGGTTGTTAACACTGATTCACTTGGAAAAGACCAGGGATCAAAACAAAAGGGTATCGTTAAATTATGTTCGAACTGTCACGCCTCTGTCGAGTTAGTGCGTAACAATAATTTACCTAATGTAGCCTCAAACTATAATGAAAGTTTTCACGGTCTGGCAGTCAGAGGTGGTTCAAACAAGGCTGCTTCCTGCGGAAGTTGTCATGGTAATCATAATATCCGACCATCAACCGATTCATTATCAACCATAAACAAGAAGAATCTTGGTCAGACTTGCGGTAAGTGTCATCCGGGTGCTGATAATGTATTCCTGAACACAAAAATGCATATTCTTAAAGCAGAAACAGATAATCCAATGCTGTTCTGGATTACCAGATTTTATATACTCATGATTATTGGTGTTATTGGAGGAATGGTGTTGCATAATATTTTAGATTATCGCAGAAAATTAAAAGAGAAAAAGGCGGGACAATAGTAATGGCATCAGAAGAAAAATATTTAAGAATGACTTTGAATGAGAGAATCCAGCATTTTCTGCTTCTCTCTACTTTTATGACTTTGGTATTTACGGGATTTGCTTTAAAATATCCGGAAGCTTTCTGGGTTAAATGGACAATGTTTTTTATCGGCAAAAACGCTTTTGAATTAAGAGGAGTAGTACACAGAGTAGCGGCAGTATTGATGACTGGCGCTTCTGTATATCATTTATTCTATATAATTTTTACAAGGCGCGGCAGAAAATTAGTAGCCGACCTTTGGTTCTACAAAAAAGACTTAACCGATTTATTTCAGTCCATAGGTTATATAACAGGCAAGAAGGACGAAAGACCAAAACTCGGAAGGTTCAGTTACATAGAAAAAGCAGAATACTGGGCAGTGGTCTGGGGAACGTTTGTAATGGGTGCAACGGGAAGTCTGTTGTGGTTTCAGAATTACTTCCTTCCGATTATAAATGTTTACGGAATGGATATAGCGACTGCAGTCCACTGGTACGAAGCAATATTGGCGTCACTTGCAATTCTGGTCTGGCACTTTTACTTTATTTTCATGAACCCTGATGTTGCACCTATGAATAAAGCCTGGTTTACAGGCTATCTGACGCGGCACCAGATGGAAAATGAACATCCGCTGGAACTGGAAGAAATTGAGGCCCGGCAGCATAAAGAAAAGCTGTAGTTTTAGATTATTATATCATTAAACAGATTTTTAGATAACTGCAGATTCAATCTGCAGTTTGCAATTTAAAAAAACAATATTATGGATGAAGAAAAGAAAACCAAGAAAAGAAGATTGTTTAAAACTGTAACAGGTTTTAGGAGATTTCTATTGTTTTCGGGAATATATTTTGTACTTTTTGTTATCATACTTGCGGCTACAGCCGAATATACTTCACGTCCGAGTTTTTGCCCGACCTGCCATTATATGGAGCCTTTTTATAACAGCTGGAAGTCTTCCTCGCATAATAAGATTCAGTGTGTGCAATGTCACTTTGAACCAGGGCTTGAAGGAAAGATAAAAGGAAAATTAAACGGGCTGGTTCAGATTGTCAGTTATGTGTCCACTTCATACAAGAAAAGAAAACCATGGGCCGATATACCTGATAACACATGTTCAAGAGAGGGTTGTCACGTAAATCAGTCTATACAGGATACGTTATACGAAACAAAAGGTGTGTCGTTTAATCACAAACATCACTTATCTGAACTGAGGAGGGGCAAAAAATTAAAGTGTACAAGCTGTCACTCTCAGATTGTTCAGGGGTCTCATATGCAGGTAACTTATTCAACCTGCTTTAACTGCCACTTTCATAAATCAGATGACCCGGAACACAAATATGACAAGTTGTCGGATTGCCAGACCTGTCATAAACTAAAGAGCAAAACACAGGAACAGTTAGCATCGATGAAGTATAATCATACTGTTGTTGTGAAAAATGATATGAACTGTTCGAGTTGTCACGTTAATGTAGTTTCAGGAAAAGGAGAAGTAGGCAAAGAGAGGTGTTTCCAGTGTCATTTTGAGGACAATAAAATAGACAAGTATAATGACATAGAATTCATGCATACGACGCATATTTCAAAGCACAGCATGAACTGTATGTATTGCCATACTCCGATAAAGCATAAGATTGAAAAAATGGATGCCAATGCTCCGCCTGATTGTCAGAGCTGCCATACAGGAGCACACACTTATCAGGTAAGTCTGTTTGCAGGTGAAAACGGAAATAACACAGAAAACTTACCAAGTTCAATGTATGTAAGCGGAATAAACTGTAAAGGTTGTCACGTTCTGCACGAGATTGATAAAAGGGACATTAACACTTCAAAGGCAAGCAAGAATGCCTGTGATCAGTGTCACGGAGAAGGTTATGGGAAATTAATTAAACAATGGGAAAACTCTTCAATTAAAAGACTTGCAACAATTAAGTCGATTTATGCTGTTGCAAAGAATATTGTAAGTTCATCCGGAAGTAACAGAAAAAATGAGGCATTGCTGAAACTTGACGAAGCTTATCACAACATTAAAATTGTTGATATAGGGAAGAGTGTTCATAACATTCAGTTTGCCGATAAACTTCTTATCGGAAGTTATGGTATTATGAATGAGGCGTTGAAAATGGTAGGTTCTACCAAAACGTTACCTGAGTTTAAGTCAAACTCAGAATTTGTTCCGAACGAATGTTATAATTGCCATGCGGGAATCCAGGAAGCAGACACAAAAGCATTCGGAAAACCTTTTTCACATAAAGGGCATATTGTAAAACAAAGATTACAGTGCAACAAATGTCATTCAAATGACAACAAGCACGGACAGTTAATTATCACGCAATCAAGTTGTAACAATTGTCATCATAATAATGCTAAAACGAGTGAGTCCTGTAACGATTGTCACAAGATTCAATCGCAAACATTCAACGGTACACTGAACGGTAAAAACCAGCCTGATATAATGAAAGAGGGTGGAACGAAGTGTAATGATTGCCATCTGTCTTCATCTGTAATCGTTAAACCTGACTCCAAAATCTGTTCAAAATGTCATGACGCAGGATACAGCAACACAATGGCAGACTGGAAGAAAGATGTTACATCGCTGGTAAAGGAAGCCGATAATTTAATAAATGATGTAAAGAGCAAGGAGTTAAGCGAAGAAAACAAAACCGTAATAAATGAAACACGTAAGTTAATTAATATGGTTAATTCCAACCCAAGTCTTTATGTACATAATAACGAGTTGATAAGTTCTTTGTTATCTGAAAAAATAAAACTATTAAAGAAAATGAAGTAGGTTGTTTCGATAGCTGTTTTAACTAAAAAAAGATAATATATGAGAGACAGAAAACATATAGTAACGATTTTTTCCTTAATTGTATTCGTTATTATTATTGGCGTGATAGCCCGGTTGATTTTAAAACCGGATTCTTTCGGCGAGCACGGTCAATACAGATGGAATGCAGTTTCTGAATTACAAAAACAGGAAATTGTGAACCAGAATATCAGTACCTGCGCGAAATGTCATGATGATATTTATCAGTTGCATGAAAAAGATGCTCATTTTAGTGTCCCTTGTGTTGATTGCCATGGTGCAGGTAATTTACATGTACTTTTTCATGAAGGGGGAGACAGCGCAAAACAAATTACAAAAGAACAGGCAGCTCTTCCAAAAGAATACAAACTTGAGGGTTGTCTTTTTTGTCACAAGAAATTAAAAGCAAGACCTTCGGATTTTCCGCAGATTAATCAGGAAGATCATTATAAGTTTCTTAATGTTCCTGACCTGAAGACTAAATGTATTGAATGCCATAGTCCTCATCAGCCTGTATTTATGCTGACCGCAGTCAGGGAAGCAAGAATACACCCTATTGTTTACAGATGTACTGAGTGCCACGATAAAAAACCCGAGCAGAGCTTTAAGGAAGTTGCAGGCCACCCTGCAATATTTGAATGCAACGACTGTCATCCAAAGATAGTAAAGAGTTTTAATGAACGTCCGCACCATAAATACATTGAATGCAGAACGTGTCACCTTTATCACAAAGAAAATGAAACAACCGGCAGAATATATAAGAATGGAAACGCAAGATTCTGTTTGCTTTGTCACGAAAAGAAACCATTCAAGGATGAAAATTATCCGCCTAAAATTGAATGGCCTTCTCACGTCGGAAATTCTAATATAATAACGAAAAGTGACGAAAAAATTTGTCTGAATTGTCATGCTGACAGAATTCACGATATGGATGTGAAGATAAGGGCAAACCCACATTCAAGTGACTGGGTCTCAACACACAAAAATTTTGCAAAGGTGCAATTAACCGTATGTCAGGGTTGTCACACAAGTAACGACTGTTCTTCGTGTCACTCAAAAACAAAACCTGTTTCTCATAATCAGAACTGGAGAAAGCAGCATCCGTCTTTTGGAGCGAAAAACCAATCAACCTGTGAGATGTGTCACAAAAAAGACGCGTGTATGAATTGTCATAAGTTGTCGATGCCGCATCCCAAAGGATTTGAGGATAACCACAAAGAAGTGGCTACACAAAAAGGTAAAGCGGTGTGTATGAACTGCCACAAAGAGGAATTTTGTAAACAATGCCATTAAACTTAGATAAATAAAACAGAATGGAAAAAATAGAAAGACGTCAATTTATTAAGTTAGGATTATTCAGCACTGCAGGAATTCTGGTTGGTTCGTTTTTTGCATTTGCGAAAACCGAAAAAGACATTGAAGTAAACAGTTATGAAGACTTGCTGAAATTCGACTGGGGTTATATTGTTGACACAACAAGATGCATCGGATGTGGTTCGTGCGTCCGCGCCTGTAAAGTTGAGAACGAAGTCCCTGAGGGATATTTCAGGACTTGGGTTGAAAGGTTTGAAATAACAAAAGATGAAACAGTATACGTAGATTCTCCAAAAGGTGCTATAGAAGGATTTAACAGGGATAATGCGCAAACCGCAGAAATTGTAAAAGCATTTTTTGTTCCTAAATTGTGTAATCACTGCTACGACGCCCCTTGTATACAGGTTTGTCCTGTCGGCGCATCTTATCGTTCTCCTGATAAAGTTGTTCTGGTTGACAAAGAACATTGTGTGGGTTGTGGTTATTGTGTACAGGCCTGTCCATACGGCGTCAGGTATATAAATGAAGAAAAGGGAGTAGCCGATAAATGTACTTTGTGTTATCACAGAATACAAAAAGGATTAGCCCCTGCATGTGTAAATTCCTGTCCGAGAAATGCAAGGATATACGGTAATCTTAAAGATCCGAACAGTGAAATAAATAAGGTTCTCCATCAACGAAGGTATGGACTTCTGAAACCTGACCTGGGAACCAATCCAAAATGTTTCTATATTGGTTTAGATAAGGAGGTAAAATAATGGATACTCTAAGTAATTATATTTTCCCAAATGAATTTCATATTACCTGGACAGTTATGATTGTTTTATACCCGTACATAACAGGTATGGTCGCGGGCGCTTTTATAGTCTCATCTTTTTACCATGTGTTTAATATGGAGAAACTTAAAACAGTGGCCAGATTTGCACTCGTATCATCATTGGCATTCCTGCTCTTTGCCACGGTTCCTCTTTTAAACCATCTGGGCCGACCAGAGCGTGCGTTCTATATTATGATGACTCCAAATTTCAGTTCAGCTATGAGCGGGTTCGGTTTTATTTATTCATTTTATATGATAATCGTTGTTCTGGAAATCTGGCTGAGTTATCGTGTTGAGATTATCGATAAATATAATAAATCCAATGGAATTGTAAAATTTATATACCTCGTTGTTTTATTGGGGAACGCGAATGACAATGAAAACACAAGAAGGTTTGATAAACGATTAGTTATTGCATTAGCAAGTTTTGGAATACCCGTTGCTTGTATTCTGCACGGATATGTAGGTTTCCTTTTCGGTTCTATTAAGGCAAACCCATGGTGGTCAACACCTCTTATGTTTATAATATTTATTTTTTCTGCCATCGTTTCAGGCTTAGCGGTTTTGATATTTTTATATCAGTTTGTTCATTGGATGAGAAAAAGGAGTATAGACCAGGACTGCCTTGATTTAATGGCAAAATGGCTTTGGGGTTTTATGATAATTGCAGTTACACTAGAACTTATGGAAGTTCTGTCAATTTCTTATGAAAACACAGAAAGATGGGCTATACTCAGACAATTAATAGACGGCAAACTAAAATTATCTTACGTCTACTTGCAGATCGGACTGTTTTCTATTGTCCCATTTATTATGCTTACAATTACGTCTCTGTCTAAAATCAAAAACACTAAAGTGAAAAATCTTACAATATGGATTGCTTCGGTAATGCTGTTATTACAGGTTTTGTTTATGCGCTGGAATGTTGTTATTGGCGGACAATTGGTTTCTAAAAGTATGCGTGGGTTTACTGAATATTTTCCGGGATTGTGGGATAAAGAAGGACTTATTGTATCCTTCCTTATAATTTTAGTACCTTTTGTTTTATTGTATTTATTCGATAAGGTATTTCCGTTTTTCGGTGAGAAAAGCCATTAAGCAGAATTTGTAATAATATACATTTATAAGGAACACATGACAATTACCGGAGTTAAATAAAGAGGATATTAAGGCATTAAAAAGAGACAGAAAATATGTTGAAAAAAACAAATATTGAATTTAATTTTATACTAATAAAAACTATATTTAATTAACTTAAACTAAAACCAAACAAACATGAAAAAGAAAATTTTCATCACTGTTAGTCTGACGTTATTCGTGGGAATGTTTTTGTTCTCATTTTCTGTTATTCCAACAGATAACGCAGGTCAGAACAAGTATGTTGGTGTCAGCAAATGTGGTCCTTGCCACAAGTCTGAGTCAGCCGGAAAACAACTTAGTATCTGGCAGGATTCCAAACATGCAAATGCCTGGAAAACTTTAGAATCACCTGAAGCAGATAAAATTGCCAAGGATAAAGGATTCGGAAAAGCCAGTGAAACACCAGCATGTATCAAATGTCACGTTCTCGGAAAAGACCTTGACCCGTCTGAGTTTGCCGAAACATTCGACAAAACACAGGGTGTACAATGTGAAACTTGTCACGGTGCAGGTTCCGAATACAAGTCAACCATGAAAGACAAAGCAAAAGCCATCGAAAACGGATTAATCGTTGGTGCAGGTGAAACATTATGCACAGGCTGTCACAATTCTGAAAGTCCTTCATTCAAAGGATTCAAGTATGATGAAATGTGGGCAAAAATTAAACATTCAAAAGGTAATTAATTGTTCTTAATATGAAGGTCATATATTTAATATGACCTTCATTTTTTTAAATCTTAAGATTTATTTTATTAAAAATTACTTCATATTATGAGGAAATTAATACTAGTTACGTTTATTTTGTTCTTTGCATTTCTTGCTTCGGGATATTCCCAGTCGTTAAATTTACGGTTAAACAGTTCTTTTTATACATGGAAAAGACTTGATGCCGTTCCCGAAACCTTAAAAAGTGCAACTTACACAACGCATCTTACCGGTTATCAGAATATGGCTTTTGATCTTAATTTTGGTAAATGGACTTTTAGCACGTCCTTACAAACCGACGAAGATGTAATTAACAGAAATGGGAGAGGTTTTTCTTACAGGTTTTACGATGCTTTTCTAAAAGGAAGTAATCTGTTTAATGTACTCGATTTGAAACTTGGCAGGCAGTATGTCTCTGCAGGTTCCGGTAAAGGTACTATTGACGGAGCTCATTTTAAGTTAAAACTTGGAGAGAAAAAAGAGTATCAGATTATAGGATACGGTGGTTATCTTACACCGCTTGCCTATGATTTTGACAAGGAAGGTTACAAGAAAAAGTTATCTGAAAACTTTCTTGCAGGCGGACAGTTTCTTTATTACGGAATAAAGGACTTATATGCAGGATTGAGTTATGCCAACAAAAACCGGGCAATGGAACCATATTGGACTACACGTGCTGACTCAGTATTTAATCCTATGGATTATTATGTACAACCTGAGTCACAAGCTAATCAGTCGGCAGGTCTTGACCTTACATACAGATTAGCAAAAAGACATAACCTTTATGGAAAATTGTACTATGACTTTAATCGGAAAAGAATTTTCAAAGGTGAATTCAACGGTTCTTTTGCTTTAAACGACAAAATTAAATTGTCAGTCGGTTATGATTATAAAGAACCGCAGTTAAGTGTTAATACTGTGTTCTGGGTTTTCAATTACCAGAAATATCAGGAAATACAGGGCGGCCTTGATTATTTAACGAAATTTATGGGAACCAACATTAATATATACGGAAGATTTGGCGGTGTTATTTACGACAAAGACAATTCATTGAAATTCCAGCTGGGCGTTTCCAGTTCTTCTTATGGGTTAGGTATAACAAAATATACAGGTTATTCCGGCGAGTCAGAAGGCGCTTTTGCGTATTTTAATCACGACATTGTTAAATCCTTCCTGGCTTTAACATCAAGTTTAAACTATTCAAGGTATAATCTCGGAAACAGTAACAGCGATAAGGTAAATGTATTCGGTGGAACACTTGGTCTGACATACAGACCTGTAAGCCGTTTTTCAATCGACGCCCAGGGTCAGCTAATGACAAATGAAATTTATAAAACCGATACAAGATTCCTGATAGGATTCAATTACTGGCTCTTTAGCAATTTTAATTAATAACATAAGCATAATATATTATGAGTTTAAAAAAGTTTTATATAGT
>Ga0194061_1001476_pt1 | contig 13623 bp, 14 predicted proteins | sample SepL2221m_MetaG_FD_163423 | JGI IMG/M metagenome (GOLD analysis project Ga0194061, IMG submission 163423) | Anoxic zone freshwater microbial communities from boreal shield lake in IISD Experimental Lakes Area, Ontario, Canada - Sep2016-L224-21m | ecosystem: Environmental > Aquatic > Freshwater >...
GGCGAGACCTTCAGCACGCTCATCCTGAACATTGATGAGAACTGCATCCTCGTCCTCATCTTCGGCACCGAGCACACCGTGGGTTCGATGAAATACTACGCCGCACCCGCCGTGAAAAGCCTCGCCGGCTGGCTCGCCGCGGCTTCCGAACGCGGCGAGACCGCGCTCGATCTCTGCGACATGGACACCGCCGACGTGCAGGCGCTCTTCCGCCGCGCATAGGGAAAAAGGGCGCGTCCTACTTTTCCCCGCGCCCGCGTGGCGCCCGCTCGAAGAGGCGCAGCGCGAGCCCGAAGACAAAACCCGCGGCCACCGCCGTGAGCACAGCGGCGACCGGATTTTCCATCGCACGCCTGCCGAGGCTCCGTGCATCCGCCGCGATTTTCTTCGCGCGCCTCGCGAGTTCGACCGAGTCCATCACTCGCCTTCCACGTCGTGCGGCGCGCCACCCTTTGCATGGGAACGTGCGGCATTTTTCTCGCCGATCACCTCGGAGATTTTCACCAGCCCGAGCAGCAGCAGCACCGGGCGGAGCAGTCCGAACACGATGGACGTCACGAGCCTGAGGATTCTGCCGACCGGAAAAATCGTGAGGAAAATCCCGACGAAGAACGCCCACACGAGCGACTTCACCGGCTGCCTGCGGACTTCCGCAGCGGCTTTCTCGACAAGGTTGTTCACCGGCATTTTTTCCTCCGTCTGCGGCGCGGGTTCGATCGGCTCAGGCATGATTGCATTAACACCGCCCCCAGCCCTGCGGTCAACGCGGGAAGCGCGCGCCGAATGTGAAACATTCCTCATCCGCCCAGATGGCGCACCCGGGGAGGCTCGAACTCCCAACCTGCGGTTTAGAAGACCGCTGCTCTATCCAGTTGAGCTACAGGTGCTTTTCCTCTGTTGCGAAGATGCGCAAAGCTGCTTTTTCACTTGGCGTACTACAGTCATGTACTACACTGCGGACATGAAACGGGTCAAGAGCGCAAAAATTTGGGAGAAAACAAGGCGTCAGAATTTGTGGCGTCATCGAAGCGGGATCTACTATGCGCGCCTTTTCAACGCGGGCAAACAAATCTGGCGCTCGCTGAAGACTCCCCTCTTCAGCGTGGCCGAGGCAAGGCTGGACGCACAGCTCACAGAACACCGGAAGCACAAGGTGAAGAATACCAGCGTCGCGCAGGGCAAGCTGACGTTCTCGGATGCCCTCTCGGTGGTGAACGGCAAACTGAAAAGCGATCCCGAATTGAAACCGGCAACTCGGAAATACCACGCCGAGATCTTCGCGGCCATCGTGCGGAACTGGTCGGGGATTACCACGCGCCCGCTGAACAAAATCACTGGCACAGAAATGCGCGAGTGGTTCGAACTCTGGAAGGCGAAGACCAGCGCAACCCGATACAACGCGACACTCACTGCCATGCGCCGCATTTTCAAAGTGGGCATCGACGCGGGTGCGCTGTTCATCGACCCAACTCAGGGCATCGGACGCAGCCGGGACCGCCAGAAGAAGCTTGAGCTGCCTTCCCGAGAACAATTCTCCGCCATGATCGAACACATCCGGACCGCCGGCGGTCGGTTCTCGCGCGACGCCGCGGACTTTGTGTGCGGACTCGCATTCACAGGGCTGCGGACAGGCGAGGCCAAGCATCTTCTGTGGCGTGATCTGGATCTTGAAGCCAACCGGCTGCACGTTCGTGGTGATGCGGAGACGGGCACGAAGAATTGGGAAACACGCCTCGTGCCGCTCATTCCCGCAGCCATCGCCTTATTTCAACGGATGCGCAGCGAACGACCCCGTGAAGACAAAGCGATGCCTGTATTTCTCGTGAATGAAGCGCAGAAGGCTCTGGACCGTGTCGCAAGAATCGTCGGGGCGGCACGAATTGTTCACCACGATCTCCGCCATCTTTTCGCCACCACCTGCATCGAAGCCGGCGTCGATATTCCCACCGTCTCCCGCTGGCTCGGCCACAAGGACGGTGGAGCGCTGGCAATGAAAACCTACGGCCACCTTCGCGATGAGCATTCCGCAGCGGCAGCGAAAAAAGTCAGTTTTGCCGCATGAACATCGGCATCTCATCAGCGATGTCTTGATTGACGTTTGGGGTCGTCTCACGCTGCATTGTCGGCATCCCCGCTGACCGAAAAGCCATGCCGCACAAAGCGAAGCCGCAGCCTGAAAAAAAGAAACGAGGCCGACCAGCAAAGCACGCCCTGCTTTGGCAGCTTGCTGAAGAACAGAAATTTGAACGCGAGCACTGGTGGATGATCTCCCGCACCCAGCAAAACGGGACGACGAAGATGGAGCTGAACAAGGAGCACCCAGAACTCACACCTACGTATGACGACAAATCTCGTTCAATAATACGCCTGGCTCCGATTGTGTGGGAGCTTCTGCGACGGCACGGCGACTTGGTACAAATCCGCAATGCTCTGAAGGAGTTTCTGCCCGGAGAGGGCAGTGACGGGAAATCGATCAACGGTGTTTTTCGCGAATTCGGGTTCGAACTGGAGTACATGCTCGCAGCATCCGGGCTCAATGCGTGGCAGAGTGGTCAATTACCTCCTCGCGACTACCGCAATCTTAAAAAGGGTGCAATCCCGCTGAATGATTACTCGCGCTTCAGATTTGAGCAACTGATGGATGCGTATCGCCATCGGGGGCGCGCCGATAAACCAGACAATTGGTGGATGGATCTCACGCAATTTGCGCACTCGGCGGCAGCATCAGTTCGCCGAATGGACAAATCGAAACCCCGCAAGGCGGACAAAAATGATCCCTTTTCCGTCTTCACCAACGACGTGGCTGAACTCGAAATGCTCAAAGCGTGGATAGCGAGTGCACGGCAATCTGGTCAACGGCTAGCGGTGATTGCGCACACACAAACCGGCGTTTGGTATCCCTCGGAGGAGTCTCCTAGATTTGATGAGAACGATAACCTTAGGTTCCTGCCGGGACACATCAGCGATCCGTTGGAGTTGCTTCGCAAATTGAAGGAAAAGGAGGACCCGGTTTCGGCGTACTTGTGGGGTAGGCTAACGGATCATACTCAGAACAAGATCCAACTCTTCGATGATATCGACGGAGCACCTTACGATCAAATTGAAGGTCTCCTGCGTACCCTCTGCTATGATTTGAACGAAGTCTTGAGCGGCCCCCGCATCTACGATGCAACCTTCTTCAAATCTGTGGTACTGCCAGCCAACACCAAAAAACTCCTGTCGAGGATGCTTCGGGGTGAGGACTTGGTGCGGCTCAACCGCTTGCTCCTCGAAGCAGCGTACGACAAGGAAATAGTCAAGAGCAGCACCTTGGGGCAATCCGCAGCAGAGCGTGAAACTGCAGACCGCCGGCCCAATCCGGAACAACTGACTTGGATCTACGAGGTCGAAAATGGGGGAAACAAGAATCGGAGCGATTACAACCGCATGCTGAAAAATGTGGGGTTTCCGCTTCTGCCGTGCGGGGCGGATCCGAAGCGAGAGGATCCGCTCACCGCAAGACTCAAGCGAGTCTGTGCAGGGCTTCGCGAGATCCCGATGAGACCGGATATAGTGAAATAGGGCGGACTCATCTACTGCGCGTTGCCCGCTGCAGTTCGCCAGTTAGCGTGAAGGCCTCAAATGCCTTCCACCGTCCCATCTTTACCCAATCCTGAGCGCGTAGTTTTTACGCCGCAGGAGTTCGCCACCTTGTTCGGCCGCAGCAAGACGTGGACGTACCGGCTCATCTACGCCGGCGTCATTCACCCACTCAAATCCACGCCGACGCTGATGATCCCGCGCTCGGAGGTGGACCGTCTTCTCGCCGACACCGGCAAATACACCGGCAAAATTGCGAAGCCCGATGAAACCGAGTGAAGCGTCACCGAAACCGACTCTCCTATGCCAAACAGCAAACCATCACAAGCGACCGTAACCAACAATCCAAAACCACTACACTTGAGCAACATCACAAAATACAACGGTATCACCTCCCCGCCTCTCAGCCGCAATCATCCAGACATACCATTCCGGCGCAACAAATGGCGGCGGATGGACGTTCCTCACGAGGACAACGCCGCCGCCGACGTGCTCGCAGTGCTGACGAGCGTGTGCCGTGCAGAGCATCAAACCAAATCGAATCCCAACATGAACTAAAAATGAAACCAACCAAAAAATCCCACACTCCAAGATCGAAAGCGACCCGACGCACCATGAAAAAACCAGTCAAAACAATTGCACCGCCTCTCCGCAAGAGCACGTCGATAATCAGAAACGACTACAATAATGAACATGTCGTTGCCCGCAAGGCATGGCACGCGGAGATTTGCAATTATAACATTCCGGCCGCCGACATCTTGTCGATTCTCATCGATCTTTATGATGAGTCCCCGGACTTGGTAACCGACGGCGAGCTCTACATGGACGATTGTCATTTTGATTACTGTCTTTTGAACGATCCGGACGGAGAACACGGATACGGTGCACTTCTCAAATATCTTGAGTCGCTCGGCCTTATTTCTTTCCGGCGGTGCTATGACACCAAACTCCAACACGCCGCCAGCGGCCGCATGTATTACATTCGCCTTGAGGTCAGCGAAATCGAGCAATGGCTCGAAGAGGACGGTTGGGAGGTCCCAGCACAAACCCTGCAAAGCCCCTGAAAAGCCGAAAGGCCCGCACCTTTCGATACGAGCCCTTCAGTGATTTGTACTCACGGACAGGCTAGGACGAAGCGGGCTGATACGCAAGATCTATCATGCCACACAACGACGCATCCACCCCAGCGGAGGCCTGCTCCAATCCCGGCGATCTGAATGTTCTGCCCGACAAGGGCAATCGCGGCAACACTAATTCCACCATCGGCTCACCCGCCGAGGAAATTGGACAACAGCCAGCCTCAGCACATCCACACGAAATCCACGCCGACGCTGATGATCCCGCGGTCCGAGGTGGAGCGCCTGCTCGCGGACACTGCCGTCTACGAAGGAAAGCCCCTGGAGCAAGGCCGGACGTCCAACCGCTCGGGTGGAGAAACCCAACATTCCGCACCGGAGAAGAAACCAAGGCGTAACACCGAAACACAAAACCAACCACAAAAAACAAATGAACCCACCACCAAATAACCAAAACGCCCTCCCCGGCGAACCGAAAGAGGGCAGCTCTGGCGAGCGTCTTCACAATACTGAACCACTGAACTCAGCGCAAGCTGAATCGCAGGCTCATGGGGTCCAGGCCCCGCCCCCCCTTGATGACATCGAGATCACGCTGTATAAGAATGCATTCGATACGGTTGGAGAGAACAGGTCCCTTGCCGCCGTTGCCAACACGATGCGCAGCGATCCACACTTGGCGGCATCCGTGGCGCAACTGAGGCCGCTGTATTGGAAGGCCGACGATCTACGCTTCCTCAGCAACCAAAACCACGATCTGAAAGCCGCCTACGACCGCTGCAATGACAAATACGATACCGAGAAAAAGCAACTTCCGGCCTTCACGATCAGCGGGACGTTCAAAGAGCGCAAGATTGCCGGACTCACGAAATACAGCGGCATGCTCCTGGCAGACTTGGACCATCTCCGTGCAAAGGGGATTGACATCGGCGAGCTGAAGCAGCGATTGGCGATCGATCCATACGTCTATTTCTACTTCGTTTCACCAAGCGGCGACGGCCTGAAAGTGGCTTTTAATGTGGCGAGCGGAGACGAGAACCACCCGCAAGCCTTCCTTGGGATGCAGCGTTACGTGGAGGCCACATATGGCATCCGGCCTGACGATACGTGCAAGGATGTTTCGCGGCTGTGTTTCCTGTCGAGCAACCCTGATTTATGGATCAATCCGCAGCCTGCCATATTTAACTGGCGGGAATGGCTGGAGCCGGCCATCGAGGACGTCGAGGAGGAGGAAGACACGCCTGTGCCGATGCCGCTGGACGCGTTACCGCTGGTGATGCAGGACCTGGCCAAATCGTGTGCGGAGGTATTTCTGGTTGATCCTGCGCTCCCCGCGGTCAGCGCAGTTACGGTCATGGCCGCCGCTCTCGGCAAGGCAGTCGAGTGCGAGGGTGCGGTAAATGGTCGAAAGACACCATGCGGTCTCTACACGGCGGTGTCGGCGCCGAGCGGCTACGGCAAGTCGGTTGTCGGACGCGTGGCCAAGCCATTCACGGATGTCTCTGCCGAGATGGCGAAGCGGTTCGAGGAGAAAGACTCCCCCCAGCTAATTGCTGGCATCGCGATTGCTGAGGCAAAGAAGAAGGATCTCCTGAAGAATCTGAAAGGCACCAAGGGCGGCGGCGTGGGTGAGGACGAGGCCCGACGGCGGCTCCAAGAATTGGAGGCTGAGATTCAACGGTGGAGATTCGAAGCGACCGAGATTCCCTCGCTGCATGCTGGGAGCGCCACAGGGCCGGCTCTCGGTCGAGCATTGAAGAGAAATGGCGAGCAACTGTTGCAGCTCGCGTACGAAGCCGGTGACTGCATCCGCATCAGTGCCGGCAGATTCACATCAGACAGCAAGGGCGACTATGACCTCTACCTCAGCGGGTACACTGGAGAACCGTACAAGGAGAATCGCCTTTCTCGGGAATTACGACTCGCCGCTCCATGCCTGTCCGTACTCTGGTGCGTCCAGCCTTGCTTGTTGCGCGAACTGTATGGCACTGCCGAGGCGCAGGAGCGCGGGTTGCTCGCTCGAATCAATGTCGTGACCTGCGACGACGATGTCGCACCGTTTGACGATGGTGTTGTCCGAGAGGTGCCTCCAGCAGTGGAGCAGAAATGGGCCGAACTCGTGCGAGCAGCGATCGGGTTACGCAAGACAGGACGAAAGGTGGTTTTTCGCGCTGAAGCCGACGCACGAGAAGTATTTCGACGCTTCCACAATGAGTCGGTCCGATTTCGGAATGGTGACGGTCGCGAAAACGAGGCGAAGCTGATGCGCTGCCGCGAGAACGCAATCCGCATTGCCCTCGTCATCGCCGCTACGGAATGGCTCGCCGCGGGCGCGGTGGGCGACACACCAGCACTAACCGCCAAACACGCCGCCCGCGGAGTAGCCATCGCAGAGTACTTCCTCGCGAACACCTTGAAGCTCACGCGTGCGGCAGTGCTGGAGGTGCAAAGGGCACGCCTATCTCAAGTTCTCGGCCTCATCGCCGAGGCCGGCGGGAGCATCCCGCTACGCCGGCTCCGTGATCACCACGGGTTCGGGGAAGCGGAGGTCAATCTGATCGTCGAACGCAATCCAGACAAGCTGAAGATCGAGACTGCGGTATCAGGCCGCAAGGGAGGTCGGCGATCGCCGTGCCTGGTTATGATCCAAGGAGGCTAATCGTGAGCGCCCCGACCGCCCATGCCGAACCGAGCACCGCGAATTCAGCGGCGCGTGGAGGTTTCGCGGGTATCGCCGGTTTCGCCGGAGGGTGCCTGCCAAAAAACAAAATACTGCTCCATGCATCTGCGATGGTTTCGCCGGTTTCGCCGGTTTTGCCGGCAGGTGTCTGCCGAAAAACAAATAGGACGAACACCAGTCGTTCGGGGCAGGTTCCGCCGGTTTCGCGCGTCCTGTCTGTGAATAAATGAAAACCAACATCAATCTATGACCATTACTGAACGAGCCATTCAATACATCGCGAAAATGCCACATGCCATCAGCGGTAGTGGTGGGCATCCAGCCACCTTCAATGTGGCCGTAGCCCTCTGCCACGGCTTTGACCTGAAAGAGGAAGAAGCCTGGCCACTCCTGCTTCAGTACAACAAGCGCTGCAAGCCGCCATGGAGTGAGAAAGAACTCAAACACAAATTGGCAGAAGCGCGCAAATTAACCCGTCACCACCAGCCGCGGGGGTACCTGCGCGGAAACATGAATTCCACACACTCCCAACCGGCGAAACCGGCGAAACCTATCCGGCTGCGCGTGGCAAGCTGGCAGGAACGCATGGCTGAAGTGGTGACGAAACCGCGGACGCATCCAGATTCCATCCTATCCACGCCCCCCGTCGAATGGGTTCGGGCTCCGGAGCAGCCAACAACGCCCCGGCCTGTATCATCTCCCGCAAATCAGCTCCAGGAAGATATCCGCCCGCCCGCTACGTCCACATCAAGTTACGGTTTAGAGCCGGAAGACGAATTTTTGGCCATGGCCCGCAAGTACATGGGCTACACGGGTGTTTAGCGGCACTGCTGAATAGCATGAAACGTCCTCACCATGTCTTCGAACACGGGAGGTTGATTGCCATGCACAGCGCGAGGCTCAGGACGGACGTGTCGCTGGCTAACAAAAACAAATACTAAGATATAGCCACGACCGCCACGTTTTGGTATAAAGACAGAGCCTTGATGAGCCAGCCCGCTCGATTAGCCCCGAAGCCAATTGAGTCAATGTTGGCACGGGCAGGCAACTCAAATTCGAATCATCCAAACATGAATACACGGCACCCGCTGCTCCCACCCGAATGGAATGCCCTCGCCGAAGACATGGCGCAACTCTCCGGCATCAATCTGGACACGGTCGCATTGTTGATGCTCCTGGCCTATGATGTGGCATCGGGCAATACCATCCAAGTGCGCACGGCCGAATGGCGCGATTTGGGGGCGTCATTTAATCTCGCATTGACTTCCACCGGAGCACCGACGCCGCGCGGGGCTTTGATGCAATTTCTCGGGCCAGTCCCCGACCTGGTGAAGGTTTCCTCCGACCAGTTGAAGGACGCCGGGCTCGGAATGGTGGCGCTGAAGGCATCGTTGGATCAACTGCGGGAAGAGTTGCGCGAGGCCGCCGGGATCCTTGCGAAGGCGGAGGCGGAACTTGACGATGCAAAGAAAGATGAGGCTCGTATGGCAGGCCCGATCGGCGCCTACTACCGCACCCGTTTCTCTACGGAATCCTCGGGATCGATTCAGCCGCGAGTCACGGCGGCCAAGAAGCAGCACGACGAAATCGAAGGCAAGTACGACATGCTGATTTTCAAATTGCGGTCTGGGATTCTCGCCGATGAGCCCGACTGGCGCGAACTGCCGAAGGCCGCGGAAAACAGCCTTGATGAAAGTGTGCTGGCGATGTGCTTCGCAAAGGGGCCGGCCGACATTTTCACCTTGAGCGCGAAGCATCGGACCGCTTGCAGCGAGACATTGAACCGGCATCGCATCGACACCCGTGCGGTGACGGCCGTTACCTGCGGCCCTGAGTTGGCGTACGCCGGCGTGCTGTCGCAAAAGCCAATTCGGCAAAGCGGCATCCTCGCCGGGTTCCTGTTTCTTGATGTCGCCCATGAAGCGCCCGACTACTCCAGCGAATTGAAGGAAACCGCGGCGCTCGCCAAATGGCACGGGCTGATTGACGAGCGGTGGCTCCGGCGCGTTGCATGGCAAAACCGCACATGCGATTTGTACCGGCCCGATGCGAAGGGCATCGCGACGCTTGTCGAGTTTCGGAAATGGGTCGAGCGGGAGCAGGGGTTCTCGCCGGACATCGCATCGCATCTTTCATTTCTCGCCGACATGCCCCTGCGGCTTGCGCTCACGCGTGCGTCAATGGGCAACGCCAGCGGGGACTTGATCATTCCTCACGAGCAGGTCGAGCAGGCCGTTGAATTCATGCGCAGGATTGGGCGCCGGCACCGCGAAATCCTCGATCGGCTCACCGTCGAACAACCCGAGGAGGATGTCATCGAGCAGCAGCTCGGGCGGGTCGTCGCGAAGATTGAACGCCGAGGGCCGGTGACAAAACGCGGACTGGCCCGGTGTTTTCATGATCAAGACTATGGCAGCCTCGAACCCCTTATAGACCTCGGGGTTAGCAAGGGCAAAATCCGAAAGGAGGGGAACCTTTTCAGTGTTCCGCCTGTCAGCGTCAGCGCGTCAGCGTGATGCCTTTTCAAAAACCGATACATATGAGCACACCAAAACATGACAAAACTGTGAGCCCGACCGCGACAGAAACCGTGGACCACCTGCGCCGGATGCGTCGCGTGGTGAGCCTGAATGCGAAGGCTCCGTGGAAGCGGCGCTTCAATACCCGACTCCCGATGATTCTGATGGTTCACCAAGGCTGCGCGGTCGTGAAGCGCGACGGCCAAAACCACGTTGCCCCCATGGGTAACATCGTGCTGCTAACGCCGGGCAGCTTCGAGGTAACCGCAGTGCCACTGCATGCACACGGGGATATCCGTGTGTCCTACGCGAAGTTTCCGCTGTCGGCACTCCCGCGGAACTTCAGCGACTGGGCGTCCATCGAGAGAATTGTCCTGGATGCGAGGGTGGAGCGCGAACGTGGAGTCTTCGTGATTGGCGATCTGGCCCGGAAGGTGGTTCATGATTGGCAATTCATGGATGGCCGGCTGACGCTCATGCAATCCGTGGCGGACACGTTGCTGCACTCTTACAGCCCGGGGGTATTTTCCTTCCTGCGCATCATTTTTTTCGAGAAGCGGTGGGCGTTTCTCAAGATGATGGATTTGCACGCGATGCGACCATTTCCCGTTGAGCATCTCGCGTCCCGCTACCGCGCCGGGCGCACCAGCTTTTTTCGCGATTGTTTCACCTACACGGGCCACACGCCCGCGGATTGGATTTTGCGCCGCAAGATGGATCTCGCCGGTGCGTGGCTGCGCGCTGCGAAGAAGAGCGTACCCGAAGTTGCCGCACTCCTTCATTACGAGGACGTCCGGCGTTTCCGGAGGGCCTACCGGAAACATCATGGCCGGTATCCCGAGGAGCTGCTCACGATTTTTCCCACATCGTTTTCCTTGGGGGATGAGTTTTTCTGCCTGCGCCCGTTCTGGTGGCCGTCCCCTCTGCGGCTGCTGGGCGAGCATCCCCTGCGAAGCTGGCTTTACCCGGAATCTGGCGGGCACCCGGATGAGCCTCCAGTGCCGGTCGAGGCGCCTGCTGACCCCGTAGAGGCTCCTGACGGGCCTTGTGAGGAAGCACCGCCGGACGCCATTTCCGAATTACCGCCCGCTGATGTGGGCGAGAACGATTCCGGGCGCAAATCCATGGAGGAGCGCTTTTGCAGTGGCGAGCTGATTCCGATCACGGAGATCATTGAATTCCCCGCCGGCCTGCCCGAGCTGCTGAAGGCCGCATGAACACCCACCATCCGCACACGACGCTACCATCTGCATTTAATCCTAACCAAAACCACAACACCCAACCCAAATGATTACATTCGACCCCAAACAAATACCTTACCTGAGATCGATGTTCGCCAAATATTCGCGGGCCAATCACCTCCCGAAGAAATTGGTTCCGCCCCAGGGGAGCCTGGAGGCCGAAAAGGCGCGGCAACGAAAGGCGTATCCTGTAATCGAATTCATGCGTCCCAACGCGGTGGTGTCCTTTGCTGGAACCCCGTTAGTCGCTCAGGCTTCCGCGAAGGAGACGGATGAAATTAGCGATGCCGGCCGCAAGAGGCTTTCGGAAGCGATGAAGGCGAGATGGGCGGCGGCGAAAGCCGGCAAAGGCCCGGTGCCTAATGCGAAGAAAAAGTAACAGACTGAATTCGGCTTTCGCTCAACGGCCTCCTTAGCCTTGCCAGCCAGCCGTAGCCGCGCAGGACTTTTTCGAAATGAAGACGACTGGCATCGAAGTTGTTGTTCCGTTTTTCAAGGACGCGCCGGTGCGACGCCCGAAAGCGGCATGAAGTATTCAAACGCAAAAATGTGCCCGCCTTACACAACCGACGCCCCGTGGTTCGACACGGCTGTTGATGGCGTCAAAAAGAAGCGCCGTTCAGCCCCGGTTGAATTGGACGGAGAGCCGTTGATCACAGCGATCACGAAATTCTTTGTGCGGGAATTCCCCGACGTTGATGAGGACAGGATCAAGGATATGCTGAGCGAGAAAAGCGCCGGCCGAAGTCCGGACGACCTCTTCGCGCTGCGCGATTTGCCGGTCAGGGAGTTGGCCTCGAAATTTTACAGCAATGCCATGGTGGGGACGCAGGCCAAAGAAGTGGCGGAAAGATATCTGCGCATGTTCGATCTTCATTTCGCGCGCTACGAAAATGACAGGCTCGGCAAGCATGGGCGCGAACGTTCCGGGCCGTTTAACGCTCTTAAAATCAGCCATGGGCCGCAGATCGAGGAGGCGGCTCAATATGCGGGATTAATTCACGACGCTGCGTGCATGACTGAGCTTGGTGGCATCATCCGCGAGGAAAGCCCCTGGCTCACGGAGAGCGCGCGAATCATTCGTCTCCCGGAATTTGGTCAAAAGCTGAAGGGACAAATTTTATGCGAGATTTTTCAGGCCGGGATCATTGATGTCGTCAACACTCCCCTGGCGAAACGCCACGTGTTCGTATGGCCGACGGAGTCCCCGGGGCACGTTGGGAAATTGTGGCGGTGGATGCTCAAACGGAATCTGGAATGGCCGGACAATCTGATCTCGTTGACGACCGAGAGTAATTATCGGGCTGACTTCCGTGCTTTGCTCTCCGGGCAGGTATGCGATCCTTTCACGGGGCAAATGAAGATCCCGCTGCCATATTGGGCTCCATTCACGGCCGTGATCGGCGGACGGCACATGGAAGAGCTGCTTATGCGACCTCACCGCATTTCATGGTGCATTGTCGAAGATTGGACGGCCGGTGTAGATTTTACGTGGATTGAAGCCTTGCATGAACGATGCGGGAAATCCGGAACGGCGTTGTTCGTAAACGGTCTCGGACGATCTCCGGTGTTTGAAGGAAAACCCTTGGTGTTCAAGGACGGGAGCGGCGCAGACTGGAACGAATGGCCCGCCCCGTTGCGAATCAGGGAAACCCCCGCGCGGTTCATGATTGCTCGCAGGGCGGAACCTGAACCGGAACCTGAACCGGAACCAGTGAAGAGGATCAATGAAGGGGTGAAGAGATTGGAGTGGATCCGAGGCGATGAGTCGGAGAATGGAACTGTGCTGGCGATTTCCTCCGCCACTTGAAGTCTGGGTCTCTTTGCGCGATACAAACCGGACATGCCCCGCCGGTTTTCGCTCTTCGTCATTGCCCATGGACGAAGCAAAGAGCAGGCGTACCCGGTTCGCGGTTTCCGGTTTCAACCCCGGCTCCGCAGCCACTTGCGCAGGAGGTCGAGGTCCACAGGCTTGACCAGATATTCGTCGAAGCCGGCGGCCTGCGCTTGGGCGCGGTCTTCAGGGCTGCCGTAGCCGCTCATCGCCACGAGGAAGGCACCGGCCAGCGCGGGCATGGCGCGCAGGCGGCGGGCGACTTCAAAACCGTCCATTCCGGGCAGGCCGATGTCCAGCAGCACGACCTCAGGGAGGAACTCGGCGGCGGCGGCGACGGCGGCGGGACCCGTGAAGGCGGTGCGGGTCTCGTGGCCGCGACTGCGCTGGAGGATCGCCATGCTGCGCGTGGAATCTTCGTTGTCATCCACGATGAGAATCCGGCGCGGGGTCTCGCGCGCGGCGGGCCCGGGAGTCGACGGCGCGGTGGGCTGGCCCGTGAGGATGGGCAGGCGCACGATGAATTCGCTGCCGTGGCCGGGGCCCTCGCTGCGCGCCTCGACGCTGCCGCCGTGCAGCTTCACGAGCCGCTGCACGAGAGTGAGGCCGATGCCCAGCCCTCCATGCGCACGATCCAGCGAGCGGGTGGATTGCACGAAGAGATCGAAAATGTGCGGCAACAACTCGGGCGCGATGC
>Ga0194061_1001480_pt1 | contig 13608 bp, 10 predicted proteins | sample SepL2221m_MetaG_FD_163423 | JGI IMG/M metagenome (GOLD analysis project Ga0194061, IMG submission 163423) | Anoxic zone freshwater microbial communities from boreal shield lake in IISD Experimental Lakes Area, Ontario, Canada - Sep2016-L224-21m | ecosystem: Environmental > Aquatic > Freshwater >...
GTTACGCCCTGTTTGCCAAACTCGGCAGCGAGCGAGTTGAGCACCGGACAATAAATCTGCGCCAACGGGCAGCCTGGATAAAGAAACGTATAGCAGACCGCTTGGCCGTCGCCGAGGAGATCCTGAAAGCTGTGGGGCGAGCCATCCACGCTCGCAAGTGTCAGTTTTTCGATAGACACCCGCGCGACAGCAGCAACTGGTTTTGCATCGCTGGCTTTTATGGCCGGCTCGTCGCTGCGTGCGGTGTGCCCAAAGGCCACAGCCACAATCAAAGAAACGATAACACTGCGGGAAAAATGGCTGAATAGGTTCATCGTGAGGCTCTTGCCTATCGTGTCGGCATTTCGACAAGCATGTTGCATGAGGGAACACAGTGGAGGCGTAGGAGAGCGGTGATCGATAGCGAAAAATTATACCAATCGGCTGCCAAAATTCGAACCGCAGTCATTTTGGTTGCGCCCGTGTGCCTGCTGTCATCGATTTTCGGCGTGCGATGGGCGGGCATGGATATCAATATTTTCACGCAGATCGGATTTGCCGTAGCATTCGTGCGCAGCGTAGCTTCCACCCGCATGCCGACAGTTTGCGACTTTTCCCTGCCGTCTTAAGCGGCATATTTGGCGTCACACTCTTCGGCATTTTTCTGACACCGAATTTTTTCTACTCGCTGCTGCGTTTTTCAAAACAGCGAGAACGAAACGACAAGCCGCGCCGCACTACCGCGGCTTATGACTGCGCATCCATTCCCACCACAAGCACCATGCGTCGAAGCCGGCTGGTGGCTGCTTGCCGATAAAATCGTCACACAAAACACCGTCAACGCTCGGCAATGGCTTACAGCACTGCCCGTTGGTGGCCAACTTCTCTAATCGCAACTGCCACCCGCTTCCAAGGCCCCGGTAGACTTTTATCATGCCAAGAGAGACAGCGCCGACGCTCTCGTTCAGTTTAATTCTCTCCTGGACTTGGTTTTGTTGCACCACGAACACTCTATTAAAGTCGGAGACACCTTCTTTGTATTGAATGAGCACGAGTTCGGCCGATCGCTCGACTGCATTCAAGGATTCCTGGTTTTTCCAGGCTGATTCGCGAGCCTTGATAAATGTGACGATGCCGTCTTCGCTCTCCCGACCGGCCCGCAGAACTGTATCCTGATACTTGGCGACACATGACTGAAACTTCGCATCCTGCTGGCGGATGTTGTTGAGCAAGCGGCCGTAGTTCAGGATTTTCCAGTTGACGGCCGGTGCGATAAATCCGATTTGGGAACTCGAATCAAATAACTCGCCAATCTCGTTTGCCGAAACACCGATGTAGCCGTTGATTGCAAGTGCCGGATAAAGCTCTGACTCGGCCACGCCGATCTCAGCGCACTGTGCAGCTAAAACTCGCTCGGCCTGTCGAACTTCTGGTCGACGCCGCAGCAGGTCGGCGGGAATGCCAGCGGTGATAAATGGCGGTGTGGTGGGAATATCTTGGTCTCCCAACCGATCGTGCAAATCCTCCGCTGCAATTCCCAGAAGCATACACAAGGCATTGGATGCCACGCGAGAGTTTTTTTCGAACCTTACAATCAGGGCTTCGGTGTTCGCAAGATTGGTTTTTGACTGCGACATATCGAGTTCACTTTTAATGCCTTCCTCGAATTGGGCTCGAGCGATCTGGAGCGATCCCCGCTGAATTTCTGCGAGACGACTGATGTCGGCAACCTGCTTTTCAGCCACCCGGTAATCGGTGTAACGGTCGGCCACGTCGGCAATGACGTTCACAAGCACCGCGTCATACTCCTCCACGCTCGCTTGATACTTGCCTTTCGCTGCCTCGATATTGCGACGCAGTTTTCCCCAGATATCCAACTCCCACGAAAGGTTGAGACCGGTGCCCCAGTAGCTAAACGCCCCACTTGATACCGTATTAAAAGCGCCAACATTTTGGCTAAACTGATATCGGCCATAGTCTGCGACGGCCGCTTGATTCTGTGGAAAGAATCCACCCACCGTGATGTTGTACGCCGCTCGCGCGGCCAATACGCGAAAGCCAGCATCGCGAAGCGACAGATTTTGTTCGTACGCCTGCAGCACAAGACCGTTGAGAATGGGATCTTGAAATTGCTCCCACCACAGGGCTTCTGCGTCCGCATTGGAACGCACCTGCTCGCTCTGAGAATCGATCCATTCGTTTTCCACAGGCGCCGGCGGCCGCAGATACTCTGGCCCCACCTTCATGTTGTTTCGCCAATACTGACTCCACGGCGTGCAACCCGAAAGCGCAACGGCGCAAACAATCACAAGAAGACAACTCGTCTTTGTGAACGATGCGTTTTCGGAAATTCGGCACGCAGGAGACATGGGATACCATGGAGCAGCACGAAAAAATGTTTCTCTCATGCTCAATTCGTACAAAAAATGCACACTCGATGAATGTTTTTTCACACTGATGAGAGAGCGTTGTATATGCGGATTCTGAAGAAAATAGCGGGGCTATCACAACTTCCAGGGTTGCCCAACTTGCCTGTGAATCATTGGATGTGCGCGATCTACACATCTTGGTTGATTTGAGGCGTTGAGGCGTTCAAGGAAAGCTCGCTCGTGGTGCTGGAACGCTCAATGATTCTGAACTGCTGGTGTGTGATGCCGCCACGGCATCGCCTGCTCGAGTTGCAATGAAAGCGAGAGAACATCTTCTTCCGCAAAGGCTCTTCCAACCAGCTGCAGCCCCATCGGAAGTCCTTCACGAGTGAACCCCATCGGCACATTGGCTGCCGGCAGACCAACAAGATTGATCAGTGCGGTAAAGGCACCGAGCTTTGCGGCTTCGGCAAATGCCTCTGCAGCGGGAAGGTTGCAAAACGTCCCAATCCGAGGAGCCGGCAGTGCAACTGTCGGCGTGACCCAGATATCAGCGGTGGCAAATGCCGGTTCAAATCTCGCCTTGAGCGAGTCGAAAAGTGTGGCGATTTTTTGAGCCCTCAGCATTCGACCTGCTGCGCCGAGCCAGCGGGTGACCGGTTGCGTGCCCCCCCAATAAAAAATCGGCACCTGTGCAACTTGAGACTGCCACAGCGGCAGAAATTCCTCGAAGGAAGCGTCTGGAAGGCATCCCTCTTCAACATGGTGTCCAAGCTCAGAAAGAGTCGACAGCGAACGGAGGAACCCCTTTAAAATATCTGGATCGATTGGACCCAAGGGCGTGCTTGTAAAAAACTTTATAGTGAAACGCTCTCCTGATGGCTGCCGAGTTTCTGAAAAGAGTCGCTTCGGCGGAGGTGCCCAGTGCGGCTTGCCATTGAAAAGCCCCGCCATCACATCGAGCATGGCTGCGGCATCATCGACGCTGTGAGTAATCGGTCCAGACGTATAAAGCAGACGCCGATCGGATAGGCCGAATTGATTTGCAACTCGTCCACGAGCCGGCTTGAATCCGTAGAGATTACAAAATGCCGCCGGAATGCGGATTGATCCGGCGCCATCCGAACCCTGCGCGACAGGCAACATGCCTGAGGCAACGGCCGCCGCCGAACCGCCGCTTGAGCCCCCTGCCGAGTGTTCCAGAGACCAGGGATTTCTCGTGGGTGGATGAAGAGCAGGTTCGGTCACCGGCATGGTTCCAAATTCCGATGTGGCCAGTTTGCCAAGAATCACAAACCCCGCCCGACGCAAGGGAGCCACGGTGTAGTCATCAAATGGAAGCGCCAGATGCGCTACGGCCTGCGACCCGTAGCGAGTGATCGTCCAGCGAACGATGTTGAGGTCCTTGATACCGATGGGTACGCCATGAAAAATCGGTAAGGTTCCTCGCGAAGAACGCCGCTCGCGGTCTTTGCGTCGTGCGACGGTGATGGCACGATCAAACACCGATACAAAAGCGTTGAGAATCGGATTCAAACGATGAATTCGCTCCAGCGTTAATCGCACCAGCTCTTCGCTGGAAACCTTTCCATCGCGAATAAGTTGAGCCTGCTGAAGGGCTGTCTTGTCGAGAAGTTCGCTTTCGTTCATAGCATGTGTCAGTGAATACTGGCATCAACCCAAAAACAAATGTCTTTCCGACCTTTACCCAGAAATGCCGTGCGCGATCGATCTGCACATTATTTTAAATCGGATTTTTCCAACCTCCAACATCTTCTACAAGCCGATCAGATTCTGATGGCCCCCACGTGCCGGGTTCGTATTCGTACATCGGGCTCGGTCCGTGGATGACCGGATCTACAATAGCCCACGCTGCGTCCACAACATCTTGCCTGGCAAACAGCGTGGTGTCGCCAGCAATCGAGTCGCCTAGCAATCGCTCGTATGCGTCCATTGGCTTGAGCGTTCCGTCTCGAACACCATCGACAACCGATAGTTCTACAGGCACTCCACTCATTCCCTCTCCCGGTCGTTTGGCCCTCGCTCCGAGCGCAATGGCAACCACGGGACTCAAGCGGAAGCGAACATAATTTCCAACGGCTGACGGGGAAGTTTCTGAAAAAACGACCTGCGGCGCCTGCTTAAATTGAATCGACACTTCAGTAACGGTTTTCGCCAGCGATTTTCCGGCGCGAACAAAAAACGGGACACCTTCCCATCTCCATGAGTCGACCCACAATCGCAATGCCGCATAGGTACCGATAAACGAATCCTTTGACACCCCAGGCTCATCTCGATATCCGCGAAACTGCCCTCTCACCACGTTGGCGACATCGAGCGGCCGTACCGTACGAAGGACTTTTGCCTGTTCGTCGCGAATGGCTTCTGCGTAGGTGCTTGAGGGTGGTTCCATCGCCAGATAGCTGACGACTTGCAGAAGGTGATTTTGAATGACGTCGCGAATGATCCCCGTCTCGTCATAAAATTTTCCGCGTCCCTTGATTCCAAAATCTTCTGCCATCGTGATCTGCACGTTCTCGACGTAATGGCGATTGAGAATCGGTTCCAGAAATGCATTTGCAAATCGGAAATATAAAATATTCTGGACAGCTTCTTTTCCCAAATAATGGTCGATTCGAAAAATACTCTCCTCCGAAAAAACTTCTTGCAAGACACGATTCAACTCTCTTGCAGATTCGAGATCACGACCAAACGGTTTTTCCACAATTACGCGGGCATCCTGCGCACAACCAGATCGACCAAGTTGACTTACGACGCCCGAAAAGAGACTCGGGGGGATAGCCAGATAATGAACAGGTCGATGCGATGTACCGAGTTCTACTTTCAACTTTTCAAACGTTGCGGAGTCGCCGTAGTCTCCATCGACGTAACGGAGATGGGAGACAAGCGATTCAAAGCCGACTGGATCGAGGCCACCGTATTCAGTGACGCTCGCCCTTGCTCTTTCGATGAGTTTTTCGCGATTCCATCCCGATCGGGCCACGCCTACGACAGGGAAATCCAGCTTGCCTCGACAGGCCATCGCCTGCAGTGCTGGAAAAATTTTCTTGTAGGCCAAATCTCCTGTGGCCCCAAAGAAAACGAGGGCATCCGACCGCGGCTTGATGTGTTTACTCATTTGTTATGGATCACCCTTCAGAGTTGTTGCAAATTCTGATTTTGTTTATACCAGCAGAACTCCGTACATACCGCATCACGATTTTCATTATTATGTCCTCCTATCGCCTTACACACCTGCGCCAACTCGAAGCCGAAAGCATTCACTTTATTCGTGAAGTGGCGGCCGAGTTTGAAAATCCAGTGATGCTCTATTCCATTGGAAAAGATTCCGCATGCATGCTACGCCTCGCAGAAAAGGCTTTTTTTCCAGCAAAAATGCCATTCCCGCTCCTGCATGTGGATACGACTTGGAAATTCAAGGAGATGTACGCGCTCCGCGATGAGTACGTTGCCAAACAACTTGGCCTCAAGCTGATCGTGCATGTCAACGAAGAAGGACGAGCCAAGGGGATCAATCCGATCACACACGGCAGCAAGTTTTATACCGACACTATGAAAACAGAGGGGCTCAAGCAAGCACTCAACCACTATCGGTTTGATGCGGCGTTTGGTGGCGCGCGGCGCGATGAAGAAAAATCGCGATCCAAAGAACGCGTATTTTCTTTTCGTGATGAGTTCCATCGATGGGATCCTAAAAATCAGCGGCCGGAACTCTGGAGTCTCTACAATACAAAAGTAAAAAAAGGAGAAAGTATTCGTATTTTTCCTTTGTCAAACTGGACCGAACTCGATGTGTGGCAGTACATCTACCTTGAAAACATCCCACTGGTTCCACTCTATTTTGCCAAAGAGCGACCCATCGTCTGGCGCAGTGGCGTCATGATTATGGTTGATGACGACAGGCTTCCTCTGGAACCTGGTGAAGTTCCCGAAATGCGAAAGGTTCGATTTCGCACGCTCGGTTGCTATCCACTTTCGGGCGCGGTTGATTCAAATGCCACCACACTTCCCGAGATCATTCAGGAAATGCTGCTTACAACCTTCTCGGAACGGCAGGGCCGTTTGATTGACAGCGATGAGGCTGGAAGTATGGAAAAAAAGAAAAAGGAGGGGTATTTCTAAGCTTCTATGAGTCATCTCTCTCCCCTTATTGCCACCAACATCGATGAATATCTTTTGCAGCACGAGCGAAAGGAATTGCTTCGTTTTATTACGTGTGGCAGCGTTGATGATGGGAAGAGCACGCTCATAGGCAGGCTCTTTTACGAGTCAAAAATGATCTACGAAGATCAACTCGCGGCGATTCAGAAAGATTCTTCTCGCTACGGTACTACCGGGGAAGAGCTTGATTTGGCTCTCTTTACCGATGGGCTCGAGGATGAGCGACAGCAGGGAATTACGATTGACGTCGCCTACCGTTACTTCTCTACAGACAAGCGAAAATTTATTATCGCAGATACGCCCGGTCACGAGCAGTACACACGCAACATGGCAACGGGCGCCTCTACCGCTGACGTGGCGATCATCCTGATCGACGCAAGACACGGAGTGCTTACACAGACCAAGCGACATTCATTCATTGTGTCGCTGCTTGGTATCAAGCACGTCATCGTTGCCATTAACAAGATGGACATCGTTGATTTTCAGGAAAGTGTTTTTGAGAAGATACGGAGCGACTACATCGGCTTTGCATCCCGACTCGAACTCCCCGATGTGCACTTCATGCCGATCTCGGCACTGAAGGGAGACAACGTCGTCGTCAATAGTCCAAAAACCCCTTGGTATCACGGCGCTCCACTCATGCAGTTGCTGGAAACTATTTACATCGGATCCGATCGCAATCTGGAAGACTTTCGATTTCCTGTGCAATTAGTTGTTCGTCCCAATCTCGACTTTCGAGGCTTTGCGGGGACAATCGCCTCGGGAATCATTCGCAAAGGCGATGAGGTCATGTCTTTGCCGTCGCGGAAGAAAAGTCGGGTGAAATCAATCGTCACACATGACGGCGAATTAGAAGAGGCATTTGCTCCCCTCTCCGTAACGCTCACTCTTGAAGATGAAATTGATTCCAGCCGGGGCGACATGCTGGTTCGTCCCGGAAATGTGCCGCACGTGAATCAGAAATTTGAGGCCACCGTGGTGTGGATGAGCGAAGACTCGCTTCTTCCTGGAAAGCAGTATCTGTTTAAGCAGACGAGTAAAATCACCACTGGCACGGTAAGTACGCTGCGATATCGAGTGGATGTCAACTCGCTGCATCGTCAAGATTCGCCGACGCTGGCGCTCAACGAGATTGGTCGCTGCCAGATTTTACTCACTAGTCCAATCGCATTTGATGCATATCGCCGCAATCGTACAACGGGTGCGTTTATCATTATTGATCGACTCTCGAATGCAACTGTTGGCGCCGGAATGATTCTCGATCGTTCATCTTCAAGTGAGGGTCCACAGGATTTGTGGGAAGATGAGTTCTCGGAGGCACGGCTTCACAGCACGCCGAGCACGGTGACGGTTCAAGAACGAATGGCGAGATTCGGACAAAAGCCCGCGACCATCTTGCTCACCGGACTTACGGGAGCCGGCAAGACAACGACTGCTCTCTTATTGGAACGCAGATTGTTTGAAATGGGCCGCGCGGTGGTCGTGCTCGATGGTCAGACCATGCGAATGGGAATCAGTAAAGATCTCGGATTCTCAGCCGAAGATCGCAGCGAAAACCTCCGCCGAAGTATCGAGGTGGCAAAGCTCTTTAATGACGCTGGTATCCTCTGCATCGGTGCCTTTGTTGCACCGGAAGAAGCCGTTCGACAGAAAGCAGCCGAGCGGATCGGGCGAGATCGATTCCTCGTCGTTCACCTTGCGGCTCCTCTTGAAATCTGTCGCACTCGCGACACTCAAGGACATTACGCAATGGCCGACAAGGGAGAGCTTTCAAACTTTCCCGGAGTGAGTGCTGCCTACGAACTTCCAAGCCATGCGGATCTCGTGCTCCCAACACATCAGTGGGATGCCGTCCGATGCGTAGATGAATTGATCAAACTGCTTGAGTCTCGAGGCATCATACTGTAGTTGTTCTCGTGACCATTTCTGGCGAGTTTGAAACCACATTCTATCGCTTCGTCAAATGCGACGACATGTTGTCTTGCGATAAGTATGCGGAAAGAACTCGCATATCTTCTGGCTCAATTGCAAACTGCCCGAGATACGGTCGCGTGTACGCAAAGAGAATCACGAAGCAACAGGAAATCCCGATCGCTACCATTCCCAGCGCAATTCTTCTGGCTCGAGGAGCATCCGCATGAATGAGCCCAACGCCCAGAAGCGTCAGAATTGCAAGCACCCCGATAATTCCCCAGCGTGCAGGTGGTGGACGAGTGGCGGCAATCCGAAGCCGCGTTTCTCGAGCATTGGTTGCCTGCTTGAACGATTCAAGGAGACTGCTTTTCATCACGCCTTCGGGAAGAGCATGGATGGTATTTCGAAGGTCGCGAAGAGGTGGTGAGGCAACTCTCGGTGTTTGGAGATGCGCCAACAGCGGCCATTCCTTCGTCACAATAAAATCAACTGTTTTTTGCAAGGCACCATGCACAGGTTCATAGATTTCCTTCGGACTTTCTTCAATGATCTCTTCTATGTCTCGGTAAACGGCTGCTTCCGACCTTGCAGTATCTTCGGCGAGACTGTGCTGCTCCCAGACAGGAATTGCGATAAATGACACCAGAAGTCCAAACGCCAAACCAATCTGCGCTGGAACCTCAGCCTCCAGACGGCCAATTTTTTGCCCCGTCCTTCCGGCAATCCACGGAACAAGAAAACGGTGAACGATAAACGCAAGAAAGCTCCAGTAAGACAAAATAAACAACATCAGCAGCGGCATCGGCAGCGCGAGGAGATGATCGAAAAAGACTGGAAGTTTCAGCATATGTCAAGTATTCATCCTTCACTATTCAAAAATATGCGACATGCATTATCGGCTCAATATCTGTCCATGCTCTTTGAGTGCATCCGTTACAGCTCCAGCAATTTCACCAGCCATTCGGCTCTGCTGGGTGATGTCCGAAATGCCAGAATGAGACGCAACTAATTTTCCGGCGATAACATACGGGTTAAATCCCGAGACAGCACCGAGCGCCAGCGAACCTGGCATCTTGCGTCCCTTATCGGAACTGTCGAGTATAAAAAATGGCTGGCCACCGGCAGTTGCTGGATCTGACAGTGCAATGTCCACACCGATTTTCTTGTTTCCAACTCCGAAACCGATTACATCTTTTGCGACGGATCGTCCTTCATCGAGACTCACAATCTGTCCAGAGAGTTTCCACCCGTCGACAGGAGGTGGACCGGGATTATTCCAGATCACAGACGGCAATCCGGCTTTTGCAAGCTCATCGGCAACCTGCTTGGAGATCGTGATGCCAATCGGCACGCTGCGGTCGTATCCAGTAACCATGTCAACAGCGCGAGGGCGTGACGACATCATTCTTCGCATCGGTCCCTGTGGAATAACAGAACTAGCCGCTTGCTGCTGAATCTGTTCTTGGAGCCCTTGTTCCATTGCAAACGGACAGACGTAAATTCGACGCAGAGGAGTCACAGGCCACAAAGAAGGCGCGGTTCGGGCCGCAGACGTTGTTGGCCCCAAAGAAGACAACTGTGCATCGACAGAACGCCAACTGCACACGATCGCCGCAGAGACAAACAACAATGTTCGGCAGACTACTCGTCCGTAAAGACTCATTATTTTTTCGTTACCTGTTGTTCTGTACTTTCTGGGGACAATATTTCACTCCACTTTTGATTATTCGGAGTGTCTTTGCCTAACAATCAATCTGTAGACAACCGGGTTCGTCTGGAGTGGGGCGCCCACTCCAGACGAAGACAGCGTGTTTTTGTAAAAGCGAGTAATACAACTCTCAGCGGCTTGCAACGAATGCCAGAATCTCGTCAAGCGTGATGTATCCTTTTTTCTGTGAATCAATCTTGTCAAAACCTCGTGCAATTCTTGGCATGCCAGCATTGCATTCGGCGTGAGTGAGCTTTCCATCGGCATCTTTATCAGCCTTCACAAAATTATCCTTCAGCATGGCAAGCGATGCAGGATCGAGATCTTTCGCAAAAGCCGCCGTCGACATGATGGAAAAAACACCCGCAAGGAACGCGATCGACACACCTGCTTTAAGCATTGACATTGAAAAAACTCCTTCATTGTAAAAAAGAGAGAGCACCACTTTAACATCTGCCGGTCCTACAACTTGCCTCCATACATGGATGACAGTCGTTGTAAAGAACCATTCGCCCTGAAAACCGAGGAAGCTTTACAAGCCCTCAGGTCTTCTTCGAGACAGGGAAATAGTTGGGTTTTTCTATTTTTGCAAGAGCATTTCTGACGCTTTTCGAACGGACCGTCGTCGCACAAATCATTGCGACCGGAGAAAAACGTTTTTTATATTTTCCTGTCGTCCTAGGGACTGTGTGCCCCTGCGAGTCTTCGCCGAATCTCCGCAAGACGCTCGGAAAGGTCGCGCTCGTAGCCGCGGTCGGTAGGCTCGTAATAGCGTTTTTCAACACCGAGATACTCCTGCACAACAATGCCGTCGGGAGCATTGTGGGCGGAAGTATATCCCTTTCCATGCCCTAAACGCTCGGCTCCCGAGTAGTGTTGATCCTGCAGATGCCTCGGCACAGGAATCGTCGTGCGTTCTCGCACGTCGCTACGGGCCAGAGCGATTGCAAGCGTGCAGGCATTGCTCTTGGGCGCCAAAGCGAGATACGTCACGGCCTGCGAGAGTATGAGTGCACACTCTGGCATTCCCACAAATTCCGTTGCCTGCATTGCGGAAACTGCAATCATGAGGGCCCTTGGATCTGCATTTCCAATATCCTCACTGGCAAGAATGACCAGACGGCGAGTGAGAAACCGAACGTCCTCACCTCCTTCAAGCATGCGCGCCAGCCAGTAGAGTCCGGCATCGGCATCACTTCCGCGGATACTTTTTATCAATGCACTTGCGCAGTCGTAGTGTGCGTCGCCTGAATCGTAAGCAATTGCCTTTTGCTGCACGCTCTCCCGAGCCAGTTCGAGCGTGACATTCAGCGGTCTTTCCTTGCTTGAAAGCACACCCACTTCGAGCGCACCAATTGCTCGTCTCGCATCGCCATCAGAAGTTTCAGCGAGAAATGCAAGTGCGTCAGGATCAATTGTTACCTGCTGTCGCCCAAGACCATGATCGTGGTCAGCGATCACGCGTTGAATAATTTCTGAAATTTCCTCGTGCGAAAGTGATTCCAATTCGAAGAGACGACTACGACTGACGAGCGCCGATGTCAGAGCGAAAAAAGGGTTGTGTGTTGTCGCACCGATCAGTGCAATGACGCCATTTTCCACATCCGGCAAGAGTACATCTTGCTGCGACTTATTAAATCGGTGAATCTCGTCAATAAAAAGACACGTGTGTTGGCCATCGTCTTCAAGTCGACGACGTGCCGCGTCGAGTACCTCTCGCAGTTCTTTCACGCCTGAAGCTGTCGCAGAAAGTTCGACGAAACGGCGTTTTGTTTCATGCGCAATGATCTCCGCCAGCGTCGTTTTTCCTACCCCTGGTGGACCGTACAGAATCACTGATCCAAGCCGATCGGCCTCAATCAGCCTGCGCAGAAGCATTCCTGGTCCGATGATCTTCTGTTGTCCGATATAGTCGGAGAGTCGACGCGGCCTCATGCGCGCCGCCAGCGGAGCAGCGCGGGCGATGTTTGCTGCCCGGGAAGCACTAAAGAGATCAGCCACTTGCACAGTTCCACGGAGTGTCAAGAAACAATTTCACAATCAGCACCCAAAGTGTGACAAATCGTTGAGACTCTTCCGAATTGACTGCCGGCATACAGCAGTTGACTAGGATGGATGAGTCTATGGTATTCATCATCTTCTTTCTTTTGTTTCTATACACAGTTCTTCCATACCGAGCCACTATTCTATGGGTTTTCACTCTCTTCGTGCCTGTACCGATCAGCTTCGCAATGAGGGAGAACTCATTGTGATCGATCATCCAGTTCACCAGCATCTGGAGATCGCCGAGATTCAACGCCGACTCTTTCGCTCTGGTGGACCAGCCGTTTTGTTTACCACACCGCAGGGTTCTGCGTTTCCAATACTCGTCAATCTTTACGGTACACAAAAGCGAATCGAACGAATTTTTTCGGATTCACTCGATCGCGTGAAAAAACTTGTCGAACTCAAAATTGATCCCATGGAAGCCTTGAAGCGGCCTTGGCGGTATTGGCGGTCGCCGATTGACGCGATTTCAATGCTGCCAAGAAAAGTTCGGCGAGGTCCTGTGCTCTCGCATGAAATTCCTTTGAGTCGTTTGCCCCAGGTCACCAACTGGCCGAATGATGGTGGACCTTTTATCACACTGCCAGCCGTCTACACCGAAGACCCGCATCGTCCCGGCACTCTGCGTTCGAATCTCGGAATGTACCGCGTGCAACTCGCTGGTAATGAGTATGAACACGATCGTGAAATAGGTCTTCATTACCAACTTCATCGTGGTATTGGCGTGCATCACAGCGCCGCCATTGAGCGAGGTGAGCCACTCAAAGTTTCAATCTTTGTCGGTGGATCTCCGGCTGTTGCGGTGTCGGCAGTCATGCCACTGCCTGAAGGTCTTTCAGAACTCACTTTTGCCGGAGTGCTTGCAGGCCATCGTATTGCAATGATTTCAAGGCCTGGTCGGCCTTCAATCTATGCAGATGCTGATTTTGTCATCGAGGGAATCGTAATGCCTGGCGTGACGAAGCCTGAAGGACCCTTTGGGGATCATCTGGGATACTACGCTCGCAAACATGAATTTCCTGTGATGCAGGTGGAGCATGTCTGGCATCGAAAGGACGCGATCTGGCCGATGACGGTGGTCGGCAGGCCACCGCAGGAGGACACTCTCTTCGGTTGGCTTGTCCACGAACTTACCGGCCCGGTGATTTCAACGGTGTTGCCGGGCGTACAGAGCGTGCATGCAGTCGATGCTTCGGGCGTTCATCCTTTGCTTTTGGCTGTGGGAAGTGAACGTTATATGCCTTGGAAAAACGATACGCGTCCATCAGAATTGTTGACACAAGCTTCGGCGATCCTTGGGCAAGGACAATTGTCGCTGGCAAAATATCTTTTCATCGTGTCGCAGGGCGATGCTCCAGGCCTCAAAGCGCATCAGATTCGTCCATTTTTTTCTCACCTTTTGGAACGCGT
>Ga0194061_1001482_pt1 | contig 13599 bp, 13 predicted proteins | sample SepL2221m_MetaG_FD_163423 | JGI IMG/M metagenome (GOLD analysis project Ga0194061, IMG submission 163423) | Anoxic zone freshwater microbial communities from boreal shield lake in IISD Experimental Lakes Area, Ontario, Canada - Sep2016-L224-21m | ecosystem: Environmental > Aquatic > Freshwater >...
ATTCTTTTGTGTAGATTGATTTTTAATGAAGCTCAGACTGCTATCACAAAGATATTTTACGGACACTGATGTTAGATCGACATAACTATTATTTTGTATTGGCATCGATTTAATTTATGTTCCTATGAGGCTTGACTATCAGCCTCGGTTAGATTTGAAGCGCTAGGTAATAGCGTTGCGATCACAGGTAATACACAGGCAATTTCGGGACGAAAATTTGCATAGCGACTGCGCCGAACCGCGATAATTTCAGATTGAATATCTTTTACACTTTCGCCTAGACAAATTAACAGGTGAGTCGATAATTCTAGACTAGCTTCAAATGTGGGATGCACAACTTCCTTAGCTCCCAATTGATAAAGCGCATCAATATCGGCATCCTTTTCCGCTCTTGCCACAATGTCAATTTCTGGGGAAATACTCACGGCTCTCTGGACACAAAGTCGGGTGGCGATCGGATCAGAAATAGCAATCAGCATCGATCGCGCATGGTCAATTTCCGCTCTTTCGAGAACCAACGGACTAGCACAGTTGCCGTATAAATAGGGAATATTTTGCGATCGCAAGATCTGTACTTTTGATTCTGCATCCTCGATCACAAGTACGGGATAACCCTTGGATTGCAGCAAAGTTACAATTCCCTGCCCAATCCTGCCATAGCCACAGACCACCACATGATCCTTGAGTTTGGCATTAGCCGAAATCTCCTGTGGCATATCCAATTTATTCATCCAATCCTTCAGAAAAGCTACTTTTTCTAGCAAACTTAAAATTTGTGGTGTTGCTTTTAGCAAGAATGGTGTGACCATCAAAGTTACCGCCGTCGTCCCCAAAATCAGCAGATAAACTCGGCGGGAAACCAAACCCAGCTTTTGACCTTCGCTAGCCAGTACAAATGAAAATTCTCCAATCTGAGCTAGTCCTAAACCTGCAAAGATGGCAACCCGCAGTGGATATCGGAAAATACTCACCAATGGCACGACAATTAAGAATTTGCCGATCATGACGATCGCCACCAAACTCAGGATTAACTCCCAGTTTTGGATTAAAAATACAGGATCAATCAACATCCCGATCGCGGCAAAAAATAACGTGGCAAATACATCGCGCAGAGGCTCAACATAGGTGAGTGCTTGATCAGCATATTCCACCTCAGAGATCATCAAGCCAGCAACGAATGCGCCCATTTCGATCGATAAGCCCAAATGTTCAGTCAGGAGAGCGATCCCCAGACATAAAACAATCACACTCAGCAAAAATAATTCACGGCTCTCGGTACTTGCCACCCACCGCAAAAATGGCGGGATCAACCAAATCCCTGCCACGATCGCTGCGCCCGCAAATAAAGCAGTTACGGCTAAAGCTTTTGCCACCGCAATTCCCACGGATTCAGGATGATCCAGCGCGGGCAGTACCGCTAACATCAAGCCTAGAGCTAAGTCTTGGATAATCAATATCCCTAAAGTTACCTGTCCCTGTGCAGACTCGGTTTCGTTGGTTTCCATCAAACTTCGCAGTACCACCGCCGTTGATGACAGCGACAAAATTCCGCCCAGAAAAATTCCTTGGGTCGGAGTCTCGACCCATCCCACAAATACGGATACAGCCGTAGTCAACGCGATCGTTAACAAAATTTGCAATGTACCGCCGCCGAGAGCGATCGCCCTGACCTTGTTTAACTGCTTGAGGGAAAACTCCACGCCAAGGGCAAACAGTAAAAATGCAACCCCGAACTGGGCTAGAGTTTCCACCTGAACCAGTTCTTTGATTAGTCCTAACCCTGTGGGACCAACAATGATGCCACCAAAGATGTAGCCCAACAAAACTGGTAAGCGCAGCGCAGCCGCTAGTAAACCACCAAAGGAAGCAGCCGCAAGAACAGTTACTAAATCAACAATTAACCGAAAGTCTTCTTGCACAGCAATCAACTAAAGAATATGACCTCTTCTACTTTATACCAACTAAAACAAAGTATCTGCGTAAAATCATAAGGATCATGATTTTACGCAGATACTTTCTCTAGAAAAACATCACAAAAAAAAATATTTTCCGCTTGCCAAAAATGCGCAGTATGTTATGATTAGACTCGCGAGTTAAGGGCTTGTAGCTCAGTGGACTAGAGCACGTGGCTACGGACCACGGTGTCGGGGGTTCGAATCCCTCCTGGCCCGTCTAAAATAATAAAAAAGCAGCGCACAGCGCTGCTTTTTTATTGAATATTGAAATGATCAAAACAATAAAAGACAGCGCGATGCGCTGCTTTTTTATTTAGTTTTAAATTTTCCCTCGATCGCTTGATCAACCTGCTCAGGGGTAACAATCCAATAACTAAACCGAAACTCATTTGCCTCACTGGGACGACCTTTAAGGCTATTAGTCTCAATTTGCTCAGGTTTTAAGCTGACGCTAAAAGTAGCGATCGCCACCATCTCATCAAAACTGAGACTGGAATCAATATGCTTTTGCATAACGCCTATGATTTCGGGGAAACGAAACACAACCGCAGGGTTAGCAATCTTGCTCTTGATCGCTTTCAACACAATTTGCTGACGTTGGATGCGACCAACATCCCCTTCTTCGTCATGCCGAAATCTTGCAAAACCTTCGGCTTGTTCACCATTAAGGGTTTGTTTTCCCGCATAGAGATCAATATTCAGCTTCTGGGTTTTATCCGCATATTTCATACGTTTTGGCACATTCACCTCAACCCCACCGATCGCATCCACTAAAGCCGACAGTCCAGAAGTGTCTAATCGAATATAGCGATCTATTTGCACACCGTTAAGCTTATCGGAGACAACCTCTTGGGCGAGCGTCGCACCACCATAGACATTAGCCGCATTAATCTTGGTGACACCATAGTTAGGGATTGGCACTTGGGTATCGCGAGGGATAGATAGGATATTTACAGAGCGATCGCTAGGATCAAGACGAATCAGCAACATGCTATCGCTGCGACCATTAAAAGCCGCAGGGGAACCCATCGGTGCATCAAGGACGCGATCTACACCCATCACTAAAATTTGATAGGGACGCTCTAATTTACGTCCTAAGCCTTCCATCAAGACTTCTTCGGGTTTGCGTCCAGTCAGTAAACCACCCCAATCTAAAGCGTTAATCGGGACAATGCGACTTAAAGCTGCACCCCCGCCAACCGATAACATTAGAAATAAAGTAAAAGCAATTTTGGCAAAGGGGATGCGCTTGGGTTTGAGCATAGTCGGTTGAACTGCATCTGCTGGCATAGGCGAGTTAGTAGGTAAATCAGCAGCAATTGCTGGATCTGCTGAACGAATCCCTGAATGAACTTTTGATGCAGTAATCGGGCTATTGGTCACACGCCACTCCATAATCCTATAATGCTCATAAACAACATATACCGCAACTCAACAACTCTATGCAAGCCGTAATTATTGCTGGTGGTAAAGGCACAAGACTCAGACCCTTGACCTATGGCTGTCCTAAACCGATGCTGCCCTTGGTCGATCGCCCATTTTTAGAATGGATGATTAATCGTTGCCGTGAAGCTAGTGTGTGCGATATTTTGCTAAACGTGCAGTATCAAGCGCGACAAGTCATCGATTATTTTGGGGACGGCGATCGCTTTGGAGTGAAAATTCGTTATATCGAAGAGTCAACCCCCTTAGATACCGCAGGCGCGATCAAGCTTGCCGAGCCATATTTCACAGGTGAGTCATTGATTGTATTCAATGCTGATATTCTCACTAATTTAGACTTGCTAGAGCTAATTAAGTTTCATAAAGAGACACAAGCCGATGCGACTTTGACCTTGACGCGGGTTGACGATATTAAGCCTTTTGGTTTAGTCGAGATTAATGCTGAAAATCAGGTACAGGCTTTTCGTGAGAAACCCAATGCGGAGCAAGCTGTACAATTTCTCGCTCAAGGTATCGATACGATCAATGCGGGAACCTATGTTTTGGAACCGAAGATTTTTGATATTTATCCGATTGGCGAGCCTTTAAGCTTTGAGCGCAAAGTATTCCCCAATGTCTTAGAGCGCGGCTTAAAGATGGTGGGTTTTGTGTGGGATGGATACTGGATGGATATGGGAACACCTGAAAAGTATTACCAAGCTCAAGTTGATGTTTTGGAAGGGAAGGTTGCTTATGATTTTGGCGATCGCCTTAACCAAATTCGTGAAGGAGTTTGGGTCGATAAATCGGCAACTATTGCGGAGGGTGCTGTTTTAGATTCGCCTTGTTTCATTGGTGCTTTGGCTTCCATTGGTAAAGATGCTCATATTCCATCACAAACTTTAATTGGTGCGAATTCGCTGGTTAATAAGGCGATCGCATCTGGAATGTATGCAGCAGGAACGATGTGTATTTAAAAATGCGTATTTTAATACAGCGCTTTACGCTGACTTAAAACCCAAGAAAAATTTTAAAAGGCTTGCAAAGCAAGCCTTTAAAATTTTTCTTGTATCCCTTAAAGCGTAAATAGGCTGTATGTTTAGGGGCAAAGCATTCCCACGGAAATCTATAAATTCTAAGATTCTCTCAATTTGGAAATGCGTGCGATTCGTTTCATGAGAATCACGGTAACCAGTCCGTAAATAATCATGAGAGCCAAGACTCCTAAGTCTAGCTTAACTGTCCAGAGAATATAGGTGAAAGTCCTATCGTCTAAACTCAAGACTGACTCCTTATCTGCCCACAGTGACCAAGCTCGTTACTTGGAGGCTGAAGCTGGGAACAGGGCGCAACCAGACCTTTAAATGCAGAGGACACTGGCGCTAACAGGGAGTCCCCATGATGAAACAGAGCCTAAAAAAAGCAACCTACGGATAGGCAGACGCAACCAATAAAATCTGACCTCGCCAGAGATTAGTATCCCGCCGCAACTGCATTTATTAGCGGCAAGAGTAAGGGGTTCTGGCGGTTGAAATGGCTACATCTAACGGGACAAAACAATCTTCTGGACGGAACGAATAAAAACGAGTCTAAGGTCTGAAAATTGTCGAATTTACGGTAGACCGCTACGAGAGGATTAACTCCTTAGACACGGGTAGGATGAGGCGTAATTGCCTCAAGGTATTCAGCTTACACAAACTAGAGCAGATTATGGTTAGCCACGATAGAAATATTAGTGAACTTTGGAGAGAATTGCCTTGGAAGAAATTCCGAGTCAACCTTTTTAAGCTACAAAAGCGAGTGTATAAAGCGGTTCAAGTTAAAGATATGCGGAAAGCAAGGTCTTTACAAAAATTAATTCTCAAATCCAAATCAGCCAGATTATTAGCGATTCGGCAAGTAACACAGCTAAATGCTGGTAAGAAAACGGCTGGTATAGACGGTAAAGCGTCACTCTCATTTGAGGAACGCTTTACTTTAGAGAAAACTCTAGCCAAACACTATATCAACTGGAAACACTCAGGCTTACGAGAAATTCCCATCCCAAAAAAAGACGGGACAATGCGTATGCTAAAAGTGCCTACAATCGCGGACAGAGCATGGCAATGCTTAGCAAAATACGCGCTTGAACCAGCACACGAAGCAACCTTCCACGCGCATAGCTACGGATTCAGAACGGGACGCTCAGCACATGATGCACAGAAAATCCTATTTCAAAACCTGAAAAGCTGCTGCAACGGGATCAATAAACGAGTCATTGAACTTGATATTGAAAAATGCTTCGACAGGATTAACCACTCCTCAATCATGGACAACCTAATCGCCCCTTCTGGGTTAAAGCTGGGAATCTTCAGATGTCTCAAAGCTGGAATAAATGTAGGTTTTCCAGACCAAGGAACGCCACAAGGCGGAGTGGTAAGCCCACTACTGGCAAACATTGCACTCAATGGTATTGAAGCTATACATTACAGCGTCAGATACGCCGATGATATGGTTGTCATCTTAAAACCAGAGGATAACGATGTTGAAATACTTGCCAAAATCAGTGAATTTTTAGCTGCAAGAGGTATGAAAGTTAGTGAAAGGAAAACCAAGACAACCGCCACGAAAGATGGTTTTGACTTCCTAGGCTGGCATTTCAAATGTCAGAAAAACGGGAAATTTAGAAGTACTCCCTCAGTGGACAACTATAAAGCTTTCCGCAAGAAGGTAAAAGCCATTGTCAATAACTCGAATTATGGTGCAAAGGTAAAAGCTGAAAAGCTCGCACCTATTGTTAGGGGTTGGAGAAACTACCATCGCTTCTGTAAGATGAACGGTTCAAGAAACTCGTTAGTACACATTGAAACCAGAGCATATAAGGTGTTTAATAAGGAAACCAAGCAACATCGCTATTCCTGTAAGAAATTACTAGACAAAGCCTTTCCTGCCGTTCCCTACTCCCAACATAAACACATCAATGTCAAAGGAGAGAAATCTCCTTATGATGGCGATATTGTCTACTGGAGCGAACGTGAAAGTAAGCTCTACGATGGCATGACCTCTAAAGCCATCCAAAGGCAAAACCATTCATGCAAGGCTTGCGGATTAAAATTCGCAAATGATGAAAAAGTACATCTACATCATGTGGATGGAAATCACCAGAACTGGAGGCTCAAAAACCTTGTAGCAATACATGAAAGCTGCCATGACTATCATCACATGAGCAAAAGCGTAAGCTAAGAATATCGGGAGCTAGATGCGTAGAAATACGCACGTCTAGATCTAACTGAGAGAGGCGGGGCTTAATAGCCTCCCTCGAATCAACCTTTGCCCAAAAATTCACAACTTATAGAGTCTGACACTGAGCGCAAAAATGAGTCGATCGCCCACCCAATTTAATTCTTGAAATAATCGTGCCGCATAGATGGCAAGGCTGTCCCGTGCGCCGAAATACCCAAGCCATATCGATATAATTCCCCTTAATTCCTGCAATATCCTGAAAAGAACTAAATGTTGTGCCACCTTTGGCAATCCCATCACTAAGAGCGCGGATAATTGCCTGATGTAAATCTGTAACCTGCGAAAAATCCAGAGAATTAGCCGCTTTTTGAGGATGAATCTTACTGAGAAACAATGACTCATCGGCGTAAATATTACCAATACCTGCAACGGTTTCTTGATCCAGCAGAACCGTTTTAATCGGGCGACCACTACGCTCTAATTTTGACTGCAAATGTTGCGGTGTAAACTCAGGATCAAAAGGCTCTAAGCCCAATTTTTGCAACCCAGTAATCACCGATTCCGTAGTTTGCCCCACAGGAACTAACCACATCTTGCCAAAAGTCCTTTGATCATCAAACCGTAGTTCCTTCTGAATATCCCTCTTTATATCACCCGTTGCCTTTTTCCTTTTTCCCTTTTCCTTCAAAAAAAGTCTCACCCGCGTATGTTTTCCCACAGGTTGATCGCGATCGCACCACAGTAAACTCCCCGTCATGCGTAAATGTACTCCTAAGCGATCGCCCCGTGAAAGCTGAGCAATTAAATATTTGCCCCGTCTCTGCCATTCCCGAAATTCAGCCCCAATCACAGCCGCTAAAAAAGTTTCAGATTGCTCAGGATAGGCGATCGCACGGGACAGCAATATCTCAGCACCCTCAATTTGCCAACCAAGGGTATTTTGATTCAAACCGATCCGAACTGTCTCAACTTCTGGTAACTCAGGCATTTGGTAAGGAAAAAGGCAAAAGTAAAAAGTAAAAAAATTTAAAAGCCAAAAAATGAAGGCGATCGCATGGAAAGCCCTCACTTTCTGGTTGAGTAAGTTGTTTAGACTAAACAAAAAGTTTAGGCTACTTCTTCTACTTCATCGATCGCAAAGTTATTGGTTGCGATGTTGGAGTAGTTTACGCTGTCAAAACGAACGATCACTGGATAAATGATGCCGCTCTTATCAACAGAGGCTACAGTACCGACTTCACGATACCAATAGGACTCTTTACGCAAAACACGAACCTTAGAACCGCGTGCAACTGCCATAGTTTTATCCTTATTCCTAAAGACTGTAATGTGAATAATAAAATAATTACAGATACCGTCTCTAGGTTACTGTGAGGCGATCGCCTATGTCTATTTCTAGCTCGTTAAGTTTTATTTAGCAAAGAAGTTAGTGACGGCGCGAAGCGCTGTCACTAACTTACTAACGCACAACCACAGGTGTACCGACAGAAGCCCATTGATAAAGCCATGCAGCGTGATCTGGGGCGACATTAGTACAACCATGACTCATCGGAATCCCAAAACTACGATGCCAATAGGCTCCATGAATAGCATAATTGCCACTGTAGTACATCACATGGGAACATCTGCAATGTTGTAGTCCTCCCCTTGCATTCTAGATGTAGGGTATTTAGCCTGAATTTTAAAAATTCCTGAAGGCGTAGGTGTTTTACTTTTTCCTGTAGAGACAATTACTGAATAGACTTGTCTATTTCCTTGCCAAGCGCTCAAGGTTTGGCTACGGCGATCAATTTCGATCCAACGTTGTCCCGATCGCTTTAAACGAGCAATATCTTGATTACGAACAGAACTAGTACGAGATGAGGTTTGAGCGATCGCTTTGTCTAAGTTGCTCCAGTTTCCTAACCCTAATAAAAATAAACAAATGACTAAGGCGCTGGTATGCCAATACTTAACCATATTGATGATGAGGCTGTATATCAGTCAGTATGACGAAGATTAGCGCGGATTGAGCCAAATAGCTTGCAACTAAAACTAAAAGCTGTAGCGCAGGCTGCGCTACAGCTTTTAGTTTTGGGTTTACTTGTTATAAAAAAATGCAATATCTTTGTCTTTAAGTGGGGCAAAACCTGCATCTAATAATTTTTGGTTTAGCTCGTCTTGGGGAATATGTTTTGCGCCAATCCGCACAATCCGCGATCGCATCGTATTTGTAACACCACTGCGCTGACGACCAGCCTCAAGCGCCATCACACTGTTATATAAATCAAGCTTTGCCGGAGCGATTGGCGTACCATCAAAATCAATACCTTGGGAGATCGCCACATCAATAGCGTCAGCACCCGTTGTTTGAGAATTTTCTTGCGAATTGTCAGACATAAATAAAAACCACTAAAAACCAAATATTTATTCTGAACAAATTACCATTGAACGCGATACATACAGAACAACAACCCATCTTTTTTCGCGGTAATCTTACCGCCCAAAGACTTTACAAGCTCCGTAATTTCACCGAGGGGAGTGAGAAATACTTCAGCGCCTAAATAGGTTTCTAAAATCGCCCAATTTTCGGCAAATTCTAAATCAGGGGCGATCGCATCAAAAATCAGTACCCCATTCGGTTTTAATACCCGCTTTGCCTCAAGCAGCAATAATTTCAAATATTTCATAGGATAATAGCAACTAAATCCAGTGGCAATCACGCGATCGAACATCTCATTTTCATAATCCAAATGATGCGCCGCGCCAAGCTTTACCCCTTTAAACAATTTTGAGTTAAGCTGCGAACCGCGTGAATTAAGAGCCTCCTTCGCCACAAAACTAATTTCTTGACCGTAAAAAAATACATCCCAATCACGCCAAGGGTAAATCAAAAAGCTGACCCCACAGCCAATATCCAAACAGCGCTGATTTTTTTGAAATTGGGCAAGTTCCCAAAAAGGTGAAGCAATTTTGCCAGATAGCGTGTGGCTTACCCATTCTCGAAATAATGGCATGGATTCCACCTCTGCTGGCAAATCAAAAGCCTCATTGCGATACTCGCGATCGTAGCGTTTTTGGACTGGGGCGATCGCCTCAGTCCATTCATCAGCCTGAGAAGTAAAAGCTTTATTCATGTTAGTGACTACTAAAAAGTTACGCTGATGGCAAGACAAGAACCGACTATAAAATGTAAGGCAACCGCAATAAATCGACAGTTAAGTAGCAGGTCAGCCTGATCGTGATTTTCACCGATGAAAGTACATAACTTCCAAGTGATCGGTAAACTAACTAAAACTATAGCTGTCCAAATCGGGAAGAAGTTAAGGGCGATCGCTGCAATTACAATCGCATAGATCATTCCACAAAGCCAAGGCAAAAGTTGCGCCGACCGCTTAGTTCCTAAACGTACCACAGGCGATCGCTTTCCTGCGGCAAGATCATCCGCAACCTGATTGAAATGTGAACAAAATAAAATCAGGCTAGTGATAATCCCCACAATAATCGCCGCAGCGATCGCGCCCACCGACCAAGACTTAGTTTGACTGTAGTAGGCGGCCGAAACTCCCAAAGGTCCAAAAGCAAAAAAGCATAAAATCTCTCCCCAGCCTTGATATCCCAACCGAAAGGGCGGGCCCTGATAGATATATCCCAGAAAACAACAGAGAGCGATCGCGCTGACAACTAAGAAATCTTGCTGTAGCCAAGAAATTGCGAAAACACCACCAATGCCGAGAAGTAAACAAATATTGGCGATCGCAAAGATGATATTTTTTCGACCTGTCAAATTAACGACCGAATGCGCCTTGTTAACATCAATGCCAGTTTCAGCATCAAATACGTCATTGCAGAGATTTTCCCACACTAAAATCAAAACTGCGGAAACCAAAAACGTTAAAAAAATACTCCAGTTGATTACTCCGCGATCGTGATAAGCCATCGCCGTACCCGTAGCGATCGGCACGATCGCCACACTATACATAGGAAACTTTATCGCCGCCATCCACAATTTGCCTGTGTCGCGAGATGGCTTTAGAGATGTCTCGCGAGATGGCTCTGGGGAATCGATAACACTTTCTACCATACAAACTGAAAATAGATTAAAGAAATATTAAAAAAACAGACTAAAAAATTTGCGATCGCTTAAAGCTAATTTCAGTAGTTTAACGCGAATAAGGCTCAATTCTAAGTCTAGATAGCGCACTGCTAGATGTCTTCTGGATTAATACCCATAGCTTTAAGGTAATTAGCAAGTTTCTCCTTAGCCAGCCGTTCTTGCTCCTTAGCTTGCCGCTCCTGCTCCTTAGCTTGCCACATTGCCAAAATTGTTGATTCCGCAGCCAAAGATTTTTCGCGATCTGTTAAATAGCGATGCCCCGCTTCGTCATACCAAAATAGCCATTGTCGATCCCAGTTGGCATAATCTAAATTTTCATAACCGATCCCTAAGCCAATCTCAGGCAGCCATAAAGGATTGCCATCCAGCAATTGATATTTTTGGTTCATCAATTTATAAACTTCTAAGGGCTGGCGATGCTTAAACCGTTTTTGTTTTCCTGCCAAAGGATTGTAAATCACATAGTAAAGTGACCCAATACGTTCATAATCTTCGAGCTTTTTTTCGTACTCACTATTGTATTTTTCCGATACAACTTCCAGCATCAAAATTGGGATGGTACTTTTTTCTTGCCATGTTACAAAACTGAGGCGACCGCGATCGCCTGTATTTCTAGGTACACCAAGCGCTAAAAAGCCATCGGGGACAATATGGGGTTTATGTGGTTCATAATGAATTGCCATATCCACACCAAAAAACCAATCTTGGCGATCGCCCCAAATACCTAACAAAATATTTAAGAGCAGATTGGGAATATAGTTTTGGAGTTCATTATCCACGGGGGTATCGTCACTGTGGGGCAGTTCTTCGGCGGTAGGTAGGCGCTGCTGACCAGAAATTAAGACCATATATATCTCCGATTGAGATTACCAATACCTTAGCAAAATCGAGAACCTATAGCTGTTGATAGTTTTGTGTGAGGTGACGCGGTGCGTCGCCTCACACGATTTAGGGTTTGATATTTCGGCTATTTTGTCAAAAATTAGTCGATTATTAAGCTTTGCAAAGTAAGATAGGAATTATTAAGAAACAATTTAAAAGTACAGGTATTAGAACAATATGCGCGTGGCGATCGCTGGAGGAGGGTTAGCAGGATTATCCTGTGCTAAATATTTAATCGACCTAGGGCATCAGCCGATCCTATTAGAGCGTAGTGACGTTCTTGGTGGTCTAGTTGCTGCATGGAAAGATGTTGATGGTGACTGGATCGAAACAGGCTTGCATAATTTCTTTGGGGCTTATCCAAATATGTTGCAGCTTATGGGGGAGCTAGGCATCTTGGATCGTCTGCAATGGAAACGTCATGCTTTAATTTTTAATCAACCAGAAAAGCCAGGGGTACTCTCTTGGTTCGATGTACCTGACATTCCTGCACCCTTCAATATCATTACCTCGATTCTTCGTAACAATGACATGCTTACTTGGAATCAAAAAATCCGATTTGCGATCGGCTTGATTCCCGCGATCGTCCGAGGTGACAAATATGTAGCATCAATGGACAAATATACATTCAACGAATGGCTAAAAATGCATGGTATCGGCGAAGATATTACTACCGACATTTTTATCGCTGTTTGCAAATCCCTGAAATTTATTGACCCAGATGTGATTTCAGCCACGATTCCTCTCCGCGCCCTAAATAAATTTCTACAACAAAAAGACGGTTCACGCATTGCCTATTTAGATGGCGCACCCCCTGAACGCCTTTGTAAACCGATCGCCGACTATGTAATCGCTGGCGGTGGTGAGGTACATACCAGTGCAGCACTAAAAAAAATTGTGGTAGATGCAGACGGAAATGTGGAAAAGTTAATAATTCGCGGAACTGATGGCGTGCAAGATATTATTGCCGATGCTTATGTGTCAGCCATGTCAGTAGATGCGATGAAAGACTTTATGCCGATCGCTTGGCAATCGATGCCATTTTTTCAACAACTAAACCATTTAGAAGGTGTACCCGTAATTAGCGTGCAGATCTGGTTTGATCGTAAACTTACCGATATTGACCACACCCTATTTTCGCGATCGCCACTCCTCAGCGTCTATTCTGATATGAGTAACTCATGTAAAGAATACGAAGATCCAGATAAATCAATGCTTGAGTTAGTTTTTGCTCCTGCTGCCGATTGGATTGATCGCCCAAATAGTGAGATTATTGAAGCAACATTGAATGAACTTGCCAAACTGTTCCCGCAACATTTACCAAGTCCAGCCAAAGTTTTGAAATCTCACGTTGTCAAGACTCCGAAATCTATCTATACAGCCATTCCTGATCGCGAAAAATTCCGTCCCAGTCAAGCAACTCCTGTAAATAATTTCTTTCTTTCAGGAAGCTATACAGCACAACCATTTTTTGGCAGTATGGAAGGGGCTGTACTTTCTGGTAAGCTTACAGCACAGGAAATCCATAAAGCCGATCAAAACGCAAGTCAATCTTCTGGAAATAAAGTCCTTGGTCGAACCTCTAACCAAAACCAGTCACATTCATCTGTCGTCAGTGCCTAAACCGATGGCAATTTGTCAGTCAGTAAATCTTGAGGAAGCTTACGAGATTTGTCGTGGCATCACGGCTAAGTATGCCAAGACGTTTTATCTTGGCACAATGTTGATGTCTCAAGCAAAACGGCGAGCAACTTGGGCGATCTATGCTTGGTGTCGGCGCACCGATGAGCTTGTTGATGGGATGCAAGCTGACAGTACGGATGCGGAAACACTCTTTAACTGGGAAAAACAGTTGGAGGCGACATTTCGTGGTCATCCAGTTGATCCATCGGATATTGCCTTAGCAGATACGATTAAGCATTATCCAATGCCGATCCAGCCTTTCAAAGATATGATTTCTGGAATGCGGATGGATCTCAAATATGATCGGTATCAGACATTTGAAGATCTGCATTTATACTG
>Ga0194061_1001483_pt1 | contig 13581 bp, 12 predicted proteins | sample SepL2221m_MetaG_FD_163423 | JGI IMG/M metagenome (GOLD analysis project Ga0194061, IMG submission 163423) | Anoxic zone freshwater microbial communities from boreal shield lake in IISD Experimental Lakes Area, Ontario, Canada - Sep2016-L224-21m | ecosystem: Environmental > Aquatic > Freshwater >...
GGTGTACTGGACGTTGGCTCCAACACCATCCACCTTCAGGTGGTCGACGCACATCCCGGGGCTAGACCAAGCCCCACGACTAACCACAAGGTGGAGCTTCGTCTCACGGAATACCTCGATTCAAAGGGTTCTATCAATCCCGAGGGCATCGCACTCCTGCTACAAGGGATCGATGATGCCGTCGCGCACGCGAAGAGTTTCCAGACTGAGGAAATATTAGCCTTTGCAACATCGGCGCTGCGTGAAGCGCGAAACGGCGCTGCAATTATTAAACAGGTCAATTCTCAATATGAAATAGATCTACAAATGCTCTCGGGAGATGAAGAGGCGCGATTAACTTTTTTAGCGGTTCGTCGCTGGCTTGGATGGTCAAGTGGAAAGTTACTGGTTTTGGATATTGGTGGTGGCTCACTAGAGCTTGCTACGGGTATTGACGAAAATCCAGAAGCGGTTCTGTCTCTTCCCCTTGGGGCTGCACGATTAACTCGCGAATTTTTGTCGGGTGATCCGTTCACAAGTAGGAGTGTGAAATCTCTTGAGGACCGAGTCCATCAACTCCTGAAGTCAAAAATGCCAGCAAAACTTCAAGCGCATGATGCTGATCATTTCGTTGCCACGAGCAAAACTTTTCGTACGTTGGCTCGGATAGCCAATTATTGGTACGGGGACAAGGCACAGTATCTAGAAGCGACAGCGCTCCTTGGAATAATTCCGCGATTATCAGATATGTCATCAGAGGAACGATCGAAATTACCTGGAGTCTCGGTAAGCCGCGCTAATCAGATAGTTTCGGGCGCAATTGTGGCGCAGGCGGTCATGGAACGTTTGTCTATCAACGAGCTAGAAATTTGCCCATGGGCGTTACGCGAAGGAGTCATATTGAAATGGCTAGATTGGAACGAGCGCTAAATATTCGGTGCTTCTATCCAATCAACGGCAACGATTTCTCCGTCTCGGTGATGCAAAATCCAGGCTTCACCCGGAGAAAGTTTTCCATCCAATTGCTTGAAGTTTTTTTTCCCGAGGATCTTTTTTACTAATTTCGGAATTACCGGATTATGACTGCAGATTAGAGCAGCAACGTTACTTTCAAAGAGTTCTTGCACATAAATTAGAGAAAGTTCCTTATCAATGGCATATCCGTATTCACTTAGATCTTTCGATGCAACAGTTTTAATTTGCAATGATCTGGCAATTGGCTGAACGGTCTCCAAGCATCGCATCGCATCCGATGTATGAATTTCCTTTAGCGCATACGGTAGGTATAGAGGTAGGAAGCGTTTAGCTTGTCGCTGACCAACAACATCCAGCGGCCTATCCCCATCATCCCCATCCCAATCTTCACGACGTACAGCTTTTGCATGCCGCAACAGAACTAACGGTGTGGTGTTTGGACCAAAGTCCAGGAAAAAGTCCACAATCTTCTGATCATCTTCAAGAGTAAGTTTCTTCTTTGCCGCAACAGGAGCAAGCCAAAGTACCTGGTCTATTTCCGCTGGATCTGGCTCACCATAGGGCACCTCACTCGCTTGGGCGGCCCAGTAACGAACTACCTTCTGCCCTTCTGGAACTTCGTAAATTGCCTGCCCCAGTTCGGGCCCAAAGATCGGAGTCACGCCAGTCTCTTCAAGAACTTCTCGATAAGCGCATGCAATGTGCGATTCGTTGGCTTCCAATTTGCCTTTAGGAAGTGACCAGTCGTCATATCGAGGGCGATGAACCAGAGCAATTTCAATCGTTTTACCCTTTTGACGCCATAAGACTGCTCCGGCAGCTTGCACGATCTCTTTTGCTTCAGACATTATTTCCGCGCTTTCTGATGATAATCGATCATAAGATCATGCAACTCCGAAAGTCTTTTGCCCTCGGGAGAATGTGTGACTCTCATCCATTCAGATCCGTGCAAGCGCCAACTCGAAACTTCATCAGAAATCTCTAGATCCATAATTCTTTGAAGTTCCTCTTTATGTTGCGGCTGATCTATACGAACCAAACTTTCGACTCGTCGATCTAGGTTACGGTGCATAATGTCTGCGCTCCCGATCCAGTATTCGTGATCTCCAGAGTTTGTAAAGTGAAAAAACCGAGAGTGTTCAAGGAAGCGACCAAGTATCGACCGCACTTTAATATTCTCTGAATGTTCCGGAATGTTTGTTCGGAGAGAACAAATTCCTCGTATGACAAGATCCACAGGTACGCCATGTTTAGAAGCGTGATAAAGAGCATCAACGAAATCTTCGTCCAGAAATGAATTCAATTTGAACTGGATGCCAGATGGCAGACCCGCTTTATGGTTCTGAACTTCTCGTTCAATTCTTTCAAGCAAACCAGTTCGAAGAGTTCGTGGTGCGACCAACAGCCGTGAATACTCCGATTGAGGAGCAAAACCAGATAACTGATTGAAGAGTTTTGTGAGGTCCTCCGTCAAAACTGGATCTGCGCTCAGCAATCCGAGGTCCTCATAGAATCTGGCTGTCTTAGGATTGTAATTACCAGTTCCTATATGACAGTAACGACGAAGGCCTTCTGGTTCATCTCGGACAACAAGTGAAAGTTTGGCGTGTGTTTTAAGCCCCATCAGGCCATATACGACGTGAGCTCCCGCGGCTTCAAGTTTTCGTGCCCAACGTACGTTGGCTTGTTCATCAAATCGTGCGCGGATCTCGACAACTGCTAGAACCTGTTTTCCCGCCTCCGCCGCCTCGATGAGCGCGTCGACGATGGGTGAATCTCCAGAAGTTCGATACAGGGTCTGCTTTATCGCTAGGACAGTTGGATCTTGTGCTGCATTTTCTAAAAAGGCAACGACTGAATTCGTAAAAGAGTCATAGGGGTGATGGAGAAAGATCTCTCCTTGACGGATAGCGCTGAAAAAGGAATCCGGATTCCCAACTTCGACGTGTTCTAGTTCAGGTACCGAATGTGATCTAAACGGCGGGAATTTCAGATCAGGAAGATCTAAATCGGCAATTCGATTGAGGCCTGTCAGATCCAAAGGTTTTTCTGAATAAATAATGCCCTCTGGATCGATCCCCAATTCTGAAGCTAAACGATCCAGTAATTGTGGGTTAATTCCAGACTCTATTTCTAATCGAACCGGTGGTCCAAATCTCCTTCTTAATAACTCTTGCTCCAACGATAAGAGAAGATCTTCGGATTCATCTTCATCTAATTCCAAATCTTGATTACGTGTAACTCGGAAGGTGAAATGATCTTCAATAACCATACCCGGGAAGAGGCTTGATAAATGTGCACTGATCAAATCTTCTAAGGGAATAAATCTTTTCTCGCCATCGTGGCTCGTCTCGACAAACCTTGAAAGGATTGGCGGAACTTTCACGCGGGCAAAGAATTCTTCATGAGTGGCCGCGTTTTTTACTATGACGGCAAGATTGAGCGAGAGACCAGATATATATGGAAATGGGTGGGAGGGATCAACAGCAAGAGGGGTAAGTACAGGAAAGATTCGATCGTCAAAAAGTTTTGCGGTGTAAGTCTTCTCGGTCTCATCTAGATCATCCCAGCTAACGAGTGAAATTCCATGTTCTGTTAATGCCGGCAAAATCGACTCGTGTAAACACCGTGACTGTCGCTCGACGAGATCGTGAACACGTAGAGAAAGTTCTCGCATCAACTCCATAGGAGTGAAACCTGCGGAATTCTTTGTCTTGATCTCTGCATCGATCTTGCTCTTGAGCGTAGCCACTCGAACCATAAAAAATTCATCCAAGTTGGATGCAAAGATCGACAAGAACCGAACGCGTTCAAGAAGTGGGACTTCAGAGTCTTCGGCCATCTCTAAAACCCGCTGATCAAAAGAGAGCCAACTGAGCTCTCGGTCAGTGAGGTGTTCGCTATAGACCATGGCCTAAGGTTCCATGATTTAGGTGAACATTGCATGTCCAGTGATTGACTAAGGCACGTCCAATCGAGCCCTAATAAGTGTCCAATTTCTCCCTTACGCTGCTAGGTGCCAGAATTACAGCCTTGACTGGCCACTAAATGAGAGACGACCGGAGGTGGCTTCATTTGAATCGATATTGGCACAGCCCTGAAACCACTGGGATTAACCGCCTGCCAATGTTGAGCCTTGAACATTTCGAGAAGATATCGCTTGATGGGAAATGGAAGTTTCAAGATCTAGATCACCCAAGTTACGACGCTCGCAGGAGATGGTCATCGCTACTAGTCCCTGGCTTTATGCCAACAATAATTCAATCCCTCCCCGATTTTCCTCACCTGCCAATTCTCAACCCCACTGGAATTTACGAACGAGATTTTGACATTTCGCCCGCTTGGAACAAACGCAGAATTGTCCTGCATCTGGGCTCTTGTCAAACACTTGGAATAATTTCAATCAATGGCGAAGAAGTAGGAATGACAAAGGATTCACAAATAGCAAGTGAATTTGATATCACCAATTTTGTTCAACGGGGAAAGAACACGATTCAAATTAGAGTCATAAAATTCTCCGATGCCAACTATCTTGAAGATGAGTCAAATTGGCGTCTTGGTGGATTGCCACGTTCTATTAAGATTTTCGTTACAAATGATGTGTTCATTGAACAATTTAATACAACTGCAGACCTTGAAGAAGATTCAACTACGGGTACCCTGCAAATTGAAGCAACCGTGGCAAGTCTTTCAAAAAAAGACCTATCGGGTTACCAATTGCATCTGAGTTTTCCAGATTTGCTGAAGGAAAAAGGGTCGAATGTTCTTGCCACGCTTAAGGGCGGCGAAGGCGGAAATCTTACAATCAAAACTTCTCTCACGCAGATAAAACCTTGGTCCTCGGAATCTCCACATCTATATTCCGTAGACATTGAATTGCTAGACCCGCAAGGAGCGATAATTGAAGCAACACATCAAAAAATTGGATTTCGTCATGTCGAACTTGATGAAAGTCAGATATACATCAATGATAAACTTGTAGATCTTTTCTATGATCAAGAGTCAAGGATTAATCTCGAGGCAGGTGAAGTGTTGTCTCGAGACGCAATTCGAAACAATATTCTTGATCTGAAACGGCGCTGCTACAACTCGGTGTTCACTGGAGACTATGCGAACGACCCTGCACTCCTTGATGTTTGTGATGAACTAGGGATTTACGCCTTCGCCGAGCCCAACATCGGTGATTCAGGATTGAACGGTCCGGCAGCTGCGTCAGCCTCCTACCTCAACGCTTTTATGCAGAGTGCGGCCCGACTGATTAACCGTGATAGGCACCATCCTTCTGTAATTGTCTGGTCTGTCAGAAAGGCTCAATCAAGAAAGAGCAATGTCGTTACGATGGCTTCTTTTATTCAAGAAAACGATCCATCCAGGCCTCTTGATTACGAAGGTTCTGTAGAGCACCTGTTTGCACCAAGTAATGCTCCACGCGTGCCAATCTCCATTGCCAGTAAATCACCTGCAACAGGGAACTTCCTTCTCACAAACAATCAATACTTTTCCGACCTGTCACAGTTTGTTGTCACTTGGTCAATTACTCTCAACGATCTTGTTCTTGAGCGAGGCAATCTCTCTTTACCTGTTATTAGGCCACGTAATTCTCAAAAAGTAATAATCAAAAGCAAGAACCTAGGAATCAAAAAAGGGAAAGTTCGAGTCACTTTTTCCGTGGCTCAAATAAATAGCACCGCCTGGGCACCGTCTCACACTGAGATTCTCTCCGTGGATTTTGTTCTGCCAGCAAAACGCTAACGCGGAGACCAGAGGATAGGCTCTGGATACTTTGCGGATCGACCATCGCCTGAGGACTTACCGCGAACTCTTCGCAAGATCCATGGGAGCAAGAAGGTGGTAAACCATCTTGTATCATCCATAACTTTTCGCGAGAAAGCCTTAGGTGGCGCTGGAGGCAAAGGAGTGCGCCACTCTGATGCAAAGGGAAGTCCAAGTACTTCCAGAACTGCTTGTGCAACACGATCGTGCCCCTGTGCATTGAGGTGTAGTCGATCCTTTGCAAGAAATCTCATATCGCTTAAAAAGCCTTCTTCGTTGGCATCGGCAACAAGAGCGCCCACTTCTTTTGCAGTGGCGCGAATATTTTTGTTGAACTCGCTAAACCTTGCTGCCCAAAGGTCAGCAGCTTTTCCTGTGTTTCCTGTGCGCTCTAAAACCGTAAAGAGTAAAACCGTGGCACCAGAGGCGGCAACCGAACGAACAGCTTGGGAGTACAGAGGCAGAACTAATTCGGGTTTGTAATTGGGACGTAGGACGTCATTTGCACCTGCATGAAAAACAACAACAGTCTGCTTGCCCTCAACAAAGGTCAGGGCTTGGGGTACTTGGTCGGCAACTACCTGATGAACCAGCTTTCCTCGAATGGCTAGGTTGGCGTAGGTAAAACCCGGCACACTCGTAGCCATTACATCGGCTACTCGGTCCGCCCAACCGCGAAAGTTTCCATCGATGATTTCATCGGTCATTCCCTCAGTGAAGGAATCACCGCACGTTATGAGGCGTGTGTATTGCATTATTTACGGCGTTGCTCATCCACCCAAAAGAGTGCAATGGATGTTGCCACGCTGGCATTGAGGGACTCGGTGGAGGCGCGCATAGGGATCGAGATTACGAGATCGCATTTTTCGCGGACAAGACGTGAGAGTCCTTTACCTTCGCTGCCAACAACGATCATGATTGACTCTTTAGCTAATTTCATTTCGCCAAGTGTTTGATCAGAATCACCATCGAGACCTATGACGAAACAACCCTCTTTCTTCGCGGCATCAATTGTGCGAGCAAGATTTGTCACTTGGGCAACCTGCAAACGAGAAGCGGCGCCTGCTGAGCTCTTCCATGCTGAGGCGGTCATGGCGGCTGCACGACGTTCGGTCATGACTACTCCATCAGCGCCAAATGCTGCAGCACTTCGAATTACAGCACCGAGATTTCGTGGATCGGTTACTCCATCTAGGGCAATGATCAACTTTGGCTCAGATGCACGCAACATGATTTCTTCAAAACTTGAATATTGGTAGGGCTTGATTGCCAACAAGATTCCCTGGCTGCTGCCCGAAAGCCCTTCAACCTCTGCGCGATGAACTTCGCGAATCGGCAAATGTTGTGACAGTGCCAATTGAAGTGATTCTGTAATGCGATCATCAACATCGATACTACGAGCGACGATGAGCTCTATCGCAGGAACACCAGCGCGAAGGGCTTCAACAACCGCGTTACGGCCCGCAACTAATTCCCCGCCACCTTTTGGTCGTTCACTCTTTACACGAGGGGCGCGTGGTCGAGTGTCCTTGGCAGCAGCTTTCTTGCGCTTTGCTGCGGCGTGATACGGACGGTCTTCAGCCTTAGGTGTTGGTCCTTTGCCAGAGAGGCGATTCTTATTATTTCCACCGCTACCTGTTGTTGCACCCTTTTTAGATGTGCGTACAGCACCTTTGCGTGATGAATTTCCAGCCATTTCGACTACCGCTCTTCTGTTCGTGAAATCGACCACCGTGGTCCTTGCGGCGTATCTTCAATGGTAATTCCCAAGGCTGATAAGCCATCGCGAATTGCATCAGAGGCAGCAAAATCTTTTCTATCTCGTGCAGCGGTTCGTTGGGCCAAAGCTAGATGAATCACTCCATCAAGGGCTTTGGTCTCATCATCATTGCTTGTAGGCGCAAATGAAGTGTCAAACGGGCTGCATCCTAGAATTTCTAACGCACCAAGAATCTCGTTAGCACTTCTTGAAATGGCCACTGAATCCCCCGCCGTAATTGCGCTATTGCCGACCCTCAACGATTCCGAGATTGTTGCCAAAGCGGCTGGAACAGCAAGGTCATCGTTCATAGCATCAATAAAATCTTGCGTGAGAGTTGGCGTAGCGGCAGTGCCAAGAAGTTCAGCAGCTCGGTACAAGAAACTTTCGATCCTACGAAAACCTGTTGCTGATTCATCTAGAGCTTCTTGTGAAAATTCCAACATGGATCGGTAATGTGCGCTGCCGAGATACCAACGCAATTCAATTCCACGGACATGTTTAAGAAGCTCGCTTACATGAAGAGAATTGCCCAGGGATTTACTCATCTTTTCCCCAGCAGTTGTTACCCATGCATTGTGCATCCAAATTTTCGCGAATTCATAACCCGCGGCTTGCGATTGAGCAATTTCATTTTCATGGTGAGGAAAAATTAAATCAAGACCCCCTCCGTGAATATCAAAAGCTTCACCAAGATATGCATAGGCCATGGCCGAGCACTCCAAGTGCCATCCAGGTCGGCCCGCTCCCCAAGGAGTTGGCCATGATGGCTCTCCTGGCTTTGCAGCCTTCCAGAGAGCAAAGTCACGAGGATCTTTCTTCAACGATCCTTCTGTGTCATCGCTGGAAAGTAAATCATCAAGTTTCTGACGTGACAAAGTGAGGTAGGAATCAAGGCTACGAACATCAAGATAAACATCACCATTTCCGGGTGCATATGCCGCTCCGCGCTCAATCAAACTGCTCATCAATTCGATCATCTGAGTGATGTGGCCAGTGGCTCGAGGTTCATAAGTAGGCAGCAATACATTGAGTGCGGCGTACGCGTTAGCAAATTCGCGTTCGTATTTGATTGCCAGCGCCCACCATGGCATCTGTTCTACAACGGCTTTTTGAATAATCTTGTCATCGATATCAGTGACATTACGTATGAAAGTGACGGCATATCCGCTCTGTGTCAGCCAGCGAGAAAGAATGTCAAAATTAACACCGCTTCGGATATGCCCAATGTGAGGAGAGCCTTGGACGGTGGCGCCACACAAATAGATGGATGCTTTGCCAGTTTGAAGCGGGATAAAAGGCTGGGCAGTGCGCGTCAACGTGTCATATAGCGCAAGCGAACTCATTGGCGAAGTCTACCCGCCAAGGAGTAAATGCTTAAAAGTAAGCCTACGACGCCTTAATTATTAGCGCTGAGGCGATGGCGGCAAGCCCTTTTCCTTCGCCAGTAAAGCCAAGGCCATCGGTTGTAGTCGCTGTGAGTGAAACATCAGCGCCGCCTAAGGCTTGCGAAAGCGCCTCGATCGCCTCGACGCGACGCGACCCCAACTTAGGGCGATTACCAATTACCTGAACGGAAACATTTGCAATTGAGAATCCCGCTTTGGTGACAAGGGCCAGTGTTTCCGCCAGAAGTTGAGTACCAGAAGCGCCCGCATACTCTGGACGGCTCACTCCAAAATTCGTGCCGAGATCGCCCAGTCCTGCTGCCCCAAAGAGCGCATCGCAGATTGCGTGAGCGGCGACATCTCCATCAGAGTGCGCATCAACCCCGATTTCATCTGGCCAATGCAAACCGGCAAGCCACATGGGGCGATCGCGTTCAAGGGAAAAGGCATGGGCGTCAACGCCAATACCTGTTCTATACATGGAAGTGGTTAGCCTGCCCAAAAATTAGGAAGCTAGAACCTCATCGAGAATAACGCCAGCTTTTTCTTCATCTGTGCGCTCGGCAAGTGCAAGTTCAGAAACCAAGATTTGCTTTGCCTTTGAGAGCATGCGCTTTTCTCCGGCAGACAGGCCACGGTCAAGATCGCGACGATAAAGATCACGAACAACCTCAGCCACCTTGATGACATCGCCAGAAGCTAACTTCTCTAGGTTCGCCTTATAACGACGTGACCAGTTAGTTGGTTCTTCTGTGTATGGCTGGCGCAATACGTTGAATACGCGGTCAAGACCGGCGCTATCGACAACGTCGCGAACACCGACAAGATCGATGTTTTCGGAGGGAACTCGAACAGTGAGATCGCCTTGAGCAATCTTGAGAACGAGGTAGGTCTTTTCTTCGCCTTTGATCACTCGGGTCTCGATCGCTTCGATCAGAGCCGCTCCGTGATGGGGATAAACAACGGTTTCGCCGACCTTAAATGACATGTAAAGCCCTTCGTTAGGGGCTAAGAATACCAGCCATTAGTGGCTGCGGTCACCCCTTGATTTAGGCGCAAAATAAGGCTTTCTGGTGTATTTCCCAAGTCATGCCATAATTTGCGCGGGCCACAAGAAATGGTCATCTATTACTTGAGGAGTCCTAATGCGCAAAGTGGTCATCGCGAGCCTTTCACTCTCCCTTGCCCTCACACTGTCGGCTTGCGGGGCGGGTCAAACTGCTGCCACACGAATGACGACACAAGTAACCGATGGAGTGGAATCAACGATCACTGTTGATGGAAATGACCTCAAGGTAAGTGGCTTGTTACTTGTTGCCCAGCCAGATGGTTCTGCAGTGCTTGTCGCAAGCATGGTCAACAATCTATCAACAGAAGATACGCTCCTTGGAATTTCAGTAGGCGGAGTGGTGGCAACGCTTTCGGCAAAAACTCTTCCACTCAAACAAGATGCAGCTCTAAATTTTGCTGGTGACTCGGCAAATGCATCAGCAGTCGTTGTCGGAGTAAATGCCCAACCGGGCGATCATTTGCCTGTTTCCTTATTCTTCGCACGCGCAGGTGAAATGAAACTTAATGCGCTAATTCGCGAGAAGACCGGAATCTATTCCAGCGTCGGAGCCTAGGTTTTTAGGCTTCCATCTTGTAACCCAAACCACGTACGGTTTGGATATAAACGGGGTTGGCGGGATCTGATTCGATCTTAGATCGAAGACGTTTTACGTGCACATCTAAAGTTTTTGTATCGCCAACATAATCGCTTCCCCACACACGATCGATTAATTGCATACGCGTTAAAACACGGCCGGAATTTCGCATCAAGAATTCTAATAACTCAAATTCTTTAAGTGGCAGATTCACTGTGGTGGAATTAATCGAGACTATATGTCGATCCGTGTCCATCCGTACTGGTCCCGCCGCAAGAACGTGACCATCTCCATCTTGGAAGGATTCATCACCATTTCGACGCAATACAGCGCGGATACGAGCAACCAATTCGCGTGATGAATACGGCTTAGTGACGTAGTCATCCGCACCAAGTTCAAGTCCAACAACTTTATCTACTTCGGCATCCTTTGCAGTCAACATAATGATGGGCACGGCAGAACGAGTGCGAAGTTGACGACATACTTCAGTACCAGAGAGTCCAGGCAACATAAGATCCAGCAGCACTAGATCAGCGCCATTGCGATCGAATTCCTCAATCGCCTTAGGGCCGGTATCTGCAACCCCTACTTCAAACCCTTCGCGCCCGAGTAAATAGGCTAGTGCTTCTGAGAAAGATTCTTCATCTTCCACAACAAGGATTCGTGTCATTGGTTTGCCTCCAGAGCATGTAACGGGAATCGAACAGTGAATGTACTTCCAGCACCTTCAACGCTCCACACTGAAATATCGCCACCATGATTGGTAACGACGTGCTTCACGATTGATAAACCTAATCCTGTACCGCCCGTTGCTCGAGAGCGCGCTGGATCTACACGATAAAAACGTTCGAAAATTCTTTCTAAGTCCTTCTCAGGAATGCCTAGTCCTTGATCGCTAATAGAAATTTCAGCCAGCCCATTAGCCTCTCGCAGAGTTATCGCAACTCTTGTGCCATCAGGGCTGTAGTTGATTGCATTCTCAATAAGGTTACTGATTGCCATCTCGACCTGACTGCGGTCACCCAAAATAAAGGCAGGCAGGGTTTCCGGAAAGACGATGAGGATATTTCTAGCCTCTGCGTTCAAACGTGAAGAATCTATTGCCTCACTAATAACATCGGTCAGGTTTAGTGCTTTCGCATTCTTCAAAGGATCATCATCTTGCAAGCGTGAGAGATTAATGATCTCTTGAACTAAGTCAGATAGTCGCTTAGCCTCGATCTGCATGCGAGAGGCAAACTTAACTACTGCATCAGGGTCATCACTTGCCCTAAGAACGGCTTCGCTTAGTATGGAAAGAGCGCCAATCGGCGTTTTGAGTTCGTGTGAAATATTGGCAACAAAATCTCGTCGTATCGAATCTAGTCGGCGGAGTTCGCTATCATCGAAAATTAGGACCACTACTAAGCCTTGATGTCCTGCTGGGGTGACACGAACCAGCAAATCGTGCGTTCCTTCGCCAATGGGGCCACGTGGTAGTTCAATCGTGGCTTCTTGATATACGCCAGATCGGCGAACCGCTCTGACTAAATTTACAAGCGGTTCTGAAATCAACCGGCCATCTTTGACCAAGCTAAGGGCCGTAGTCCCGTGAGATGACTGCAGGACAAATTCACCAGCAGCAAGGAGCAGATATTCAGCGTCTACGACCAAGAGAACGTCCATCAAGCCATCAGGGATCAGGCCCGAAGAGACTTTCTGTTCCTCGCTGTTCTTTCGCTTAAACACACCCCCATCGTAGAGATATACAAACCCTCTTTCCTCCAGAGTCAGCCATTTACGCACGAATAGCGACAACCTTTAACGCCACATTCAATTGCTGTTCACTTACAAGGAGGCCATATTGCCCTCAGGCGGATAACATTCCCTCATGCGCGACGCTTTTCATGATGACCTAGATTCCATCGGAACCACCCTCGTTGAGATGGCTCAACTTGTCGGGACCGCTATGGAGCGTGCCACTACCGCCTTGCTGACTGCTGACCTGAAGTTGGCTGAAGAAGTCATCGCAGAGGATTCGCGAATTGATTCGATGCAACACGATCTCGACGCGCGGACACTTAACCTTCTGGCTAGACAACAACCTGTAGCGGGAGACCTTCGTACCTTGGTGACCTCATTGCGAATGAGTGCAGATCTTGAGCGCATGGGCGATCTTGCCCACCACATTGCAAAAGTTGCCCGTATGCGCTTTCCTGCAACCGCGGTGCCACCGGAGTTGGTGCTTACCATCCAGGAAATGGGCGATGTCGCAAGGAAGATTATTACAAAGGCCGCACATGTCATTGAAAACCATGACCTTGAGGCTGCGGTTCAATTAGAAAAAGACGATGATGAAATGGACAAACTTCATCGCAAACTTTTCTTAACGCTGCTCGATGATGCTTGGCCACACGGAATTGAAACCGCAATCGATATGACTCTTCTTGGTCGGTACTACGAGCGTTGCGCCGACCATGCCGTATCAGTCTGTCGACGCGTTTACTTCCTCGTTACTGGCGAATACGCCTCCGAAAAGGCTTAACGCTTTCCTTGGTTTGCTACCGCTTCGATAGCTGCCTTGGCAGCGTTCGGATCTAGGTACTCCCCGCCTTTAACGGTAGGCATCATGTGATCATTGAGTTCGTAGAGCAATGGAATCCCTGTAGGAATATTTAGCTCGGCGATATCGGCGTCCGAAATTCCATCAAGATGCTTCACAAGAGCGCGCAGTGAGTTTCCATGAGCGGTAACAAGAACGGTCTTCCCCGTTTGAAGATCGGGAATTATGGACTCTTGCCAGTACGGCATCATGCGGGCAACAACGTCTTTTAGGCATTCAGTCTTCGGTAGCGCACTTCCAAGATCGGCATACCGCGCATCATGTGCCTGACTAAATGGATCAGCATCATCAATCGGTGGAGGTGGCACATCAAAGGATCTGCGCCATAACTTAAATTGTTCTGCGCCATATTCGGCAAGAGTTGCTGCTTTATCTTTTCCTTGCAGCGCACCATAGTGACGTTCATTGAGACGCCACGATCTACGTACTGGTATCCAATGGCGATCGCAAGTATCCAAC
>Ga0194061_1001484_pt1 | contig 13577 bp, 13 predicted proteins | sample SepL2221m_MetaG_FD_163423 | JGI IMG/M metagenome (GOLD analysis project Ga0194061, IMG submission 163423) | Anoxic zone freshwater microbial communities from boreal shield lake in IISD Experimental Lakes Area, Ontario, Canada - Sep2016-L224-21m | ecosystem: Environmental > Aquatic > Freshwater >...
CGTCTCGGCTGCCATGTACCGAATCTTTTCTCTTGCAGCCCTTATCTCTGCCCCGCTCTTCTTTATCGAAGATTCTGACTGGATCGACACTCCACGTGGAATAGCTATGGCTCTGTGGCTTGGACTCGTCCCAACTGCTCTGGCCTATATCGCCTATTCCTACGGACTAAAGAAAGTTAAGGCGAGCACCGCATCCACTTTGATACTTGCCGAACCGGCAACGGCAACTATGCTCGCAGCTATCGTCTTGGGAGAGTCAATCAATCTTCGCGGTTGGTTCGGCGTAACCGTCGTCATCGCTGGTTTGGTTTACTTATCCATCTGAAAAATATTACGAAAGGACACCCGTGATTACTGAGATCGCAGTCGTAGATATCGTTGTGGGACAAGAAAAGGATTTTGAATCCGCCTTAAGCGTCGCAGTTTCCACCGTGCTTCCTCAGGCTAAAGGTTTTTTAAGTTTCCATCTTCATCGAGGAATCGAAAGTCCCAGTACTTACACTTTTCTCATCGAGTGGAACACACTAGAAGATCACACGATTGGATTCCGTGAGTCGGATCTTTTTCTTCAGTGGCGAGCACTAATCGGAAAGCACTTTGCAAGCCCACCACGTGTGGAACATTGGGAAATCATTACTTTCTAAGCCATTGACTCGCCCGAACTACAGAGCGGCCTTAAAACCAAGGCTTAGGTCCCCCGTAATATCCTTGATGCTTTCGAGCCCAATGCTCAATCGAATGAGTCCAGAGGTGATGCCAGCACCACGTTGTTCCTCCTCATTGAGTTGCGAATGAGTCGTCGAAGCCGGATGAATAATAAGTGAGCGGACATCGCCAATATTTGCCACATGGCTAAACATCTTGACGCCTTCGACAAATTTTCGCCCCGCTTCAAGCCCACCCTTGATTTCAAATGAAAGAACCGCTCCCGGTCCCTTAGGTGCATATTTCAAAGCCATCGGATGCCACGGCGAATTCGGCAGACCCGCATAGCTGACACTTTCCACTTGCGCATGCTTTTCTAACCATTGTGCGACTAGCTGTGCGTTCTCAAGATGGCGATCCATTCGAACGCTAAGAGTTTCCAAACCGTGCGCGAGCAACCATGCATTGAAAGGCGAAACGGAAGCGCCAAGGTCGCGAAGAAGTTGCAGGCGCGCTTTAAATATGAAAGCGAGATTTGCACCGAAGACTGAGCCAACGCCTAAGGTTTGTGCATAAACCAAACCGTTGTAACTCATATCTGGTTGATTGAAACCCGGATACTTTTCTGGGTATTTGGCAAAATCAAAGTTTCCTGAATCTACAATTGCTCCGACCATTGCATTGCCATGACCTGAAAGAAATTTCGTGGCAGAGTGCGTGACAATGTCAGCACCATACTCAATTGGTCTGGTGACATACGGAGTAGCGATTGTGTTATCAACTATCCACGGGACACCTGCTTCGTGCGCGATCTTGCCAATTCCTTCTATATCTAGCACCACGGCCAACGGATTTGAAATGCCTTCTCCAAAAAAGGCTTTGGTATTGGGCCGAATGGCACTTCGCCACTCATCCAAATTGGCCGCATCTTTGACAAATGTTGTTTCCACTCCGTACTTGGGAAGCGTGTAGTTAAAAAGGTTGTACGTGCCCCCGTAAACATTGGGACTGGCAACAATATGGTCGCCAGATTGGGTTACGTTCATGACGGCGAAAGCAGTGGCCGCCATTCCGGATGCTACCAATAAGGATGCAACTCCACCTTCCAAAACTGCCAAACGCTTTTCAACAACATCCTGTGTCGGATTATTGATGCGGGTATAAACATTGCCGGCTTCAGCAATTCCAAAGAGATTGGCAGCATGCTCTGTATCGCGAAATTGATAAGCGGTTGTTTGATAAATCGGCAAATTGATGGAACCAGTTACTGGATCTGGTGTTTGACCCGCATGAATCTGAGCAGTTTCAAATCCCATCTCCTCACTTGTCATGGGTAGAGACCGCGCAACCTATGAGCATCTGCGACTCTGCTGACTCCTAACATGTGTGCCGCCTCTCTCCACGTAACGCCCTTACTTTTCGCCATTTGTTCCACATCTACGATAGCGGTCATCAAGATTTTATTGAGGTTATCCTTTACATCTTGGGCGCTCCAGAAATAATTCTGTTTGTCTTGCACCCACTCAAAATAGGAAACGATAACTCCGCCCGAGTTGGCCAAAATATCAGGCACAACGAGAATTCCATTGGAGTTCATGATCGCATCACCCTCGGGAGTAGTCGGTGCGTTTGCACCTTCCACAACAATTTTCGCCTTAATCCCTGGTGCACTTGCCGCAGTTATGGCATCAGCTAGAGCAGCGGGGATAAGCACATCCACATCAAGGCAGAGAAGTTCTTGATTTGTGATCGTGTCAGTACCTGGCGCACCAACAACCGTGCCGTGGATTTGCGAGTATTCGAATACGTCCTTAATTGAATCAAAACCTGTCACTGCGCCATTTACATCACTGACGGCAACGACTTTAAGTCCCATGTTTTCCAGGGCAATTGCGGTCCAGTAACCAACTTTGCCAAAACCTTGGATCGCTACCGTTGCTCCTTCAGGATTGATACCGCGCACCTTGAGTGCTTCCCGCGTTGAAATAGCGACGCCATCACCAGTTGCTGTATTTCGACCAAGTGAGCCGCCCAAACTGATGGGCTTACCTGTTACAACACCCGGTACAGAAAATCCCGCGTTGACTGAATACGTATCCATCATCCAGGCCATATTTCTTTCATCTGTTCCAACATCGGGAGCAGGAATGTCACGTTCGGGTCCGATTATTGGCAAGATCTCCGAGGTATAGCGACGAGTGAGGCGTTCATTCTCTCCCAAAGAAAGATCATGAACATTGACCGCAACGCCACCTTTTGCCCCTCCGTAAGGCAAATTGGTCAGCGCGCATTTCCACGTCATCAACATTGCTAAGGCGATCGTTTCGTTGAGATCGATATCTTGATGGAAGCGCACTCCGCCTTTTGACGGACCTCGAGTAGTGGAATATTGAACTCGATATCCCTTGTACATCTCGACCCTGCCATCATCTCGACGCAGTGGAACGGCGACTTCTAGCGTACGCCTGGGAGTTGAAAGGGTATTCCAGTCATTTTCAGAAAGTTGTAATTGATCTACTGCTCGTCGTAATTGGGCAAGCGCTGTTGCTAAAGGTGACTCCGTTGTCATGTTTTCAACCTAGTGGAGAAAGTATGAAAAGTGAAGGAAAGCGCACCATAGGTGACCAAAATCCCACAGTGTCTACACCCAAATCGACGCTTCCTAGAAAGGACGTTCGCGCTTCAATGTAATAAATCTTCGCCTCCAGCGCGTAAGGTTGGCGCACGTGAATAAAGGAGTGGGAAAAGTGAAGAATCGATTGCTACTCGGAGGAGTGTTACTCTCTTTTCTTTGGAATTTCTATTTGGTAGTTGGTGCGACACTCAATGACAAGTCCATTCTGACGCGTGTAGCCGGCGGTGGATTCGAATCAATGCCGACCGGGCTAAGAATTGCTTATGGAGTTCAATCAGCGCTCATCATTTATCAGATCTACTTCATCACAAAGCTATATAACAGGAATGGCACTTGGTCTAAGAACAGTTATCTTTTAGCACGTATTTTTATGGCTTTATCGGGAGTGAGCACTCTCGTCAATGCTGTATCTCGCAGTTCGGCAGAGCGGTGGAATGCGATCGCCGCACTGATCATCACTCTTGGGTTCTATTTTCTCGGAAATATTCACTTACGCCCCACAAAGTAGCACCCGTAAAAAAGTCGTCGTTGCAGTAACGAGAAGGAGAAAGAAATGTCAAAGCCAAAATACCCTTCCTTCCTCGGTAGCGAGCGCGAGCTGCTAGAAAATCATCTTGATCACAATCGCCTGACCGTTCGCCACAAAGTCGAAGGTCTTTCGTTAGACCTGGCAACTAAACGGTTGGCTGATTCGCCCACCTCTGTCTTGGGAATCGTAAAACATCTCACCGAAGTTGAAGGTTGGTGGTTTCGACATAACTTCGCTGGAGAAGACTGGCAAGGAAGTTCGACTGACGAATTTCCAGATGCGGATTTTGATATTCTCCCTGGGGAAAGCGTTGAGTCACTTCTTCACCAATACGATCTCGCTTGCGAAATCTCTAGAGAAATCTGCGCACCCCATTCACTGGATGATCCGGCTCAACGGCCGCATCGCACTGGTTCTTCTCCCTCTCTACGGTGGATTTATCTGCATATGATTGAAGAAATTGCCCGACATAACGGCCACCTAGACATATATCGTGAGGTCTTGGACGGAACTACAGACAGGGACTGAGAAGGGGTTTGGGCGATTCGTATGCCAGTTACTTTGCTCGACTCTGCAGAAGAATTCCTACATCAAACGAGGGATTTTAGGGCTCTACATCCCTATCAGCTCAATCTCATCGGCAGCGTTGCATCCTCCATCGCTTTTAATGGACGAACATACGAAAAATATTTTTGGTGGATTATACGAGACCAAGCCGGTGAAGTCATCGGATTGGCGATGCGTACCGCACCTCACGGAATGGTTCTCTCCCCCATGTCTCAATCTTCGGCAACTGAACTGGCTGCACACGTTGTACTTCATGACGACGGGCTGCCGGAAGTAGCCGGACCACTTCAAGAGTTGGACTATTTTCTCGACGCTTATCGGGGCACAGGTAGTGTCGGATCAAAGCGCGACGTCGAGATTTCTGGAGAAGAACTTCTCTATGTGCTTGGCGAATTGTCACCTCCGCGAATTTCTGGAGAAGCAAGACCTGCCACAACGGAAGACTTCGATCTAATTTTTGAATGGATGAAAGCCTTTTCCAATGAAACCGGATCTTTCATCCCCGATCCTTCTGAAACCATTCGCGATGGTTTAGGCCGTAAGTCATATTCCTTTTGGGTCGACGGCTCTCAAAATGTTTCCTTTGCGGGACACGCCTCGATTGTTGAAGTCCCAGGTGGATTAGTAGGGAGAATCGGACCTGTTTACACGCCTCCAGAACATCGTGGAAAAGGTTATGCAGCGGCAGTGACTGCAACTATTTCGCAAAAACTATTGGACCTAGGAGCCCAAGTGATGCTCTTTACAGACGCTTCTAATCCAACGAGCAATGGCGTATACAAAAGAATTGGATTTGAACTTCTTGGCGAGAACCAACGACGCAGATTTCTGGATGCGTAGGTGATTTCAGATCTAAGAGACCTTTCGCGCAATAAAGGATTTGTTCCGCTGGTTGCTGCACGCTTTGTCTCTAACATAGGAAATGGATTGTCACCAGTTGCACTTGCTTATGGCGTTCTGGCCATCAAGGGGTCTACAGCAAGTGATTTAAGCCTTGTAATGGTTGCGAGATTTGCCCCCACCATCATCCTGATGCTTGTCGGCGGAGTGATCGGTGATCGCTTTAAGAGAAATCGGATTGTTGGAGGCTCCGACATCATTGGCAGCGTCTTCGCTTCCGTCAGCGCCATATCTTTCATCCTGGGATTTGCGAATATTCCGTTGCTTTGTTTGATGGGTGGGCTATTCGGTGTTCTTAATGCTCTTTGGTGGCCCGCTTTTTCTGGCGTACTGCCTGAAATTTTGCCCAAAGCCTCACTTCAAAAGGGCAATGCTGTTGTCGGACTGATAAGCAATTTCGCAGTCGTTATTGGCGCTCTTTTAGGCGGAACAGTCGTGACCTTATTTGGACCTGGCTGGGCGCTGCTTGTTGACGCTATCTCATTTTTTATTGCAGGCTTGCTTGTTTGGAGAATCGATCTTCCACCTCTTCCGAAAAAAGAGAAGAATTCAATGCTTCACGATTTAAAAGTGGGATGGCGTGAATTTAGTTCCCGATCGTGGGTAGTCGTCGTGGTATTGGCGTTCACTTTCATAAATTTTTGTTTCGAAGCAACCATGTCTGTACTTGGGCCCCTGGCATTTCATACTCGTGGTCACGGACCACGCGACTGGTCATTCAATCTCGCCGCACTCACGGTCGGAATGATTATTGGCGGCGTGATCTCCATGAAAATTCACTTCAGGCGACCGCTCATTACGGGCATGCTCGCTATTTCGATGACAGCGCTCTGGAATTTCTCAATAGGCATGGAGTTAGCGTTATCAATAATCCTTCTTACGGCGATCTTGACCGGTATATCAATGGAGGTATTTAACGTGATTTGGGGAACCTCTATGCAGACCAACATTCCCGAAGAATCATATTCTCGAGTTGTCTCCTATGACGTTCTAGGGTCTTTTGCCATCGCACCGGTAGGAGTGGCTTTGGCTGGGCCACTGTCAGAGTGGATTGGAACTTCGCACACACTTTTAGCGGGAGGATTCATCATATTGATCGCTTCGCTCATGCCTCTTTTTTACACATCGGTTCGAAATCTTCGGATCCAAAAACTTTAAATTACGTGCGACCACACTTGCAAGTCATGTAAGCCGTCTGCACGACCTTGTGCTTGACGGAGTATGCCTTCAAGGACAAAGCCAGCTTTCAATAATGACTTCTGCTCTGCAATATTGATGACATCAGTTCCCGCTTCTACGCGAATGATTCCTTGGCGGTGCAACTCTTCGGCAAGCAATCTCTGAGCAATTGAGCCAATTCCTTTGCCTCGAAAATCATTGACGATACTTATGCCGATATTCATCGATCGTGACCCAATGGTCGGTCCATACCAGACCGCGTGTGCAGAGACGTCACCCACTGGAATTACTTTTCCATCGTGGTCAGTTAACTCGACGAGCCAACGTGAGATCTGCATCCCTTGCGCTTCAGGAGCCATAGGTCCCCAGTCCTCATAAATGCTGGAGGATTCGGGCCGCACGTATTCGTCGTCGATAGCACGTATGGAAACCTCCCCCATTTCCAAGATTGCTCTTCCATTCACTGGTCCTGAAGTCATAACTAAATCTTAGCCCGCCTTAAATTTGTTTTGATTAAATGCGATGCCTTCGCAATTACAAAGACCTCGTGAGAACTTTCATTCGGGTATTGCTATGTTCGCCCCTTCATCCAACCCCAAGTCCCGCGCATCCGAGATTGTGAGAAACGATATGTCTGACTCTTCGCAATGGTCTTTCGAGACTCTTCAAATCCACGCCGGCCAAGTGGCCGATCCAACAACTGGCGCTCGTGCGCTCCCTTTGTACCAAACAACTGCATATCAATTCCGCGATACAACGCATGCGGCCAATCTCTTTGCCCTCGCTGAATTGGGCAATATTTACACCCGCATCATGAACCCAACGCAGGATGCAGTGGAACAGCGCTTAGCCGCCCTTGAAGGCGGAGTTGCAGCACTTCTGCTTGCCTCTGGCTCGGCAGCTACATCCTTTGCAATTATGAATCTCGCCGAAGTCGGCGACCATATAGTTTCAAGTCCTAGCCTTTATGGCGGAACCTACAACCTCTTTCATTACACACTCCCAAAGTTTGGCATCGAGGTTACCTTCGTTGATGATCCAAGCGATCTCGATGCCTGGAAGGCTGCGATTCGTCCCAATACAAAGGCGTTTTTTGGCGAGACTATTGCAAACCCACGAAATGACATTCTGGATATTTCCGGAATTGCAAAGGTTGCCCACGATGCCGGTCTGCCGCTTATCGTAGATAACACAGTGGCCACGCCATATGTATTGCGCCCAATCGAACATGGTGCAGATGTTGTCGTGCATTCGGCAACTAAATTCCTGTCGGGCCACGGCAACGCAGTTGTTGGTGCGATCATTGATTCTGGAAAATTCGATTACGCGAAATATCCTGATCGCTTCAAGAATTTCAACGAGCCAGATCCGAGTTATCACGGTTTGGTTTATGCCCAAGCCCTCGGGGTTGGCTCCGCATTTGGCGCCAACCTTTCCTACATCTTTAAGATTCGACTTCAACTTCTTCGCGACATCGGAGCTGCGGTCAGCCCTTTCAACGCATGGTTGTTAGCGCAAGGCCTTGAAACCTTGAGCTTGCGAATTGAGCGACATCTGGAAAACACCAAATCAGTTGCGCTCTGGCTCGAAAAACATCCCGACGTTGACAAGGTCAATTACGCATCACTGCCATCATCACCGTGGCATGGCCTGGCCCAGAAATACACCCCTAAAGGATCGGGGGCTGTTCTCTCTTTCGAGCTCAAAGGAGGAATCGAGGCGGGCAAGCGGTTCGTCGAATCCCTCACCCTATTTAGCCACGTAGCAAATATCGGCGATGTTCGATCCTTAGTAATTCATCCAGCGACCACAACGCACTCTCAGTTGAGCCCACAAGAGCAACTCGATGCTGGTGTTACACCAGGGTTGGTGCGATTGAGTTTGGGTCTGGAGAACATCGACGACATCAAGGCTGACCTTCAGTCTGGCTTTGCCGCTGCGAAAGGTTGATTTAGGACCATGCGCTAAAAGCGAACGAGGGGCGTAGAGTCCTCCTATGAAATCCGCTGTCGTGGAAGCACCACTGCCTCCGCCAAAGCTACGCGGATGGTTTCATTTGGGTGCCGCGCCGGTAGTTTTTATTGCGTCCCTCGTTCTCTTTATTTTAAGCGAGCGCTCGCTCAAATTCGCCGTTGCTCTCTACTCGATAACCGCGATAACTCTTTTTTCAGTCTCTGCCGTCTATCACCGCGTGCCATGGTCGCCATCCAAAAAGAAAATCTGGCGACGCTGGGATCATGCCAACATCAACTTGTTGATCGCTGGTTCTTATACGCCGTATGCCGTGACACTTCTCAATCGACATGACCGAACGATCATGCTCTCGGTTGTATGGACCGGAGCCTTGATCGGTGTCGCTCTTCGAATATTCTGGCTGGGCGCCCCTCGTTGGCTCTACGTAGCCAACTACCTCGCCCTTGGGTGGGTCGCAGTTATTTACACCCCTCAGATGTATCGATCCGGTGGCCTAGCGATTCTTCTGCCAATCCTTATCGGCGGGCTCTTCTACTCCGTTGGAGCAATCTTTTACGCCCTAAAAAGGCCCGGCAGATATGCTCGATATTTTGGCTTTCACGAGCTATTCCATATCTTCGTCATCGCCGCGTGGGTTTCTCAATATATTGGCGTCTCAATAGCTATTTACCGCCACTAGCCCTCAGACCGTCGAACCCCTTTTGAGTCTTTATCTCCGTGCCCTAATCTGTCCCTCGTCAGTAAAAACTTGGGCGCTCTTGGGCTGGTCCTGAAGAGCCCTAGGCTTGTACTGAACTCGGCCACTCTAAGCGGCCTTGGACGGCCTTGGGCGAGAAACTAAAAAGGAAGTAGGTCAAAGGGTAATGAGCGAGAAGAGCTCCTTTCTGAACTGGGTGGGATTTAAGAGCGAAGACAACAGCGCTCCCTCCTCCGTAGATCGAATCCGAGAACTCGAAGCTCAACTAGCCGACCTACGATCGCGCAGAGATATAACCGCGCTATCCAAGGAAGAGTTTGAAATTCTTGCCACTGAAACGGCAATGACAATTATCAAATCTGCTCAACTTCGCGAGGCGAAAGCTCAAGCCACGGCAGATCGAGTTATTACTGAAACTACCCGCTTGGCAAAAGACACGGTTGAAACTGCAGATCAAAAGGCCAAGTCCCTTTTAGCAAGTGCCGAATCTCGCGGCCGAAAGTATCTTGTGGCAGCGGAGACCGACGCGCAGGAAGTAATTCAAAAAGCAGAAATCGAAGCTGACTCACTTCTGGAGAGCAAGAAGCGCGAAGCAACTGTGCTGACAACAACTGCTCGTCGCGAAGGCGAAAGGATTATCAGCGAAGCCGCCCACGACATTACCGAATACCGTCAATGGTTAGCGGGAGTGATTTCCGAAGCCGAGCGCCTCTATAAGGTTCAATCACAATCCCTCGACGCTGCTGAGAGTGCGATTCAGCAATCACGTTCGCGATTGGATTCCGCGTTCGTTCGACTCGCTGAGCTGCAAACGCACGTTCTGCAGAGTCTCAATGCGGATGACACTGTTATCAAATTAGAGCCAGTCACAGTCGTAAGTGAGCGGGCCAAGCCTGCAATTGACGCGCCTCGCAAGAATTCAACATCGTCAAAGAAGCCGACAAAGAAAGTGGCGAAGAAGAGCACCGCTAATCGAAAGTAATTTTCGAGGCAAAATATATGTCTGATGTTCAAACGGTCCGACCAATAAAATCTCGAAGCGTTCGTCATATCCCAGCAATCGACGGGCTCCGAGCAGTGGCGGTAATTGCTGTGATGCTTTACCACCTGGGTTTTGCTTGGATCCCCGGTGGATTCCTTGGGGTGGACCTCTTCTTCGTCATCTCTGGATACGTTATTACTCGGCTCTTACTTGATTCAATCCAGCGAAGTGGCGGGCTAGATCTTCGTGGTTTTTATGTCGCTAGGGCGCGCAGGCTCCTCCCGGCCCTCTTCTTTATGATCGTAACCACTTCGCTTTTCGTTGGCGTTTGGGCACCGGAGGCAATCAAGAGATTTCTAACGGATCTGCCATTTGTATTAACGGGAGTGATGAATTGGGCACTTGTATACCGGCATCAAGATTATTTCGAGTCAATTGGTAGGCCACCACTTTTGCAGCATACGTGGTCCCTTGCCGTGGAAAGTCAGTTCTATTTAGTTTGGCCGCTCATCCTTCTTCTTGTCCTAAAAAGATTTGGGAAGAAAATGATTCCCGGTGCAGCCCTTGCAATTGCATCCGTATCCGGAGGCGCACTACTTCTTCTCTCATTTCGAATCGACAATGCGAGTGGAGAGAGAGTCAGCCACGTTTATTTCGGCACGGACACTCACAGTATTGGACTCTTTCTCGGCGCAGCGCTAGCCGTAAGTTGGGTTCCACAAAACTTAAGCACGAAAATCACACAACGTGCGCAAGATTTCATTGACGGAATCGGTGTTGTTGGACTCATCGGAATTCTTGCTTGCTTCCTCTTTATCAATGAGAGCGACGCGACGCTTTACCGAATCGCTTTCCCATTAGCAGGAATATTTGCCTGCGCAATTATTACTTCACTCGTCCATCCCGCTTCGCGATTTGCGCCCCTCCTTAGTTCGAAGCCAATCCTTTGGATCGGTGAGCGCTCTTATGCGATTTACCTGTGGCATTGGATCATTTTCCAAGTAACCAGACCGAGCGTTGATCTTGCTGGAGCAACATGGGCTCTTTATGCACTCAGAGTTCTGGTCGTATTTGCGCTAGCGGACATTTCACTTCGGTGGGTGGAACTTCCGGTGCGAAATGGCACGATTGAATCGTGGTTTCGCGGAATGAAGTACCGAACTAAGAAAGTCCGCATTCGGCAAAAAGCATCTGTTACAGCGGGGCTCTTACTCATTATTGCGGCCACATCGCTGGTAAGCGCAAGCGCCATAACCCGAAGCGATCGTGATCAAGCCCGACTTAAGGCCAAGCTCATTTCCCAAGAAGCCACCCCTACGACAGTTTCAACGCCAACAATTTCTAAAGCACCGGCGTTATGGGTGACGGGAGATTCAGTAATCCTTGGAATACGTTTCACTTTGGATCAGAGCACTCCCATTGGCCTCATTAACGCCCGAGTCGGACGTCAAGCGAGTGAACTCATCGCCGTGATCAAACATGACAAGTCTGCGATGGTTGGTTCGCCCATTATTTTGGATCTAGGAAATAATAATCGCCTCACTACAACAGAAGTCGAGACAGTATTCTCACTGCTTTCGGATCAACCCAAAATTATCCTTGTAAATACTGCAGTTCCACGACCTTGGCGAGATTGGAACAATCAACTTATTGCTACCTACGCTGCCAAATATCCACAAACAGTAATTGTCGACTGGAATTCATTGTCGCGCGGACACCCAGAATACTTTGGACCTGACGGAGTTCACTTAGTACAAGCTGGTGTTGATGTTTATGTGGCAGCAATAATCGAAGCTCTTCAAGCAAATAAATAGCCTCCGCACTATTTGAGTGCGAAGGCTAAATACTTCTTCAAAATAATCGAGCGATTATTGTTTAAGAGAAAGTTCCTGGCAATCCAAAAACTTTCCCTGGTGTTGTAACTGAATCAGAGTAGACACTTGAAACTCTAAACGAGGTCCAACTATCCGAACTGTTCTTGGTGACATCTTGAGTCATTTGAGTGGCGGGAAGAGTGGAGATAGTTTTCCAAACTCCTCCTCCGACAGAAATCTCAACGTTATAACCTGTCAGACCATCGGTAGCACTTGGCGCATTCCAGAAAATTGTTGCACCCGCTTTTGTGTAGTGAGCAACAATTGCTTGTGGCGCCTCGTGGGCAGCCACTGCGGCTGGTGAGGTCGTGGTGGTTTCTGAAGCGGACGCCGCTGGCGAAGCAGATGTTTCGTCAGGTGTCGCTGAAGTTGAAGGATCCGCGGTCATTGTCGTAGATGTTGAAGGCTTTACCGCGTCTTCATCTGAATTTTTGCCCGACTTGCCCCACACAATGGCCACCAAAATGATGATTCCCACTGCAACGGCGAATATAACTCGACTTGAAGGACCCGAGGTTTTAGGAGCGGGTTTAGTCGTTATTGGCGCGATCACTGGAGCCGGAGCTGGAGTTGAAACAACTTCTACGCGTGATGGACGTGCAACGACTGGTGCTTCAGGGATATCAAATTTCAGTACTTGCTTTTTCGAGGCGCTCTTCTTTACCGCGCTTTTCTTTGTAGCGGTTTTCTTTACGGGCTTCTTTGCAGCGGCCTTCTTAGCGGCGGGCTTTTTAGCCACGGCCTTCTTAGCGGCGGGCTTCACAACAGATTTTTTCGCAACTTTTTTGGCGGGCGCCTTTTTGGCCGTGGCCTTCTTTACAGGTTTGGCCGCGGCCTTCTTAGCAACCGACTTCTTCGCAACAGCCTTCTTTGCCGGCTTCTTTGCGCTTGCTTTCTTAACAGCCACATTAACTCCTTGGGTAGCTCAACGATCATCTCGTTGAGGAACATCCTTATGCGAGAAGGTTACCGCAGGGTGCCTAACAATTGAGTAACTCGTGGAGCAATTGCGCGCAGAGATTGGCCACGGTGACTTATGGCATCCTTGGCAGACCCGTCTATTTGAGCCAGTGAAAGTTCACTTCCGCGTGGCAAAAAGATCGGGTCATACCCGAATCCGTAAGCGCCCCTCGGGCTCCTCAATATTTGTCCCTGAAGAATTCCTTCCTCGGTTAGTTCCTTTCCGTCAAGGGTGACAAAGGCGGCAACGCAGGTGAAATGCGCACCTCTATGGGCATCATCCACATCCTCAAGTTGCGAAAGCACCTTCGCAATATTGGCGCTGTCGTTGCCATGTTCTCCCGACCATCTTGCCGAGAAAATACCCGGCGCACCCCCGAGTGCATCAATACATAATCCACTGTCATCGGCAATGGCAGGAAGTCCTGTCTCGGCACTTACCGTGCGCGCTTTTAGAAGAGCATTCTCATGAAAAGTAGAACCAGTCTCTTCCACATCAACAAGGTGAGGGAATTCATCAAGACCTACGAGATCTATGGAACCAGGGGCAATCTCTTCAAGTATTCGGCGAAACTCCACAATTTTGCCTGAGTTACGTGTGGCTAAAACCAGTCGGTGAGCGCTCAATTCGAGGT
>Ga0194061_1001485_pt1 | contig 13574 bp, 8 predicted proteins | sample SepL2221m_MetaG_FD_163423 | JGI IMG/M metagenome (GOLD analysis project Ga0194061, IMG submission 163423) | Anoxic zone freshwater microbial communities from boreal shield lake in IISD Experimental Lakes Area, Ontario, Canada - Sep2016-L224-21m | ecosystem: Environmental > Aquatic > Freshwater >...
CTCCCTTATCAGGTGGCCACGGGATCCCAGCTGTTGTGAGTGCATTGGATGTATTGCTTCTCACTGTGGTGATTGTGTAAGGCACCAGCCAGAAACCACGCTCGTTTGAAATCATAGGCTTATCATGAGAGAAGCGCTCCACGAAAAACATCTTCCCATTAAGCTTGAAGTAGATGTGAGGGAAAAAAACCTTACTTTGCAGATTTGCATTGTTCTTTTTTTTTGGGACAGGGGATGCAGAGGAGTCTGCATCAGAGTCTTCATCTTCTTCGTCTGAATCTGCTACTGCAACCCCGCCTCCTGCAGCAGCAGCAACAGCACCAGCAGCAGCAGGACCACCTCCACCAGCTGCAGGACCACCTCCACCGCCAGCAGCGGGGCCAGCAGCAGCAGCAGCAGCAGCAGCAGCGGGGCCAGCAGCACCAGCAGCAGCGCCACCAGCAACAGGGGCAGGAGCAGGAGCAGCGGGACCCCCACCACTGCCAGGATCAGGAAGGTCGACAAGCATAGTCTTTCGTGTGTTGAACACCTTATTCCATTCCACACCAAGTTGTGCCCCCTCTTTTCGCTTGCGTGTGTATCTGCCCTGCATATCACACGCAGCACATGCCTCCTCTGTATTATTATATACGTCTCTCTCACGACCAGCCAGCCCATGGCGTGCTGCCTATCTCCTCACATGCAAACTCAGTCCACGACAGCACAGTCTTGGTCCGCATCACGAAGCCATCCTTGCAACGCCACGTGCATCCGCTCGCCCACTCTGCATTGTCTGCAGGCATCGTCTCATCACTACACGGAATGTTGCAGGTGAAGTCAGCATATACAGAGCATGGCGTCCCCGCGAAGCCGACGGGGCACAGCGTGTCTGCTGAGCACCTAGTGCATGCTGTTGCTCCGCTCGGCCTGAAGAAACCAGGCAGGCATTGGCGCTTGCAGTCTGTGTTGTCCACCCCTGCGACCCAGACCTCGTTTGCGCTAAGCTCTGGCGCACATGGGATGCAAACAAAGTGCTTAGATGACCCTGGGCACGCGTTCCAACGCATTCCACTTGCGCACAGTGGGCTGCACTGTGTGCATGAGGCCCCGTTTGCAGGATTGGATGCATACCAGTCGACAGCGCAGGCGACACATGCAGGCATTCCATCCTCTCTGTATAGTCCCTTCTGGCACTGCACACAGGCTGTGCCGCCAGTGCCAGCAGTTGTCCACCCTGGAGGGCATGCAGCACATTCTGCAGACTGCTGCGCCAGCCCTGCGGCCTCCTGCATCACCACAGAAACTGCGCTGAATGTTGACAGTGCGCACGCAGCACACACCCCAGCGACTATGCCGTTGCCGACAGGGCACACACACGACACCCCGTCGTCTCCAAGATGCGCAGGTGATTGGCACACGCAGGCGTCAAGCGTGGGATTCGGCTCGCGGAAGCCTGGGCAGACAGTGCAGCGGAGTCCGTCGATTCCCACTGTGCTGGGGTGTTCTGAACATGGTGCGCATACACGAGGGGAAACGCCCTTGAGGTAGCATCCCTTGAAGCCACACTCGTCTATGGAACAAGCGTAAGGCAGGACCCAGCTAGGGAGGGATTGGTCTAGCGACGGAGCTGGAACCATGCACATTCCACTGATCATTGTGCCATTGTAGCCGCACATGCATGCACTCACATTCTTGGCACCAACCCCTTCAGTCGTGGCCCACTCAGGACACTTCACACAATCAGCAGTACCATAGTAACCCACTGGGCATGGTGAGACATACACAGTGGTGCAATCCTCAATATACCTAAATGGAGATGCCAATACCACGCCACACGAATGGCATGACCAATCGGCAGAGGCAGAACAACCCGAAAGCAAGGATCCTGCTGGGCACACAATTCCAGTTGAGCACTGTGTGCAGACCCCTGCTGCAGAGATGTACTGCCCTGGGCCGCATTGGCCACACGAAAGCCCTGGCAGCGACGTGGTGCCAGCAGGGCACGGCTGCTGAATAGTTGAGATACTCGCCATGTGCGTTCCGTTGCCTGCGTACACAACGCCCCCGCTGGGGTCTGCCCCGACCCATATCACATTATCTGGCAGCAGAGGTGCATTGATGGCCTGTATGGTCCTGAGCGCGGCGTCGACCTGCATGAGGCCTCGGTCGGTCACGAAGAGGAACAGCGTGCCGCCGAGCACCGGCGTGAGCATCCTGGGGTACGCAAGCCCCAGCGTGCGGTCATGGCAGTTTGAGCGCAGCGTGCTGGCACGCGTGAAGGCTGATCCAGGGTAGTCAACCACGGCCTCGGCGAGGCGGCAGTTGGTGCGGTCGAGGATGAAGAGACGATTGGACTGGAAAGCAGAGAGCGACAGTGAGTCTCCAAACCGCGCCTCGTCACGTGCTCCATCGGCGTTTCCCACTGAATCAGAGCCTATAAGCAGGTCGGCACGACGGCCACAGTCGCGGATGTTCTTGTACACTCCATTGGTGAAGCTGGTACCAGGCAGAGTTGCTGACAGATTGAGGAAGGACACAAACGACGCGTTGCAGAAGCTCAGGTACAGATAGCTGCTGCCAGCGAGCGAGGCACTCGAGGCGCTGCACACCCTCCCAGGCAGACGCCACCTGTGCATAATGTGTCCTGCATAGGCTGCATTCGAGACCCACCACAGCAGGTTCCGGTTGTTGAAGCCCATGTCGCGCTCAATGAAGGCGAAATAGCTCCCATAAGCGGCACCCAACACCACAACCTGCGGCGCAGCCACGACCATGTAGAATCTGTGGTACTCTAGCTTGTCGCACGTGAGCTCGCTCAGCGGCAGATCTTGCACAAATGTGGTGGTGGCTACATAGCTTGGGCAATACGCGACCCCTCCAGACCCTGTCGCTGGATCCACCCCTGTGAAAAACTGTGTTGAAGTGGTGGCGACACCTGATGCTGCGTCAAAGTATACCACACCTGATATGGCCCATGGCATCACTGAGACACTCAGGCTTCCCATGCCAATCCACCCTGCAGCACTCCAAGGAAGATCCACAGAGGCGCATTGCCCAGCAGCTGATAGAGCATATCCTGCCACAGGGCACTGCACCCGTGTCACACTTATGCACGCCTCTCCAGAGCGTGAATACCCCTGATTGCACTGGATGCCACACAAAAAAGACCCTGGGTCGAACTGGCCGTTGGCAGGGGGGTTGGGGCATATAACACAGTCTGCAGCAGAGGCAGCGCGGCCGCGCTCAGAGGTGGTTCCCGCTGGACACGACGCAGCAGGCGAGCCAAAGAAGCCTGGTACGTTTGTGTACTGCCGCTGCACCGCAGGGTGATACGCGCAGCTGTACTGGTCACCATATGTGAGCCCCCCAGAAGTGAATTCAAACTGAGATATGTTGGCCTCAGGCAGCTGGCACATCACACACTGCAGCGCAAAGGTCACGCTGTTGGCCTGCAGGTAGTAGCCAACACTGCACTGGAAATATGTCCCACATAGGTCTGCACGGTCCAAGACCCCCCCTCGCGTTGCCACCTGATGTGCTGCCGCCATGCCTGCGACGTCCAGCGTGCATGCGGCGCACGTCGACGCGCCTGTTGTTGTGTCACACGTAGGATACGCCCCAGTGCTACACTCGCCGCTGCACGTGGCACGCCCCAGCGCGTCACACGACATCCCAGTTGAGCATGGCTGGCAATATGCACCTGCTGCAGACCACCCAGGGGGGCAGGGCACGCAAATGCCTTGCGTGCTGGGCTTGACACATAGAAACGATGTGGGCGTAGACGTATCCACCCACGTGACCTGGCATCCAGTGATGTTGTCTGTGGGGTAATTACAGAACAACCCCCCGCAAGACGCAGATGCGTTACATGGCGTTCCTCTGCACACCACGTCAAACGCCCCAGAGCAGTTGGCGGCCACTATGGTTCCAGTCGCGCACGTGTTGCAGGCGGTGCACACCCCTGCAGAGCCTGTCTTGCAACCCTTGGCATACTTGCCAGAAGGGCATGCTGTGCACTTCAGGCCTGCGCTCTCAGCACAGTGAAACAAAAAGTGCATGGATAGCACACATAAGCACAACAGAATAAAAAATCTTGAGAAGAAAGGAGACCCCATCTGCCTTGCTTGTATCTGACGCTGCTTATAATGCGTGTAATATATAGCCTGCAGCCTGCATTTCCCTGTCGCACAGAGGCCCCCCCATCACTGGAGAAGGCGGTCTGCGACCAGTGTTATTTAAGAAAATAGCACAACCCACTGCCACAATGATAGAATCTTCGCCATTGCCCCATCACAGGTCTGCCTCTTTTTCTGAAGGAGGAGAACAACACCCTTTTGATGCCCTTGACGCGTGCCCAGACTCTACCCGTGCAGCAGTCATCCAGCAGATGCATGCAGCGCTGGCGGCTACAGGAGGAGGCATGGAGACAGAATATGAGGCTCCTCTGGTGATCCCTGGCGACAGCCTGCCACACCCCACTCCACCCCTGCTCGTAGGCAGCATATGGCGCCAGCTCAACAGCCTTCGGGTGATGCGGCAATATTGCCTGACGCTCTCCCGCATGTGCCGTGAGTATGCCTTCCTGCAAGGGCATTCCATCACATGTGTTCACGGGCTGGAGTGGTTCTCGAGCCTGAACCAGCCTATGCGCCCTCTGGACGACGGCGTGCGTGCTGCACTCGACCGCACGCTGAACCAGGCCGCCGTCCAGCAGCGTGGCGTGTCGCGTGAACGCCTTGCCTACGAGCTGTACACGCGGCTGCCATGTCCCGATCGCGACCTGCTGCGGCTCACCATAGGGCTGCACTTTCCTGCGGCACGCGAGTATGAGGTGGACATCTGTCGCCATATGGCAGTGGTGGAGGGTCTCTCCTATGACCAATGGCTGTCTCGTTTCTTCCGCTGGCGCTCCACAGGGCTGTACTACCCACTGGCCATAGCTGCGCATCGCATGCAGACCCCCGAGCAGTGGGGGCTACCCTCACAGCTTGTTGGCACACCAGTTTCGCATGCCTTCTTCACCGCCCTCGAGTGCATGTGCACATCCAGCCAGACAAAGAAGAAGAGTAGCAGTGGATGCTATGACGCAAAGAACTGCAAGCAAGCGCTAGACGCACTTGTTGACGCGTGGGAGGCAGACAACACAGGCGCTGCACACTCGCTGGCGAGCACTTTGGACAGGCTTGCAGTGCTCATGCGTGTCAAGTCCAATGGTCGGCGAGAGAACCCACTCAACTTCAGCCTTGACGACGCACTCAGCGCATTTCCTGTGCTCTCAGAACAGTCCTGCGCTGCAGCAGGCGGCAGCTTTGTCCAATCGCGTTACATGGACTACCCAGCATGGAGGTCGCTCAAGGCCACCATAGAGGATGTGTTCCCACCAAGCACGCTCTGTGCCCCGCTGACCAGGCCTCGTCGCTCGACGTGGGGATTCCCAAGGCTCACCCTCGAGCTTCTGCCAGGCCCTGTGCTCAGATTCAAGGAGCGATCACTCGCACTGGTTCCTGGCACGCACGACATCTCTGTCGCCAAACAGCAGCAGCAGCTCCCCCATCAGCAGCTAGCGCCAGTAGGAGAACACTGTGTCACATTCTCGATAGAGAAACAGGCTCCCACAAGCAGCACGGGGAAAAAAGAGAGACATAGCGTGACATTTGCAGACGAGACAGCGATGGAAGAGGAGGAGGAGACGCAGACACAACCCCCCCTGGAAGCGACAATCCCCCATCCATCAGCCCTATTTGCCGATTGTATTGCTGCACAGACCTCAAACAGAGTGCAAGACGTGCTATGGCGCCTTGGTGAGCTGCTGCTGTCGCCTGACATAGCGCTATGCATGCTTTACCCCACTGTGGCACTCGCCAGCCTTGATGGATCACAGGACCCTGTATGGCGACGCTACTCTGAGCTGTGCCTTGACCGCGAGCACCTACTGGAGAACATGACCCCAGCAGCAACAGCAGGAGAGATCCACGAATCCACGCTCATCCAGCAGCAGCACTTTGAGCGTTACCTCGCGAGGCTCGAGGCGTGCACACCCCAAGTACAGTGCGTTCACTATGATCGGCCCAGGGAGGTGATGCTCTGGCGCGTTGACATCCCTCCCAGGCTCCTCATCTACGTAGGCAAACCAGACGCCATGCACCCAGCCTCCGCCTCGCGCCACCACGCAGATAAGGTTCTGTTGAATGGCAAGGCCACATTGCGCACAATATGCAGGATCGTGTCGCTGCCCCCTGGAAAGGATCCATGCTCGGAGGACCGTGTGCGCGACTCGCTCCGCGCCTTCGCGGGCAGCAGCCTCCTAGACCACCCCTCCAATGTCGTGCTTGTCAAGGGCTATGGCCCTGTGACCTCCACGACCCTCGCTGAAACACTCGCTAGCCTCGCGCTAGCCCCTGTGTGCATGCCCACTGTTCGCCCCCTGGGGCAGCCCCCTCCGCGCTGGGGTGGAGACAGCATAGACGAGCGCTACGCTGAGAAGCAGGTCGCACCCAATGGCTTCCGCTTCCGCGACTGGATCGCCATGCACTCCACCCCAAGCGGCACACATCAGAGCCGGCTTGCAGCGCACGCTGTCCGCTTCGACGCCCTCTACCACACGAAGCTCCCCTGGCTGGGTGAAGATGGCAGCGTGCGATGGGTGCGCATGGCCTCCACGTCCCCGCCCGAGAACCGCACCCTCCAGGGCCGCACCCTGCGGCTGGCCGTTGAATCGCGGTACATGCACGACCTGCGCATGCTCCCAGTCCGCGGACAGCGCGACGCCGTGCTCCGCGCCAACGCAGAGATGTATGCAGATAGTCCAGGCAGTGTGTCCATAGTGTATGCCCCAACTGGCGACGGTCCCTGCAGGCTGGAACTTGTTGCCTTCCAGTACCCCTCCGATGAGGGCCCCTATGAAGGTATTTAAATCGTCAAGGGCTGCAGGGCGCTCTCCCGCTCACAATAAAACTGAGAGAGAAGCTCCCCGCGATGGACAGCGAAACGCTTGACGCACACGCCGACGCACGCGCATATGAGACAGAAAGCGAAGACGAACAGCAGACCCTGCTGTATGAACCGACGCCAGAGCAGCAAGAGGAGGCAGAGGAAGAACCAGAGGTTGATATGAACGAGCACTGGAAACAGCAATCCATGCTATTTGGGAAGCTCCGCAGCAACGCCAGCAGCTGGAGGCCAGAAGAGCCAGTGGCTGAATCTAGCAATGAAGGACCAGCCAGGCAGGCTACTAAGGTGTACAATCCAACTCCCTGTGCCGAAAGGACCAAGAGCGTGAGTCTGGACACAGACGACGATGAGTGTGATGAGGAACCCCAGCAGAAGACAGCTCAAGTGTTCAGCATGCAAAGAAGCAAGGCGCAAAGCTGGGTAATGCCTGCTCCCACCACAGAAGATGCTGAAACAAAAAATGAGGCAAAAACAGATAGGATTTTCAACCAGCCAGCATACAATAATCTCATGGAGCGTATGTTTGCGTATGAGGTACCAGTTTCTGAACAGCCTCCAGCTGCCCCAGTTGCCAAGCAATCTTCCAAGGGAGATTTTGCAGCGCGAGCAGCGAGGAAGCCTGTCCTCAGGAAGCTCCCCAGTGTATTTGCACTTGAGGAGTATGTTCCTATGGCTGCCCCTGTGGTAACAGCTGCAGAGGAAGCCCCCAAGGCCGTTGTCACAGAGGAAGCACCCAAGGCCGCTGTCACAGAGGAAGCACCCAAGGCCGCTGTCACAGAGGAAGCACCCAAGGCCGCTGTCACAGAGGAAGCACCAAAGGCAGTGGTCTCTGCAAATGTGTGGATGCCTGAGGAAGTGGTCATCAAACAAGAGAAAGAGGATGGATCAGCAGCAGCACAAGACGATGCCAGCGATGAGTCGTGGCGTTCAGCGAAGCGATTCAGGGCGACAGACGCAAGCACAGAGACAAATGCAAGACCCAAAACTGAAGTCAAATTCATAGTCTACTCAACAGGCGAACGCCAATTCGATCCAGACGTCGACTCAGACGACGGTGCCACAAAAACAAAACGATTTGACGTGGCTGCTCATGCAAAGCAACACTTCAGGAATCTCCAGAACCCTTCGCTCTACCGCTACATGAAAGAAGGCGAAGATAAGATGGGAAGCAGGGTGGGAAGCTTTGGACCAAGCGACAGCAGGCAGCACACCCTGATTCTCATGCCGTCAAATCGCCTGAAATTTGAAAAGCTGACCATTGTGGGCAATGATTACTATGTCCTCAAGAATAAGGCAGACCCTTTCATCTTCGACGCCAGCCTTGAAGACGAATACGCCAAGAAGAACCCTGATAGAAGCCACAGATTCTTCCCGTATGCCACTGCCTGGCACCCAAGCAACCACGAGCGCGCGTTTGAATCCATCTACCGTCTCCGCAACGCCCCTCGCGGCGGCTATTGAGAAACGAGCGCTCTGCTTCTGCCGTTCCCTTGTTCTTTTTCTTCTCATATGTGAGATGGTCCCACAAAGCTGACAGAGCCTGTCACATGTGCATGACCCATAAAAAATGAAACCATTTCTCCAATGTGCTATGATCCCCTCCTTTTCATGTCAGTATGCCCTTTCCCACGCTAGACGACTTTCGTGGCTTCTTCCACGCGAAAGCATTTGACGTAGTGGGCAACGGCACATACCGCAAACACCTCGCGCGCTGTAAGGAGACAGGAGACCACTGGGCGATGACTATGGGCGCCCAAATCCACGAGGTGCAGTCGCAAATCAGAGAGGTGCAGGCAGCAGTACAGGACATGCCCCGCAACGCAGACCGCCTGGCTGAGATATGTCGCGACGTCATGATGAGCGCACAACCTCCCATTCGACTCTTCGCTGGGCACGCTGAATGCGCCATCACACAGCGCCGCTGCACGCGATGCCTTGACCTCTCTCGCGCGCAGAAGGGACACTCCAGCGTGTATGTGGACATGCGCTTCTGCCGTTTTTTCATGCTGTTGTGGTACTGCAACAAGCTGGAGTACATCATCAGATCCTACACGCGGACCTGGATCGACATGCACCAGGGCGAGGCAGAGACCTTCAGCGAGCTGTGCAGAGTCATGCGTGCTGAGCAGGAGCCCACCATAGCACGCATGCATGCGCTCTTTGTCGTGGCTCTACAGCATGTATTCACCACGCTGCAGCACCACGCACGCACGAACACGCACGCCCCTGTGCTCTCGCTGCAGCCGACCGCTTCCTTCGCTTTGGCAGCCTCCTTATCGCTAGCATGCACCCCTGAAAAAAAAGAAGACATTGGCGAGGGTTCATCTGAGCCTTGCTCACAGAGAAAGCGCGCATGCTGCTGTGGTATGGACACCCTCCAGCGGCATTCTACATGACGGCTACACGCCAGTACTTTCCAGAAGAACTGGAAACGCGCGCGCGGAATCTCATGGAAGCTGGGCATCTCATCTGGCTGAGCGTGGAGAACGACAGGCATCTTGTGACAGAAGGCGAGCTGCCGTTTGCATGCCGCCTCGCCGCGTCCTACCACAACCAGCTCGCATACAACACCCCCCCTGAAGACGGCTTCAATGAGGAGTCAAGAATAATGGAGCAGATGGCCCAGCGGCACATGGAAGCCCCGTCATCAGACGACGACGCAGAGCAGGGGGATAATCACCATACACACTAAAGAAGCATAATAATAAGCTCTGTTAAAAAAAAATTCAAAACGCCTATGTGCACAAAAAGACGGTTGCACAACACAGCCTCCATCCCTGCTGATGCACGCGATATGGCACAGGATCCGCGGCCCGTTCCGCCGCCTGCACTGCACTGCGCACGACTGGGAGCGCTACGACTGCAACCGCGCGGGGTGCCTGCGCTGCGGGGTGGCGCACGAGTGCGCAGGCAATATAGTGGATTCTCACTGCCCGCTCGAGCGCCTCGACGATGGCACTGTGTGCTGCACAATCACAGGGTTCTGTGTGCCCGCAGTGCGCTATGCCATCGACGAGTACATCGACCACGCTGGCCCAGAGGCAGGGCAGTCGACCTTGGCTGCCTTCAGCAACAAGGGCGGCGCCCACTGCACGCAACAGGGTGTCAGCGGCGGCATGCACGAAGAGGTCATCGCCACTGTCTCCTGGTTCCTCACAGGGCAACAGGCAGAGCGCAGCAAGGAAGAAGAGATTGCGCGCGTCCTGCAGCGCGCCCGACACGCCCTCGTTCGCGCACTCAAGCAGCACAAGATGGAATCGCGCGCGCTGCCGTGCATCCCCACTGTGCTGGCGGGCGCGCTCAATGCGCTTCGCCCCCGTAGGTACACCCCCGCCAGCCCAGAGCTGTGCCGACTCTGCTCAGAGAGCGTCGAGGTCTGCCTCCGCGACATCCAGGCCCCTGCGACCCCAGCACACCGCACGAACCTCGTAGTCGGGCTGCTATACCTCATGAAGCAGGGTCTGGTGCTCAACAATGTCCAGTGGTTGCCGCGCATGCATCTGCTGCGCTACTGCCTGCCGCACGAGAACTGCCTTGAACGCTGCTTCGGCCTCTCCATGAAGCTCATATGCGAGACAGAGAACGAGATCAAGCTCGCCCTCCGGCAGCGCATAAAGAAACTGTAACACATCCTGATGCATTATCCTTATTATTGAGCAGAGAACGTCAGCCACCGACGCCGCTTCCGCACGCGCAGCACGTCATACTCCGTCACAAGCACGCGCTCCGTGCGCGACATCACTGCGACACGCACCTGCGCCGCCTGCCCCGCCACGCGAACAGACACGCTCTTCACCCTGAATGGGTCCAGCCGCTGCACCAGGTCAAGATCCTCCAGGAACACCTCCCACTCGCCCTGCTTTGCGTCGATAAGCCCGTTCACCTCATAGTGTGTGGTCCCTATAGGGTTCACGTTCCAGCCCCTGCACAGCTGCCCAGGATGCTGCAGGCCTGCCAGCAGCGTGATGACGTCCCGCACCAGCCCTCTGTCCTCCTCCTTCACCCCTTCTAGGTCTGGCCCATCCTCCTGCTGCATCCGCCCAGCAGACAGCGTCACCTGCACCACCTCATCTTCGCTCCTGGACTCCATGATGCGAATGCGGCTGCTGTCTGTCGGTCCATCTTGGTTTAATATTTGCTTTTCAACTTTACGTGCTAGCATGCTGTATAAAAAGACACATATGTCAGGCTACATGCCAGTGTAAGTATAGCTTACTGGCTCCCCTCGCATCACATTCATAAAAAAAACTTTTTCCATCACATTGTCTCCAAGCAAAAAAAGCTTGCCGGCATCTGCGCCACATAAGGCGTCCATTCTGTACCAATGGATCGCTTCGGTGAAGGCCAGGCTGATTCTGGCAATGGAATGCAGGATTCAGAGCAACCAAGACGTGTTGCCCAATCGACTGTCAGCAGAATAGAGTCGATAGAGAACATGCCAACATATCGATTTGGTGGACAGATACCTACATTGAAGAGTGTACAGATTCCACAGGATGTGCAACAGGCAGCAGGCATGAAAAATATGAGGACAATGCACGTTGATTCTGTAGCTGACTTGGAAGTGTATCAAGCTGGTAGACGCGCTGTTTTTTCAGAAAGTATACTGCCTGAAACTGTGCAGCAGGCATGTGTCACGCGCCATATAGAGAGGAGAATCCCTGACGTTTCAGTCGCCAATCTGCCCATGTATCGACAAAAAACCACTACAATGGAGGACATTGAGATGCAGATATCATCCAGACCCCATGGACAAAAGCGGTCTGTGCTTATCACTGGAGACTTTGAAGAATATAACCCCAAAAGGGCCTGCACTGAACAATATAACGTCCAGCAGCAGCATATCAAGAGGCCAGAACCGGTCCTTGTCGTCATCGACGAAGATGAGCCAGCCCAAGAGCCACCACAGCAGTTGGAACCACCACAGCCACAGCAGTTGGAACCACCACAGCCACAGCATTTGGAACCACCACCGAAGTCTAGATCTTTCTACTCTACTATAATCCCGACCTTTGTTGGCACATTGACGAAAATGATGAATCCTTTCAGATTCAGCAACACTGAAAAAATACCACACTTTCGCATGCCGCCCCCTGAGCCGGCACAAATGGTGCTGTGTAGCAAAGGGAAATGGACCAGGAAACTGCCCTCATCCTTGCCGTCTGTCCAAGAAGCAGGAGAGGGCGGGGCTGGCTTCGACGAAGGCATCATGCCTGCAGTGGCAGAGGAGGCGCCTGGAACGCCGTGGGGTGGTGGGTTCAGCAAATTCATCCAAGATTTGCAGCGATCACCCCTTCAGGTGAACAGCCCCTCTGAGATCTACAGGACGCCCCTCCCAGATGATCTCATCAACGAGGAGTGGCAGCGGAAGGTGGAGTTTGGAGACCCTGGTCCTGCGTCCATGCAGGCTGCGGACGAACAGCCACCCGTGGAGGCTGCTGATGAGCCATCCGATGCTGTAGAACCAGCCCCAATGCCTGAAGATGATATGTCTGACGACGACATCGCACTTCTCACGCGAGGACTGACCCCTGAACTCGAGCCGCCTGATGAGGCGTCAGTTCCTGGCGCGACCAGTGGCAGCGGGGCGCCAGCGCCAGATGCTGTCGGTGGCATCGAGGAACCAGCCCCAAATGATTTCGACGACAGCGGGGCGCCGGCGCCAGATGATTTTGACGACATCAAGGTGCAACTCCCAGCAGCAGTATTAGTCGTAATCGATGAGGATGACGATGATGTCGTGTATCCAGGGCCAACGCCAGCACAGCAAGTGGCAGCAGGCAGCGGAGACGGAGGGGCAGGCGCAGACGACATCTTGGGAGGTGATGACGACGAGCAAGTTAAGAACCGCGTGGTTGAACTGTCAAAAGTTCTAACAGATCAGCTCCTAGACATCCCCTGCAACCCCAGGCAGACAGTTGGCGATCAATTCCACAATGCTATCAGGAGCTATACAAATAGGAGATACTTAATGAATCTGCATGCCAATCTCATGAAAATACCAGACGAGCATTTCAAATCTGCTTTCGACCAAGGCAAACTTGCTCTCACATCCATTGCAGAGGGAAGTTGGCTGGAAGACGACTTCATATCCAAGTTCACAGTCAGGACCCTCAAGGATCTGGTGGCCATGCACCCCGATTTCAAGCTCAAGCTCTTTGACGCTACACAAGGACTACGCCTCATGAAAGAGCAAACTCCAGGGAGGAAATTCAAGGCGCTCTCAAGGGGACCCATATTGATGCCCATCAACAAAGGAGGGGGGCACTGGTATCTTGCTTGGATCAACCCAGCGGAAAATACAATTGACGTCCTGGACTCGCTGAACATGACTGACGTGTGCAATAAAACGTTCAATCACATCAAAAAACTCATCAAGGTCCATCTAGTGCAGGAGAATGGCGAAGAAGACGGAGCTGCAATCTTCGAGGCGCAAGCCTGGAAAAGAGGGAAACTGCACAAGTCGATTCCAAGGCAGGAAAACGGATATGACTGTGGTCTCTTTGTGTGCCTCTACGCCGCTGGGCTCATGTACATGGAGGCAGCGACACAGAACGGCGAACCTGTCGGCGACATCAAGAGATTCTTCAATGTCCAGCAGTCAGAAATGACCCTCTTCCGCTTCTTCGTGCTCCACCGCGTCC
>Ga0194061_1001486_pt1 | contig 13562 bp, 9 predicted proteins | sample SepL2221m_MetaG_FD_163423 | JGI IMG/M metagenome (GOLD analysis project Ga0194061, IMG submission 163423) | Anoxic zone freshwater microbial communities from boreal shield lake in IISD Experimental Lakes Area, Ontario, Canada - Sep2016-L224-21m | ecosystem: Environmental > Aquatic > Freshwater >...
CTAGTCGACTCTGCCGACATGCAGCTGGAGCGCGCCGTGCACGAGCGCGAGAACACACAGCGCAACACCATTGGCAGCCTGGTCAACGCCTACGTTGCTTACCTGTCGGTCAGCGACAGCATGCTAATCGCCCGCGAGAACGAGGCGGTGGCCACCGACATTCTGCGCACCGTTGAAAAACGCATGGCGCTGGGGGACGCCACGGCCGATGACCTGGAGCAGCAGCGCGCTGTGCTGTTCAGCCAGCAAGTGGTGTTGCCCGGCCTAGAAAACCAACAGGAGGACCTGCGCAACACCCTCTCCCGCCTGGTGGGGGCACTGCCTGGCAATCTGGTCTTGTCGGACAAAGGACTGGACGCCTTGCAACTGCCCACGGTGCAAGCCGGTTTGCCATCGGCCCTGCTGCTGGGTCGGCCCGACATCCGCATGATGGAAGCCCGTATGCGCGCGGCTAACGCCAATATTGAAGTGGCCCGCGCTCGCTTATTGCCGCCCATCGACCTGTCATCGCAAATGGGCTACAGCGGCGCCACGCTGGCTACGCTGTTCCAGCCGCAAAACTTCCTGGTCAACACGGCTGCCGCATTGGCCGTGTCTATCTTTGATGGTGGGGTGAAACGGGGTGAGCAGGCGTTTGCCCAGTCCTACTATGAAGAAATGGTGGAGACCTATGGAAAGACCGTGCTGCAGGCGGTGCGCGATGTGGAAGGCGCCCTAGCCACCCTGAAAACGGCGGGTCGGCGTCTGGAAGCGCAAAAGGCTGTGACGCGGTCCGCGCTGAACATCTTCAAGATTGGCAGCGAGGCCTATGCGGCCGGTGCCATCGACCAGACCGCCCTGCTGGAAGGCCGCAAGAATTACCAGCGTAGCGCAGACGAGACCCAGCGGGTCAAGGCCGAGCTGCTGCGCAGCTACGCCAACCTGTCCTACGCCCTTGGGCTGGGCTCGGTGCTGAACGACGCTGTGGACGCTGCCGTCGCTAGTAAATCCGCGCCCGTTTCCTTGGGGCAAGATCTGAGGGTAGGCATTGTCAACGGTACCTCGGCAATGGTGGATGTCTCCCTTGCGCCAGGGGACTCGCGCAGCTCCTTCGAGGTGGAGTTGCCTGGCGTTTTCCACCACTCGGCATTGCTGCCACTGTGGCGCGACGTTCAATACAGATTTGGCGATAGCACCCCAGTGTCAATTTTTGCCCATCACCTAGGTCATGTTGATGATTCCATCATAGCCAATGAATCTTGGTATCGATTAACCTTAGTGAATTTCCCCACTAAACTGGCGGCAGCAGCGTTTTGTGCGCGGTTAGTTAAATCAGGTCAGGCGTGTAAGGATGCCTCTCCATAGAGATTCAATGGAATCATCACACAATATTTGCCATGAATTCGCATGCCAATGTAAGTAGACTGCTCGTACAAGGATGGACAGGCATCAACCATTCCTACGCAATGGTCAATCAGTACCAGTTACTGGCACTGGCCCGATTGCCTGGGCTACAGCTCTTGCACCAGGAAATGCCGCTGTTTGACAGCCGTTGGACACGAGAAAAAAATGCCGCCGGTTTCAATGCCGCCGAGCAAGAGACACTGGCTGCAATTGCTCCCTACGCCGGGCAACCAGTATCCGCCGTCTACCGCATCCATAGCCCGAACACCCTGGCCTTGACAGAGGCACGAGCAATTACTTTTTTGGTGACCGAACTGGGCCTGGATGCAGCTAACTTCGTGGCAGGTGCCAATCCAGCCACGTATTGTGCGGCTGGTCACCTAGTTGTCACCCCTTCGCACTGGAGCCGTGAACGCATCGTGGACTTTGGCTTTGCGCCAGATTCCGTGCTGGTGGTTCCCCATGGGGTGGATAGCGGCAAGTTCTTTGCGTTCGCGCCGGTGGACCGCGTAAACGCGCGCACCGCCCTGGGTTATGGCGAAGAAGACCGGGTGTTCCTGAACGTGGGGGCGCCTATCTGGAATAAGGGTCTGGACCTGGCAATTGAGGCTTTTTTTAAGCTGCGCCAGACACATAAGACCGCCCGTCTGTTGATCAAGGACCAAAACTCTTTGTACGGTCTCTCGGTTGTGGACATGATCCGCAATTTGGCTTCTGCCGGCACGATTCAGATTGATGATGCGAGTGTGGAGTCCATCAAAGTCCTGCCGCAAACACTGAGCCTGGAACAGTTGCGTTCGCTTTACAACGTTGCAGATTTCTATGTGTCACCATACCGGGCCGAGGGCTTTAACTTGCCAGTGATTGAGTCCATGGCCTGTGGAACGCCGGTCATTGTCACGGCCGGGGGTAGTACAGATGACTTCTTTGATGATCAACTCGGTTACAAGATACCTAGCACCAAGCATCTGAATGCAACTATCAACAACACACGCATAGGAGCCTATTTGCAGCCGGATATGGATGCGTTGGTACAGACTATGCGAAATTGTTCCGACTCCCGTTCAAGGCAAAAACAACCGATAGCGTTTGGAATAGTGAATTTGACCGAGCAGTTCACCTGGCAGCGTGCGGCCAAACTCCTCGCATCTTTGGCTTGAATGAAATGACATCACCTCGCGTTGCACTGGCCATTGCAGACACGCAGTCGTATGTGCTGGCCAACAATGCGATTCAGGCCTGCACCGCACGCTTTGATTTCAACCAGGTCTACGTGTTCACCGATGCGCCCCAGCACTGGCCTCAGTACCAGACCGTGACCGTTGCCAAGATGCAAGGCATTGAGGACTACAACCGCATCATTCTCGAACAGCTGCCGCAGTGGATTGAGGAAGATTTTTGCCTAGTGTGCCAGTTCGACGGTTTCATTTTGGAGGCATCCGCCTTCCAGCCTGACTTTTACAACTTTGACTACATAGGGGCGGTCTGGCCCGACTACCCGCATGACCGTGTTGGCAACGGCGGCTTTTCCTGGCGTTCCAGAAAGCTGCTGCGGGCGGTGGCCACACTCAGCTATTTGCGCCAGGCTGGTGAGGCCGAGGACCTGTTTATTTGCCGCCGCATGCGCGCCGAACTGGAGGCGCACCATGGCTGCGTCTTTGCCGATGAGCGGACGGCCCAGCGCTTCTCGTACGAAATCGTTCCCCATGATCAGGCTGCGTTCGGCTTTCACGGCATTTTCAATTTGCCCATGGTATACCGCAACAACCTGCAGTTTCTGATCGAAAATTTGCCAGCCAGTGTGTTGGCCGCGCGCTTGCCCTACCTGCAATATGGTGCGAATCTGCTGGACAGCCAGCGTCGGCAGGAGTTCGACATGCTGCTTTCTGTGAGGGTTTCAAAATAATGCCGCCAGTCCTCTCGTTTTGTATTCCCACCTTCAACCGCTGTGAGAACCTACAGGAGCTGCTCAAGAGCATTGCGTCCCAGGCGGTGTTCCTGGAAACGGACAAGGTGGAAATTGTGGTGGGCGACAATTGCTCCAGCGATGGCACCGAAGAGGTGGTTCGCCGCTTTCAGGACGAGCATGGAAACAAGATCCGCTATTTCCGCAATGAGAGCAATGTAGTGGACCTCAATTTCGAGCGCGTCCTGTGCCATGGCACAGGCAGCTTCCTGAAGCTGCTCAATGACCGGGTGACATTACGTGGCGGGGTGGTCGACTTTTTGCTGCAACTGGTGGAAACCAACCTCATCGAGAAGCCGGTTCTGTTCAGTCTGAACAAGCAAATCCAGACCGATGCGCGCGTGCTGGTCTGCGCCAATTTAAATGACCTGCTTGCTGCGGTCTCCTACCACTGCACCTGGATTGGGGCCTTTGGAATATGGCGTGAGGATCTGGAGGCACTGCCCGACTTTTCTCGCCAGGTGGATTTGCAATTGGTGCAGGTGGACGCCCTGTTTCGGCAGATGGCGCCGGGCAAGCGCTGCCTCATTTTGAATGAAGTGCACTACCACGAGCAAAACCTCTCCGGCAGGAAGGGCGGCTACAGCGTGGCCAAGGTCTTTGGCAAAAACTATCTGTTCCTGCTGCGCCAGCAAATGGCCGCCGGTGCCCTCAGCCCGCTGGTGTTTGATTTGGAAAAAAAGCGGTTGCTGCTGGAGCACATACTGCCCTACTACTTTTCCACCAGCCATGACTTTGTAAAAGGCCGTCTTGCGGACTACCTGGTGGATTATCTGGCAGATGACTACTTCTACCAGGAATTGGAACGGTATGTGTACGGCCAACCCGTTCCCGCGTATGCGGATCTTGGTGGCATGCAGAAGTTGCAACGCCAGTGGCGGCTGTTGAACGCCCACAACGAAATCAGCCTGACCTATTTTTCGGGGCCGGATGCATTGCACTGCATCAGCGCCGGCAACGGGTCCTACGGGTCACTGCGGGTGTGGGCCTTCGGCAATCCCGATGAAGGCTTGCGCATCGGACACTACTGCTCCATAGCGCCCGATACCAGCTTTATTTTGGGTGGCAACCATGATTACGAAACCGTATCGACCTATCCCTTTCGGGTGAAAAATTTTGGTGAACCGTTTGAAGCCACAACCAAGGGGCCGGTGCTTGTGGGTGACGACGTATGGATTGGACACGGGGCGATGGTCATGTCGGGTGTCTCCATAGGGCAGGGTGCCATTGTGGCGGCCGGCTCGGTGGTGACAAAAAACGTAGAGCCCTATTGCATGGTTGGGGGGAATCCGGCGCGGCACCTGAAATTCCGTTTTGCCAAGGAAGTGCGGGATAAACTTCTGACGGTCGATTATTCAAAGATCAGCCCGGCACGGCTGGGGTCGCTGCGCAGCAGCCTGCGTGAGGCTGTGGACAGTGCCTCGGTGGACAGGATTGTGGCGGCCCTGCGCGGTTAGCACGTGCCAACCCGATATATCTGCATACGGCGGGTAAAACGCCGCTTGCTTTTACGTTGATCGGGCGTACCGGAGTTAATAATGGCGCAAACCCTATACACAGCCTGCACCTGCGAGTGGAAGACAGATGTCATGAATGATTCAGCAGTAGCGCGGCGCAACAAGACCTATTTTGTCACCGGGGCAACCGGCTATCTGGGAAGCCGACTGGTCCGACTGCTCTGCGAAAGCGGCGCAAAGGTATATTGCCTGATCAGAAACACCTCCAATTTGGTAAGAATCAGCGAACTGGAATCGCAAATCACCCAGGTCCGCAGCGACAGCCTAGACTATGAAACTTTCTTCGCGGGCAAGGCTGTGGATTGTGTTGTGCACTGCGCAACGGATTACGGTAGAAAAATAACAAGTCCCCTGTCCGTTATTGAATCGAACCTGATCCTGCCGCTCAAGTTGCTGCACGGCGCATACTGTGCTGGTGTTCCGGTATTCATCAACACCGACACCGTGCTGGACAAAAGGATCAATGGCTACAGCCTGTCCAAGCACCAGTTTTCCCAGTGGCTGGAAACCTATTCAAACCGCATCGCCGGAATCAATGTGGCGCTTCAGCATTTTTATGGTCCGGGCGATGATCAGACCAAATTTGCCACACACATAATTGCGGCGCTGTTGCGAAACGACGAGCGGATCGCGCTGACGCCGGGCGAGCAAAAGAGAGACTTTATTTTCATCGATGATGTGGTGCAGGCCCTGATGGAAATAGTCGACAAATCCGCCGCACTGGGCGTGGGATACCATGATTTTCAGGTCGGCACCGGCAGGACGGTCAGCATCCGGGATTTTGTCGAAGCCGCCAAGCGCATCTGTGGAAACAGCCAGACCCTCTTGGACTTCGGCGCAATTAAATACAGGGACGGTGAAATCATGGATATCGAGACAGACCTCTCCAAAATGGCCAGCATAGACTGGAAGCCCCGGTACTCTTTGGAAGTTGGTTTGAGGTTAACAATTCAGGAAATGGTGGCGGTGCTTTCATGAGATATTTGATAACAGGTGGTTGCGGGTTTCTAGGCTCGAATATCGCCAGGGAAATATTGCGTATTGGCGATGAACTAGTGGTCTTCGATAATTTGAGCCGCACTGGTTCGGCGGAGAATCTGCGCTGGCTCCAGTCCTTTGCCGACTTTGTGTTTGTCCATGGCGATATCCGCAATGCGCTGGATTGCAGCCAGGTGGTCCAACGATACCAGCCCGACGTGGTTTTTCACCTAGCCGGTCAGGTGGCAATGACCACATCGCTGAGTTCGCCGTACCATGACTTTGAAGTGAATACGGTCGGCACGCTGAATATGCTGGAGGCCATCCGGACCTCTTGTCCGCAGGCTGCCATACTGTATTCATCCACCAACAAGGTGTATGGCGATTTGGAGTATTTGCACTACACGGAAATGGACTCCAGGTATGCTGCGGTCGGTTTTGAGAATGGGCTTCCGGAGTCTGTCAACTTGGCCTTCAAGACGCCGTATGGCTGTTCCAAAGGGGCGGCCGACCAGTACATCCTGGACTACTCCAAAATGTTCGGTATCCAGGGGGTGGTTTTCAGGCACTCATCTATGTATGGTGGCCGACAATTCGCCACGTTGGACCAAGGCTGGATCGGCTGGTTTTGCGGCCAGGCCTTGCTGCAAAAGCAGGGCGCCGACGGGGATTTCACGATATCCGGCTCGGGCAAGCAGGTGCGCGATATTCTGCATGCCGAAGATATGGTGCGCTTGTATCTGGAGGCAGCCCGCTGCATCCGGAGCACAGCGGGCAATGCCTACAACATCGGTGGCGGCGTTGGCAACAGCCTGTCGGTGCTGGAGCTCATGCAGCTGATTGAGGACACGATTGGTTTCAAACCCAGGTCGCGGCATATCGCAGCTCGTGAAAGTGACCAGAAGTATTTTGTTGCCGATATTTCGAAAATACGATCGGCCATCGGCTGGGAACCGTTGATCTCTAAACAGGAAGGCATCGGAAAAATGATTTCCTGGGTTGAGGAAATGCAGCGAACGCCCTCCTGAACAGCTACTGCGCGTATAACTTCCGCCATTTCAGTGAACCAAACCATGCCTCAATTCAAAATCACAGTGGTCATCCCTTCGACTGGCAGAGCGGACAGTATTCCCGTCGTGGATTCATTCAGGAATTCAATGCTCGCGGCCGCACTGGAGGTGCAGTTCGTGGTGTTGCAGAATTCAAAGAAGTTGGATTCGGCACAGTACTCGGAAATTGAAAAACATGCGAATCACGAGATTCTGCGCGTCCACAATGACCGTTACTTCGGCAGCTGTGAGGAAAACATCTATCGGGCGCAGGACTTTCTGGATGTCTTTCATGAGTATGTGTTTTGTGTCGGCGAGCATGATGAGATCGACTGGCCTGTGTTGTGCAACAGCTTGGCGTTTTTTGAGGGAAACCGACTGGATGCAATGGGCTGGAATATCCTGAACCAGCAGGCCGTGGGCGAGGGTCGGTACGTCAACACGGGCAGTTTTTCTCCGGTAACCCAGTCACGCTCCAGCACCTACGTCAACATGCTGCTGGCCGGCAACACACTGCCGGCATCTCTTGCTTTCCCCGCCATTTTGTCCACCTATGGGCCGATTGACTGGGCCGCCTACTTGGGCAATCACATATTCCGCAAGAGCGTTTTCGGCCGGGTTCTGCAATACCGGTTCTCCGAACATGTGTATTCCTTTGTGTTTAAGCAGGCCGCTTTCTTCTCCACCAGCGATGCACGCTATGGTCTGTATAACCAGTGTGTGATCCACCGCATCAGCAGTGATTTCCTGCACTTGAAGAATGCCGGTGGCGTTAGGAAGGTCACCTGGCTGGAGGACCATCGGCTGGCGCACGGGGCAACGCCGATCTTTTCCGTGAGCAACCTGTCCCATTTGCTGGATCTCAGCAATGACAGACTGTTTAATCTGGTGTCCAACAGTCTTTGTCTGTCGCATTGGCTGGATGCGAAATTCGAAATCGAAATCAAATACCACCCCTTCCTGCTATGCATATTCTCATGGTCGCGGCAGGTCATCCTGCACAAGCTGTACGGCAAGAGCCACTATTTCCCCGGCAGCATCCGCTCCAGTTACCTGACGGATTTGCGTCACGTGAAGCGCTATTTTGAAAAGATGCTGGAAGTCTTTGAGTTCAATGATTTCGCCGCCAACGGGCAGCCCCTAAAGACCACCGTGATGGATTTGGTGCTGGGTTTGCAGGCCTATCTGGACAAGGGCATACAGCAGGACGCACTGCTGGTGAGCGCCGTTGAGACCATCCAGTCGACCATGGCGCTGCTCAAAAACGAGTCCATAGCCGTGGCCAATAACGAATCCTTCTCACGATACCTGCAAGGCCAGGTACTGCCTGCCTAGCTGTTGCGGCAAGAGCTGGGACGGCCGGGCGGGGCTTCGTAAGCTGCCGCGCAGCGCCAGGGTGCTGCGCGCTATGGCCGCGTCAAGCGGGATAGTGTTGAGTTCCTGCAAGGACTTGCCGACGCCCAGGATATAGCGATGCAGGGGCTGATGGCCACGGGCGTGCGATGTGAACCGCTTTACCGGGTGTCACGACGCGGCGCACCCGATCTGCCAGTGCGGCCATGCTGAATGCGTCTGGCGAGCCCATTTTGTAGGTCTGGCCGTTGAGGCCGTGCACCAACAGCACCGTGAGCCAATGCGCCAGGTCGGTTTGCTCCATGTACCAGAGGATAGAATAGTTTCCGCCATCCAATCAATGGTGATCCGAATGGGGACGCCATTCCATGAATCAAAAACTATCGATTGGCGCTACAAAATTTTGCTGGAATCGCGCGTAAAGTGCATTTCTTTGTTCTTGTAGAGGTACTCAAATTCATCCACATCTGTATTCCGACTCGCATTCCACAGTGCCGTCGAGCGAAAGACGAGTTCAAATTTTTCCTTGCTGATACCAAAGTCACTGGCCTTTACCAAGCTGACTTTGGTGTGATTCACGTGGAAAACGAATTTGGAGGTGAACCGATTGACGTGGGCAATGTAGTCATCAATGGTCTCCTTGGACATTTCTGCCAGGCTGTAGGAGTTGAATGTGAGATCGACCGATTCATCGCGAACCTTGTGCAGCTCGAAACTGGGCATCAGGGCGGCGTCGTAGTGCTGGATTTCATCCGAGTCGAGCTCGACCTCGCCGAAGAGCGCGATCTTTTTGTCTGGAAAGGCAGTCAATAAATAAAATGAAGTGAGTGCCACATTTTCGGGCAGATCAAAATCAAGGTAAGTCAGGTCAGCGTTGTCGCGCATCAGGTAGTAGGCCATGCCGCCAAAGCCACCGCCAATTTCAGCTACCATTTTGTGCCCTGGGCCACGGATCAGGCGAGCGATGATGCTCGCGTAGTAGTGCTGATAGTCCGCACCGGCGCGGATGAAATGCCCGTCAATGGTGTAGCCGTAGGGGTTGCCAATGTTGGGCGATTGCAAATCGTTCAAGGGGCAACCCATCTCCATCAGCTCCCACCATAGCTTGAAGCGGTGCAATACGTCATGGAAATAGCGCGCACGCAAGCCCGGGTGGATGTCGTTGCCCGCAAAGTGCTGGGGCACATCCAGAAGGTAGCCGTGCAGACCTGAGCTGCAAGAGTCCCTGAAGAAGTTGTTGTATGACGCTTTCAACTGGACCAGATCCCCTCGGGCCAATACGTCCATGATGCGGCCCAGGTGTTCTGTATAGATAGGAAGCCATTCGTTGCTGACCTGGTACACCGAGGCCGAACGCATTTGAACGGCTTTTGATTTTCGGTAGGCCGCCACTATTCTTTCAAAGGTTTTCTCGTCGTGGTTGTCGCTGCGGCGATCCATGCAGGAGTCTTCAATGGAAAAAATCATGGATGGGTCCTAGTGAAGTTGCGGGCTGTGCGCAGAATGGCTTCGCGCAAGGGAACCTGAATGCCCAGTCCCAATTCGCGGCCCGCTTTGCCAAGGTCCGGAATATAGAGACTGCGTGCGCTGGGGTCACTGGCTTGTCCTAGGATGTGGACCGGCTTATCCGGTGCCAGCGTGTCGCGTACAAGGTGCGCCAAGTCAACAATGCTGATGGCCTCGGGTGAACCCACGTTGTAAGCCTGGCCGCTGCGCCCGCGCAGCAGCAATTCCAGCAGCCAACGGGCCAGGTCGCTTTGTTCCATGTAAGAGCGCCGCGGCGAGCCATCGCCCGCTACGGTGACAGCATCGGCCCACAGGGCGTCGCGGATGAAGTTGCCAATGGCAAAGTGCACGTCCAGCGGCAGGTCCGGGCCCACAAAGGCAAAGCAGCGTGCCACGACGGTATCCAGGCCATGCGCCTGCGCATATAGGGCGCAGAGGTGCTCGGCCATGCGCTTGCCCATGCCGTAGGCGTTGGCGGGGTTCAGGGGGTCGGGGCTGCCCAGCCAGGTCTCATCTACGCGTTCCAGGTGGGCCGGCTGAGGCCCGTACACCGCTCCCGAGCTGGTGAGCAAAAAGCGCCTGGCCTGGCAACGTACCGCCAGGTCCAAGAGGTTGCGGGTGCTATCCGCGATCTGCTGGAAACGGTCAATCGGGGTGAGCTGCGGCCCCAAAGTTGACTCGGTGGCCGCATGCAACACATGGGTAAATCTTGAGTCACTCGGCAAAGTGGATGGCTGCAGGATGTCGGCCTGGTGAAACCGCAGCCAGGGTTGCGCGTCAAACTCCGGAAATTGCTGCACAAAGCGTTGTGGCGTGCGGGCCAGTACTGTCACTGTCGGAATCATCAGGCCGCGCTGTGCGCTGGCCAGCCAATGCCGTAATAAGGCGCGGCCAAAGAAGCCGGTCCCCCCCGACAACAAGATGTGACTTCGGGCGTCCAAGAGGTGGATCTTATTGCAGGCCGCGTTTGCGGTATTGTTCCAGCAGGACCGGGTCGTTGGCGTAGGGGGTGTCCAACGCTTCTACATCAATGGCTTGGTCCGCCGGGCAGTCCTTGAGCAGCTTGTGACCGAATTTCCCCAGCATAAGTTCACGGCTGGAGGCCTGGCCCTTGCGCAGTGGAATGGCCAAATAGACGTCGTCTTCCGTAAGGGCCTGGCCTGCTACTAGGTTGCGTTTGGCGTAGACACCGCGTACGTAAGAGTCAAGGTACTCGATTTCGCGGGCCAGGAAGTTACGCCGCGCGTCCGACGAGCCGCCGCACATCTCGCGGGCTTTGTTCCAGGCCTTGAACCAAGTGTCAATTTGATGCGGCAGGGATGAGTAGGTAGCTATCTGAAAACCATCGTCATTGATGTCAACGTGGCGCTCAAAGGTGCGTACGCCCTTGGCATGGGCCATCATGACGGAGGCCTGCCAGTCATGGTATTCGTGGCAGGAGTAGCCCAGGGTTACATCTGGGTAGCGCATGCGCAGGTAGTCAATCTGGTTCAACTCGCATTCGTTGTCTTCATGCGGGTAAGCTGCTACGCAATGGTTTAGCGCCAGCGGGATGTTGCGGCGGCGGAAGAAGGTGACGACATCGTCCATGTCCTTCTGGCTCATGCCGCCGGTTGAAATAATGACCGGCAGGCGGGTGGAGGCGATTTTCTCCAGCAGGGTCCAGTCGTTGTTGTCAGCGCTTGCGACCTTGATGATGGGCATGTCGAATTCGACACACCAGTCCACCGACTTTTCATCGAAGGGCGTGGCCATGGGAATGCAACTGGATTTGCGTATGGCATCCACCAGCACCGAGAAATCGGCCTTGGACATGCGCGTGTCACTGATGCGTTTGACGTACCGGATGTCGGAACGACCGACAAAATCCTTGTGGATGAAACTGTCCATGTCGCGGAACTGCAGCTTGATGGCCGCCTTCACATTGTTGAAGCGCACGATCTTGGAAAAACTGCTGACAATTTTGAGGCCACGCTCCAGGCTGCCTTGGTGGTTGCTGGCCATTTCCAAGACAAACAAGTCTTCAAATAACTGGTAAGACATGGGTGTTCCTTTCAAAGATTCAATTTGGGCACAGATGGCGCGGTTTAATAAGCGAAGAAACGACTGCTTTCAAAGGTATTTCCCGACCCGGGCCTGCAACTCAGGTGGCAGCTCGGGGCTCATTTTATGCAACGGGTTGGACTCCATGGTTCCGGTCTCGGTAACCCGGCTCATGATCTTTGGAAAGTAGGTTTGTTCCGGATCCACCGTCACAATGAACGCTGCCGGCCCCGGCGCCCCAAACAGGTCCAGGAACTGTGGGTCGTTTTCATAGCCCTTGCCAATGCGCAGCGCCGGCACGTCCCAGACGCCAAACAGCTTGTCCCAGTTGGGTAGGCCCAGCCCAGTGTTGCGGTCGCAGCCCACGTAGCGCCCACCAAAATAACTGCGCTGGGTCATGCGGATGGAGGCATAGCCGGAGTCATCGAATATGAACATCTTTAGATTCAGTTGGTTGATGGCTGCAGTACCAATCTCCTGTAGATTTTGCGTAAAGCCGCCGTCGCCTTCAACCAGTACCACACGGCGCCGGGGATGGGCGAAGGCCGCACCAATGGCACCCGCTAGGCCATAGCCCATGGACGCCAGGCCCTTGTTGGTCACCATCAGCTGGCCGGCTTTTTGGCGGAAGGTCTGCATCATCACGGTGAAGGCGCCGCCGCTGCTACAAGGGATGACGATGTCGATGGCCTGGCACAGATCGGACAGGCGATCGGCAAACTGAAAGGGCGAGAGGAAGTCCTCCCCGGTAGTGTTGCCTTCCTCGACCGCGGGAAGGGCCTGGCGCACCGAGCGTGCGTAATCCATCCAGGCGCTGTGCGCGCCCAGGTTCTTGGCCGACAGGCGCTGCAGCAAATCGTTCGCATCGGCCTGCAGGGCCACATCCACCCGGGGATGGCCCTTGTCGAGCTCGGCCCGGTCCAGGTCCACCTGCACCACTTGGCCGCCGGGAACAAATTGCTGCCAGTTGAAGCCGGTTTGCTGCATGCCCAGCCGTGTGCCCACGGCTACCAGCAGGTCGGCCTGTTGCATCACCATGTTGGCGCTGCGCTGGCCCCAGGTATTGGGCCGGCCCACATACACCGGGGCCATGGCGTCCATTCGGTCTGCCGCATTCCAGGTGGTGCCCACCGGAATGCCTGCGCTCTGGAACCAGGCCGACAAACCCTGCATGGTCGCGCGCGATACGCCACCACCCAGCAGAAACATGGGGCGTTGTGCCGCGCGTAGGCGCTGCGCCAACTGCTCCAGCGCCTGCTCCGTGACGGTGGACAGGGCGAGCGCTGCGATGGGCTTGCCCTGGGCCTCAAACGCCACGGTGCGGGCCTGCACGTCCAGTGGTATTTCCAGGAAAACTGGACCCTTGCGACCCTGGCGCGAGGCCAACACCCGCTGGCTAAAGGCGGCAAAGTCCAGCGGTTCGTCCACCAGTTCAGACAGTATCGAGACCGGGCGCGCAATCGCAACCCCATCGATTTCCTGGATGCCGCGCTGGCGCAGCGTGCCACGCGCCAGATCTGCGGTTTTGACCTGTCCGCCCAGCACCAACAGCTCCCGGCTTTCCAGGTAGGCTCCCGCCATGGCAGTGACTAGATTTGTTAACCCCGGGCCGGCCGTAACCAGTGCCAGTGCATGGCCCTCGGTGCTGGTTTCATTGAAATATTCTGCGGCGATGCCGGCTGCTCCTTCATGGATCACGGCTCGGCAATCCAGACGGGTAATCAGGCTTTCTAGCAAGTGCATGATGTTGCCGCCGCCCACATAGAA
>Ga0194061_1001487_pt1 | contig 13561 bp, 9 predicted proteins | sample SepL2221m_MetaG_FD_163423 | JGI IMG/M metagenome (GOLD analysis project Ga0194061, IMG submission 163423) | Anoxic zone freshwater microbial communities from boreal shield lake in IISD Experimental Lakes Area, Ontario, Canada - Sep2016-L224-21m | ecosystem: Environmental > Aquatic > Freshwater >...
CCCCGACCGGCCATTGAGGCATGTAACGGGAAAAAAGAGGGTGATCCCTGCTCGGTTATGACTCCTCGCGGCCTGTTGGAGGGGGTCTGTCTCTCCGGGGCAGAGAATGTATTTGCCTGCAGACCCGGCCGGACTCAGCAGCAAGATAACGCCCCGGCGCAGCGGCAGCCTCAATCCGTTGCTCCCCAGGAAAGCCAGCCAGCTCAAAAACCTGAACCACGCGCTGCTTCTCATCCTGCAGAAGCACCACCTCCCCCGCCGGCAAACGATGCAGCAAACCCTTCGGGACCGCCGGCACATCAGCAGCCGGTCAATTCAAGCACCATTCCGGATAAAGCGGCGCCGATACATACGCAGCAACAGGATGATCGCCCCTCGCAGGCGGCTCCCCCACCCCCGGTTCACTCCCCTTCTGGCGGTTTTATGGAGCCGTTGCTGCGGAACATGGGCGGCCCCGGATCATGTCTCGTCGCGGCTCTGCTGTCAGCCCTCCTGACCTGGTATGGCTTCCACCGCTATGCAACCGTACCGCTGCGCCGACTGCGGGCGGTTACTCAGCAACTGGCCGGTGGAGATCTTTCAGCACGCGTCGGAGAGGGGCTTGTTCAGCGCCGCAATGAGGTGGCCGATCTGGGGCGCGATGTGGACCGCATGGCAGAACGGATTGAGAGCCTGGTAGGTGCACATCAACGGCTGATCCGCGATGTTTCACACGAATTACGCTCTCCACTGGCACGTCTGAATGTTGCTCTGGAGCTGGCTCGACAGTCAGCGGGAGCGGGGCATTCGGCACCCTTTGACAGGATCGAGCGTGAGTCCGACCGTCTGAATGAGCTGATCGGACAGCTGCTGATGCTTACCAAGCTGGAAAACGAAAGCGCCACGGTCCAGCGGACAGAGCTTGACATCGCCACTCTGATAGTCGAGACAGCTCAGGATGTGGATTTTGAAGCGCAGAGCAGGGATCGACGGGTCGTGACGTCCCCTCTTGAATCACTGAAGCTTAACGGTAATCGGGAACTGCTGCGCCAGGCGCTGGAAAATCTGGTGCGTAACGCCGTGCGGTACACTGCGGAAGGGACTGCCGTAGAGATATCGCTGAAGAGGAAGGATACGGGGGGACGCAGCTGGGCGCATATCGAAGTCAGGGATCAGGGGCCGGGCGTTCCCGAAGCCGCACTTTACGACATATTCCGTCCCTTTTACCGCGTCAATGACTCCCGCGAACGGCAGAGCGGTGGCACCGGCGTCGGTTTGGCAATCTCGGACCGGGCGGTTCGTCTGCACGGCGGCAGCCTGCGCGCTTTCAACGCCCCCGGAGGAGGACTGATTATGGAGATGGAGCTGCCGTTGCAGCAGTAGCCGGCGAATAGCGGCGCCGGAACCATAAACCGGTTACGGCAGCTATCAGCAGAATCACCGCCGCCGTGAAATGGGACAGGGCAAACAGGAGCGGAGTCAGCAGCAGCCGGGCAGCCACGCGCAGGATTTCATGGCGTGAAATGATCTCGGCAAGTGGCGGACTGAGACGGTAGTAGAGCGACACAAATGCCCGACCGGGGCGGTTGGTGACGAGATGCCGGTCGCGAAATTCCCGCAGAAGCTTCACCTGGGGATGCAGATAACTTCCGAATGCGGCTGTGGCTATGAAGCAACCACCGCCCGAGGATGCCGTATTTCCTGGTTCGGGCGTTACCCCGCCCGCGGCCCCCGCAGCAAAGCTGACAGTCAGGTTGTCAGATGCGGTCGAATTGGTCAGCAGCAGCACAACTTCATCAGACGCGTTGAATGATGGAATGGTGACGGTTCCCCCATCGACCTGGTCAAAGCTGAATTCCTTGATCCGACTGCCTGTGTTCTGAAAAGCTGTAGCGGAAATTCCCTGTGATGCTGAAAGGGTAATAGCGAGACTGTCAGGTGACGAACCGGACGGGGAAAGCCGGTAAAACGCAAAGGAATAGCGGGGCAGTATCAACGGGGCCGGGGCGGTAGTGAGCGGATAGGTGGTGAGCGTGTTAAGGGGAATATAGGGCTGAATCCGGCCAATTTCATTGGTATGGCTCGTCCAGTCCCGCGTGTACACCCTTTTGGTGAAATCGAAGAAAGCACTCCCAAGCGAATCTCCGGTGCGCTCTGCACACAGATTGCTGACAATCGGCAACATGGGGATGTCGGCAGTTCCCTCCGGGTTAATGCCGGCCAGTTTCCCCCAGACTCCTCGTACGAACTGTCCACCGATGCGTTCAGTCAGAAAGCGGTTGAAGATCCACCTGCTGTATCCTGCTCCGCTGGCGGATGTTGTTCCATCAAGCCCGAGGTCAATTTCCCTCGTGCTGTTACCGAACCAGCGCGGCAGGTAGTTGTAGAGCTGATTGACCTGGTCGAACAGTTCGTCCTCATACCAGGTCGAGGTTGCCTCAGCGTACCAAATGTCGAAATAGTAGTTATAGCCGTATTGAATTGCGTGGTGGAATTCGTGGGCAGCGGTTATCTGCAGACTCTGCAGTGGCAGATAGGGACCGTTGGTCGCCCCCGTGAACAGCGGTGCGGTGAAATCCTTGTCGATTTCGATGTAACTCCCGTAGCCGTTTTGAAAGCCGCTTGCAGGAAGCGGATCGGTACTGGTCGTCTGTCCGTACATCTGCCGCGAGGCCATGTCACGCAAATAGACGTCATAGCGGCCGTTGACCGGCGGCGGGCGGTAACCGTGGGTGGCGGTGTACGAGGTGAAAACCGACTCAAACGTGGCGGCAACGGTTGCAAGCCACGTCTGCAGGGTATAGCCGTCCGGCGGCGACGGTGCATCTGTGCCGGATGTTGCGTAGTGGAACAGGAAGTGCCCTTCCGGCGAAGAGTATGTCGCTTCCCGTGAAATCAGCGGAGCCGCCAGCTGTTTGGCCAGCGTTTTTCGGGTCGACGGTTCGAGTTTCTCCCAATTGCGCCGCAGGCCATGCTTGAGCGGGGTACCACAGTGCGGCTGGTTGTCCGTGACAGCCGGAAAGAGTACCGCCTTCTGCAGCGCATCACCGGGACGCTCCCCGAATGCGGTGAGGTAGTAGTCGTCCAGTGTACCGGCAAAGACGGTGTACGAACCCGCAGCAAGTGCAATCGTTATTGTCAGAAAAAACCTGACCAGGTACATTTTCATCTTTCGTCCGTTCTTCCCGCCTGAGGAGCTGGTGTAAATCAGGTATGCAGATTTCATCATATAAAAAATTGCCGGCCATTCTGCCCAGTAAAAACCTTTCAAGTCAAACGTAATATGCAAACAGGCCATCATGCCTGCTGTTTTGAGCTCTTTACTTGACAAATCAGTGGCCTGTTCTGTAAAGTAACGACCCCGTTTACCATGCAGACGACGCTGAAAACCATCACATTCATAGATTGAGAGGAGTACGCAGTTATGGCTGAAAAATTCATCTTTACCTCCGAGTCTGTATCCGAAGGGCATCCCGACAAGGTGGCTGATCAGGTTTCCGATTCGATTCTCGATGCCATCCTGACACAGGATTCCAAAGCTCGCGTGGCCTGCGAAACCATGGTAACCACCGGTATGGTGATTATTGCCGGCGAGATAACTACCAATGCTATCATCAACTATTCCGAAATTGCCCGCCAGACCATCAAGGAGATCGGGTATACCGATTCCGAAATGGGTTTTGACGCCGAGACCTGTGCAGTTCTGGTATCCATTGACCGCCAGTCCCCCGACATTTCCCAGGGTGTTTCCGAGGGGGAGGGACTTCACAAGGAGCAGGGAGCGGGGGATCAGGGGCTGATGTTCGGCTACGCCTGTAACGAGACTCCTGAGTTGATGCCGATGCCGATCCAGCTTTCCCATCAGCTGGTGGCAAAGCTTTCCGAAGTGCGCAAATCCGGCGAGCTTCATTTTCTTCGTCCCGACTCCAAATCACAGGTTTCCGTCGAATATGTGGACGGCAAGCCGAACCGGATTGACACGGTGGTCATTTCTACCCAGCACACCCCGGACGTAACCCATGCCGACATCGAAAAACACGTTATCGAAAAGGTCGTCAAAGCCGTTATTCCGGCCCACCTGCTGGACGAAAATACCCGCTACTTTATCAACCCGACCGGCCGGTTCGTGGTTGGCGGCCCGATGGGTGACTGCGGCCTGACCGGGCGCAAGATCATCGTCGATACCTACGGCGGCATGGGACGTCATGGCGGCGGAGCTTTTTCCGGCAAGGATCCCTCCAAGGTGGACCGTTCGGCTGCCTACATGGGGCGCTACGTGGCCAAAAACCTGGTTGCTGCCGGACTGTGCGACCGCTGCGAAGTTCAGGTCGCCTACGCCATCGGCGTTGCTCAGCCGGTATCGATCAACGTCAACAGTTTCGGCACCGGTAAGGTCAGCGAAGAGCGTCTGGCAGAGCTGGTCCGTGAAGCGTTTGATATGCGTCCGGCTGCCATTACTGAACAACTTGACCTGCTCCGTCCGATCTACAGAAAGACGGCTGCCTACGGTCACTTCGGCCGTGAGCTCCCCGAGTTCACCTGGGAAAAAACTGACAAGGCCGCATTTCTGAAGCAGAAGGCCGGAATATAAATCCCTGCCACAAGCGACCAGTAAAAAACATGGGGCGGCGCAGGCTGTCCCATGTTTTTTTACGCGAAGGAATTGGCCATGCCGACCCGGACACTGGAAAACAATCCGCTGCTGTTCGGCCACAATGAGCGGCCCGGCATAGTTGCCGTAGAGCCGGTCGGGCATTGCGTACGGATTTTTCAGCGCAACGGTGACTCCGTCTGCTTTCATGACGAACCGTTTCATCCCTTCATCCTGGTTGGCGACCCCTCTCTGCTGGCCGGATGTCGGGTGCCATGCGCCGTGCGACAACTTGAGGGAGCTGAGTTTTTCCGCCACCTGCTCTCTTTTGACACCTGGTCGGATTGTCTGACCGCCCGTGATTTTCTGGCATCTAAAACCGGTAAAAGTTCCAATGACTTCGACGCTCCCTATCTTTTTCTATCGGACCTGTCACATCAGTACCTGCTGACGTCAGGTGTGACGCTCTTCAAAGGGATCGAATTTTCAGATCTGCGCTGCCTGGCTCTGGACATCGAGACCTTCTGTGCCGAGGGTTACGGTTTCTCAAACGCTGAGCGCCCCGCAGACAGAATTGTCTCCATAGCACTGGTGTTCTCCCACGGTGACGAAATCGTGCTGCGCGGTGATACCCTTTCGGAAGCGGAACTGCTCCGCGCCCTGAATGCCGAGATCCATCGCCTTGATCCCGACGTTATCACCGGCCATAATATCTTCAGATTCGATCTCGACTACATCGGAATACGCGCACGAATGCACGGCATCCGGCTTGACTGGGGCCGCAACGGGGCCTCCCCGCATAGTACCCCCCACGCCCGCTGGAACCTGGCCGAAAAAACAATCGACTACCCGCGCTGGGACGTATACGGCCGCCACATCATTGACACCTATTTCCTCGTTCAGTTGTACGATATTTCGCAGCGCAGCCTGGAAAGTCATTCCCTGAAATCAGTCGCGAAGCATTTTGGGGTGGACGCTGCTGAAAGAACCTACCTGGAGGGGGGAGAGATAGCGGCCACCTTTGAAAGCGACCCCGAAAAGCTGTACCGCTATAATCTCGACGACGGGCGGGAGACGCTGGCAATCTTCAAGCTGCTTGGCTATCCCTGGTTTCTGCAGACCCGTATATTCCCCTATTCATTCCAGAACTGCCTCGTGCGTGGTAACGCCACGCGCATCAACTCGCTTTTCCTGCGCGAATACCTTCACCGCGGCCATGCGATTCCGGCCCGATCGCCAGCTACGGCCCCGTTTGAAGGGGGATATACCGAACTGGCCTGTGAAGGGGTCATCGGTCCGATCGTTCATTGCGATATCGCATCGCTCTATCCGTCGTTGATGCTTGCCTATAACCTGACTCCCGCAAAAGATTCGCTCGGACTGTTTCTGCCGCTGCTGGCCGACCTGCGCCAATTCCGGCTGACTGCCAAGCAGTTGTCACGGGACGCTGAAACCGATGCTGAGCGGCATCACTTTGAAGCACTGCAGCAGGTGTTCAAGGTTTTGATCAACTCATTTTACGGTTATCTGGGGGCTTCGCTGCACAACTTTTCAGACCCTGCTGCAGCCGCAGAAGTCACCAGACTGGGGCGGGTAACCATAAAAAACATGATCAGCCTGCTGAAAGGAGAAGGGGCCGAGCCGATCGAGGTTGATACGGACGGAATCTACTTCAGGCCGCCGGAAAACTGCACTTCGGAGGCGGATGAACAGGCGCTTGTCGAAAGAATGTCGCAAGCACTTCCCGCAGGGATTGATGCTGAGATGGATGGGCGCTACCGCTCGATGTTTGCCTACAAAACCAAAAATTATGCCCTGCTGGAATATGGCGGCCGCGTCGTCATCAAGGGAAGCGGTCTCCGTTCACGGGGACTTGAGCAGTTTCTGCGCGATTTCATGCGGGAAATCATCGAATGTCTGCTGACCGGGAATTTTTCAAAGGCAAGCCATCTGGCTGACGGCTACATTGTCCGGCTCCGCTCGCGCAGTTTGGACGTCTCATGGATTGCGCGAACTGAAACTCTCAACGAATCCCCTGCCAGTTACCGTGAGAAGGTGCAGGCTGGCCGGCGCAATCACGCGGCTGCCTTTGAAATTGCCCTCTCAAGCGGCATGCCGTACCGGGCCGGAGACCAGGTCAGTTACTACGTCTGCGGCTCGGGAAAAGGTGCCACGGAATACAAGCAGTGCCGCCCGGTCAGCGACTTCGACCCGGCACATTCTGATATCAATTCGGGCTACTATATTGAAAAGCTGCGGCATCTTGAGAAGCGCTTCAAACCGTTCCTGCCCCAGGAACCGACGCTTTTTGATGTGTGATGCTTGCACCGCGCCCTTCTTTGTGGTAAGAGACTGAAAATCGTAAGAAAATAGCCGTACATCCCGCCCGAAAAGGAGATGTTATGAAAAAGCTTCTGTTTACAGTCCTGCTGCTTGCTGCCGTTGCCGCCACGCCCTGTGCGGCGGTTGCAGAACAGCAACCGGATATGATCGTCGAAAAAATGGCGATCAAATTTGCCCGCGGTATTTCCAATGTGACGCTCAGCTTTGTCGAAATCCCCAAACAGCACATTCTTGCCGCCCATGAGCTTGGCATGCCGGGAATGCTGGTCTACGGACCGCTTAAGGCAATCGGTATGACGCTGTATCGCGGCTTCATCGGTGCTACTGAAACCATTTTCTTCATGGTGCCGCAGCCGGGATATTACGACCCGATGATCGACCCGCCGTATGTCTGGAACGGCTGGGATCCGAAGAGAGACGCGCTGAAAGCCGAAGCTGAAGAGAAGAAATAACGTGCCTGAACGTAATGGGCGACCCGGTTCCGGGTCGCCTTCTTAAAATCATCCCGTATCAGCTCCCCTGTTTAATCTGACAGCCACCTCACGGGAAACCGGTAGATTCACACGAAGTGTATAGTGGTTTACGTTGACCGGGAAAAGCTCACAGCAGGGGGCACCTGCAGTGTCAGCTAACTCATTCTCACCACTTTTTGAACACAGATCATGCTGACGCCTTTTACCGTTACTCCTGTCCGTTAAGCCATTTCCTGAGAATCTCTGCCAGTTCAATATGTTTGATCGGCTTGGTGATATAATCATCCATCCCGGACTCAATGCATTTTTCGCGGTCTTTCTTCATGGCGTTGGCTGTTAAAGCGATGATCGGCACGGCATGATTGAGGACTTTTGAGCTTGCGTTACGGATAATTGCGGTCGCTTCAAAACCGTCCATCTCCGGCATCTGGCAGTCCATCAAAACCAGATCATAGTGTATCAACTCAAGCGCATGGACAGCTTCCCGGCCATTGGCAACCACATCCGCCTTATAGCCCAGACTATGCAACAGAGTCTGGGCTACCTTCTGGTTGATAAAGTTGTCCTCCGCCAGCAGGATTCTGCCCCCCTGATTGACATGTTCTGCATCCACTACCGGAAACCGCGCCGCGGTTATATCAGCATGCGGTTTGAGAACCGGTCGTTCGCCGCCCGGCTGTTTTTCAAAACGGGCGGTAAACCAGAAGGTGGAGCCTTTGTCCAGTTCGCTCTCAACGCCTATTTCTCCCCCCATCATCTCCGCCAGCTGTTTTGATATTGTCAGCCCCAGGCCGGAGCCGCCGAATTTTCGGGAAGTGGAGTCGTCCTCCTGTGTGAACGGACTGAAGATGGCCGCCTGCCGATCTTCCGGTATGCCGATCCCGGTATCGTGAACTGAAAATCGAATCATGACAGAATCCATCTGATCAGATTCAATCTCAGCTCTGATTTCCACTTCGCCCTGCCTGGTGAATTTGATGGCATTTCCGGCCAGATTGGTGATGATCTGACGCAGGCGGCCCGGGTCTCCCTTCAGAAAGGTCGGCACGTCGGGATCAATCCTACAGATCAGCTCCAGTCCGGCATCCGCAGCCCGCATTGCCAGCATCTCAGCGGTGTCTTCCAGCGTTGTTCCCAGGTCAAAGTCAAGGAGCTCCATATCCAGTTTGCCGGCCTCTATTTTAGAGAAATCCAGGATATCGTTGATCAAACTCATGAGGTTCTCGCCGCTTTTCCTGATGAGTTCCGCGAATTCCCGCTGTTTTTCGTCCAGGTCGGTATCAAGCAACACTCCGGTAAAGCCGATCACGCCGTTCATCGGAGTACGGATTTCGTGACTCATGTTGGCCAGGAAAGTGCTCTTGGCGATATTGGCCACTTCGGCATCTGCTTTGGCCTGGTGCAGTTTCTCCTCCGCCTCCTTGCGAAAGGTGATGTCCCGGACTGTCGCTATGACACCGATTATCTCGCCCTTCGTGTTCCGTAACGGGGCGCTCAAATCCGAGGCCCACCCTGACCTTTCTGTTTTTGGCGTAAAATACGGGAAGTCCACGGCGTCCGGCGTTTCTCCGGCCAGCACCTTTTCAAGACGCTCCATCACGCCGGCTTCCTGCAAAAACGGAAACAGGTCCAATGGATGCCTGCCCATCACATCAGCGGCAGCAAAGCCGGTGAGGTGCTCCATAAAGGGATTCCAGACCCGATAGAACAAATCGAGGTCATAGACAACTACACCTTCCCGGGCAGAGCAGATTACTTGTTCACCAAACAATTTCGCTTCCAGAATATTATGTTCCACCTCTTTGCGTTCCGTGATGTCGGTCAGCGTGACCCAGTATTCGTCATTGTGCGCCGGAGTGGCCTGTAGATGTGCCCAGAACGGGGAGCCATCTGACCGCACCATGCGCATCTCCCAGACCTGCGGAGCGTGTGATTCAAAAATTCGTTTGCGCTGCTGATAATAGATATCCTGGTCTTCGGGGAAGATGAATTTTGACATCAGATTCTGGAGCAGAACTTTTCGCGCCACACCCAGCATGGTTGCGGCGGCAAGGTTGGCTTCAAGTATAAGCCCCTTTTTGTCGAAAGTCAGATAGCCCATCGGCGCCAGGTCATACAGATCGAAATAGCGCGCCCGCGCAACGTCAAGCTCACTCTGCTTGATGCGCAGCTCTTCGACCTGCATCTCCAGCTCGATCTGGTGCACCTGCAGCTCGTGGAGGAGGTTTTTTGTCTCCTCGGGTGAGAGTGGTTCGGTGGTTTTCGGCTCGTCTGCGCGGAGCTGTTCTTCGGCACGCTGACGGAGCTGCTGTGGCGTTTCCGGTTGTTTGGTTGTCAATGGTGTAATCTCCTTCATCCTGAACACACAATCAAAATATCCTTGAATAATTAAGTAACTACACGTATAAAAAATGTATATTTCAATTTCAGAGAGGGAAAACATCATGGCCAAAGCAATCCAGATAGATCGGCTTCCCGAGCCTGCCCGCAATGAGCTATATGATTTTTATGAATTCCTCGTAAAAAAATATGTGCCTGTTTTGACTAAATCCGGTTCTGATAAAGCTGCAAAAGACGCTTTTTTTAACAACGTAACATCCCGCGCCTTCACTCTACCTGCAAACTTCACCTTTGACAGGAACGAACTCCATGAAAGGTAGACACGTTTTCGTTGACTCCAATATCTGGATTTACCTATTGGGACAGCCTCATCGTTGCGACGGCGTTGGAGCATAATTGTTTCAATCTTTTTTCTGAAGACCTCCAAAATATGCAACTCCTCGAAAAACGCCTGACCATTGTGAATCCACTTTTGTAAACCTTGACCATTGACCCTATTTATTTCGTTCCTTGTTTCTCCTTGACCCTAGCATTCCACAACCATCTTCAGCACCTCGCGCAACTGATCAAAACTGTACGGTTTCTGGTTGATTATCAAGACTACCATTAGAAGGAGAACCATCATGACGCCAATGAATAACCCCGCACATCCTGGTGAAGTTCTGCGCGAATTTTTACCCGCAGACATGAGCATCGGAGAAGTTGCTGCCCGTTTGGGTGTCTCACGCCCGCATCTTTCACGACTATTAAACTGCCACACTTCGATGACCGCTGACATGTCCATAAAAATTGCCCTTCTGACCGGAACATCACCTGAATCATGGCTTTTCAATCAGGTTAAGTGGGATCTCTGGCAGGCATCGCAAAAACCACTGCCAAAGGTTGAGCGGATTCAATTTGCGCTGGCTGCTTAAGGGCGGGCGAAGCAGATTAAACTTGCTTCTCCCAGGATGTATTGTCTGTTACAATTTCAGCTTCCGTACGATTTCCATCTGTTCTTTAGCACAGGCTGGACACATACCGTGACTGAATAGAGCTTCTGAATGGTCGCTGATGTATGTCTCCAACTGGTGCCAGGTTTGCTGGCCATCCCTGATCTTTTTGCAGTAGGAGCAGATCGGAATGATTCCTTCCAGCTGTTTGACCCGGGCAAGTGCAGCTTCAAGCTGATCTCTCTGCTCTCTTATAAGATCATTTCGCCGTTTCAATTCAATATGGTTACGTACCCGGAGTTTGAGCAGATCCAGGTTCACCGGCTTTTTCAGATAATCGATACCGCCAGACACAAATCCAAATAATTCAAAAAAGAGAGTACCTGCTGCCGTTAAAAAAAGAATCGGGATATCGGCATACGCTTCTTCTGCCTTGATGATTTTACAGACATCGAAGCCACTCAAGTCCGGCATCATCACATCCAGAATAAGCAAATCAGGAGAGGTTTCTTTAACCTGCTCGATCGCATCAAAACCATTGGTTGCTGTGCAAATATCGTATGTTCTCTGCAGTGCCTTCGTCAGCAATTGAATGTTAATCGGATCGTCATCTACGATCAATATACGTGGTTTATCATGCATCACAGTTCTCCTCATGGCTACATTCAAGCTAAATTCATAACCCTTTTCATTTCAGCGACCAACTCCTTCTGTCCCAGCGGTTTTGACAGATATCCGTCAAATCCCACACTTAGAAAGCGTTCCTTTTCATCGCGCAACGCATAGGCGGTAAGAGCAATTACCTTTTGGTGGGAAGAGGTCCCCTCTTCTTTTGCGCGGATTTTCCGAAGTGCCTCTTCACCGCTCATGACGGGCATATTAATATCCATGAGGACCAGATCGAATTCTCCCTTATCAAGTGCTTCCAGACTCTCTCTACCATTCTCAGCCGTTACAACTTCATGGCCATGCTTTTTGCCAAGCAGCACTGTTCCAAATAACAGATTGACCGGGTGATCTTCCACTAACAAGATCCGCAAGGAAGGGCCATCCCAGACTGGTACGGTTGGAAATTCTATAATGCCAGTTGTATTTTGTATGGTCGGGATTGTGAACGGAAGTTTCAGTATGAAGCTGCTGCCGGCACCATGGGTACTTTCCACAGAGATATCGCCACCCATAAGTTCTGCCAGGTGGCGGCTGATAGTCAGGCCGAGCCCGGTGCCGCCAAACTGGCGGGTCGTTGAGCCATCTTCCTGAACAAACGGGTTAAAGATTTTTTCGAGGGCCTCAGGCGAAATACCAATTCCGGTATCGGTAACCGAGATCTGAATGATACAACTGCCGTAATGCCTCTCACGCACCTCTGCAGCAATAGTAATGCCGCCCTGTTTTGTGAACTTCGCAGCATTGCCAAGCAGATTGTGGATGATCTGCTTGACCCGCAGTTGATCGCCCAGTATCACGCGGGGTATTTCCTCATCAATAGTGATATTAAAGGCGAGCTTCTTGGCGAATATGGCGGACTTTTGCATCAGATAGACTTCATCTATGGCATGCCGCAGACTGAATTCAGCCGTTCCTATCGTTATCTTGCCCGCTTCAATTTTGGAGAGATCAAGGATATCGTTGACCAGCGACACCAGGTTTTTACCGGACAGTTTGAGGGCAACCACATACTCCTGCTGTTCCTCCGAAAGCTCCGTCATACCCAGAAGCTGGGTCATGCCGAGCAGGCCGTTCATCGGGGTGCGGATTTCATGACTCATGTTGGACAGAAACTCGCTCTTGGCACGGTTGGCAGATTCGGCGGCAGCTTTGGCTTGGAGCAGTTCAGTTTCAATCTGTTTTCGATCAGTTATATCCCTGTTACTGGCACGTTGCCCCAGATATTTTCCCTTGCTGCTATAAACCGGCTGACAGACATGTGCAAACCAGCGGACTTCGCCGCTGCGGGTAATAATCCGGAAGTCGTTTTCGTGCTGACGAGCACCTCCTCCTAATCCGCTCTGGTCAAGAGGCAGGTGGCAGTCAAACAGTTCCCGGTCATCGGGATGAGTGATTTTACCCATCAGTTCCGGTTCTTTCCTGAATTCTTCAGCTCTATATCCGGTATGAAGCTGGCACGATGGAGATGTATAGCGCATGCTGCCGTCCGGTGTTATCCAGTATTCCCAATCGTAGGTAAAATCAGCCACGGTTCGGTAAGCCTCTTCACTCTCTCGCAGCACCTCCTTATACAGTATCTGCGCGGATATGTCGCGGGCTGCGGCAAAAACACCGGCGACGTTGCCATCTGAATCCCGGAACAGGGTGGCATTGTAAAGCACCGGTATCAACCGACCGTCCCGGTGGGTAATCTCCAGCGGATAGTCCCGTACGGTACCGTCCCGAAGAACATTCTGATACCCTGCTGTTGCTGCATCCGGATCACTGAAGTAGTCGGAAAACATGCTGCCGACGAGTTCCTCGCGCGAGGCACCGGTAATCGCCATCGTGGCCTGGTTCGTATCAGTGATCCTGCCATCCGGGCCAATGGTCACTAAAGGATCCAAACTGGCTTCAATCAGGCACCTGTTATAGATACTTGCCTGACGCAACGTTTCTTCGGCCTGCTTGCGTTCAGTTATGTCAGTAAAGATTATCCAGAAGTCGTCTCTGTCATCCGACGCGGTACACTTCATATGTGCCCAGAATATCGAGCCGCCGGCCCGCATCAGCCGGATATCCCAGGCCTGTAACTCTCGTGTTTTAATAAGCTGCTTGCAACGCAGGTAATAGTTGCCCGCATCTTCGGGATGGATGAATTTCGACAGCACATTCTGGAGTAGAATACCTCGGCCCACCCCCAGCATAGTGGCTGCAGTAAGGTTGGCGTCCTGGATAATACCTCCCTCAGTTAC
>Ga0194061_1001489_pt1 | contig 13547 bp, 14 predicted proteins | sample SepL2221m_MetaG_FD_163423 | JGI IMG/M metagenome (GOLD analysis project Ga0194061, IMG submission 163423) | Anoxic zone freshwater microbial communities from boreal shield lake in IISD Experimental Lakes Area, Ontario, Canada - Sep2016-L224-21m | ecosystem: Environmental > Aquatic > Freshwater >...
GAGAGGGTGGCCGAAGGCCGGGTGAGGGGATAAGGCAGGGTTTAGCATCACTGCAAAGACCAAACGCGGAACACCAACAACAAGGCGTGCGGAGAAAGCGTGAGTCAAAACCAACCCCCCTCAGTCCCCCCTTATCAGGGGGGAGGGTTTGAAATATCTCTTCTGACGAGGGATAGTCAGTGATTATGTTCAGCGTAGCCAGTCATCCGAGCACGTTTTTGAAAGCTCCTCTTCTGGTAAATGAGGCGTCGGTGGTTATGTCGAGCGCAGCCTGTCACACGAGAACAGTTTTGACAGCTCCTCCCCTGATAAGGGGAGGCGGGGGAGGGGTTGCCTTTGACTCCCGACCTTGAATCTGCCTCCGCCTTCCTCCCGTACAACAAAAACCTGACCGCGCTTGCCCGCCAGAACCGCAGTAACCCCACAAGAGCCGAAAACAGAATCTGGCAGGAAGTTCTGCGCATGAGACAATTCGCCAGGTACAAATTTCTTCGACAGAAACCAATCGGCGGATATATCGTTGATTTCTACTGTTCCGAACTACGCCTCGTCATAGAAATCGATGGAGACAGCCATGCTGAAACCGGCGGGTATGATGCTGAGCGGACAAGGTTCCTTGCCGCACTCGGATTACGGGTTATCCGCTACACAAACGATGAAATTATTCATAACATCGAAGGTGTGTACCATGATTTGAGCCTGCAACTCGGAGTGCACGATCAATGCTGACTCGGTTCATGGCAGACCAGGAGTTCGATTGACTGGGCACCATATCGGTAGTTAGTCAACAAATAAATGAAGTCTGTCCCACTTTGTGTTGGGGGAGAAAGGTCTACAGAATGTGATGGAGAGTAACAATCAAAGCGATATGCTGACTCCGGTCTTCTTGATTTCATCAATCAGGTTACCGCCACCTGCAAACTGCTCTGGCCGGAACGGAATCGGCTCGATCCGGGAATCAATTCCCCGGCGGAGTGGGACAATGCGGCGGCGATCGTCGAAGCGGTTGCCGGAAAATGCTCCCGATATGAGGGCGATGTCAATGTCGCTTTCCTCACTGGCATTGCCATGTGCAAAAGAGCCGAACAGAATTGCTTCATCAACCAGGATGTCGCGTGTCGAGAGTTCCCTGATGTACTGCTTCACAATGCCGACTATTATATCAGTTGCAACAGCCATGCGCACAGCTCCTTGATTTTTTCTCCAGTCATTATTAGCAGATGTAAGCCAGTATGCAATCTTGTCTTCTTTGGTCATTGATATATTCCGTGAACCGATTTCAAATTGTTGACCATCCATCTCGAAAGGAATAATGTCAAGAAAGCATAAAACAACAAACCGGGACGCAACCAATTATGCCACGCCCCGGCTTGCAGTTACATAATGACTTTATCGTTACTTTTCTACCAATATCCGCAGCATCCTTCTGAGCGGCTCTGCCGCACCCCACAACAGCTGGTCACCACAGGTGAAGGCCTGTACGAACTGCGGCCCCATCTTCATCTTGCGTACGCGACCAACCGGCACCGTCAGGGTGCCGGAGACGGCTGCCGGAGTAAGTCCGGCAAGGGTTTCCGCCTTGGTGTTGGGAATCAGCTTTGCCCACTGATTGTCATTGGCAATCAGGTTTTCGATCTCAGCCAGCGGCAGGTCCTTGTTGAGCTTGATGGTGATGGCCTGGCTGTGGCAGCGCATGGCGCCGACACGTACGCAAATTCCGTCGACCGGGATTGGCGTTGTGCTGCCGAGTATCTTGTTGGTCTCGGCAAAGCCCTTCCACTCCTCACGGCTTTGTCCGTCCTCAACTTCACGATCGATCCAGGGGAGGACATTGCCTGCCAGCGGGAAGCCGAACTCTTTGGTCGGCAGCGAGCCGTCACGCAGGGTGGCGGTCACTTTCTTATCAATTTCCAGAATGGCCGATCCGGCATCTTTCAACTCTTCTGCCACAACGCCCTGCAATACACCCATCTGGGAGAGCAGTTCGCGCATGTTGGGGGCGCCGGCGCCGGAGGCGGCCTGATACGTCATGGACGAAAGCCACTCCACCAGATTGGCGCGGAACAACCCGCCCAGGCCCATCAGCATCAGGCTGACTGTGCAGTTGCCGCCGATGAAGTCCTTCTGGCCGTTCTTGAGGGCCGCATCAATGACGTTGCGGTTGACCGGGTCGAGGATTATGACGGCGTCTTTCTCCATGCGGAGTGTTGAAGCTGCGTCGATCCAGTAGCCGTTCCACCCCTGCTTGCGCAGTTCCGGATGAACCGCTTTGGTATAATCGCCACCCTGACAGGTGATGATAATGTCGAGTTTTTTGAGTTCCTCGATGTCTTCCGCCTTCTTGAGGGTTCCGGCATTCATGGGTGCGGCCTGCCCTGCCTGTGAGGTGGAGAAAAACACCGGCTCGATGCCGATGCTGAAATCCCCCTCCTCCTGCATCCGCTGCATGAGGACCGACCCAACCATACCGCGCCAACCGACAATTCCAACTTTCATCATGGTTACAGTTCCTTTTCTGATGTGATATTTCAGAGGGCTGCGATAATCGCGTCGCCCATTTCTTTCGTATTGACCAGTTTTTCACTCTCTTTTTTCTGGTAGATATCACGGGTACGGAAACCCTGATCAAGTACCTTTGCAACGGCATTATCAATAGCGTCAGCAGCTTCCAGCATGCCAAAGGAAAACTTCAGCATCATACCCATGGAGAGTATCTGGGCGATCGGGTTGGCGATTCCCTGGCCGGCGATGTCGGGAGCCGAGCCGCCGGAGGGTTCGTACATACCGAAAGTGCCCTCGGCAAGCGACGCGGAGGGGAGCATTCCGAGCGAGCCGGTCAGCATGGCGGCCTCATCGGAAAGAATGTCGCCGAACATGTTTTCGCAGAGGATGACGTCAAACTGCTTGGGCCATTTGACCAGCTGCATGGCGGCATTGTCAACGTACATGTGGGTCAGCTCAACGTCCGGGTACTCTTTGGCGATGCCGATGACAACCTCGCGCCAGAGTACGGACGTCGAAAGGACGTTGGCCTTGTCGATGGAGCAGACCTTCTTGCCCCGTTTGCGGGCCGCCTGAAAGGCTACGTGAGTGATACGCTCTATTTCCGGAACGCTGTAGCGCATGGTGTCGACGCCGACCCGTTCACGCCCGACGCCGTCAATACCCTTCGGCTGGGAAAAATAAATGCCGCCGGTCAACTCGCGGATCACCAGCACGTTGAAACCGCCGGCGATGACCTCTTCCTTGAGGGAGGACGCACCGGTCAGCGACGGGAAAATGATAGCCGGGCGCAGGTTGGCGTAGAGGCCGAAGATCTTGCGCAGCGGCAGCAGAGCGCCACGTTCCGGCTGCTCATCCGGCGGGAGGCTTTCCCATTTGGGACCGCCGACAGAGCCGAACAGAATGGCGTCACTGGCCTTGCAGATGTCGACGGTGGTCTGGGGAAGGGCCTTGCCTTCGAGATCAATGCCGGCGCCCCCTACATTGGCGTGGGTACGCTCAAACGTTACGCCGTATTTTGTTTCGACGGCATCCAGCACGCGCAGCGCCTCGGCCATCACCTCCGGTCCGATGCCGTCACCCGGCAGAATCGCAATTTTATTGATTTTCCCCATCTTGCCCCCACGAACTGACGTAATAAACTAAGTTTACTATCATAATTTTTGCAGTGCTGCTTTGTCAATAAAAAGCAGACTTATACCACGCAAAAAGGCGCAACCGGCAAGCAGTCGCGCCTTTTAAACCCGTATTGCAGGGCCAGGATTACTTGGCGTGCTTGGACAGGTAGGTTGCGACCCCTTCAGCAGTCGGTTTCATCGCCTCTTCGCCCTGTTTCCAGTTGGCCGGGCAGACTTCTCCGTGAGTTTCGACAAACTGCAGTGCGTCAACCATGCGCAGCGCCTCATCGACGTTACGACCCAGCGGCAGGTCGTTGACCAGTGCGTGGCGGACGTTCCCCTTGGTGTCGATCAGGAACAGGCCACGGAAAGAAACACCGGCGGCGTCAAACAGCACGCCGTACTGGGTGGCGATCTCTTTTTTAATGTCTGAAACCAGCGGATACTGGATATTGCCAATCCCACCGTTTTCAATAGGGGTATTTTTCCAGGCCAGATGGGTGAATTTGGAGTCAACGGAAACGCCGATGACTTCACAGTTCTTTGCTTTGAAGTCAGCAAGCTTCTTGTTGAATGCCAGGATTTCCGACGGGCAGACAAAAGTGAAGTCCAGCGGATAGAAAAACAGCACCACATATTTCCCCTTGTATGAGGAAAGGGTGATCTGGCCGAACGAATTGTCGGGAAGAACAGCGTCTGCGGTGAAATCGGGAGCCGGCTTGGTTACGAGAGTGGCTGTACACATGGTTTGATTCTCCTTTGAAATAAAGTGATACGTTGATAATAGATTTTTACCAGCCACCGGTGGGAATGTCAATAGGATAAAAAAGGTCTTTTATTTTTTGTCACGGTTTTTTCGATTCGAATTCCGGTCACTCCAGATCGACGAGAATGTCGTCGCCGTCGATTTGCACGGTGAAAGTGGCCAGCTTTAATTCGGGGTGCTCCGCGCAGCTGCCGTCCTGCAGATTGAAGCGGTAGCCGTGGCGGGGGCATGAAATGAAACCGTCCTTGACCAGCGCCGCATTCAACGGACTTCCCTGGTGAGGGCACTCGTTTTCCACGGCGAAATAAATCCCTTTCACGTTAACCAGTAGAATATCCCTGCCTGCAACCGTCACCAGCTTTTTGCCAAAATTGGGGACCTCACTTTTCTTTGCTGCAAAGACCATGTTCGTATTCCCCCGTACCTGTTTGTATGCGATGCGATTCCGTAAAACTACCCGAAAATGCAGGCTCACGTCAAAGGCTTTCACTGTCGGAGTCCTGACGGCTGTGAAACGGCGCTGTTTCAGCTTGACGCCCGCAGTAATGACGGGCTACAACAGCCCCATGAATCTGCTTACTCATCTCAATCCGCCCCAGAAAGAAGCCGTGCTGCATGGTGAAGGATCGCTTTTGATCCTGGCAGGTGCCGGATCGGGGAAAACCCGCGTCATTACCCACCGTATTGCCCATCTGATCCGCGAAGGGGGGGTGCGCCCCTGGAACATACTGGCAGTGACATTTACCAACAAGGCCGCCAGGGAAATGGCCGAACGGGTTCAAAAACTGCTCGGAGGCGGAGACACGCCGCTGATCGCAACCTTTCACGCTGCCTGCGGACGGATTCTGCGGCGCGACATTCACCATCTCGGATTCCAGTCTTCCTTTGCCATTTATGATGACCGTGACAGCGAACGGCTGATGAAGGATGTGATTGGTGAAATGAACCTCGATGAGAAGCGTTTTGCGGTCAAAGGGGTTTCGGGGCGCATTGACGATTTTAAAAACCGGGGTCTGTTTCCGGAGGATATCGGTTCGATCCCCCCCGGTGATGTCTACAACCAGAAGGTCGTTGAAATTTATGCCGTGTACCAGGAGCGATTGAAAAAGTGTAACGCGCTCGATTTCGGCGACCTGATGATTCAGACCGTGCGACTTTTAACACGCTTTCCTGAGGTTTGCAGCCATTATAACGAACGATTCAAATGGGTACTGGTAGACGAGTACCAGGACACCAACCCGGTACAGTATCATCTGATCCGCCTGCTGGCGGGTAATAGGAAAAACCTGTGCGTAGTCGGAGATGACGACCAGTCGATTTATTCCTGGCGCGGGGCCGACATCCGCAATATTCTCGAGTTTGAAAAGGATTTCCCCGGCGTCAAAGTCATCCGACTGGAGCAGAACTACCGCTCTACCGCCACCATCCTGAAGGCGGCCGGCGAGGTGGTTAAACAGAACTTCGGCCGCAAGGGAAAGACGCTCTGGACTGAGAACCCCCCCGGCGAAAAAATCTGCTACGAGCGGGTTGAGTCGGATCGCGAGGAGGCCCGTTTCGTCAGCCGGGAGATGTGCCGTCTCCGCTCACAGGGGGTGCCGCTGGAGGAAGTGGCGGTATTCTACCGCACCAATGCCCAGTCGCGCCTGGTTGAGGAAGCGCTGGTCGGTGATGCTCTTCCGTACCACATCGTCGGCGGCGTCAGGTTCTATGCCCGCATGGAGGTCAAAGACGTTCTGGCCTACCTGCGGGTGCTTGATAATCCGGCCGACGAAGTGTCGCTGAAACGGATCATCAACGTGCCCCCCCGCGGTATCGGCGGTTCAACGGTGGATAAGGTGTCCGAACTTGCCGCCCGCCAGGGGGTTACGTTGTACGATGCGCTCAGGCAGGCCGTAGCAGGTGGCGCACTCTCCTCCGGGCCTCGGGGCAAGCTGTCGGCGTTCGCCGCCATGATGGAGCGTTTCCAGAAATTCTCAACCAGCAACAAACTGGTTGAGCTTGCCCGCATTGTCATGCTGGAAAGCGGTTATCTTGAACGTCTCAAGAACAGCCGTGATGAAGATGACGCCGAGCGGCTGGAGAATCTTGAGCAACTTGTTGCTGCAATTGAAGAATTCAGTGAGAAGAATCCTGAAGGGGGGCTGTCTGAGTTTCTGGAACAGGTTTCACTTGTCTCCGATCTGGAGCAGGGTGAAACGGGCAAGCCATCCGTGACGCTGATGACGCTGCATGCCGCCAAGGGATTGGAGTTCAAGGCTGTTTTCATGATCGGTATGGAGGAGCGTCTCTTTCCGCATGTCCGCGCCCTTGACGATCTGGACGGTATGGAGGAGGAGCGGCGGCTCTGCTACGTCGGCATGACCCGTGCCCGGGAGCGGCTCTATCTGGTCAATGCCAGGCGGCGCTATCTGTTTGGTCAGGAACAGTGCAATCAGCCGTCACGGTTTCTGAAGGATATTCCAAAGGAGCTTATTACGGACGGAGCAGACACCGTATCCTCACCGTTTTTCCAGGGAAGAAAGGATACATTTTCTCCTCGTCCGGCGGGAGAGAACAGCCACAATCTGGCTGCAGTCAGTGCCGCCTTTGATGAGATCGAGATGATTCCCGAGCCCCCGGACGAACAGGGTGGCGTGTTCATCGGCATGAAGGTGCGGCACGGCAAGTTCGGGGTGGGCACCATAAGGAAAATCGAAGGGGAGGGGGAAGGGCAGAAAGTTATCGTCTGGTTCAACACGGTCGGGCCGAAAAAACTGCTGCTGAGGTTTGCAGGGTTAGAGCGGGCCTGAGACCGCCTGCCGGTGCCGGTGGAGATTTACGGTACGTTGAACGAAAATGCTGTAAAGTTATCGGGTTGTGTGCTACAAGACGGAACAGTTTTTTCGAGGCAAGGGTGGAGCGGCATGAAACATCTGGGAGACATACTGGTAGAGGCTGAGATCATCAGTAAGAAAACCCTTGAGCGGGCTCTTGAACGGCAAAAGGTCGACAAGCAGCGGCTCGGTGTTGTTCTTGAAGAGATGGGGGTCATCACTGAAGAGGAGTTGACCGAGGCTCTTTCCAAGCAGTTCAATTTCAAGACCATCAAGAACTTTGTCGGCCATTCCTATGCCCAGGAGTTGCTTGACATCCTCCCCTCTGATTTTGCGATGAAGAAACTCGTATTCCCTCTCAAGCAGAAAGATTCGATGCTGGCCGTTGCCATTACCGATCCGTTCGATCTCGAAACCATGGAGATGCTGAGCCGTATAACCGGGATGCAGGTCATACCGGTGCTGGCCACCCGCAAGGAAATTCTGGACGCGATTTCGGTGCACTATCTGAAGAGCAGTTCCGGTGAAGGTGGCGAAGCCATTCTGGTGGTTGAGGATTCAACGCCGGTGGCGACCATCATCCAATTGGCGCTGGTCAAGGAAGGGTACAAAGTTCTTCTGGCCGCCGATGGACTGGAAGCTCTGAAAATAGCCCTGTCGGAACGTCCCAGGCTTATAATCACCGATTCGGTGATGCCGCGTATGGATGGATACGGGCTGTTACGGGCCATCAAGGCCAATCCGATGACCTCTGAAATCCCCATGATCATGCTGACTTCAAAGGCTTCCACGGAGGATGAGCAGAAGGCGCTGGAATTCGGCTTCAGCGATTTTATCCCCAAGCCGGTTCAGCCACTGCGAATCGTATCCCGCGTCAAGCATATTCTCGAATTGACCAAAAAATACAAGCGCTGAACATGTATTCAAAGGAGTAATCCGCGTGGCCAAGGATAAGTTGTGGGGTGGGAGATTTACCCAGCCCACCGATGCATTCGTTGAAGAATTCACCGCCTCCATAGATTTTGACAAACGGCTGTATCATCAGGATATCCGGGGCTCGATTGCCCATGCCCGCATGCTCGGCAAGCAGGGAATCATTCCGTTGGCAGATGTGGAGTCCATCGTTCACGGCCTGCAGGAAATCCTGATGCAGATTGATTCCGGTGCCTTCGATTTTTCAGTTTCTCTGGAAGATATTCATATGAACATCGAGGCGCGCCTCTCGGCTGCCATCGGCGAGGCGGGTAAACGCCTGCACACGGGGCGTTCGCGCAACGATCAGGTAGCGCTGGACATACGGCTCTACCTGCGTGACGAAATCGTCGAAATCACCACCTATCTTGACCTGCTGATCGATGCCCTGCTGACCCAGGCGGAAGACAACCTGGACACCTTCATGCCCGGTTTCACTCATCTGCAGAGTGCCCAGCCGATTCTCTTCGCTCACCACCTGATGGCCTACGTCGAAATGTTCAAACGGGATAAAGGGCGCCTGGACGACTGCTCCAGGCGGCTCAATGTTTTGCCGCTGGGTGCCGGGGCGCTGGCCGGAACGACCTTCCCGATTGACCGCGAGTACGTTGCCGAGCAGCTCGATTTTCCCGCCATAACCCGCAACTCTCTGGATTCGGTCTCCGACCGGGATTTTGCTCTTGAGTTTCTTGCCGGCGCTTCGATCCTGATGATGCACCTTTCGCGCTTTTCCGAAGAGCTGATTCTCTGGTCCACCAGCGCGTTCAGATTTGTCGAGCTGTCGGACTCCTTCTGCACCGGCTCCTCGATCATGCCGCAGAAAAAGAATCCTGACGTTCCCGAGCTGGTGCGGGGCAAGACCGGCCGCGTCTATGGCAACCTGATGGCGCTCCTGACGGTGATGAAAGCGCTTCCTCTGGCCTACAACAAGGATATGCAGGAGGACAAGGAGCCGCTGTTCGATACCATCGACACGGTCAAGGGGAGCCTGAAAATTTTTGCCGACATGATCCGCGAGATGAAGGTCAACGTGGCAAACATGGCTCAGGCGGCCGGTCAGGGATTTTCCACCGCCACCGATGTGGCTGACTATCTGGTACGCAAGGGGCTTCCCTTCCGCGATGCTCACGAAGTGGTCGGCAAGGCGGTTGCCTGCTGCATTGACAGGAAGATTGACATCACTGATCTTTCACTGGACGAGTGGCGGCAGTTCTGCGGTAAAATCGATGCCGACATCTTTGGATGCATAACAGTCGAGGCCAGCGTCAATGCCCGCAACATCATTGGCGGAACCGCCCGGGAGCGGGTGTGGAACGAAATTCAGAACGTCCGTTCCGGGAAGTGATCAAGAGATGTACTGCGACTTTTTCGGATTTTCTGAAAAACCCTTCACGATCACCCCAAACCCGCATTTCATCTTTTTGAGCGACACCCACCGCGAGGCGTATGCCCGTCTTTTGTACGGCGTGGACAGTCATGCCGGTTTTATCGCCCTGACCGGGGAGGTGGGGACCGGCAAAACGACCATGCTGCGCACCCTGCTGTCGCAGCTTGACCATGAAAAATACCGCTGCGCCCTGATATTCAACCCCTGTCTCTCGTCGGAACAGCTGCTGGCGGCCATCTGCAGCGAGTTTGCCATAGACGCCGACGGCAAGGACCGCTTTGCCTGCCTTACGGCGTTGAACGATTTCCTGCTGGAGCAGAACAGTGCCGGCAGAACAGTCGTGCTGGTTATCGATGAGGCTCAGAATCTGGCTCCCGAAGTGCTTGAACAGGTGAGGATGATCTCGAACCTTGAGACCGAACGGGACAAGCTGGTTCAGATTATCCTGGCCGGTCAGCCGGAGCTGAACGGCGTGCTGATGCGCCATGACCTGCGGCAGCTGAATCAGCGGATCACCGTGCGCTGCAACCTTGCTCCGATGAAGCTTCGCGACACCATTGACTACATCAATCACCGGTTGCGCGTTTCCGGAAGCCGGATTCCGGGTATTTTCCCGCAGCGTTCCATCAAGCGGATTTACCACTTTTCACGGGGTATTCCGCGATTGATCAACGTGGCCTGCGAACAGGCGCTCGTCATGGCTTGGACCGCTGAAAGTCTTATTGTAACGCCATCCATGTGTTCCCAGGTTATCCTTGAACTGAGGCAGCCTGAAGAACACCCCGGTGTGTGGTCCCGCATTTCCACCTGGCTGTTTGCCGGAAAGTGACATGGAATAAATGAGTTATATTCTTGACGCGCTCAAAAAAATAGAACGGGAAAAGGCACGGAAGGTATCTTCCGGCGGAATAGCCAATCTCTCGGGTGACCTGTTCAATGAGCGGACATCCCGCTCCGGCGGCCGCCCGGCCGGCAGGATCTTTGTTCTGGTGCTGCTTGTTACCGTGGTGGTTTGCTCAGCCGGCTGGTTTCTGCTGGGGGGGAATGGAAAGCAAAAGACGGCATCTCAGCGTGCAATAACAAAAGCGGCGGCGCCCGCGTCCCCGGCTCCGGCTCCGGCTCCGGTTATTTCCCAGGCACCGATCCCCTCGCCGCCTCCGATCCCGCAGCCTGTTCCTCAAGCTGTTCCGCAACCAGTACAGATGCCTCAGACTCCGGCCGGATCAGCGGGTGTGACGGCTCCTCCAGCGCCTTCTGTTGCGGCAGTTTCTGCTGAAGAAGATGCGCCAGCTGGGAAAAAACGGGGAGGGAGAACTCCGAAAAGAGAGTCTGAAAGTATTCGTCCAACGGTGCAGGCGCCTGCTGAAATAAAGCTTTCCGGTATTGCCTGGCAGGATGAGCGTGCCGGGCGTCGTGCCGTGATCAACGATTTTCTGCTGCGTGAAGGGAGTGTTGTTGCGGGGGCCAGGATTACGGAGATTCTGGCTGACCGGGTGAAGTTTTCTGCGGCAACCGGTGTATTTGAAATCCGCCTGAATGCCGTGCTTCCAGTGGAGCAGAAGCGGTGAGGCGCTTTACCCTGGTATTTATGGCTGTCGTGGCAGCCTTCGCTCTGGCAGCCTGCGGAAGACGGGGGGCGCTGATCTATCCTGACCTGCTGGTACCTGCCGCACCTTCGTCCGTTGCTGTCGGCCAGAGCGGGGCCGGATTAAGACTTCAGTTTACCCTTCCGAAGCAGGACAGGGCGGGGCGCAAGCTGATGGATATGACCGGCGTGATCATCAGCAAACGGGCCAGCGATCCAGGAGGGTTTCAGTGTCCAGCCTGTGACTCGGATTTCAAGCCGTTTGCAACGTTGTACCTTGATGCGCTCCCGCAGGGAGTGCTGCGGTCCGGCGATCGGCTTCTGGTGATGGATGGAGATGTGAGCAGCGGAAAGAGCTATGCGTACCGCATAGTTCCGGTTACCAAAGATGGCAGGGAAGGGGTTTCGTCAACTTCGACGGGACTCACGGTGGTATCCCCGCTACCGCCTCCGGCTGTATCAGCCGAATCGCTGCCGACCGAAATCAGAATTTTGTTCTCTTCTCCGCCCGTTCCGGGAGGGAATCCGGTCGGCTACAACCTTTACCGAGTCCAGGGCGAGGGCATATTCCCTCTCGTACCGCTCAATCGGGAGCCCTTACCTGATGTCACCTATAATGACAGCGCTCTGGAGAGGAAAACCGCCTACCGCTATCAGGCCAGAAGTGTTGTCAGGCTTGATACCGGAGTTGTGCTGGAAAGTCTGCCGTCGGCAGAGGTCAGAGGGATGCTGAAGGACGATGAATGATAATTCTGAGGGAGCTTTGCAGATGCGGATAGGGCACGGGTACGACGTTCACCGGCTGGTGGAAGGAAGAAGGCTGATAGTTGGGGGGGTTGACATTCCCTGGGAGAAAGGCCTGCTGGGGCATTCCGATGCCGATGTGCTGCTGCATGCGATCTGCGACGGCATTCTGGGTGCAATAGGAGAAGGCGACCTCGGCCGGCATTTCCCCGATAATGATCAGGCTTTTAAGGATGCCGACAGCCTGAAACTGCTTGAACAGGTCATGGTGCTGGCGGACCGGCATGGATACAGGCTCGGCAACCTCGACGCCACAATAGTTGCTCAGGCTCCCAAGATGGCGCCTCATATCCAGGCCATGCGGGCAAATATCGCGCGGGTGCTCAAGGCTGCGGTCGAGCAGGTCAATGTCAAGGCAACCACGGAAGAAGGTCTCGGTTTCAGCGGGAGAGGAGAGGGGATAGCTTCTCACGCGGTAGTGCTGATGATAGGTAAATAAAACTCACCACGTTCCGGTCAGCCAACATGGTTACCACTTCCCTCATTCGTGCTATCGCTGTTTTCTCAAATAGGCTCCAGTTGTCAATTCGAGAGCTTCAATAATTTCGCTTCTGAGTTGCTCTGGTTCCAATAGTTCCGCCTCTGCTCCGAAAGAGAGTAACCACTTCTTCACATCCATCCAGCCGGATGTTTTCAGATCCAGAATAATTGAGCCATCCGTCTGCTCCGTAATTATCTGCTCTTTGGACCAGCGACGTTCTTTGATGTAGCGGGCCACCTCTTTGGAAAAATGTATTTTCACCTCCACCGGTTCGTCGTAGACGATACTGAAGGCGTTTTCAAGCAATGTATCCGGGTCAAAATTTTCAGGTTGCGAAAAGGTCGCTTCTGTCATAGTCAGACTGTTGATCCTCTCCACGGCCAGCACCCGGATATCTCCGTATTTTGTGGTTCGCACAAATAGATACAGTCCCCCGTCTCTTTCGAAAAACTTCAGTGGGTCAATTTTGAAACCTTTCATCTTGTCATCGTGAAACGAATGATATCCAACCAGGCAGGTCTGCTGGCGGAAAATGGCATCGGTTATTGTTTCTATAATATCCTGCTTGTCGCGGTAGTCTTTAGCAAATTTTGAGGATGCTACAAAGAGAGTCTTGACCTTCTCCAGATTTCTGGCCAGTCCTTCGGGCATGAAGGCATCCAGTTTCGTATAGGCTGATTCGATATTCCGTTCGATATCAGTGCCTCCGAACAGTTTGCCATTTCCGCGAATGAAATAAAGAGCAATCAATTCTGACAGGGTGAGATTCAGTTCCGGTATACTCAGATTGGGGAGTTTTTTGAGGTAGGACGCTTCAAAGCGATAGCGTTTTTTGCCGTCCAGATTGGAGGTGTCGTCATACAGTGGGAAACCGAGCTCTTCCAATGTTTCCCGAATACGATAAGCGGTTCTGCGGTCAACTTCCAGCTCATCTCCCAATTCCTGCATGGTAGCCCCACCCGGCCTGGCAAGGAAATCCACCGCTTTCAGCATTTTAATCCCTTCGGGTAAATTCCCCGCCGCTTGCGGCGTTGCTTGGTTTTTGGTAGTTTGGCTGTATGAGCGATTACATACACAAAAGCCACAATGTTACGGTTTTGCTATATCACCTTGTGTTTC
>Ga0194061_1001492_pt1 | contig 13524 bp, 2 predicted proteins | sample SepL2221m_MetaG_FD_163423 | JGI IMG/M metagenome (GOLD analysis project Ga0194061, IMG submission 163423) | Anoxic zone freshwater microbial communities from boreal shield lake in IISD Experimental Lakes Area, Ontario, Canada - Sep2016-L224-21m | ecosystem: Environmental > Aquatic > Freshwater >...
GCCAATCCCACCTCAGCCACCACGGCCTCCTTTAAATACTCCGACACCCAGTCCGGCGTGACGTATGCCTGCTCCCTCGACGGTGCCGCCTATGCCACCTGTGCAGCCACAGGAGTCAGCTACACCGGCCTCGCGCTCGGGACACACACCTTCGGCGTCGAGGCCAAGACCGCTACCTCCGCCTACAGCACCCCCACCACCACCTCGTGGACCATCACCCCCGGCCCGGCCGCCCAACTGATCATCTCCACCCAGCCGAGTTCGACCGCCACCGACGGTGTGGCCCTGGCCACCCAGCCGGTGGTCGCCGTCCAGGACGCCAACGGAAACACCATCACCGGTTCCGGACCGGCTGTCACGCTGGCCATCTCCAGTGGCACCGGAACGCTGGCGTGCACGACCAACCCGGTCACCGCCGCATCGGGCATCGCCACGTTTGCCGGGTGCTCCATCACCGGAACCGTGGGTGCCTTCACCCTGGTGGCCACATCGACCGGTCTGACCAGTGCCACCACCTCTGGGATCACACTGGCCTCGGGAGCCGCCACCAAGCTGGTCGTCACCACGCAGCCGGCGGGAGCCGTTAACGGTGTCGCCTTGACCACGCAGCCGACCGTCTCGGTTCAGGACGTCGGTGGGAACACGGTGGCTTCTTCGGCCCATGTCACCCTGGCCATCGCCAGCGGCACGGGAACGCTGGCATGCACGACCAACCCGGTCACCGCCGCATCGGGCATCGCCACCTTTGCCAACTGCTCGATCACCGGAACAGCGGGCACATTCACGCTGATCGCCTCGGCTGCTGGGCTCACCTCGGCGACCACGAGTTCGATCACCCTGGCTGCTGGCCCAGTTGCCGGTCTGATCTTCACTAGTCAGCCCACCGCCGCAACCAACGGAATCGCCTTTTCGCCGCAGCCAGTGGTGGATGTGGTTGATGCCAACGGCAACCGGGTAACCACTTCCACAGCCGCGATCACCCTGGCCATCGCCAGCGGATCGGGCACGCTCACCTGCACCACCAACCCGGTCGCCGCCGTCAGTGGCACGGCCCGGTTCTCGGGCTGCAAGATCACCGGCCTGGCCGGTAGTTATACCTTGGCTGTCTCGAGCCCTGGGATCGCCGGCGCCACTAACGCCCCGGCCAGCCTCGTACTGTCCGCCGGGGCCGGCACCAAGTTGGCCTTCGCCACCCAGCCGGCGGGAGCCGCAAGTGCTGCTCCCTTCACCACCCAGCCGGTCGTCACCGTCCAGGACGCCAGCGGCAACACCGCCACGACCTCGGTGGCCTCGATCACCCTGACGGCCTCGGCCGGCACGCTCACCTGCGCCACCAACCCCCGGGCTGCGGTCAATGGGATCGTCGCCTTCAGCGGCTGCACGGTGACCGGAATCATCGGCTCCTACTCGCTGACGGCCAATGCCACCGGACTCACCCCGGCAACCTCGACGAGCTTCGTGCTGTCGGCAGGGGTTGCTACCAAGCTCGTCGTCACCGCCCAGCCATCTGGGGCGATCAACGGTACGGCCCTGACCTCGCAGCCGAGTGTCACGGTCCAGGACTCAGCAGGCAACACGGCCACGACCTCGGCGGCGTCGGTCACCCTGGCTGTGGCCAGCGGCACCGGCACGCTGGCCTGCACCACAAACCCGGCATCCGCAGCATTGGGCATCGCCACTTTCACCGACTGCACCATCACCGGCACGACGGGCAGTTACACGCTCAGCGCGTCCTCGGGTTCGCTCACTGGTGCGACGACGACGGCATTCGTTGTCAGCCCAGGCGCTCCGTCCAAGATCGCCGTCACTACCCAGCCCGCCGGTGCCTTCACCGGTATCGCACTTACCACCCAGCCCAAGTTCACGGTCCAGGACGTCAGCGGCAACACGGTGACTACCGCAACCGGACCGATCACCTTGGCTGTGGCCAGCGGCACCGGCACGCTGTCGCTGTGCACGGCGAACCCGGTGACCCCGGTCAGCGGTGTGGCAACTTTTGCCGCCTGTGCCGTCACCGGTCCGGCCGGTGACATCACCCTGAGTGCGGTGGCCTCCGGTCTGACCACGGCCACCTCGGCATCGTTCACGGTGGCCGTTCCTCCGACACTCACGATCACCTCGTCACCGACTGATCCGACTACATCGACGACGGCATCGTTCAAGTACTCGAGCACGATGTCCGGCGTCGCCAACTTCTGCTCGATCGATGGAGCGGACTTCATCGCATGCGGAGCCAAGGCCCAGAGCTACACCGCCCTCGCTCTCGGAGCCCACACCTTCGCCGTCAAGTCCTCCTACAAGACATCGGGCTTCGGTCTTGCGGCCACCTACTCGTGGACGATCTACACGCTGGCCACCGCTATCGCGACCTCGGCAGGCACTCCGCAGTACGTGGTGATCGGCAGCACCTTCGCCAAGGCGCTGGCGGCCAAGGTCACCGGCACTAGTGGTGCCGGGGTGGGCAGCGTAAAGGTGACCTTCACCGCTCCATCCTCTGGACCGTCAGGAACGTTCGCCACGTGTGCTGGCGGCAATCCGACGCCGAACACGTGCATCGTGACGTCCACGGCAGGGGGTAACGCCACGGCATCCGCCCTGACTGCCAACTCGATCCCCGGATCCTTCTCGGTGAAGGCGACGGTCGATGGCGTGGCCACGCCGGCCACCTTTGCGTTGATCGGCAGTGCCAACTTCACCATGTCCGGAGCGACTAACGGTCTTCTCGAGCCCGGAACGTCACAGGGGATCGATGTGTCGATCACCAACCCCAACCCATCACCGATCACGGTGTCGTCCGTCACGGTGACGATGACCACGGATGCAGGATCCTGCCCTGTCGCCACCAACTTCGCCATCGTCCATGGGTTGATCACTAACGCCACCATTCCGGCCAACTCCACCAAGTCGTTGTCGGAGTTGGGCATGGCCAAGGCCAACTGGCCGACGGTGTCGATGCTCGAGACCAATGCGAACCAAGACGGTTGCAAGGGTGCCAAGCTCACCTTTGCCTTCACGGGGGTGGCTGCAGGATGACCCGTCGAATCGCACTGATCGCAGCGTCGATCCTGCTCGCCCTCGGGATCTCGAGCGGGGCGGCCTACGCCTACTACGTCTCCACCGGGACCGGAGGCAACACCGCCACTGTCGGAACACTCCAGGTCGTGTCCGGTGACGCCATCACCACGCAGACTCCTGACACCTTGCTGCAGCCCGGCGACTCGGGCGAGGCCATCGTCAGTATCCACAACCCCAACAACTACCCGGTCACCGTGACCGATGTGGCCCAGGCCGGGGCGATCTCAGTATCGGGCGGTAATGGCTGCACCGAGTCCAATTCCGGCATCACCTTTACGGCCCAGGCCGGGCTGAGCGTCTCGGTGGCCGCATCGTCCACGCAGCTGGTTCACCTGCCGGGCTCGGTGTCCATGGCCTCGTCCTCGGCTGATGGATGCCAGGGCGCCACATTCGATGTCCCGGTCAGCGTGGCGGTGCAGTCATGAGGGGAAGGCACTCGATGAAGCAGTCGTATCGGGGCATCGTGGTCCGCCCCGCCCAGGCGCTGCTGGCCGTCTTCGCCGTCATCTTCGGTATCGGGCTCCTGAGCGCCGGTGCTGCCTTTGGTGCATGGGTGGCCACCGATGGTGCCGCTCCGGCCCAGACCAGGGCGGCATCGCTGTCCGCACCGGTCGACACCACGGCGACGGCCACCTCGGGTACGTCGATCACCGTCGGGTGGACGTTGCCGGCCGCACAGTTGGTGGGCGCACAGTACGTGGTGACCCGCACCAACGGTCCGGACAGCCCAGTTGTGGTCTGCACCGTGGAATCCTCGGTCGCATCGTGCGCCGACACCGGCCTGGTGGCACTGACCGACTACACCTACACGGTGGTCGCGTCCCTGGGAGCCAACTGGCACTCGGCCGCCGGCACCGCATCGGCCTCGACAGTTCCGACCTTCTCCCTCGCGCTCGAAGCAGGACCGTACGTCGCTGGTGCCCCGGTGACGGTGACGTCATTGACCGCCGTATTCGGCGGCTCCACCGACATCGGCTACAGCGGTACCAAGACCATCAACTGGACCGGGCTCGGTGACGGACCGTCCGGCCAGAGCCCGTCGTACCCGTCCTCGTCGGTGACCTTCGTCGACGGTGTGGCCACGCCAGGCAGCTTCACCACGTTCTCAGCTGGCCCGACCACTCTGGGCGCCACCGACGCATCGTTCTCGTCGGCCACCGGCTCAGCCCCCTTGACTCTGAACCCTGGTGCAGCCACCAAGATGGCTGTCACCACCCAGCCGACCAGTGCTGTTGACGGCGTCGCCTTCACCACCCAGCCGGTCGTGACCATCCAAGATGCCAACGGGAATACGGTCACCGACTCGAACGCAAGTGTCACCTTGGCCGTGGCCTCCGGATCGGGCACACTCGCCTGCACCTCCAACCCGGTGCAGGCAGCAATCGGTGTCGCCACCTTTGACGGCTGTGCCCTCACCGGCACCCTTGGCGACTACACGCTGACTGCGTCGGCCACCGATCTCACCGATGCCGACACCTCCAACATTGCGCTGGCGATTGGTGTGGCAGCTCAGGTGGTCGTGAACACCATGGTTGACTCCACCGACGGTGCGACATTGGCGACCCAGCCAGTCGCCACGATCGAGGACATCGGTGGAAACACCGTGACCTCCGCCACCGACGCTGTGACGCTGCATGCGTCGTCAGGCACCCTCTCGTGTGACCAGAACCCGGTGGACGCAGTCGCCGGTGTGGCGACGTTCGCTGGTTGTTCGCTCACCGGCCAGACCGGCGCGCACACCCTGTCGGCCAGCGTCGAAGGTCTACCGGCCGGAGACTCCAACAGCTTCGTCCTCATGACCGTACCGGCCACTCAGTTGGCTGTCACCACCCAGCCTGATGGTGCAGCAAATGGCGCGGCCTTCACCACCCAGCCCGTCATCACCATCGAGGATGTGGGCGGCAACACCGTCACCGACTCGAGCGCAAGTGTCACTCTGGCATCCTCGGCCGGCTCCCTGGCCTGCACCGACAACCCCGTGATCGCATCCAATGGAATCGCTTCGTTCGACGGCTGCTCGCTCACCGGGATCATCGGCGAGTACACGCTGACCGCATCAGCCACCGATCTGACCAGTGCCACCACCGACTCGTTCGTCCTCGCCCACGGTGCGGCCGCCAAGCTCGCAGTGTCCGTTCAGCCCAACGGTGCCGCCAACGCAGCCGCCTTCACCACCCAGCCGGTCGTCACTGTCCAAGATGTCAGTGGCAACACCATCACCGACTCGAGCGCAAGCGTCAGCCTGGCCGTGGACTCCGGTTCGGGCACGATGGCCTGCACCGACATCTCGGTCACCGCCACCAACGGCATCGCTTCATTCGACGGCTGTGCCATCACCGGCACCATCGGTAACTACACGCTGACTGCCACCAGTGGCAGCCTCACCAGTGCCACCACTGACTCGTTCACTCTCGGTTTCGGTGCCGCCAGTCACCTGGCCGTCACCACTCAGCCCGGTGGTGCCGCCAACGCAGCTGCCTTCACCACCCAGCCGGCGATCACCGTGCTCGACTCGGCCAGCAACACTGTCACCGACTCGAGTGACTCGGTCACTCTGGCCCTGGCTACCGGATCAGGCACCCTGGCCTGCACCAATACCTCGGTCAATGCCACCAACGGAGTCGCCACCTTTGCTGGCTGCAAGATCACCGGAACGATCGGCGACTACACGCTGACTGCTTCGGCTTTCGATCTCACCAGTGCCACCACTGACTCGTTCACCCTCGGCTTCGGTGCCGCCACTCACCTGGCCGTCACCACTCAGCCCAATGGTGCCGCCAATGGTGTGGCCCTGACCACCCAGCCGGTCATCACCGTGCTCGACTCGGCCGGTAACACCGTCACCGACTCGAGCGCCAACGTCACCCTGGCCGTGGCTACCGGATCAGGCACGTTGGCCTGCACCGATGCCTCGGTCACCCCCACCAACGGCATCGCCACCTTTGCTGGCTGCAAGATCACCGGCACTGTCGGTAGCTACACGCTGACCGCCACCAGCGGCAGCCTGGCTAGTGCCACTACCGACTCGTTCACGCTCGGCTTCGGTGCCGCCACCAAGCTGGCCGTCACCACCCAGCCTTCTGGGGCCGCCAACGGTGTGGCCCTGACCACCCAGCCGGTCGTCACTGTCCAAGATGCCAGTGGAAACACTGTCACCGACTCGAGCGCAAGCGTCACTCTGGCTGTGGACTCCGGTGACGGCACCCTGGCCTGCACCGATGGCTCGGTCACCGCCACCAATGGCATCGCCACCTTTGCTGGCTGTGCCATCACCGGCACCATCGGTAACTACACGCTGACTGCTTCGGCTACTGATCTCACCAGCGCCACTACCTCGAGCTTCAACCTCACCTACGGTGCCGCCGCCAAGTTGGCCGTCACCACTCAGCCTTCTGGGGCCGTCAACGGCGTTGCCTTCACCACCCAGCCGGTCATCACCGTGCTCGACTCGTCCGGCAACGTTGTCACCGACTTGAGTGACTCGGTCACCCTGGCCTCCTCGGCCGGCACGCTTGCCTGCACCGGCAATCCAGTGAATGCCACCAACGGCATCGCCACCTTTGCTGGCTGCAAGATCACCGGCACCATCGGTAACTACACGCTGCTTGCCACCAGCGGCAGCCTTACGAGTGCCACCACCAACTCGTTCACCCTGACCTTTGGGTCGGCCAACAGGCTGAACGTCACCACCCAGCCAGCCGGTGCCGCCAACGGGGTGGCCTTCACCACCCAGCCGGTCGTCACTATCGAAGACGCCAGCGGTAACACCGTCACCGACTCGAGCGCCAACGTCACCCTGGCCGTGGCTACCGGATCAGGCACGTTGGCCTGCACCGATGCCTCGGTCACCCCCACCAACGGCATCGCCACCTTTGCTGGCTGCAAGATAACTGGCACCGTCGGTAGCTACACGCTGACCGCCACCAGCGGCAGCCTGGCTAGTGCCACTACCGACTCGTTCACTCTCGCCCACGGTTCGGCCACCAAGATGGCCTTCACCACCCAGCCCGGTGGTGCCGCCAACGGGGTGGCCTTCACTACTCAGCCGGTGGTCACTGTCCAGGACGCCAGTGGCAATACCGTCACGGGCTCGAGCGCAAGTGTCTCCCTGGCCTCCTCGGCCGGCACCTTGGCCTGCACCGGCAATCCAGTCAATGCCACCAACGGCGTCGCCACCTTCAGAGGATGTTCGCTCACTGGGATCATCGGCCTCTACACGCTGACCGCCACCAGCGGCGGTCTTACCGGCGCCACCACCAACTCGATCACCCTCACCTATGGGGCCGCTGCCAAACTGATGGTCACCGTTCAGCCTTCTGGTGCGGTCAACGGTGAAGCCTTCACCACCCAGCCCGTTGTCACCGTCCTCGACTCGGCCAACAACATCGTCACCGACTCAAATGCCCAGGTCACCCTGGCCGTGGCCTCGGGCACCGGCAGCATGGACTGCACGAACACAGGTGGCCTGACCGCTACAGCATCCAACGGCATCGCCACCTTCATCGGCTGCTCGCTGAGCGGCACGGTCGGCAACTTCACCCTGGTCGCATCGAGCGGCAGCCTGACCAGCGCCACGACTTCGAGCTTCTCGCTCACAGCCGCCGCCCCAGGAACACCTGGGATTTCTGCCGCTGTGTCCTCAGGTTCTTCCCCTATTTGGGTCGATAGAGAGACAGTGACCCTCACTGACTCGCTCGACAACGCCGGGGTGGCATCTGTGGCCTACTACTCGTGCCCGGCTTCGGCTGGCTCGTGCACGTCGAATACGCCGTGGAGCCTGATCGGTTCGTCCTCGACCGGACCTGACTGGTCGGTCTCCTGGACCAGCCTGCCAGCCGACGGGACCTATCGAGTGGTGGCTGTGGCCACCGGTGCCAACGCAACCGTGAGTGCCCCATCGTCCGCCGTCCAGATTGGGATCGATTCGAACGGGCCGACCGTGGCAGCGCCTTCGGTGGCTGCTGCTCACACTTCGGGCAGCAGCCCGCTCACCGTCAGCAACGAGGACCTCACGCTGACGGATACATCAGTGAGTGACACGGGATCGGGCGTCAAGTCGGTGTCCTACTACTACTGCGCCGGCGCATCGGGTGCCTGCTCGGCCACATTGATCGGGACTTCGACGACGGCCAGCGGCAACTACTCCGTTACCTGGGCCGCTCCGCTTCCGGCTGATGGCGCCTATCGGATCCAGGCCGTCGCCTCTGACAACGTCACCAACTCCACGACCTCCTCCTCAACACCGATCAACGTGGACAGTGGTGCTCCGACCGTGTCCAAGCCGATCGTGAACGGATTCCAGTGATGAGAACTCCCCGCGATGCAGCTGCGACGAACGAATCAGTGACACCTCGCAAGGGATGGTCTCGTCGTGTAGTGGTGGCGCTGGCGGCCACGCTGGCGGCGATCACCGGCGTGACGGTCGTCGGTGTCACGGCGGCATCGGCCTCGAGTGTGTCCAGCGTGGGGTTCTCCGGTTCGTCGCTGGTGGCCGGGGCGAGTTCCAACTGGACGGTCTCCTTCACTCCGGCGACCAGCGGGAGTTGGTTCTTTAACAGAACCGTCACGGTGGTGTTCCCCTCCACATTCACCGTGCCAGCTACTCCGACGGTTGGTACGTTCAGCGGCCTCGGCAGTGGATGTACTACCAGTGCATCGGCCACCGGAACGACGGTGACCATCACGGAGAATCCAAGCAACACAAGGTGTTACTCGGCAGGGACCGCGCAGTCATTTGTAGTCAATGGCATCACCAACTCCAGCACCCCGGGTGCGATTGCCGCCTCATCGTTCAGCGTGGCCACTCAGGACGACACAACCGCAGTCAACCCTTCCTCGGGGCAAACCCTCACCGCCACGGCCGCCTCGAGTGGCCAGGGCACCATGACGGCCACGACGGCATCCGTGGTGGCAGGTTCGACCACCAACATCCTCCAGTACACCTTCACCGCACCCGCGGCCAACACCTTCGCCTCGGGCTCGTCGATCACCCTGACGGTGCCCACCGGATGGACAGCGCCCACCACGACCAATACGACGACGACCACAGGAACCTGCACACCGGGAACGTTGGCAACCAGCGGTCAGGTCATCACCGTTCCTCAGACCTGCGCATATGGCACCAGCTTCACCATCAACTATGGCAAGACCGGTAGTACGGTCACCGCCCCAACCACCGCTGGTTCGGCCACGTTTACAGCTCAGTCCAAGAACGGAACAGGTGGGACGCTCACCAGTTTGACCGCGGGCAGCCCGACCGAGACCATCACTGCTGGTAACGCCAGCAAGGTCGCCTACACATCCTCGCCTCCGTCCACCATCGTTGCCGGCTCTACTTTCACCGCCACGGCGGCACTACAGGACACCTACTCCAATACGCTGACTTCCGACTCGACGAGCACGGTGAGTCTGACCTCGAGCGGTGGGTTCTCCTGCACGACCGCGCCCACCACATTTACCAGCGGTGTAGCTACCTACTCGGGCTGTTCTTTCACCACGGCCAGTGCCAGCCCGTATGCAGTGACGGCAGCCTCCGCTGGAAAAGCCTCGGCGGCAGTCGGTACCACGGTGACGGCTGCTTCCGCCAACAAGCTGGTCATCACCTCGACTGCGGTCTCGGGTGTCGCGGGTACCACGGCCAATATCGGGCCCATGACCGTCCAAGAGCAGGACAGCTACGGCAATCCGACCACCGCGGCCGCAACGGTCACCCTGACCTCCAACTCGTCGGGCACCACCAAGTTTGCCGCCACATCGGGTGGCACGGCCATCACCACAGTGTCGATCGCCACCGGATTCTCGACCGCCACCTTCTACTATGGCGACACCAAGTCGGGCAGCCCGACAATCACGGCGGCAGCCACCGGACTGACCTCAGGGAGCCAGGCCGAGACGATCACCTCTGGCACGGCTTCCAAGCTGATCGTTACCACTCAGCCGGTGGGCGGGGTCATCGAGGGCACCGCCTTCGCCACCCAACCGTCCGTGTCAGTGACAGACGCCAACGGTAACGTCGTCACTTCGGATACCTCCAACGTCACCCTGGCCATCTCGAGCTACTCGGCTAGCAATGGCGGCACCACCCAGGGCACGCTGGCCTGTACCGGAGGCCTCACCAAGGCCGCCGCGTCCGGTGTGGCCACGTTTGCCGGCTGCAACATCACTGGAACGGCCGGTGCTGGCTCCTACGTGCTGTCTGCCACCGATGGCATCCTCACCTCGACCACCACCAGCGCTGTGTCGATTACGGCGGGTACGGCCACCAAGATCGTCTACACCACGTCGCCCCAGGCCTCCGTCGCCGCCGGCGCTACCTTCACCGTGGTGGCGGCCGAACAGGACACGAACTCCAACACACGGACCACCGACTCGACGACCACGGTAAGTCTGACTTCCAGTGGCGGGTTCTCCTGCACCACATCGCCCACCGCGTTCACTAGCGGCGTAGCCACGTACTCGGGCTGCTCCTTCACCACGGCCAGCGGCACGGCCTACACGGTGACGGCGGCGTCGGGCTTGCTCACCTCGGCGCAGGCCAACACCACGGTGTCGGCGTCCACGGTCAACAAGCTGGTCATCACCTCGACTGCGACCTCGGGTACCGCTGGTTCGTCGGCCAACATCGGTCCCATGACCGTCCAAGAGCAGGACGTCTACGGCAATCCGACCACCACGGCCGCAACGGTCACCCTGACCTCCAACTCGTCGGGCACCACCAAGTTTGCCGCCACATCGGGTGGCACGGCCATCACCACGGTGTCGATCGCCACCGGATTCTCGACCGCCACCTTCTACTATGGCGACACCAAGTCGGGCACGCCCACCATCACGGCGGCGGCCACCGGACTGATCTCAGGGAGCCAGGCCGAGACCGTTACCGCTAGCACGGCCACCCAACTCGTCGTCACCACCCAGCCCGTCGGGGGGGTCATTGAGGGCACTGCATTCGCCACCCAACCGTCCGTGTTAGTGGAGGACGTCTACGGCAACGTGGTGACGTCTGACACCTCGACCGTCACACTGGCCGTCTCCAGTTACTCGCCGGCCAACGGTGGAACCACCCAGGGCACGCTGGCCTGTACCAACATCGGCGGCTTGGCCAAGGCAGCAGTGTCCGGTGCCGCCACCTTTACCGGCTGCAACATCAGCGGCACAGCCGGTGCCGGTTCCTATGTGCTGTCCGCCACCGACGGCATCCTCACCTCGACCACCACCTCCGCCTTGTCGGTCATCGCCGGTTCGGCCTCCAAGGTGATCGTCACCACCCAACCGGTTGGCGGGGTCATCGAGGGCATCGCCTTCGGCACTCAACCGTCTGTATCGGTCGAGGACGCCAACGGCAACGTGGTGACCGGAAACGCCTCGATCGTCACCCTGGCCATCTCGAGCTACTCGGCTGGCAACGGCGGCACCACTCAGGGCACGCTCGCCTGCACCGGAGGCCTGGGCAAGGCCGCAGTGCTCGGTGTGGCCACCTTTACTGGCTGCACTGTCACCGGAGCGGCCGCCGCCGGCTCCTACGTGCTGTCCGCCACCGACGGCATACTCACGTCGACCACCACGAGCGCCGTGTCGGTCATCACTGGTTCGGCCTCCAAGGTGATCGTCACCACCCAACCGGTGGGCGGGGTCATCGAGGGCACCGCCTTCGCCACCCAGCCGTCGGTGTCGGTGACAGACGCCAACGGTAACGTCGTCACTTCGGATGCCTCCAACGTGGTCCTGGCCATCTCGAGCTACTCGGCGGCCAACGGCGGAACCACCCAGGGCACGCTGGCCTGCACCGGAGGCCTGGGCAAGGCCGCCGTGTCCGGTGTGGCCACGTTTGCCGGCTGCAACATCACTGGAACGGCCGGTGCTGGCTCCTATGTGCTGTCCGCCACCGATGGCGTCCTCACCTCGACCACCACGTCAGCCGTGTCGGTCATCGCCGGTGCCGCTTCCAAGCTCATTGTCACCACCCAGCCGGTCGGTGGGGTCATCGAGGGCATTGCCTTCACCACCCAGCCATCCGTGTCGGTCGAAGACGCCAACGGCAACGTCGTGACGTCTGACACCTCGACCGTCACACTGGCCGTCTCCAGCTACACCCCGGGTAATGGCGGCACCGCACAGGGCACACTGGCCTGCACCGGAGGCCTGGGCAAGGCCGCAGTGCTCGGTGTGGCCACCTTTGCTGGCTGCAACATCACTGGAACGGCAGCGGCTGGCTCCTACGTGCTGTCCGCCACCGACGGCATACTCACGTCGACTACCACGAGCGCCGTGTCGGTCATCACTGGTTCGGCCTCCAAGCTCCTGGTCACCACCCAGCCGGTGGGCAGGGTCATCGAGGGCACCGCCTTCGCCACCCAGCCGTCGGTGTCGGTCGAGGATGCCAATAGCAACGTGGTGACCGCCAATACCTCCATCGTGACCCTGACCATCAGTACGTATGCACCAGCCAATGGTGGAACGACCCGGGGTACCTTGGCGTGCACCAACGTTGGTGGCCTGGCCAACGCGGCCATCGCTGGTGTGGCTGCCTTCACCGGATGCAATATCACTGGAGCAGCCGCTGCCGGTACCTACGTCCTGTCGGCCGCTGGCTCTGGCCTTACCTCAGCGATCACCTCGAGCGTGTCGATCATCGCCAGCAGCGTCAGCCAGCTGGCTGTCACCTCGACAGCGGTGTCCGGTGCAGCATCGTCGGCAGCCGCCATTGGTCCGATCACGGTGACGGAGCAGGACTCGTTCGGTAACTCGACCACCACCGCCGAGACGGTCACGCTCTCCTCCAACTCCACCGGGACCGCTACGTTTTCCGCCACCTCGGGTGGCTCGTCCATCACCTCGGTGTCGATCGCCGCCGGCTCGTCGTCGGCGCAGTTCTTCTACGGCGACACAAAGTCCGGCACGCCCACCATCACCGTGGCCGCCAGCGGGCTGACCTCGGGGATGCAGACCGAGACGGTCACATCGGGTGCGGCCACCAAGTTCGTGATCACCTCCACCACTGTGTCCGGAGTTGCGTCGGCAACTGCCAACCTGGGCCCCATCACGGTCGCCGAGCAGGATGCCCTGGGCAACCCGACCACCGCGGCTCAGACCGTCACGCTGTCCTCCACCTCTAACGGCACGACCAAGTTCGCCACCATCGCAGGCGGTACGGCTGTCACCACGGTCTCCATCCCCGCCGGATCTTCGAGCGCCACCTTCTACTACGGCGACACCAAGGCGGGCACTCCGACCATCAGCGCTTCCGGTGGACTCACCTCGGGCGGCCAGACCGAGACTGTCACCCCGGCGGGCGTCGCCAAGCTGGTTCTGACCACCACCCCGGTGTCCGGTGCGGCATCCTCGAGTGCCACACTCGGCCCCATCACTGTGGCCGAGCAGGACACCTTCAATAACGCCACCACTACCGCCGAGACCATCACTCTCTCCACCACCTCGGCCGGCGGCGTGTTC